>JFJP01000339.1_pt1 | contig 13010 bp, 7 predicted proteins | sample 431651 | NCBI WGS metagenome assembly JFJP01 (sample SAMN02602958, study PRJNA72255) | Microbial mat metagenome, whole genome shotgun sequencing project. | biome: fresh water; feature: sink hole; material: water; isolation source: purple microbial (photo- and chemosynthetic) mats found in...
CCTTCATCCATTCGTTCCTCCGACTCGTGCCACCCACTGAGGAGGCTCTGCTCGCCGAGATTCTCGCCGAACCTGATCTCCGTCGCCGTCAACGCTGCATTGACGCCTTCGGCAGCCGCGAAGAGGATGCCTTCACACCCTTTTTCATGAAGGCCATGCAGGACCCCATCGTCGAGGTGGGTCAGCAGGCTAGTCATCACCTCGGCAAGCTGCCCAGCAGCCTGCCATCCCTCATGGCCCAATTCGACTCCGGCCTTCCAGATCAAGTGCGCAAGGCCATCTGGGCCTTCGGGGAAAACCAGACGCGGGAGGCAGCCGAACCCCTCCTGGCCTTCCTCCGGAAGGACCAGCGCGACGAACTCCTGGTGGAGGCGGTGGATGCTCTGTCCTACATCCATAAACCTGAAGCCATCCCGACCTTTCTCGAACTGCTTCACGATGGGAAGCCGCTCGCACTGCAGGTAAGCCTCGCCCGAGCTCTGGGCGTTCTGGCCCACACCGAAGCCTCCCTGGGGTTGCTCCAGAAGGCCCCCCAACTCAAACACCCCCAGGTGCTCATCCTCTGCCTGGAGGGCACGCTGCGCGCCTTCCCGGGTTTTGAACGACCACTGCCCCTGGAACACCTCCCTGCGCTGCTGGCCCTGGTGGAGCGCTGTTGCGACGAGCGGGAGGGCGAAGGCCAGCGAGTCCCCACGATGTTGGCCATGCAGGATCTCTATACCTTTGACCAGGGCACCTACGAAAAACTCAAAGACCGATTTTCGGATTTCCTCTTTGATATGCGCACCAAGGAAACCTGGGACCGGGACAGCAATGACCGGGTGGCTGGAGTCGTCAAAGAACTGGGCAGACGCAGCGCCAGCCTTGGCCTGCTCGCCAAGAAGGAAGGGGAAATCCAGACCTTGGTCCAGAAGATCCCGGAAAAGGGCCCCCGACGCGCCGAGGCGCTGCTGGCCCTGCGGGAAGCACTTTCCGATCCCGAATTCATCATCCGTCCCGAACTGGCGAAGAACCTTGCCCAGATGGTACTCCAGGACCTCGCAAAGCCCCACGCAGAGTGGAAGGAACAGGCCCATTTGTGTGAAATAGGAGGTCTAACGCGCCAGCCAGAGCTGATTGAACCCGTGCGCAGCATCTACCTGAGGGCCTCGGGCCTTGGCCTCAAGAGCGCCGCCCGAAAGAGCCTGCTCCAACTGGGACTCTCTGAGGCCGAGGTGGACCGAAAACCCCCTGTCCAGAGCATCCTGGTACTCGAACCCAGCGCCTTTTTCCGCAAGCGCCTGGCATCAACTCTTTCCACCTCTGGACGATGGCGGATCCAGGAGGCAGGCAGCCGCACAGAGGCCGAGACACTCCTCGGCACCTCCCCGGTGGATCTGATCATCTCCGAGACTCAGGACGCCAGCGGCGATCTGAGCCTTTGGCTCGAGCAGCGATGGAACCTTGGCCACTGCAGGGCCGTATTGTTCTCATCCTCCAGCCGGGACCTGGGCCCTCTCTTTGAGGCAACGTGGGTGGAGGGGACGCTTTTCAAGCCCTACCCCATGGAACAGCTTCTCCGGGCAATCGAAGGCTGAGCCGGGCTAGAATCAGATACAGATCCAGATTCCCTATCCTGAGGCCCCTATGCCCCTGTCCTTCTCCCGGATCCGCTCCGCCTCCCTAGCGCTGGCGGTCGTTGTTGCGCTAGGCGCCCAGGATGGAGACCTCGCCGAACGCCTGTTCCATTCCGGAGAACGGGCCTACGCAGCCAAGTCCTATTCCGAGGCGCTGGAGACCTGGGGGCAACTGCTCCTGCAGGCGCCGCAGTCCACCTTTGCCGCTCGCGCCCTGCTCCAAATGGCCCAGCACCAGTTGTCGGTGGAGAGAAAGCCGGAGACGGCCCTGCCCCTCCTTGAGCGTCTCAAGACGGAGCACATCAAGACGCCTTGGGCTGCTGACGCCATGCTGATGCGGGGTCAGATCCTCGCTTCCCAGGCCAGGAAGGCCCAGGATCTCCGCGAAGCCATCGGTGAATTCAACCGAGTGGTGGACCTCTTTCCCGACCATCCAGCAGTCCAGTCAGCCCGCTACCACCTGGGACTGGCTTCCAGACAACAGTGTCAGTGGGCGCGCGCCCTCCAGCATTTCATCGAAGTCATCCGTCTGGACCCCACTTCACCCGTGGCACCCAAAGCCCAGTTCCAGGCAGCCGAACTGCTGGACATCATGGGCGACCTCCAGGGTTGCCTGCGGCTTCTCCAGGGTGTGCGGACACGCTTCCCCCAGAGCCCCGAAGCTCTGGAGGCAGAATGGCGCATTGCTGTGCGCGTCAAGCACCGCATCCAGAAGCCTCCCCTCGTCTCCGCAGGGCCCTGGCCCCAGGGCAAGAGCAAGTGGCTCAAGACGCCCACACTGCTGGCGGTGGGCCCTGCCGGAGAACTCTGCATCTACCAGGACGATCTTGACCAAGCCTTCATCCTGCGTGGATCGGAGCTCACCCCCCTTGGAACTCCCGTCAAGAGCGCCAAGGCCATGGCCCTGAATCCTGCGGGGGTGCTGTGGTTGGTGAGCACCAAGACGGGCATCACAAGCACAGAAGGCACCGCTGCCCCAATCCTGCCGCCGAACCTCACGGCTCCCACGGGTGCGTTCCTGGACAGCTGGCAGAACCTATGGGTGAGCGATGCCAAGACGCCTGCCATCTCTCTGGTGGCAACCGACGGCACCACCCGCCCCCTGCCTTCGCCCGCCGCAGTGGCCATGGCACCTCTTCCTAACGGCGGAGCTGTCCTGGCCTCGGACGCCAACCGCGGCCTGCTCTTTCTGGATGCCGCAGCCCAGCCCCGCCTTACGCTTCCATACGGCAAGGATTTGCCTTCCTCATTCAAATACGTGCTCTCCCTCTGCACCGATCCCACCGGGAATATCGCCGCCATCGTGGATGGCGACTTCGAAGGCGTGGTTGTCTGGGCCCCCGATGGGACCCTATTGCGACAAGCGACCTTCAAGGCCCTTGGCCTGGACGGAAAGTACCGTGCCATCGCCCTCGACCGCCAGGGTGGCATCCTCCTGGCAGACCGCTCCAATGACCTGCTGATCCGGTTGAACTGAGATGCCCATGCACTTCCTCCGCTGTCTCGCTCCCCTCACCCTCATGGCGGCCCTCTCAGGCCCCTGGCTCCAAGGCCAGGACCCCGCCTTGAAGGAAACCTTTCAGCAAGCCAAGGCCCTCTGGGCCACCCAAGGAGACCGGGATGGGGCATCGGCCAAGTTCGAGCAGATCCTCAGCGCCCTGGAGCCCAAGGGGAAGGCTCTTGAGGGTGAATGGCTGCAGATGCTCAGCGAGACCTACAACTGGCTGGCCGTCTTGGATGACCGGACCCCGGCCCGGAAGGCCCGAGCCCCCAAGAACCTCGAGGCCCTGATAGACCTCAACCCCGATTTCGACGTAGACCGAAATATCACCAATGCCCGCCTCCAAGCCCTGTTTGAAGCCCTCCGGAACGGTAAACTCGTGCGCATCAAACCAGTCCTGGAGCCTGAAGGCGGTTCGCTCACCGTGGACGGCCGCGCCCATAGCACCGCATTGAAGTTTCTCCCACCGGGCAGCCGCAGGATCGCCTACGCCAAGGCCGGGTTCCAGAGCATCGAACAGCAGGTTGATCTGGCCCTAAAGGAACCCAAAACCCTCGAGATGAAACTCACACGGGTCTCCAGCACGGTCACGCTGTGCACCGCACCCCTGGGAGTCGAGATCCTCCTGGATGGCAAAAGCCTTGGATCAACCGCTGGGATCGCCCCCCCAGAGTTGCGCCCCCTCGCGGAAAAAGCGGGCCTGCGATTGGAAGAACTGTCGAGCCCCTTCGTGGTAGGAGATCTGTCCGAGGGCAAGCACATCCTGGAATTCCGCGCTCCCTGTTTCCGCCCCCGCCGCATCGAACTGGATCCTTCCTTCTCCGCGCCTTTTGCCGATCACGTCCTGGAGGCCGTCAAGCTCGAGGCCAGCCGCGGCTTGCTCTCCGTGAACACCACCAGCCCCGGTGGAGAGCTCTGGCTCTCGGGGAAAAACTATGGTCCTGTGCCCATCAAGGATCTCCAAGTCTGCAGCGGCACGTATGACCTTCAAGTGCGATTCCCCGCCGGGGGTTTCACCCAGCGGATAGAAGTCCCCGAGGGCAAGTCCGTGCAGGTGAGCGCCCGCCCGAAAGTCCGCCTTGCATATCTGGGGTTTGAGGGCACCGCGGACTTCGCTGGGCGGGACAGGATGCTGGGACAGCTAGAGGGCTTAGGAGAACGCCTTTCAACCCTGGCCTACACAGTCCACTCGAAGGGCGAAAGCCCCCAAGATGCCCTGGCTCGCATCAAGGCGAGCGGCGAGGCCGAACTCACAATGGTGGCACGCCCCTTGCCGGGGAAACCCATCCACGAAATCGAACTCGTCGTCTCCACCCTTCAGGGTGAAGCGGATCGAAGTGTAGTCAAGCCCCTTGAGCAGGACCCCCTGGCCACGCTAGCGGCACGGCTGAACAGGATTCCCCCCCTGGAGGAACCTTGGGTGGGGCTTGACCTTCTGGATCTCCCAGGAGGAGACGGTCCCTGGGTACTCCGAGCCGATGACTCCGCACTTGGAGCTGGCATCAAGGCCGCCCAGACCATTACCCAGGTCAATGGCAAAGCCATCTCGAACCTCCCTGACTTCCGCCAGGCCCTGGTCGAAGCCGAGGGGGACCAGGTAACGGTGACCCAAGGCGGAACCCCCATTTCACTCGTCCTCACCCAACAGGCCCTCGAAATTCCCCTGGATGCTTCGGATCTGTGCTACCCCTTCGTGCTGGCGGAACTGCGTCTCCGCTACCTCGGCGCCAAGGGCGATCGAGCTGGTTTCATCCGTTTGAATCAGGCCTTGGCCCTCATGCACTTCCGTCATTACGACCGTGCCATGGAAGTGCTTCGAGACGCACGGGTCATGAGTTCCCGAGGTGTCAGCCAAGGCACCCTCGATTTCTATGCAGGAATCTGCCTGCTTCACCTGGGCAACGTCTATACGCCCGAGGCCATCCAAGCCTTCAACCAAGCCTTGAAATACCCCCATGCAACCCTCTTCGGCCCCGAGGGTCCACTCATTACGCCCCTCGCAAAGCAAGCCCTGGAAGACCTCAAACCCTGATTTTTTTGGAGAACCATCATGATCAACCACAGACAACAACGCGGCGAAGGCAAGATTGGCTGCATCGTAACCCTTCTCATTCTTAGCATTGCTGGGGCAGCAGCCTACCAATTCGTGCCGGTGCTCTTCTCCAACAACGAATTTCTCAACGCAGTGGAGAGCATCGCCGGACGGGCCGCCATCATCCCACTGCCTGGGATTGAAGCCCAAATCAACCAGAAAGCCCGCGATTTAAACATCCAAGAAGCCCTCGCCCCAGGCGCGATCGTTGTGACCAAAAGCGGGGACAATTTTCAAGGCACGTGCACCGTTCGTCTTAACTACACCCGAAATATCAACTTCTATGGAATTTTCTCGTTCCCATACAAGACCGAGACGGTTAAATCGGTACCCATTATGGATGCCCGCTAGCACTTGCAGTGCGTCCTCCTTCCCGGCACCTTGGGGAGATGTTCCTCTCGCTCAAAAAGGATGCCCTGCCGCCAGGGAGTGCCCTGGGTGATGTCTCCGTACCAGGTTCTAAATCCGTCACCAACCGTGCGCTGCTTCTGGCTGCCCAGTGTCAGGGCGCGTCCTGGTTGAAGGGTGGCCTCGAGGCTGAGGACACCCATTGGATGCGGGAGGCACTTCGTGGCCTGGGCATTCCCGTGAGAGAGTCTGCAGCGGGGTGGGAGGTTGGTGGTGGAGCCGTACCCCGGGCCACAGCCCCCCTCTGGCTCGGAGCCTCAGGCAGTACCCTGCGTTTCCTTTTGCCTTGGCTGGCCCTTCGGGCTGTGGGGCCCGTGGTCCTCACGGGAGAGCCCCGGCTGTTCGAGCGACCTCTGGGACCTCTTCTTGCGGCCATCGAGACCCTTGGGGCCCGATGGGAGACACACCCAGAAGGGGGTTGCCTCCACCCCGTTGCAGTCTCTCCACAACGCCTAGAGATGTGCCTCGACGTAACCCTCAGTAGTCAATTCGCCACCGGTCTCGCCCTGGCAGCAGCAGGACTTCCGGAAGGCGGCAGGCTGACCTGGGCGGGTTCCGCCGCCTCCCCGAGCTATCTCAACCTCACTGCCCATTGGCTGACTCGGTTCGGCTGCCCATCCAAACTAGATTCCACTTCTTGGGATATTCCCGGTGGCTGTTTGCGGCCGAGCGAGCTCGCTGTCGCCGCCGACTGGAGCGGGGCGGCGGCATTCCTTTGCGCGGCCGCAGTCACCGGCCGCTCCCTCCGCATTCGCCCCCTGGAGGCTCAGGACCCCCAGGGCGACCGCGAGCTGCTGAGCATTCTGGAAGCAGCGGGATGCAACTTCGAGTGGGAGGAACAAACTCTCACTGTTGCGGGCCCGCTGAAACGTGGTCTCCAGGCGGATCTCACGAATTGTCCAGACTTGGCTCCCGTCCTCGCCGCCACGGCAGCCCTGGCCCCTGGCCCTTCGCAGCTTACGGGACTCGAGACCCTGCCCCTCAAGGAATGTGATCGACTGGATGCCAGTGCAGAACTGGTACGCTGGCTGGGAGGCAGGGCCGAAAGCCTCGACGGGGCCACACTCCAGATCGCCCCGGGGCCCGCCTCCAGCTCCCGCAAACCCTTTGACCCCCGGCGGGATCACCGCATGGCCTTCGCCGCCGCCCTGGGTGGACTTCGATGGGGCGGTGACCTCCTGGACCCGGAGTGCGTGGCCAAGACCTTCCCGACCTTTTGGAAGGCCTGGCACGCCATGCTGGCGGGCCGATGAATGACCTCCAAGCACCCTGGCTGGGAACCTGGAAAGCGCCCTGGGAACTGGGCCGTGGTCGGCGCTGGGGAGATTGGGCCTGGGCTCTGGCTGCCATCGCCCAGGGCTGGATGCTCGGTGGCCATGAGGGACGATGGCCGCAGGTGACCTGGAAGATGGGAAAGCTGCGCGGGCCCTGGGTAGAGGCTCCCCCCCAGGACTGGAGGGCCCGCCCCGATCCGGCCTGGATCTCACTGCTCCGCCACGGAAGCGTCTCAGTGCCCCCTGAACGTCGAGGGCGGCAGGAGGATGAACTCCAGACCTGGTGTTGGCAGGCCCTCCTGGAGGGAGATGGCAGCCCTTGGATGAGCCTCGGCTCAGTGCGGCTCAACCGTCCCACCCGTGAGCAGTGGATCGCCTCCCTGGGTTCCGTCGACTCGGAGGGGAACCTGCACCTTCCCCCCTTTTTGGCGAATTTAGTTCCTCCCTCGCTTTTTACCCTGCCCTCGGGGTGGTGGGCCGCACTGTTGGGGTCGATGGATGCCGAGGGGCGCCTGCTGCCCGAGGGAACGCCTCCGCCCGAGTTGCCCTGGAACGAGCTCTTGGCGCAGGGCGCCACAGTCTTTCGCCCCCTGGTAATAAGTGAACCCCCGCCCGTAATCCTAGCCCTGGAAGGCACCCCCTGGCTCCACCCGCTGCCTGGCCTGGGCTATGTCCTTGCCCCCACCCTGCGGGCCTGGGCCCGGGGCTTCGGGGCCTGTCCCATCGCCCTGAGGGAATTGGCCCCCCCATCCTTGGCCCTGGGCGACCCACCCGGCTCACCAATTCAAGAACTGCTCCAAGGCACAATCTCGACAGCGGTACCCTTTTCGGCGGAATGGAAAGCCTGCGTCCAGTCCGATCTGGAAGAAAGGGCCCCAACCACCGCACCGCCCCCCTCCGGTGACCCAACCCTTGATCGGCTCCGCATGAGGTGGAATGGAGAGCCGGTCCCGCCAACCCCTGGCTACCCAATCTGGGGCACTTCGGCTCACCCCTGTGGAGACCCCTTCCACTGGATGGCCGAAGGAAGGCTTGCCTTCCGCGCCCACGCCATCGAGCGCGCCCTGCGGGCTTTCACCTGGGCCCACGCCCACTTCCTGCGCCTCGGAAGTGCGCTCTGGGCTGAGCGAGCTGCGGCCAATGCTGCGACTTCGGCCTTCTTCTGGGGGGATCTGCCCGGCCTCACACGGTGGCAGGAAATCCAAGGGCCCCAGCCAGCACCTTTTCGAGAGCTGAATGCCTTGACTCTGCTTGCGGCACGGGACGAATGGGACAAGGCCCTGCCCCTGATCCGCAGCCTGATCGCCGAGCATCCCTACCTGGAGCAGCCCTGGATTTTTCTGGGACAGCGAGGCCTGGATATTGGCGAGGCGGAAAATGTGCGGGAAGCGCTCCCAAATATTGCTAATGAGGAGGTCCAGAAGCTATTCTCCGCCTACCTGGAGGGTTTCCCGACAGCCCCCCCACCAGACCTCGACCCTGAATTCTCCCTGATCTGGCGGCACCATCTCGCCTTGCGAGACCCGAGCGAAGCCGAAGCCTTCTGGTCATGCTGGCAGTCCTGCATCAATCAACCCCTTCGACTCGGCATGGGATTGGCGTTGCTGGAACGCCTGCCTGCTGAACGTTCTGCTGCCCGGCTACTGGATCTCCAAGTACTAGCGGATCGGCTGGATTCGGAACGCCACCAGCAACGCCTGCAACCGCTTTGGCCCAAGAGTGTTGCCCGACAGGTGGACGCCCCCGCCTCGCTGCTGAAGGAAGCACTGCAGCGCCGCAGACATCCATCCTGGTTGATCTGGGGGGGCCCGGACCACCCGGAGACACTCGGTTTTGGGGCTCCAGCACCGGAGGGTACCCTGAGTCACTTACTTAGGGACGGCTCCCTGCCGCCCTTCGAAGCCCAAGGGCGGCTCTGGTGGGGCTTCCCCCTCCATTGGGAAGGGGGCGTCGTCGGACATGCCCTCACCGCCCTGGACCCCCAGGCACCCCCGGACGAATGTGCAGATCTCCATCTGCTGGCGCCCTGGCTGGCGCGGCTTACCCCCCGAATAGAGCCGCAGCCTGCCCTCCAAGGAGGTGCGCTCCTTGCGGACGGATCCGAGCCCATGGCGACGGTCCTCCGCGAACTCACTCGGGTGGCGCCCTCCGAACTATCAATATTGATCCTCGGCCCCACCGGAAGCGGCAAGGAGCTCACGGCCCGGGAAATCCACCAGCGCTCCGGCCGCTCGGGTCCCCTAGTCCCTGTGAACTGCTCCGCCTTTGCGGAGGGTCTACTGGAATCTGAACTTTTCGGCCACGTAAAAGGGGCCTTCACCGGCGCTGACCGAGACCGGCGCGGCGCCATTGAGGCCGCCGACAAAGGTACTCTGTTCCTGGATGAAGTGGCGGATCTCTCGCCTCGACTCCAGAGCATGTTCTTGCGGGTCTTGCAGGAGCGGGAGGTGCGCCGAGTGGGATCCGACCGGGCGATCCATGTCAACGTGCGGTTCCTGGCCGCAACCCATCGTTCCCTAGAGGGTCTCGCTGCTTCCGGGACGTTCCGGCGCGACCTGCTCTACCGTCTTCAGGGCTCCATCCTGGAGCTGCCCTCCCTGCGGGAGCGACGCCACGAATTCCCCTATCTGGTTCCGCGCCTGCTCGCTCAGCTCGCAAGGGAGGGCAGGCATCGGTACCCGGACTCAGCTCCCGGCCTTGCCCAAGCCCTGGCGCGCTTGCCTTGGCCCGGCAACTTCCGCGAGTTGCGCCACGCCTTAGAGCGCGCGCTGCTGCGCTGCGGCGAGGGGCCTCTGAAGATCAGTCATTTCCCCGAATTGCAGGTCCCCACCGCACTAGAACGAACTTGGGAGCAAGCCACCCGGGATTTTCAGCGCCGTTTCCTGCTCGATACACTCCGGCAGTATAGATTCAGGGTCGCCGAGGCCGCCGAAAACCTGGGACTTACCCGGCCGGCCCTCTACGTAGCCGCCAAACGAATGGGACTAGATCTCGTGGCAGAACGGGAGCGCTGGTCCACGGAATCGACAGAATAGGAACTGTCTTCAGACTCTTCGCCCGAAACTCCGCTCGAGCTCGCTCCGCGTCAGCTTCTTGAGGATCGGCCTGCCATGAGGGCAGGTGTGGGGCACCTCGCAAGCGACCAGATCCTGGATGAGCCGGAGGGCCAACTCCGGCGTCAGGTAGTGGTGTTTCTTGATAGCGGCACGGCACGCGAGCTCGGCATTTAGGTCCCTGCGGAAGACATCCAGATCCACGCGACCCTCCTGTTCGAGTCTTGCCAGCAGATCCTCCACGAGGGTCTGGGGGTCGCGATTCGTGAGGAAATCAGGGAGACCCCTCACCACCAGGGCATCTTCGCCGAAACCCTCACAGACAATACCGGTGCGATTCAACTCTTCGAGGAAGGGCTCCAGGCGAGCCAAAGCCGCCGGCCCCAGATGAACAACCTGCGGGGGCAGCAGGGGCTGAATGGCGGGCGTATTGCCCCGCAGAAACAGACGCTCGTACAGAATGCGCTCGTGGGCCACGTGCTGATCAATGATCCAGAGCTCGGGATCGGCGGGCCCTGGCACCTCTGCGATCAAGTAAGTGCCATCGAAGGCCCCGAGGTAGGTGACATCCGCCCCGGCGCTCTGAGATTCCTCCACCCTGCTCGGCAGGGGTCCCGCCGAGTAGGCACCATCCAGCCGGTCCTCGTATCTGGCCCCGGTCGCTTCCTGAAGACGGTCCTGGGGAGAACCCCACAGGTGGGGGTGGGTCGCCGCGATGGGCCGGACCGGCAGCTCAAATTCCGCCTCCACGGGTTTGGGCGGCAGGGCTAGCACGGAAGGCAGGTCACCCTTCAGCTGGGCCCAGGCCTCCCGAAGGGCTCGGCTCACCCAGGGAAAGATGCGCTGAGGATCGCGGAAGCGAACTTCGGCCTTGGTGGGATGCACGTTCACATCCACCGCCTCCGCAGGCAGATCCAGGAACAGCACCGCCGCGGGATAGGAGCCCTTGGGGAAATAGCCCTGCCAGCCATCCGAGATGGCCGCCAGCAGCAGCCGGTCCCGCACGGAGCGTCCATTCACAAACAGGTAGAGATGATTGCGATCCCGGAAGGAGAGCTCCGGTTTCGACACGTAGCCTCGAATGCGCCAGGGCAGCTCACCCTCGACGAAGCCCACCAGATCCGCGAACTTGTCCCCCAGAAGGGGCGCCAGGCGGGAGCCGGGATCCGCCACGGGGGGCATCACCAGATCTGTTCCCCGATCCGCGCGAATCGTCCACCGCACCTCCGGCGTAGAAAGGGCCAACCGCGTCACCACACCCCAAAGGTGGGCATGCTCCGTTTCTGTGGACTTCAGGAAGCGCTTGCGGGCAGGAAGCTGGGCGAAGAGATCCCGCACCGTCACCGTGGTGCCCTGGGCCCTGGAGGCGGGCTGGACCTCCTTGATCACCCCGAATTCGCTGCGCAGACGATGGCCCGCGCCAGCGGATTCGGCGCTATGCAGCTCGAAGCGAGTGACGGAGGCGATGGAAGGCAGCGCTTCACCCCGAAAGCCGAAGCTTTCCAGGTGCCCCAGGTCGTCCGCCGTGCGCACCTTGCTGGTGGCATGGCGCTCAAGGGCCAGGTAGAGGTCATCCCGCCCCATGCCGTGACCATTGTCGGCGATTTCCAAAAGGCGCTTGCCGCCCTCTTCCCAGCGGATCTCGAGAGCCGTTGCCCCGGCATCCAGGGCGTTTTCCACCAGCTCCTTCATAACGGAGGCGGGACGCTCAACGACTTCACCCGCGGCGATCTGGTTGGCCACATTGTCTGGAAGAATCCGGATCTTCGGCATGGAACCCAGTCTACCGGGTGGGCGTTCATGTCAGATCAGGAACGCGTCCACCAGAAATAGCAGCACGAGCCCCACCGCCAAGAGCCCCTTCCCCACGGTGCCCGCCAGGAAGCCCAGACCGGCGCCCACTCCTGCCTGAAAGGCCTCCCGAAAATTTCGCCTCGAGATGAGACACTCCGCCAGAACTGCACCGAGGAAGGGGCCCAACAGGAGACCTGGGAGCGAAAAAAAGAGCCCGAGGATTCCGCCCAGAAATGCGCCAAGGGTACCCGCCCGAGTTGCTCCGGCCCTCCGGCTCGCATAGAGTGCGACGGCGAAATCCAGTACCAGGCCGACCAAGGCGACCACAAGGAAGAAGACTACTGTCCACCAGGAAAGAATTCCTGGCAGACAGAGCTTGTGGACCAGCGCGCCCACGGCCATGAGGGGCAACCCTGGGAGCCCCGGCAACCAGGCCCCCAAAAAACCCACTCCCAGGAGCAGCGAACAAATCAGCCACGCGGCCCAGGGCGGCATGGCTCAGAGTCGAAGGTTTTTCAGGAAATTCCGGACCAGCGCCTCGAAATTGGCAGCGGCGGCGGCGCCGGCCTCCAGCACTTCAGCATGGGTCAAAGGCTGAGGCAACATACCGGCAGCCATGTTGCAGAGACAGCTAATCCCCGCCACCTTCATGCCCTCGTGGCGAGCTACGATCGCTTCGGGGACTGTGCTCATGCCCACGGCATCGGCGCCCATCGCCCGGAAGGCGCGGATCTCAGCAGGGGTCTCGAAACTGGGTCCCGTGACGGCGAGGTACACGCCTTCCTGGAGGCGCTGCCCCGTGGCCGCAGCAGCGGCGTGGATCTGCGCTCGCAGACCCTTGTCGTAGGCCTCGGTGAGGTCCTGAAAACGAGGGCCCGGCTCAACATTGGGCCCGATCAACGCATTGGTGCCCTGGAGGTTGATGTGATCGCTGAGCACCATCAGCTCACCCACTTGGTAGTTCCAGTTGATGGCCCCGGCCGCATTGGTGTGGAGTACGGCCTTGACGCCCAAGCGGCCATAGAGACGCATGGGGGCGGTCACCAGGGCCATGGGGTTGCCTTCGTAGAAGTGGAACCTCCCAGCCTGGAGCAGCACTTTCCGGCCTTCCAGCTCACAGAAGATCATCTGGCCGGCATGGCCCTGAACAGTCTGTTCAGGAAAGCCCGGGATTTCCGTGAAGGGTATCGCGGTCCCAGCCTGAGCTTCCTCACAGCGAGCGAGCTGGCCCAGCCCTGAACCAAGGACCAAGGCAAACTCGGGAACAAAGGG
>JFJP01039646.1_pt1 | contig 13010 bp, 13 predicted proteins | sample 431651 | NCBI WGS metagenome assembly JFJP01 (sample SAMN02602958, study PRJNA72255) | Microbial mat metagenome, whole genome shotgun sequencing project. | biome: fresh water; feature: sink hole; material: water; isolation source: purple microbial (photo- and chemosynthetic) mats found in...
GTGCAGACGGAAAATATTATCCAGCACAATCAAATATCAACTTGTCTAATCGCTGTGCTAACGGAACCACTCCAACCACAATCACCTCAAATGGAGACGGTACTTTTGGTTGGGATTGTCAGGGTCTATATTATCCGACAGGATCGAGAGTAGATGATCAGTGCGATACAATCAGAGACCCTTTTGTTGGTGGCGATGCATCACTTTCTTGTGAATTCATATTTCCTAATGATACTGACCCGTTAGTTCTAAGTGTTCCAACAGAAGTAATTACTAAATCAAGACCAATTTATAATCTTGGGGAAGTTGATGTGTCTGGTTTCGAATATAAATTCGTAAAAGAAGATATATATGAAAATGAAGAATTGATATTCATCCCTGATAATGGGTTAATTGCTACTGGCGGTAATTTTAATCTTTGGAAAACATCTGATTTTTTAGATTTTAATTTAAATAAACACGGTGTTTATCAAATCAAAGCCTATCTAAAATATTTCAACCGAGAAAATGTTGCGAGTGCAATTTGTGATGGTAACTTCGGCAAAGTAGTTGCTACTCTAAATATTCCAGAAATTAGTTTCTCTATTGATCCAGAATTAGCTAACGAGGAAAATGAATGTATTGCCCAAGTCGAAATTCCATCTCGAGACGACCAGAATAACGAAACAGAACCAATTACTTGTGAAATTGTGACAGAATCAGGAGAATTTATTACCGATCTTGATTTAAGCAATGGCTATGATGCAGACATAAACGTAACGGCTGGAACCTCATACCGATTAAAATGTAGAATATCAGATCCTGATTATGGAGATACTATCACAGACTCTGGTGTATTTGATACTAGATTAAATTCACCGCTTGATAGATGTGTGGTAAATCCAAGCTTGAGACAGAATTAAGATACTAATAAAAGCATTTTTAATAAAAAATAAAATATAAAAAATATTTGCAAAATATTTTTGTAAACGGTGCCGTAACTGATTTTAAAATAAAGAGCCAATAAAATTTTAGGCTCTTTATTTTTTTAGTGAAGATAAAACTGTACAAAAACTCCCTAAGTAATATAATTGGAATATTATGAAAATTAATAAAATAAAATTACTAATTTATATTTTAGTAATTGTATCATTTGCTGGTTTTATTGCTTACTATACATTGAAAAGTAATGTTGATTCAGATTATTTTAATAGCAAATTAATGGAAATAAAAAATTCTTTTAATGCAAATGATTTTGAAACTGCAATTTTAAATAGTAATAAATTAGTTGAAGAAGCTACTAATGATGATCAGAAAATCCAAGCTCTTTTATCACTAGCTACTGTTTATGTTCAAAAAGGTAGTATTGAATACGAGGAATCAGAATATGCTAATAAAGCAATAAGTATAGCTAATGAAGTCCTGGAGTTGGATGAAAAAAATTCAGAGGCCTTCAGGCTGATAGGGTATTCTTATGAAATTATGGAAAAGTACCCAGAAGCTATTTCATATTACACAAAATCTATTGAGTTAGACTCCAAAAGAGCTGATACCTTAAGTAATTTAGCGCACGTCTATGATCTTACTGGTGATATTGATAAGGCTGAGGAACTATATTTAAAAGCAGTTGATTTAGATAAAACTCTGGATCACGCTCTATATAATTTATCATCAATTTACTTACGGAAAAATGATATAGACAAAGCTAGATTTTACGCAAATGAAACAATAAATTTTTCAAAAAATAATCGTTTTAGAGCAGAGGCATTTGATCTACTGGGATTAATTAGTTACGAGGAATCAGATTTTGAAATGGCATCACAAAACTTTCAATCAGCCATAGATATGGATTCAAGCTATGTTAATGCCTATGTTCATTTAGGAGACATGAAGATTAGTGAGCTATCAGAAAAATTACTCTCTGAGGGCGGTGATACATTTAGTAAAGATTTTGAATCTACACTTGAACAGGCTTCATTGTTGATTGATGTAGCCATAGACATAAACCCAAATTATACAGAGGCATATATTGTTAAGTCGAAAATATCTGCAGCCAAAAATAATTTAGATGAAGCTATAGAAAATCTTAATAAAGCGAAGTCCGTATTACCGAATGATATTTCTCTAGGTTTTAATCAAAAAAAAGCAACAGAAAAAAACATTAACATGAGAATTGAAATTTTTACTAGCGATATTGATCTAATAAGAAATTAATATGAAGAATTTATATATTACATTAGCTATTTTTTTATTTTTACCATTTAAAATTTTATTTGCAGATACTTACAATTTCGTATCTGGTGATTACGATGTTTCTGTTTATGTCGCAGGAGATAATCATAATCCTGAGAATTTAAATTACTTAAGACATGTAGTTTTCCCTGAAGTGGTAGGAAGGATCGGTACTTTTGATCACACGCGTACTCATGGTTGCGGTAATACTTATACATTTACTATCGGCTATTATGTAAACGGCTCCTGTGGGACAGCCAATAATGTAGATGTTGCTACCAAACCAACTACCAATCTATGTTCTCAAGGCACACCTAGTGAGGTCAGTGGATCTGGACCTTGGAGCTGGTCTTGTATTGGTTCTAGTCAAGGAACTACAGCATCATGTTCTGCACAAGTAATAAAATATTCTCCAATTGGTTACCATGATTCAAGTAGTTGCAGTGTTTCAACTGGCTGGGCTTGTGACCAAAGTAATTTCTCTGAACATATATTAGTTGATTTTTGGGAAGGCAATAATCCTAACAATTTAAATTATATTGGACAAACTGTTGCAAATTTAAATAGTGAAGTAGCTGTGAATAATGCATGTGGCGGAACTACTGCACATCGTTTTGAATTTTCAACACCATCGGAATTGAAAAATGGACAAGTAAGGACAATTTATGCTTTTGGAATCAATACTGGAACAGGAAATAATATCTTATTAACAGATAGCCCACGGAGTATTAATTGTTCACCGGACCCAATCAACGGAGAATGCAACGACACAACCACCAGCCAATCATACCTATCGGCACCAGCCGAATCAGCAAGATGTACTTCAGGAATTCAATCAAACCTAAGAAACCCATCATATGTAGGAGGTAGTTATAAATGGGACTGTCTACAACAGTATAACGGTGTTTCTGAATTAAATTGTACAACAAAACCATTAAACCCAATCCCTGGACAATGTGGTAGTGCAGACGGAAAATATTATCCGGCACAAGTAAATATCACTAACAAATGTGCTAATGGGACAACTCCAACTGCGATTATCTCAAACCGAAATGGTACTTTTAGTTGGGATTGTCAGGGTTTGTATTATCCAACTGTTGCAGCACGAATTCCTCATGATGATGAATGTAATACTGTAACAAATACAGGAGATCAATTAACTTGTAGATTCGAACCATTTGACCAACTCGACAATATTGCTCTAGGCGGTAATTTGAGCGTTAAGACTTATGTCGACCCAACATTAGATATTACAGGATTAAAATATAAATTCACAAAAGACGGGCTTGAATTCACACCATCCAATGGATTAATTAGGGTAGCTGGAGGAGCTAACTACAACGATATTTGGAAAACAACATCCTTCATTAATCTAAAATTGATAAATCATGGAGTCTACCAGACAAAGGCCTACTTGCAATATTTTGGAGTTGATAATTTTGCCAGCGATATGTGTGAGGGTAATGTTGGAGATTATTTTGTCAGCATCAGTCTACCAGAAATCAGTTTCTCCATTGAACCAGAATTAGCCGATGATCAAAATAAATGTCATGCAAAAGTAAGCGTATCTAATAACGCCGGAGAGGCAGATGTCCAGTGCGCAATTATCACAGATACTGATGAAGTTGTTGACGATGAAAATGATTTAGTTAACGGATTAAATGATGATGATAGAGAAGTTGTGGCTGGAACATTGTATAAATTAAAATGCGAATTAGCAGATCCGCTTTATGCCGCATTGGGCAATGAAGCTATTGATGAACTGCTAGAGACACCACTTGATCGATGTGTGGTTAATCCAGACTTTAGACAGAATTAAAAAAATAAATATTATACAAAAACCACCCAGCGCTTGGGTGGTTTTTGACATTCTAAATAAATTTGTTATATTTGAAATTGTAAGACCAGAGACAGAAGGCATCCCATTTTGGGAAATAGGTCCTTCCCAGGTTGCTTATTAATATTTTGGCTAATGGTTAAATTTAACCACGGCTGTAAATAAAAATAAAAGCATACTACACATAATCTCGACCTTGGTCTTACGGGTCGATTTTTTATTAAAGCCAATAATTTACTAAATATGGCACTTACAAAAAACAAGAAAAAAGAAATTCTAGATAAAGTTGGAGAAATCACCAGCGCTCAATCTATTGTTTTTGCTAATTTCCACGGCTTGTCAGGAAATGACACTGTTGAAATGCGAAAAAAATTGAGAGAAGCAGGAGTCTCTTATTTTGTTGCTAGAAAAACTTTGGTTAAAAAAGCTTTCGAAGAGTCAAAAATCGCAGGCCAAATACCAGAATTAGAAGGGGAATTAGCGATTGCTTATTCAAACGATGATGTTACAGCTCCAGCTAGAGAAATCCATGCTGTAGCGAAAAGTCACGAAGGCAGAATGCAAATTTTAGGTGGAGTTTTTGAAAATCAATTCATTGATCAAATCAGAGCTCAGGAAATTGCTCTGATTCCTTCACACCAAACTTTGAGAGGGATGTTTGTTAACGTAATAAACTCACCAATCCAAGGTTTCGTAATGACTTTGAAGGCTATTGCCGATAAACAACAAGCGTAATTAAAAATATTAATAGTTAACAAATTAAAAATATGTCAGACGAACAAAATGTAAATCAAGTAGCAGAACAAGCTGCTCCAGCTAAAGAAGAAGTGGTAGTTCCTGCTGAATTCAAGGATTTAGTAGAAAAAATCGAAAAAATGACTGTTCTACAATTAAACGATTTGGTTAAATTGTTAGAAAAGAAATTTGGTGTAACAGCTATGGCAGCTGCTGCTCCCGCTGCTGCTGGTGCTGCTGCAGCAGAGGAAAAAAGTGAATTTACTGTTCACTTGGTAGATGCAGGTGCTCAAAAAATTGCTGTTATTAAAGTTGTTAAAGAAGTAGCAGCTCTTGGACTAAAAGAAGCTAAAGAATTAGTAGATGGTGCTCCAGCTGACGTTAAAGCTAACGTTAAAAAAGAAGAAGCTGAAGAAATCAAAGCTAAATTAGAAGCTGCTGGTGCGAAAGTTGAATTAAAATAATAGTTTTTCAACCAATAACCGGTAGAAAAATAAAAAACCCCATAAACTATCAGTTTATGGGGTTTTTTGCTTTTATATTAATTAAGATAGTTTAAAGATCAATATGAGGTAGTTTTTGTTAACTAAGATTTATAAATGGCCAATTTCCTGTTATTAAAAATACAGAAATTTTTATAATCATTTTCTTTGTATTAATGACATGGTATAATTTAGTTGTGAGATTATTTAAAAATAGATATATAGTAGCTTTTTTTATAGTTCTAATATTCATCTTATTTATCTTATCTACCAAAATAAATAAGATAATTAGCCAGTCTGAAAATTCTCAATTAGCCGCAAGCATTACATCTAGTGATGGATACAAGAAAGTATTATTTGTGTTTATTGAGGGAGCCTCGGGCAATAGTGAGGATGATAATCAGGCCGATTGGTTTATTACCCATGCTGAAACAAAAATTGATAATTATTTTGGATCTGGCCTAAGTGATTTATACGAGGTGATAAAAATTAGAGTCCCTAAAACCCATCTAATTTGGAGTTATGTAGAAGAAAATGGAGATCAACTAGTTCAAAGTATTTCAGATTATTTTAATGATGAATCTAGGGATCCAGCCAACTATTCTATAATTATTGCTGGACATTCTGCAGGAGCTGTTGCTTTATGGAATTATAAAGATGAATTGCCAGTATCTGGAGATAATGTTGGATTTGTATATTTTGATTCTCCATACAATGTTTGCAATAGCACAGTCGGCGCGTGTATTTCTGATTTAATCGGTTTTGATGATTTAGCTAATATACACCTAGCTAAAGACGAAGGTATTGCGGGTCATGATGATCATTATGATTGGTCAAACGGACTTACTACGGTAGGAGATCCGAGACATGTTAAATTCAGGACTGATGATACTGCACTGCAGCCAATAATTGATAAATTTCATGAAATTCATGATCCAATTTATTTAGAAAGATCTGAAGATAATAATATATCTGATTGTAATGAATCCATCGAAGATGCTTTTTATTCATATATTGACGAAGAATTAACATTAATCTGTAATAGTGTTGAACATAAATTTTGCCCAATAGATTGGGATATGTGGATTGATTTCACTATTTCTAGTTCTATGATCCAGTATTATGAAGATAATTTAGAAGGATTGTATGAATGTTATTAATAAAATAATCATGCTTAAAATAAAAGAAAAAAAATATTTATATATTACCACCTTATTTGCTATTTTATGTGTATTAGTTAGACCAATAACTACTTATTCCCTGATTGTTAATGATTTAATAGATTATCTAAAAGATGGTCGAGTAATTAGTCCTAGCGTTTCTTTGGATCAGTTATCTTACCCCTGTAATACAGATGAAGCAAAAGAATATCAAAATAATACCCTGGAAGAAGAATTAAATAATTTGGGTATTATGAATTTTTTATTTAATAAAGGAATTATAGAAAATACAGGTGATCGTGCTCTAGGTAATTATTACCCAACAAATTTAAAAAATAAAGGACCCTATTATTCTGGATTTACAGAAGAAGAAAATCTCGCTAAGGTCTTTGCTGTTTGCACAGGAAAACATGTTAATGACTATGACCCCGTACCTAGAAAAAATCCTATTGCCCACTGGACTTTTGATGGAAATATTTCAGATAGTGTTGGAAATAATCATGGAGTTATGCCAGAAACAGTTACCATGCACCCAAACCCAACTAGTGGTGTTAATATAAATGTACAAAATACCGCATATAGCTTTGATGGGAATGATTTTATTAATCTTAGTACAGAAGGTTTGCCAATAGGGAATTCATCCAGAACGGTCTGCTCTTGGGTAAAAACAAACACAAATTCGGGATATCATTGGGCTTTTGGTTATGGATCTTCAGATAATAGACGGTCGGGAATTGGTAAAAGTTTTGCTCTTGGACAAAATTCAAATCACCTGGGTGTTACGGGATACGGTATGGATATTTGGATTAATGATTCAGTAAGAATTGGACAATGGCAACATTTGTGCGCTTCCTATGATGGGACTACTGGCAATGTATACCTTGACGGAGAATTAAAAAATTCTAAACCAATAAATTGGGATACAGGAACATCAGGGGCTTATATAGGAAAGCAAGTTCCTATTACTGAATATTTCAATGGCTCCGTCGATGAAATTAGAGTTTATAATAGAGCCCTTAAACCACAGGAGATCACTGATATTTATAATAATACAAGATATACTGGTGTGGATGGTCAGTGTAATACAACATATATAAATAATGTAATTAATATAAAACCAGACAACGGTGGATGTTCTGAAGGATTTGCAACAGATGTTAGTGGACCAGATTCTTTCGGAGTGTATAAGTGGTCTTGTAGTGGCCAAAATGGCGGATTAACCGCGTCCTGTCAATCTAAACCACAATCCCCGGTAAATGGTATTTGTGGTAATGCAAACGGTAAATATTTTCATGGAATAACTAAAGACATGACTACTCGGGAGAGTGCCCAATGCTTCAACAATGTTAAAGTAAGATGTAGTAGCGGAGAAGCCAAATCCTTTCAATATTATAATGGTAAGTATTCATGGTACTGTGCAGGACTATATCAAGGAACTGTGTCTTACTGTCAGACAATGTGGGGACCAGAACCTGCGCCTGGTTCTAGATGTGAACCTGCTTCTGCTAATATTGATATTAGTACTACTGGACAGGCGAGTGTCGTAACTTCAACATTTACACCTCAAAAAATTGTAGGTACGGCCGGAGTCCCATTAAATGTTGTAGTTGAAGTTAGAAATGATGCTGGTATTAAATCAGTTCGTCCTATTAATATTCCTAAAATCGTCACTGCAAAACAAATTGAAAAAACAGCAAAAAGTATTAAGTATGAAATTAGTTGCACATCTCCAATTGTTAGAAATTTGGAATTAAAAATTGAAGTGACAAATGGATTGGACCAGATAGATACAATTTCAATTCCTGCTAGTATAGTTAAAAATTAAATTTATTTTGATATAGTAACTGCATGAAATCTGAAGGATATATCGAAAAAAAGGAAAGCATAGATATTAATAACGACATAAAGAAGCAGTTAGAAAATTTAGGTTTAATTATTGACTATTATAAAAATAGTTTACAAAATTGAATAAAAAACGACCACTTCACTTGACCCCCGGTCGTTTTTTATTTGACATGATTTTTCTATTTGTTACTATAATAAAACGCTTACTGCGATTTTTTTGTATGTATAAAAAACCAGTAGGCCGAATAGTAACTTCCAAAGAAGCCTGGTTCTCGTGCCTTCTTTCGAGGTTACTTGATTTGAAAATTTTAAAATTTTCTTTATCAATTATTATTAGTTAATTAACTTATTATTTATGACAGAAATTTTTGATCGTTCAAAGCCACACGTAAACGTGGGAACAATTGGTCACGTTGACCATGGAAAGACAACTTTGACTGCTGCACTTTTGAAAACCCTAAATATGAAGGGTGGAGAATATTCAGCAACAGTAAAGGCTGTTGACCAAATTGACAATGCTCCAGAAGAAAGAGAAAGAGGAATTACTATTGCTCTATCTCACAACGAGTATTCAACACCAGCAAGACACTATGCACACATCGATGCTCCGGGTCACGCTGACTATATTAAAAACATGATTACTGGTGCCGCTCAGATGGACGGTGCTGTTCTTGTGGTGGCTGCTACTGATGGTATGATGCCACAAACTCGTGAACACGTTTTGCTTGCAAAACAAGTTGGTGTTCCAAAAATAATCGTTTTCATCAACAAATGCGACATGGTTGATGATCAAGAAATGATTGAATTGGTAGAAGAAGAAATCAGGGAATTACTAGATAAGCACGGATTTGATGGGAAAAATGCCCCTGTTATCAGAGGATCTGCTTTGAAAGCTCTAGAATCACCTACAGTTGATGATGAATGGTCATTAAAAATCTTGGAATTAGCATCTGCTCTAGATACTTACATTCCAGAACCAGTCAGAGACACAGATAAACCTTTCTTAATGCCCGTAGAAGACATTTTCTCTATCGATGGTAGAGGAACTGTAGTAACTGGTAAAATTGAAAGAGGTATTATCAAAGTCGGTGATGAAATTGCAGTTATTGGTATCAAAGATACTCAAAAAACTACAGTTACAGGTATCGAAATGTTCAACAAATCATTAAGTGAAGGTATCGCCGGAGACAACGCTGGAATCTTGGTTAGAGGTCTTAAAAAAGAAGACATTCACCGAGGTCAAGTATTGGCTATCCCTGGAACTGTTACTCCACATAGTGAATTTGAATCAGAAGTTTACATCCTAAAGAAAGAAGAAGGTGGAAGACATACTCCATTTTTCTCTGGATACAAACCACAGTTCTACATTAGAACTACTGACGTAACTGGTGACGTAACTTTGGCAGAAGGTACAGAAATGGTAATGCCAGGAGATACTGTAACTTTCAAAGTTAAATTGGTAGCCCCAATTGCTCTAGAAGAACAACAAAGATTTGCTATCCGTGAAGGAGGTAGAACTGTTGGAGCTGGAGTTGTTACAAAAATAGTTGCATAAATCAACTATTTATTAATCAATTTCTATAAATAGGTTATTGCTTCAGGTTGTTTTAAGATTATTAAATTAAGCTTAAAACGATGAAGTAACCACTAGTTATAGAAAATAAAAAAATAAAATGACTGAAAACAAAGATAAAAATAATGCTCCGAAGCTGAGAATAAGGGTTCGGGCATACGAAAGTAAAATTCTTGATTCATCTGTAAAGCAAATTATGGATACCGCTTTGCGTTTCGACGCAGAAATTAGTGGACCAATTCCATTGCCAACAGAAATCAAAAAATATACTGTCAATCGTTCTTCTTTTGTCTATAAAGATGCGCGAGAACAGTTTGAGATGCGGGTTCACAAAAGATTGATTGACATTTTAAACCCTGATGCTAAGGTGATTGAAGCTCTAACTAACTTGAGCTTACCATCAGGAGTGAACATTGATGTAAAAATGATTTAAGTATAAGAATTTAATTCCTCTATACGCCAAACCCAGCTTTTTATTTAAAGAGCTGGGTTTGGAACTTGATAAAATAAAATTATAAAAATTATGAAAGCAATTCTTGGAGTAAAAGAAAAAATGACCCAAATTTTCGACGAAAATGGTGCAGTTATTCCAGTTACTGTTATAAAGACTGGTACTGCAACTGTTTTGCAAGTCAAAAATATGGAAACAGACAAATATAATGCTGTTCAAATTGGTTTTGGGGAAAGAAATGAAAAAAGAATTCCTAAAGCGCAAAAAGGGCATTATAAAGACATGGGAAATTTTCGATATGTGAAGGAATTCAGATACGAAAATTTACCTGCAGAAATTAAAGTCGGCGATAAGATTGAAATCACTAATTTTGAAAAAGGTGACGTTGTTAGAATCTCAGCTTTCTCAAAAGGAAAAGGTTTTCAAGGTGTTGTTAAGAGACATGGTTTTGCCGGAGGACGAAGAAGCCATGGAGGAAAACACGCAGAAAGAGAACCAGGATCAATCGGTTCAACTGGTCCACAAAGAGTTTTTAAAGGAACTCGTATGGCCGGTAGAATGGGAAATGATAGAGTTACTTTAATCAGAGTTAAAGTTGTGGGGATCAATCCAGAAAATAATGAAATTTATTTGAAGGGAGCAGTTCCAGGTCGAAGAGGTACATTAGTAGAAATACAAGGATAAGTATAATTAAAATATCATGAAATTACCTGTATATAACATCGAGGGAAAGGAAGTTAAAAAAATCGATCTAGACGAAAGTATTTTCGGACTAGATTGGAACGGTGATTTGGTTTACCAAACTACTGTTGCTTCTCTTGGAAATGCTCGTACTAATATTGCTCACACTAAAAACAGAGGAGAAGTTTCTGGAGGTGGTAAAAAACCTTGGAGACAAAAGGGAACTGGACGAGCAAGACACGGTTCAAGTAGATCACCAATCTGGAAAGGAGGAGGTGTGACTTTTGGACCAAGAAACGACCAAAATTTTAAGAGAAAAATCAACAAAAAAATGAAAATCAAAGCTTTTGCTACGATTTTATCTCAAAAAGTTCGAGATAATGAATTAATTTTGATTGACTCATTTAAAATAGAGACACCAAAAACTAAAGAAGGTAAAATTTTTATTGATTTATTGTCAAAAAATGAAAATTTGGCTAATTTAGCAACCAAGAAAAGAAACAATGCTTTGATTGGAATTTCTAAAAGAGATGATTCTGTTGAAAAAACTTTCTCCAATTTCAGTAATTTAGGAATTGAAGAAGTTAGAAACATCGATTCATTAAGTGTTTTGAAATATAAATACCTAATGATTTTTGACGCCGAAGAAAGCTTGAAAATTTTGGCTGAAAGATTAATAAAAAATAACAAATAGGCTTATGGGAATATTCAAAAAAAATAAGGAAACTGAAAAAGAAACCAAAGAAACAGTAAAAAAAGTTTCAAAAACAGAAGCTGAAAATACTGACTCAGAAAACCTATCAGATAGCCCAAAGAATTTTTCTGACGTTATTTCTAAACCAAAAATTACAGAAAAAACTGCTATTAATGCTGATTTTGCAAATGCTTATACTTTCAAGGTTAACCCTCGTGCTACTAAAAAAGATGTAGCCGACGCGGTTGAAAAAATCTACAAAGTAGTACCTATTAAAGTTAATATGTGTAAAATTCCTAAAAAAGCAGTTGGGGTTAGAAGAGGAAAAGGGTTCAAAGGAGGAGGTAAAAAAGCAATTGTTTATCTTAAAAAAGGAAGTAAAATCGAATTCGTTTAAAAACTTGGATTTGCGGATTTAAAAAACTAAACAAGTAAATTATTAATTATTAAATAATATTATGGCTATTAAAATACATAAACCCGTTACAGCGGGGACAAGAGATAAAACCTCAATTATATATAGAGGTGTTATTACAACAAAGACGCCGAAAAAGTCTTTAACCAAAGGATTCAAAAGATCAGTTGGTAGAAATAATGCAGGTAGAATCACTACTCGTCACAAAGGAGGAGGAAACAAAAGACTATTTAGAGATATAGATTTCAAATATTTCAAAAAAGATATTCCAGCTAAAGTTAAATCAGTTGAATATGATCCAAACAGATCAGGATTCATCGCTTTAGTATCTTACAATGATGGTGAGCAAAAATATGTTTTGTTGCCTCAATCAATCAAAGTTGACGATGTAATTGTAACCAGCGAAAAAGCAGTTGTTGCGCCTGGGAACAGAATGGTGATTAAAAACATCCCAGTTGGTACATTCGTATACAATGTGGAGTTAAAACCAGGTGGAGGGGCAAAATTGGCCCGATCAGCTGGTAACTACATTGAAGTAGTGGCTCAAGATGATGCAACTACTCATATCAAATTGCCTTCAGGTGAAATCAGAAAAATTTCAAGTAAATGTTGGGCTAGTATTGGTGAAGTTTCAAACCCAGAATTCAGATTACAAAATAAAGGAAAGGCTGGACGAAACAGACATCTAGGTATTAGACCGACCGTTCGAGGTTCTGCCATGAACGCTGTTGACCATCCACACGGAGGAGGTGAAGGAAGACAGGGTATTGGTTTGAGAAGAGGACCAAAAACTCGACAAGGTAAACAAGCTTATGGTGTTAAAACTAGAAAATCTAAAAAATATTCTAACAACCTAATTTTAACTAGAAGAAAAACTAAAAGAAATACTAAAAAATAGAATTTCAAACAACAAAAACCACCTCACT
>JFJP01005761.1_pt1 | contig 13009 bp, 12 predicted proteins | sample 431651 | NCBI WGS metagenome assembly JFJP01 (sample SAMN02602958, study PRJNA72255) | Microbial mat metagenome, whole genome shotgun sequencing project. | biome: fresh water; feature: sink hole; material: water; isolation source: purple microbial (photo- and chemosynthetic) mats found in...
AACACGCCCGAGCCCATCATGACCGGCACAAAACGCGAGCCTTCTTCGTTGGTCCAGAAAGCCACCTCAATCGGCGCTTCGGTTTCAATGCCCAGGTCGTTTAACGTGCGCACTACCTCGAGGCCGGCCAACACGCCGTAATTTCCATCGAACTTGCCGCCGGTGGGCTGGGTGTCGATGTGGCTGCCGGTCATGATGGGTGGCAGGCTGTTGTTGCGGCCGGCGCGGCGCATAAAGCCGTTGCCGATCTTGTCGATGGTGACGGTCATGCCGGCCTCTTTGGCCCAGCCAATGACTAAATCGCGGCCTCGTTTGTCCAGGTCAGTCAACGTCAGGCGGCACACGCCGCCTTTGGGTGTGGCGCCGATCTGCGCCAGCTCCATCAGCGAAGCCCAGAGGCGTTCGCCATTAATGCGGATTTTGTCAATGTCGATGGCGGTTGCGGTGGTCATGTCGAATTCCTTCCAAAACAAATGGCGCTACGTGTCGCGGGTATGCGGAATGCGGGCGGCGATTTCTGCGCGTTTGGCAGCATGAGCCGCCCGGCATTCCGCATACCCGCAGGTACCAATGGTCAGCGTTGAACAGCCGTGGGAGCCAGTGTGTCGGCCCGCAGCTTGTTGGCGGCAAAGTTGTCGCTGAAGGCGGGGCGCTTGATGTAGCGGCCCTTGCCTTGCACGGCGCGCAGGTCGCCCTGCACAAACACCAGTTCGCCCTGGCTCACGGTGTGGCTGGGAATGCCCTTGACGGTGCGGCCTTCAAAGATATTGAAGTCGCCCTTGCTGAACTGCGTTTTGGCAGACAAAGTCTTGGTGCCCGCCGGGTCCCACACCACCAGGTCGGCATCGGCGCCCACGCTTACACTGCCTTTTTGCGGATACATGTTGAACAGCTTGGCGGTGTTGGCAGACGTAATGGCGACGAACTCAGACGGCGTCAGGCGACCGGTGTTGACGCCTTCGTCCCAGATCACGGTCAAGCGCTCTTCCACACCACCGGTGCCGTTGGGAATCTTGGAGAAATCGTCTTTGCCTGCTGCCTTTTGTGCCGCGCAGAACGTGCAATGGTCGGTGGCAGTGGTGTGCAGGTTGCCCGCCTGCAGGCCGCGCCACAGAAACTCCTGGTTGCCTTTGGGGCGGAAGGGCGGGCTCATCACATGGGCTGCGGCAGTGGCAAAGTCCGGGTGGCGGTAAACGCTGTCGTCCACCACCAGATGGCCTGCCAGCACTTCGCCGTACACGCGCTGACCCCGTGCGCGCGCGCGGGCAATGGCTTCGGCGGCTTCAATGCAGCTCACATGCACCACATAAATCGGCACGTTCAGCACGTCCGCTATCGCAATGGCGCGGTTGGCGGCTTCGCCTTCTACGCCAGTGGGGCGTGACAAGGGGTGGCCTTCGGGCCCGGTGATGCCTTTTTCGACCATCTCTTTTTGCAACAGAAACACCAGTTCGCCGTTTTCCGCGTGCACCGTGGGCATGGCACCGAGTTCCATGCAACGTTTGAAGCTGTTCACCAGGGTCTCGTCGTCGCACATGATGGCGTTCTTGTAGGCCATGAAGTGCTTGAAGCTGTTCACGCCCTCCTGCTGCACCAGCGTGCCCATGTCACGTTTCACGGTTTCATCCCACCAAGTGATTGCTACATGGAAGCTGTAGTCGCTAGCGGCTTTTTCTGCCCAGCCACGCCAAGTCTGGTAGGCCTCCATCAAAGGCTGCTGCGGGTTGGGGATGACGAAGTCGATGATGGTGGTGTTGCCACCGGCCAGGCCTGCGGCCGTGCCGGTGAAAAAGTCGTCCATGGTGACTGTGCCCATGAAAGGCAGCTGCATGTGGGTGTGCGGGTCAATGCCGCCGGGCATCACGTACTGACCGAGCGCATCCACCACGGTGGCACCGGTGGGGGGTGGCAGGTTCTCGCCAACGGCCACAATCTTGCCGTCCTGGGTGATGACGTCGGCTTTGAAGGCACGGTCTGCATTGACCACAGTGCCGCCACGGATAAACAAGGTACTCATAATTGCTCCTAAATTAGTAGCTGCTTACGCAATATATATGCGGGTTATCGTCCATTTTAGGCCGTAGTCCGCATGGGATTGTTGGGGTGAGTAGTCCAGTCGGCGTGGGTAGCACTCACCATCTTGCCGGTGCGCTGGTCCACCTCGCCCGCAGGCACATCGCGCAGCGTAATGCAGTCTGGCACCGGGCACACGGTCACGCACAGGTTGCATCCCACGCATTCGTCCTCTTTCACCTCAAAGAAGCGCTTGCCATCCTTCATCGAGGTGATGGCCTGGTGGCTGGTGTCTTCGCAGGCAATGTGGCAGCGTCCGCACTGGATGCAGCTGTCCTGGTTGATGACGGCTTTGCTGATGTGGTTCAGGTTCAGGTAGCGCCAGTCACTCACCGTGGGGATGGCCTTGCCCACAATCTCGCCCACGCTCTTGAATCCCATCTCGTCCATGTAGTTGGACAAGCCGCTTTCCATCTCCTGCACAATTTTGAAGCCGTACACCATGGCGGCGGTGCATACCTGCACCGTGCCCGAGCCCAAGGCAATGAAGTCCAGTGCATCGCGCCAGGTGCCGATACCGCCAATGCCGGAAATCGGAAGGCCTGCGGTTTCAGGGTCACGGGCGATTTCGGCCACCATGTTCAGCGCAATCGGTTTGACTGCCGGGCCACAGTAACCGCCGTGGCTGCCTTTGCCGCCGGTGGAGGGCGACATGGTTAGCGTGTAAGGGTCCACGCCCATGATGGAGTTGATGGTGTTGATCAGGCTCACCGCATCGGCCCCGCCCTTTTTGGCAGCGCGCGCGGGGTGGCGGATGTCGGTAATGTTGGGCGTAAGTTTTACGATGACTGGCAGTTTGCTGTACTGCTTGCACCAGGCGGTGACCATTTCAATGTACTCAGGCACCTGACCCACCGCCGCCCCCATGCCGCGCTCGCTCATGCCGTGGGGGCAGCCGAAGTTGAGCTCGATGGCATCGGCGCCGGTGTCTTCCACGCGCGGCAATATCGCCTTCCAGCTTTTTTCTTCGCAGGGCACCATCAGCGAGACGATCATCGCGCGGTCGGCCCAGTTGCGTTTGACTTCGGTGATCTCGCGCAGGTTGAGTTCCAGGTCGCGGTCGGTGATCAGCTCGATGTTGTTAAACCCCATCAAGCGGCGGTCGGGTGTCAATAAGGCGCCATACCGTGGGCCGTTCACGTTGACGACCGGTGGGCCGGCCTCACCCAACGTCTTCCAGACCACGCCACCCCAGCCGGCTTCAAAGGCCCGGTTGACGTTGTAAGCCTTGTCAGTGGGTGGGGCAGAGGCCAGCCAGAAGGGGTTGGGGCTGCGGATGCCGGCAAAAGTGGTTGCTAAATTGGCCATGTGTTTCTCCAAATCGCGCAGTGCGCTCAGTTCCCCATCAGGTGTGCGTGAATCGCTGTTGCAGACAGCTTGCCGTGCTCTACGGCCTCGACAGTCAGGTCCAGTCCGCCAGCGCGGCAGTCGCCTCCGGCCCAGACGCCGGGCAGGTTGGTTGCGCCGTTGGCATCGGTCGCAATCTTTGCGCCATCGAGCCGCAAGCCCGCCTGGGCCAACACCGGGTTACCTAGCGACTGGCCAATGGCTTTGAGTACCACATCGGCCTCCCAGGTGATTTCGCGTCCGGTGGCAACCAGCTTGCCGTCTGCCATGGTTTGCTCGGCAAAACGCACGGCGCTCACGTGGCCACCATTGCCCACAATTTCTACGGGAGCCAACCAATGGTGAATGGCCACACCGTTGGTTTGTGCCCATTCCTGCTCGGCCGTGGATGCGGTCATGGTGCTCTGCCCACGACGGTACACCATGTGAACCACGCTGGCACCGAGCATTTTGGTTTGCACCGCGGCGTCAACCGCCGTCATGCCGCCGCCAATCACAATGACGCGCCGCCCGACGGGCAAAGTAGCCACGTCGGCGGTTTGGCGCAGGGTGGCAATAAAGTCCACAGCATCCTGAACACCTGCCAGCTCTTCGCCAGGCACGCCAAGCTGGTGCGTGCTGGATAGGCCCACTCCCAGAAACAGTGCGTCGTAGTTATTGCGCAGGGTTTGAATCTGTGCGGTAGTTTCCAATTTCCAGCCGTGCTTGACCTCAATCCCGCCGATGTCCAGCAACCATTGCACCTCGCGCTGCGCGAAGTTGTCCGGCGTTTTATAGCTGGCCAGGCCGTATTCGTTGAGGCCACCGGACTTGGGGCGGGCGTCAAACATGGTGACGGCATGGCCTTGGCGCGCGAGTGTGTGGGCACATGCCAGCCCCGCCGGGCCAGCGCCCACCACGGCCACTTTTTTGCCGCTTGCCGGGGCGCGGGTGAAGATCTGGGGTTTGTCGCTGGACATGAGTGCGTCCACCGCATGGCGCTGCAGGCGACCGATGGCAACAGGGCGGTCTTCCTGGGTGTTGCGCACACAGACACCTTCGCACAGATTCTCGGTGGGGCACACACGGGCGCACATGCCGCCCAGTGGGTTGCTCTCCAGAATGGATTGGGCCGATCCGCGCAGGTTGCCGTCTGCAATGCGCTTGATGAACGACGGCACATCGATGCCAGTGGGGCAGGCGGTGGCGCAGGGCGCGTCATAACAGTACAGGCAACGCTCTGCTTCCAGCAGGGCCTGCGCTTGGGTGAGCGCAGGCGTGGCATCCGCAAAGGCGGCGGCATAGTCGGCGGCACTGCGTCGGCCCGGGCGAATGTCGGGTTGACTGGTTGGCGAAGATGGGGTGGTCACGCTGGCAACTCCTGTAAACATCAAGAAACCAAAATCTGACCATTTAGTCAGGTTCTCGCTTGCATGCTAGCAATCGGCGTGCCAGGTTGGTATTGGGGTTTATCCCCGGGTGCGTGATTCCCGGCCACGGAGTAGGTGTTAACCGTGCAGCCGGTGGTGGTGAAGCCGCCCTGAACAGCGCCACTTGCGGGATGATCGTGGCATGGGCCCGCAAAATGCCGAAAGAGTTTTAAGCGCACTAGCAGCGTTCGGGTTTGGGTCCCTGGGCATCGGGCTGAACGACTTAACCCGCGCCATATAGCTAGCGCAGGCGGAACTTGAATTGGATGGCCAATGCGCCATCTGCCCGATCCACATAGGGCACCAGCGCCAGGTTCACGCCGAATCGTGAGCCTTCGTAGCTGGCCATGGGCAGAGCGGCCAGAAAGGCGCCACCGTGATGAATACCCGGATAGCCGTTCATCACACCCGTTGACAGACCAAGTTTCCAATCGCCCAGGGTGATAGGCTGCCATTTGATGGCGGCGTAGCCACTGGTCTTGTGCAAGCTGTTGTGAAAGGCGCCTCCCATCAGCGCTATGTCGGCTTGCAACCGGTACTCCAGGCCCAGCCCCCAATTGTTTTCGTTGTAGCCCTTGCGTCGGTCGTCATGCCAGGAGATGCCCCCCAGATTCACCCAAATGGCTTGAGTGGATACGTCGGCGGGTGTGGGTGGCGGTGCCTCTGCAAGCCCTGCTCCGGCTCCCCAGGCAAGGCTTGTCAGCAGCAGGCAACGCATGATGTTCATGTCGGCTGCCTCGTCCGGGAGTACACATGCCAGCCATCAAAGTCGCCTTTGCTGAGCGGCAGGCCTTGCTGGCGCAGCAGGGCATAGACCAGGCTGAGGTGGAAAAAGAAGTTGGGCAGCGCGTACTGCTGCAAAAAGCCTTGTGCCGCTGCCACCCGCGCCTGCAGGCGGGCCTGCAGCAGTGCAGCTTCCGGAGTGCCATGCAGTACGCAGTGTGCGGCGGGGTGGGCTGGGGCGGGCAATGACATGTAGCCAATATAGCGGTCCCTAACACTGCGGGTCTCCGCGCAGGCCTGGCTTGCACATTCCCTGGAACGCTTTTTGCACCACACGCTGCCATGAACCTGCTGGGCAGGACTGGGATCTAGCGGCCCAACCGGCACCGGTCTACGAGGTCGATCAGCGCGCCAACGGGTGACCATGCAAAACGGTACATCCCATGTGCTGCTGGGGGAGGCTGAGCGCGCGGCGGCACAGCCGACTTGCTCTGGGTGCGCTCTCTTGTGGGCCGCTGCGACCAATCAAGTTGCAGATTTCAATGGCGTCAGATCGCCCAAAACACCTGCCATACTTGGCCTCATGCGGTTGAATTTCCTATCCGCACGACGGCAAACTGCATTGGAGAGGACCAACACCGAAAAATCCGGGAGCAGGAATGCCTTCTAAGACTACGTTCTCATTTCTCACTGGCACGATGAAATCAGCCGGAGTGACTCTGGTTTTTTCTGTTGGCGATAAATTAAAAAAGCAAGACCCCGATCACTGCTTCGAGAGTGCCTACGTTTCGGGAAAATGGATGCACAACTCACCGGAACCAATGTCATGGTCGGCCTGCTCGGCAACTTGGGTTACATCTCCCCTGCCACAAGGCATGGGAATTGGCCCATATGGCAATGTATTTTTGGTTGGTAGTGGAGACGCTCACGAAGAGGAGGTTCGTGACGGCACAATTTCACCTGAAAGTCGCGGGCTTCTAAGCCACGTCCGCGCTATCGACGGCAAGGCCTACGCCGTCGGCATGGATCGTCAGGTCTACCGTCGAGATGACGTGAACCAGTGGATCTGCATCGATGCCGGCTGTCGCCCAAAAAAGAAGGGTAAGGCCGTCGGTTTCATGTGCATCGACGGCTTCAACGCCAACGACATTTTTGCCGCCGGCGTCGGCGGCGATCTGTGGCATTACGATGGCACAAGCTGGGCGGAGAATGATGTCGCGATCAACCTGACCCTCCAGAATATCGTCTGCGCCGGCGACGGAAAAGTCTACATCTGCGGCCAGATGGGCCTGCTCATCGTCGGACGCGGAGACACCTGGACGGTCATCGAGCATGGTGTTACCGAGGATGCGTTCTGGGGCATCACCTGGTTCAAGGACAAGCTCTACCTGTCGACCATGAATGAGGTCTACGTCTGGGATGGCAAGGCCCTCAAACCCGTCGCCTGGGGCAAGGATCGGCCGGACACCTGCTACCACCTCACCGCCTGCCCGGATGAGATGTGGTCGATCGGCGCCAAAGACCTCATGGCCTTCGACGGTAAGAAGTGGAAACGCATCGAGTGAGCCGTTTCGCCGGACATCGTCGTCCCATTGCGGACGTCCTCGATCAACGCGCGGAGGATGCAGCGCACCACGTGGAATACTGACAGGTACTCGTCGACTCGGCCCATATCCGGTTGGTGCACCTTGATGAGTCCGATGCCCGGATCCAGGCGGACATCGACGCTCTAGTGATTGCCCCCGAAGCGGGCTTGTACGCAGCTGCGGAAGTCTGCCTGCTCCGGCTTGGCCAGGGCACCAGGTTCACACTGGTCACACTTAGCCATTTGAGCGGATCTTCGCCTGCGCAGGCGCCCAGGATTGCGCAGAAACTGCCTACAAACACAGCGGTTTCTCAGTCGATGCGGGGGTGTGTATTGAAGCCCACGACCGCGCGGGCCCGGAGCGCTTGTTGCGCTATTGCGCCCGCCCACCCTTGCGATGGAGCGGCTGCGCAAGGCCGGCAGCGAGCTTGTCTACCGCTGCGCCAAAGCAGATGAGCTGACCCCTACGCCACTGGAACTGATAGCCCACATTGCGGCGCTGGTGCCACAACCGCGCACGCATCGGCGGCGCAGACGGCCCCGCGCCGATGGGTAGTCCAATTGCTCCTACGCCCGAACTTGCACCACCCAATCGTACAGCGCACTACCTGTGGGCGGTGCTGATCGCCCGTATCTACGAAGTGTTCCCGCTGCTGCTTGCGATCTGCGGTGGGTAGATGCGCATCATCGCGTTCATTACACACAGCGCCGAAATCCGGCAAATTCTCGAACACATTGGGGCAGATTCTGAACCACCACGCATCGCCCCGGAACGCGGGCCGCCCTTGTGGGACGACTGTGACGCGCAGGTGGGCGAAGGCAGCCAAATTGGGCAGGACTGGGATCCAGCGGCCCAACCGGCACCGGTCTACGAGGTCGATCAGCGCGCCAACGGGTGACAAGGCAAAACGGTACATCCCATGTGCTGCTGGGGGAGGCTGAGCGCGCGGCGGCACAGCCGACTTGCTCTGGGTACGCTCGCTTGTGGGCCGCTGCGACCACCCAAGCTGAAGCTGTCAATCGGTGAGGATCAAATGCATCTTGGGTTAGCGGCGTAAGCTCACACACACTAGCGACTCTCTCGCAAACCATCTCTTACCTATGCCACAACCTCAAGTCCTCAAACTCGATTCAAACACAGTTGTACCGCAGACCTATTTCCTGCCCACTGAAAAACTCATTGTGGGCAATCCGAAGCAAACGCTGTGGATGCATTACACCGACCCGACCAGTCAGTTCTTCACCGGCGTCTGGAGCAGTGGGCCTGGCAAGTGGAAGATTGCGTACACAGAAGAGGAGTTTTGCCTCATGTTGCGTGGTACCAGCATCATCACCGACACACAAGGCGTGTCGACAGCCGTCACGGCGGGTGAGAGCTTTGTGATGCCCAAGGGCTTCATTGGTACATGGGAAGTGGTGGAAGAGACGACCAAGCGCTTCGTGATTTACGAGGCAAGTACTTGAGCTACTGCATACGCCACACAATCAAGCAACATGGGGATGCAGCCACAGAGGCAAAGCGTGGTCAGATCGCCGTCACGCTGAGTGACGTTGCAAAAATTCCCCTGATCACTTCCAAGCCGGATGACATCTTCGCGGATGGCAAGAACAAGATCGGGCGTGACGGACTCTTTGCGCAAGAAAAAAGGCCCTTGGGGGGCCTAAAAGTACACTAGCGACGGGTGCTTGCTGCCTTGCGGCCCTTTCTCTGAACGTCCGGAACGACTTTGCTGGTGTGTGCTGATATACGTCATGTGCTGGGGTCCGCAGCTGGTGCACCGGATTGACGAGCAGCCCTGAACCCTAAACCAAACCCCTGATCCAGCCCGCAAACGTATCCAGCGTTGGGTTGGGCGTATCGCTGGCTGCAGGGCGCACCAGAAAGTAGCTGCGCTCGCCCGGCGCCATGCGCGGGCTGGCGATGACCAGTTCGCCGCGCTGCAGCTCCGCGTCGATCAACAAGCGCGGCACCAGGGCCAGGCCCATGCCCTGGGCGGCGGCAGCCGCAGTCATGGAAAACAACTCGTAGCGCGGCCCGGCCAGAGCCTGGGGCGCGGACACGCCCGCGGCCTCAAACCACTGGCGCCATGCGCTGGGGCGGGTGCTTTGCTGCAGCAGCGGCATGCGTGCCATGGCTTCGGGCTCCAGGGCGTTTTGCCCCGCCATCAACGCCGGGCTGCAGACCGGCAGTACCTCATCGGCCATCAGGCGCAGCGCTTGTGTCCCCACCCAACTGGCCACCTGCTCGGCGGTGCCCGCATACAGCGCCGCGTCAAAGGGCGACTCGGTAAACATGAAGGGCCGGGTGCGCGTCTCGATGTGCACCGTGATGTCCGGGTGGCTGGCGGCAAGGGCGGGCAGGCGCGGAATCAACCAGCGTGTGGCAAAGGTGGGCACAGCGGCGAGGTGCAGCGCACCGCCACCGCCCTGAGCCGACATCACATCGAGCGTGTCCTGCTCCAGTGCCTGTAGGCGCGGGGCGATTTGTACCGCATATTCAGCCCCGCGCCGGGTGAGGGCCACACCGTGGCGGGTGCGCTTGAACAGCGCGACGCCCAAAAAGGCTTCCAGCGCCGTGATCTGACGCGACACCGCGCTTTGGGTGAGTGCGAGCTCCTGCGCGGCACGGGTGTAACTCTCGTGCCGGGCGGCGGCATCAAAGCAGGTCAGCGCTTGCAGAGAGGGAATTTTTCTGGCCATGGAGTGCCAAATATACACAACAGGGTCAAAAATCGGCTGTGAGCCACTATGAAAAACATAGCTTTATACGCTCTATTTAAAAGAGCAAAGTACCAGATATATGTAAAAACCCACAAAAGAAGATCGGCTACATATGACGTTCATGCATATCTGAGTGCAAACAAGTCGTTTGCGCGCTATGGGCTGCAGCGGCTAATATTCAAACTAGTTCACATCAACCCGGAGATACCCCATGGCCCACGCAGCGTTCAATTGGCAAGACCCTTTTCTGCTCGACTCCCAGCTCACCGACGACGAGCGCGCCATTAAGGAAGCAGCGGCCGCCTACTGCCAGGACAAGTTGCTGCCCCGCGTGACCATGGCCTTCCGCGAAGGCAGCACCGACCCCGCCATCTTCCGTGAGATGGGCGAGCTCGGCCTCTTGGGCCCCACCATCCCTGAACAATATGGCGGCCCCGGCCTCAACTACGTGGCCTACGGCCTGATTGCCCGTGAAGTGGAGCGCGTGGACAGCGGCTACCGCAGCATGATGAGCGTGCAAAGCTCCCTGGTCATGGTGCCGATTTTTGAATTTGGCACCGAGGCGCAGCGTCAGAAGTACCTGCCCAAATTGGCCACCGGTGAGTGGATCGGCTGCTTTGGCCTGACTGAACCCGACCACGGTTCCGACCCCGGCAGCATGGCCACCCGTGCCCACAAAGTGCCTGGCGGCTACAAACTCACCGGCTCCAAAATGTGGATCAGCAACAGCCCCATTGCCGATGTGTTTGTGGTGTGGGCCAAAGAGGTTTCCGAGTCCGGCCAGGTCGGCCCGATCCGCGGCTTTGTGCTGGAAAAGGGCGCCAAGGGCTTGAGCGCCCCGGTCATCCACAGCAAGGTGGGGCTGCGTGCCAGCATCACCGGTGAGATTGTGATGGACGGCGTGTTCTGCCCCGAGGAAAACGCCTTCCCCGAAGTCCAAGGCCTCAAAGGCCCGTTCACTTGCCTCAACAGCGCGCGTTATGGCATCGCCTGGGGTGCACTGGGTGCGGCCGAAGATTGCTGGACGCGCGCACGCCAGTACGTGCTGGACCGCAAACAATTTGGTCGCCCGCTGGCTGCCAATCAACTCATCCAGAAGAAGCTGGCCGACATGCAAACCGAAATCGCGCTGGGCCTGCAAGGTTGTCTGCGCCTGGGCCGCATGAAGGACGAAGGCACCGCAGCAGTAGAAATCACCTCCATCCTCAAGCGAAACAGCTGCGGCAAGTCACTGGACATTGCCCGCATGGCGCGCGACATGATGGGTGGCAACGGCATCTCTGACGAGTTTGGCGTGGCGCGGCATCTGGTGAACTTGGAGGTGGTGAACACGTATGAAGGTACGCATGACATTCATGCGCTGATTCTGGGGCGGGCGATGACGGGGATTGCGGCGTTTTCTAACTGATCTAATTCCCCCTATCTTTAACTCACCCCCTATCCCCCCGCCCCTTTCCACCCTCGTCAGGGCGGAAAGGGGAGCCGGACAGCCGATTTGTCGGTTTCGCGCCGAATGCGGAATTACAGGGATGGGTTGCGGTGTGTTTTTGATGGCCCAAATGGTTGGGGTGGCGGTCGTAGAGACGTCGGTTGTTGGCGGTGTACGCTAGTGCGGGCCCGCGTAGCGGCCCGCTGTGGGAGCAGAGATTCAGAGCCGTTGACTACGACCGATACATCAAAAACCTTGCAACTGAAAATAAGCACCGCAACACCCCGAAATCAATGCCTCAGCCGAAGCGACGAAACAAAATGTGGCTGTCCGGCCCCCCTTTCCGCCCTGGCGAGGGTGGAAAGGGGCGGGGGGGATAGGGGGTGTGTTAAATCAAAGGAAAGAAAAGCTATGACCGAAAAACCAAGCGCACTGGGCCATCTCAAAGTCCTGGACCTCTCCCGCGTGCTGGCAGGCCCTTGGTGCACCCAAATGCTGGCCGACCTGGGGGCCGATGTGGTCAAGGTGGAACGCCCCGGCGAGGGCGATGACACCCGCCACTGGGGCCCCCCGTTTTTGAAGGATGCACAGGGCACCGACACTACCCACGCCAGCTACTTCACCGCCTGCAACCGCAACAAGCGTTCGGTCACCATCAACATGGCCACGCCGCAAGGGCAGGCGCTGATCCGGCAGATGGCGCAGCAGGCCGACATACTTGTCGAAAACTTCAAGGTCGGTGGTCTGAAACATTACGGGCTGGACTACGCCAGCCTGAAGGCCGACAACCCGCGCCTGATTTACTGCTCGGTGACCGGTTTCGGGCAGGATGGCCCCTACGCCGAACGCGCTGGGTACGACCTGATGATCCAGGCCATGAGCGGCATGATGAGCATCACCGGCAAGGCCGATGACGTGCCCGGTGGCGGCGCGCAGCGCGTGGGCGTGGCGCTCACCGACCTGTTCACCGGCGTTTATGCGACCAGCGCCATCCTGGCCGCCCTGGAAGTGCGCAATTGCACCGGCGCGGGCCAGCATATTGATATGGCGTTGCTGGACGTGGGCATGGCGATTCTGGCCAACCAGGCAGCGGGCTTTCTGAACACCGGCAAGGTGCCCATGCGCCAGGGCAACAGCCACCCCAGCCTGGTGCCTTACCAGGACTTTGAAACCGCCGACGGCGCCATGCTGCTGGCCGTGGGCAACGACGGGCAGTTCGCACGCCTGTGCGAGGCGGCGGGCCAAACCTGGGCGCAGGACGCCCGCTTTGCCACCAACACCCAGCGCGTGCGCCACCGCGGCGAACTGGTGCCGTTGATGCAGGCCGTCACCCGCACCCGCACCACGGCGGAGTGGGTCGCCCTGCTGGAAGACAAGGCCGTGCCCTGCGGCCCCATCAACGACATTGGCCAGGCCTTTGCCGACGCGCAGGTGCAGGCCCGGGGTTTGAAGATAAATCAGCCTCTAGCCCCTGCCACCACTGCGCAGACAGCTATTGAATCCATAGCAACCGTTGCCAGCCCTCTGCGGCTGGTTTCCACCCCCCCGGTGCTGCACCGCCCGCCACCCGCTTTGGGCGAGCACACGGACGAGGTCCTGGCGGGGCTGGGGCTGGATGCGACGGCGATTGCGGGGTTGAGAGCGGCCGGGGTGGTTTAGCGCAGCACACATTGCCGCTGGTGAGCCCGTTCTGATATTCTGAGCCGCCATGCGATTTGCCAA
>JFJP01044630.1_pt1 | contig 13008 bp, 10 predicted proteins | sample 431651 | NCBI WGS metagenome assembly JFJP01 (sample SAMN02602958, study PRJNA72255) | Microbial mat metagenome, whole genome shotgun sequencing project. | biome: fresh water; feature: sink hole; material: water; isolation source: purple microbial (photo- and chemosynthetic) mats found in...
TACCAAAGAGTGGAATGGTGTTCTTGTAGCTCTTGCTCATCTTTTTTCCGTCAGTGCCAGGTACGATTCCCACCGCATCAAAGATTTTTTCTTGTGGAATAAGAAACGTTTCCCCATACGCATTATTAAACTTTGTCGCTGCCTCACGCGCATACTCAATGTGTTGACGTTGATCTTCTCCCACGGGTACGATTTCAGCATCATAGAGTAAGATATCGGCTGCCATGAGCATTGGGTAATTGAAAAGTCCTGCGTTCGCTTCCATACCCTTTGCGACTTTGTCTTTATACGCGTGTGCCTGCATGAGAAATGGTACTGATACGAGACATTCAAACATCCATGCAAGTTCAGTGTGTTCGGGAATATCTGACTGTTTAAAAATCGTTGCCTTTTTTGGATCAACACCGACTGCAATGTAATCTCGAATAACATCAAATGTATTTTGACGAAGCATTTTTGGATCTCGCATAGAGGTGAGAGCATGCAGATCTGCTACCATGAGATAACTATCATAGTACTCATACATATCAACAAACGACTTGAGTGCTCCAAAATAATTACCAATATGAAGTGCACCTGAAGATTGTAGTCCGGTGAGTAGTCTTTTTTTAGTTTGCATATACAGAGATAGTACCAAAATAACGATAATTAACAAAATATACGAATCTGAAAAATGTCTTTGTATTCATTGGTGGTTAAAACCTAGAGTGGCTCAATATATGAGTCCGTGGTAGACTCAGACCACATGGAAAAGGAAAATGCAACTTATGAGGGAGTTATTATGGTGCGAGGAAAATCGGTTGGTTTTGTGCCGGTACCGGGTTTGGATGAAGATGTTGTGATTCCAACAGAGTCGTTATCATTTGCGATCGATGGAGATATTGTAGAAATAGAAATTTTTCCGAAGGTTCAGGGAAAACGGCAAGAAGGAAAAGTGCTTCGCGTCATTTCAAAAAAGTATACTGAGTTCATTGGTATCCTTCAAAAGAAACCCGAAGGATACAAGTTACTTCCCGATAATAAGCGTATTCATATTCGTCCACTCATTCCTGATGCGACAAAGACACACGAAGGCATGAAAGTAGTGGTTCATATTAAGGCATGGGAGACTCCCCTTTCTGCACCTATTGGTGTGATTACTGAAGTGATTGGTCGCGCAGGAGACCATGAGACTGAAATGCAGGCTATCATTCGAAGTGGCGGCTTTTCAGAAAATTTCCCTGAAGAAATTGCGAGAGCTGGACAGGAACTGTATGCACGAAAAGAGCAGATTTTTGCGGATGCAATAGCAGATACATTAGGAACCAAGGTGAATGGCGAAGCCAGAGAAGGTGCCCTGGGGCATAATCCAAAACGTCGTGATATGCGTGATCGGACGACTTGTACCATCGACCCTGTAGATGCAAAGGATTTTGATGACGCTATTTCATTCTTCACACTTCCGAACGGTAATTTTGAAATCGGTGTGCATATCGCAGACGTGTCTCACTACGTACGTGAAGAAGATACTATTGATACAGAAGCACAAAATCGCGGGACTTCTATCTACCTTGTAGATCGTGTGATACCAATGCTCCCTGAAGTGCTCTCAAATGACCTCTGTTCGCTTCGTCCAAATGAAGACAGACTTTCCTTCTCTGCAGTCTTTGAAATGGATGCTACTGGAAAGATACATAGTGAGTGGTACGGACAAACTATCATTCATTCAAACAAGCGTTTTAGCTACGAAGAAGCACAAGAGGTGCTCGATAAAAATGAAGGTCCACTGCTCTTTGAACTTACAACACTCATGAGTATCGGACGACTCCTCAGGAAGGAACGCTATGCCGACGGTGCTATTGCATTTGATCAGCCTGAAGTACGTTTTGAGCTTGATGAGGCGGGAAAGCCTATACGAGTGTATACAAAAGTCCGTACTGAAACGATGCTCATGATTGAGGACTTTATGCTCCTTGCGAATCGTCGTGTCGCGGAGTTTGTATACAACCACACAAAGAAACTCGGACGCGATGCTGCTTTTGTGTATCGTGTGCACGATGTACCAAACCCTGAAAAGATAGAGGATCTTGCACTCTTTCTCCACGCACTTGGACATGAATTTAAAACGAACAAAGGTACCGTTGATGCTCGTGATATCAATAAACTTCTCAAGTCTATTGAAGGAACTCCCGAAGAAAGTCTCATCAAGGTGGCAACAATTCGCTCCATGGCAAAGGCACTCTATACCACGAAAAATATCGGACACTTTGGTCTTGCGTTTAAATACTACACGCACTTCACTTCCCCTATTCGAAGGTATCCCGACCTTATGTCACATCGACTACTTCGAAAGCATCTTGATGGTTCAATGATTAAGGCTACTGAAATCGCAAAGTACGAAAAGCTTTCTATTCAATCTTCAGAGCGAGAAATGGGAGCAGTGTCTGCAGAGCGAGATTCTATAAAGTATAAGCAGGTAGAATACATGCTTGATAAAGTTGGACAAGAATTTGACGGAGTTATTACCGGAGTCACCGACTGGGGTGTGTATGTAGAAGAGAAAGTTTCTCGTTGTGAAGGTATGGTTCGTCTTGCAAGTATCAAGGGTGACTTCTTTACCCATGAAGCAAGTAAGTACCGAGTAAAAGGAAATCGTACCGGAAAGATATACTCCCTCGGCGGAGAAATCCGAGTAAAACTCACTCGAGCAGATATGGAAGAACGAGTACTTGATTTTGAATTGGTGTAAAGTGTATTAGAAGAATTTAAACCCCCATATGCAAAAGCATGTGGGGTTTTGGTTTACTAAACTTATTAAAAAGAAAATTTAAAAGTAGGGTATTTTCTTTTTAAGATTTCATGTTCCGCTGAGATAAGACATTTGAGTTTGAGATTTCCCCAAACCGTCTGTGGAAGTACGAGTCCTTCTGCCGAAGTGAGGCTGCTGAGGTCTAGATTTCCTCCAACCGTCTGTGGAAGTACGAGTTCTTCTGCAGAGGTAAGTTTCCTGAGATCGAGATTCCGTCCCACCGTCTTTGGAAGCACGAGTCCTTCCACTGAAGTGAGACTGTTGAGGTAGAGATCTCCTCCTATCGTCTGTGGAAGTTCTAGTCCTTCTGCTGAAGCGAGATCACTGAGGTAGAGATCTCCATAATGAAACACAACACTTCCCTTGAGTGCTTCTTCCTCGGTCAAACTTATTTCTTCTGGTTTGCAGCCGAACATCATAGAGAGGTCATGTCGCGTGTCTCGCACGTTCAAAACTTCCTCAATACGAGGGTCTCTGTCATATCCAAAACCTTCAATTTTTCCATCAATTTCATAAATAAAACGAAGGTCTTCTTGAGAGAGATCTTGATCTATCTTATGCTTTCGCATGAGATCTGTCATTCGCTTCATATTAGCAGTCTTCTTGTCATACTTATTACCACCGGGAAGAGTGGTATATTTCGCTGAGGCAATGTCGATGAGTGCAGGTTCAAGCTCTTGTCGGTGATTCACTCCACGCACTTCGCCTATATGGTCACCTTCCATTCGTATCGCAATACGAGGCTCACTATAGACACCACTTGTACCTTTGGTGAAATACACATAGAAGTCACCTCCCTCAAGGTGTGCATATGCACTTCCTTCTGCAGTACACCATCCGGTACCTTTACCACGGAGTGCATTCTCAAGTACATGATGATCAGAGCCTTGGGGGTACATTTTCCATTCACCTTGAATTGATTCTTTGTTGAGTGCACCTCCTGTTTCTATTTGAGCAAAGGTATAGAGCTTGATGAAGTCTTTCTTATCAATGAGAGTGAGAAGCTCCGTTCGCTTTTCTGGTTCATTTTGAAACTCTTGGTGACCGACACCGGTCGTGAGCATACGGTACACAAAGCCGAGTGCTTCGGAGTTTAATTCTGGGAATGGTGCAATGGTGTGATCGGTACGCTTTGAGTATTCACCCTTCTCTTTGTTCAGTGTCCCCATCTTTTCAAGATTCCGTGTCACAAAGTATCGGAACCACATAGGATATTGTGCATCGTTTGTGTGGAGATACTCGAGCCATGAAGAAAGACTTCGTTCTTGAATATCACGTTTTTCACCGACTGCTCCTTTGTATTTCAAGATGAGATCAGGGTCCTCTTCAAGTTGCGCAATGTCTCGCCCTCTTCCTTGCTCTATAGCGAGACGCTTTTCTGATTCATAGAGACCGTGCGCAATTTTAGTGACAGTATCTTCGTCGTGAATATCAATAGTAAATTCATTCACTATTTTTTGTTTGAGTCGACGCCACCCTCGTTCATCACGTACAAGGTAATCAAGACGATCGAGATACGCTTGAACTCGTTCTTCTTTAGTATGCGGAGTGAATACCCGCTCGGTATCAAGTTTGGTATGCTGTACCGCTCTCTCGACTGGTTTTGATCCGGGGATGTCAGGATACTTTTTACTGAGGAAACCTTCCATATGATTACTATTGTATCATATGAAGATAGTTGAGTATGTTTGTTCTTTTGCAACTAAACTTTTAGTTGGATCTGAACTTCAAAGTTGTCATCCTGAACTTGGTTCAGGATCCAGAGAAGGTCGAAATACTTCGTGGATACCGGATCAAGTCCGGCATGACAATATATAGAATTGGTATGGTGTGAATATCGGATCAGATTCGGTATGACGCCACTTCGTACAGCTTCAGCTTACTAATAATGTTCGACTTACGATGTCGAACATTGCGACATGACGTATTAAAAAGTTACTGTTTAGTTAGCTACACAACAAAGAGTGCAATGATGGGAAGGATGAGCCACCAGAAGAAGTTTGCTTGGGGGGCGAAGAGGGATTGTATTGGGGAGCCTGGGGTGATGATTTCGGTGACAGGAAGAGCATGGAAGCTAAATATCATGACAAGCACCGTCGCCATTGTTGCGAGTAATATTTTTTTCCAGAGTTTATAAAATGCAGGTTCATAATCATCTCCGGGAATATGTCTTCTGAAAAGCATTGCACCAACTATTATGAATGCTATGAAAATAAGTATTTTTATAATAGCTGCAGTTTGGCCACTTCCTTCGGTAAGTAGGTCGTAATATGGAAATTTGAGAGAAATAAGAAGTGCTAAATAGAGACCTAAAATAACATTAATAAGCGCGTATCTTCCCTTTAATATGGTATATGAAAAAAACACTGAGAAAGTAATCACCATAAAAAGTGATTCCTGAAACAGTGTAATTATCTGACTAGTGTCCACCTCTATATTATAACCCCTCCTTTCGCAATTCTTCAATGAGTTTTCGTGCACTTCTTGAAAGTTTTTGTGGAATGTCAATAATGATTTTTACATGGAAGTCTCCTCGTGCATTTTGCACAGGGACTCCCTTACCTTTGATTCGAAGTATTTCACCATGCTTTACTCCTTCAGGGATTTTAATATCAATGATTCCCTCAAGTGTTTCTACACCGTAGGTACCGCCAAGAAGTGCATCAGTAAGCTTCACATGGAGTGTACTTTCGAGATTGAGATCATTGCGGTTGATAGAGTGATGACGTTGTACATGTACTTTGATATAGAGGTCACCAGGAGTTCCTCCTTTGATACCCTCTCCTCGTCCAGTCATACGAATCATTTCGCCTGGTTCAATGCCTGCAGGAATAGCAATATCAATCTTGTCTTCAGTACGACGCACTCCAATACCACCACAGTCTGCACATTTTTCTTTCGGAATTTTTCCTGATCCGTTACAGACATTACATTCACGAACAGTTGCAAATTGTCCAAGGATACTTTGCTTCGTCTCACGGACTTTTCCATTTCCATTACAGGTTGTGCATGTTGTCATCTCGGTGTGTTCCTTTGCTCCGGTACCCTTACATGTTGTACAAGAATTATTTTTGGTGAGTTTGAGAGAACGGTTGGTACCGAAAATAGCCTCTTTGAAAGTAAGTTCAATATCGACAGAAATATCATTACCTCGGGTGTTTCTTCGTCCTCCTCCTCGAGCACCACCTCCAAAGATATCACCAAAATTCTCAAAGATATCATTGAGGTCAAACTCTACACCACATAGGTGTCGTATTCAGAACGCTTTTTTTCATCACCAAGAGTTGCATATGCTTCACTGATTTCCTTAAACTTAGCTTCATCGCCGGTTTTTTTGTCAGGATGGTATTTTGCTGCTAATTTACGAAATGCTTTTTTTACCTCGTCTTTAGACGCTGATTTAGTGATACCAAGTATTTCGTAATAGTCTTTCATAGAAGTGAGTTAATAGTGCCTTTCAATTTAGTTTGTCTTGTTTTGATCGTCGGGCATTTCTGCATCACGGATTGGTTCTTCAGTTGTGGTGTTTGTTGGTGCTCCTTCTGCAGGTGTAGCTTTTTGTATTGCTTCGCCAATCTTCTGCATCTCAGTACTTAATTCTTGCGTCTTTGTCTTGATTGCTTCGTTATTATCTGTATCTTTTACTTCTTTGAGTGCTTTGATTTTATCTTCGACACCGGTCTTTATCTCTGGAGTAATCGCGTCTTTGTGATCTACGAGAGACTTCTCTGCGGTATAGATCATCTGGTCTGCGAAGTTTCGAGTTTCAATGAGTTCTTTTTTCTTAAGGTCCTCACCTGCATGTGCTTCGGCTTCTTGTTTCATACGTTCGATATCATCAGGGGTAAGTCCTGAGTTTGCTTCAATACGGATCTTTTGCTCCTTACCCGTTGATTTGTCTTTTGCGATTACATTGAGTACTCCGTTTGCATCTACGTCAAAGATAACTTCAACTTGTGGCATGCCACGAGGTGCTGGAGGTATACCATCAAGAATAAAACGTCCAAGTGATTTGTTGTCGCTTGCCATTGGACGTTCACCTTGAGTGACATGAATTTCTACCGATGTTTGATTGTCAGCTGCGGTTGAAAATACCTGCTCTTTCTTTGTAGGGATATGGGTATTCTTTTCAATGAGTTTTGTCGCAACGCCTCCCATTGTTTCGAGACCAAGTGAAAGTGGAATGACGTCCACGAGTGTAATGTCATGAATATCACCTTGGAAAATACCTGCCTGAATAGCTGCACCAAGTGCCACCACTTCGTCAGGATTTACTGATTTGTTTGGCTCTTTTCCAAAGAGCTCTTTTACACGCTCAACAATGCGAGGCATACGTGTCTGTCCACCAACAAGAATGATCTCGTCGATCTCTTCCTTCTTAAGTCCAGAAGCTTCAAGTGCACGCTTTGTGATTTCAATAGAACGATCAATAAACTCTGATGCAAGTTCTTCGAGCTTTGCGCGAGTAAGTTTAATGAGAAGGTGTTTTGGACCATTTGTGTCAGAGGTAACAAATGGAATATTGATCTCTGCTTCACCTGCGGTAGAAAGCTCATGTTTTGCTTTCTCAGATGCTTCGTCGAGACGTTGAAGAGCAAGTGGGTCATTTCCGAGATCGATACCATCAGTCTTCTTAAATTCAGCAATGAGGTGACGTACGATACGTTGGTCAATGTCTCGTCCTCCCATGTGTGCATCTCCATCAGTTGATTGTACCTCGATTACTTCATCACCAACTTCAAGTACGGTAACGTCGAATGTTCCTCCTCCGAAATCGTACACGACAATTTTCTCCTCCTTCTTTTTATTAAAACCATACGCAAGTGCCGCTGCTGTTGGTTCATTGATGATTCGCTTTACATCGAGACCAGCAATCTTTCCTGCATCTTGTGTTGCTTTACGTTGTGCATCATTAAAGTATGCAGGTACAGTAATCACCGCCTCAGTAATTTTCTCACCGAGTTTTGCTTCAGCATCTGCCTTGAGCTTTGAAAGAATCATTGCAGACACTTCCTCAGGACGATAGTCCTTGTCTCCCATATGGATGATGACCCCATCGTCACTCCCCTTTTTTACCTCATACGGCACGATAGTCTTGTCGCTCTGTACTGCAGGCTCATCAAAGTTATGTCCCATGAATCGCTTGATACCGTAGATAGTGCTCTTCGGATTGGTGACTGACTGACGCTTTGCTATTTGTCCAACAAGTCGTTCCCCTGTCTTTGAAATAGCGACGATAGATGGAGTGGTTCGGTTACCTTCTGCGTTTTCAATAATAACAGGTTCACCCCCTTCAATAATTGCAACTGCTGAGTTTGTTGTTCCTAAATCAATTCCAAGTATTTTTGCCATATGATGATTTTAAAAATTAAAATTGAAAATGTATTACTTTGTTCCGACAATAACTTTTGCGGGTCGAATGATGCTGTCATTTCGTTTAAATCCTTTCTGAAGAACAGCGACAACTGCTTCATCTTGTGATTCTTCAGTGACCGGAATGTTTCCGACAGCCTCATGTTCTTCTGGATTGAATGGAAGACCGGCTGGATCAAACTGTTCTACATTATTACCTTTTAAGATAGAAAGGAGTTTTGAGTGAATTGCTTCGACACCCACTCGCCATTTTTCATCGATAGTTCCCCAGAGCTCTTTATCTATCATCGCAGTATCGAAGCTGTCGATGAGAGTAAGGAGTTCAAAGAGAATTTTATCAGTGGCGCGCTCCTTGTCACGTGCGAATTGTTCTTCAAGTCTTCGTTTACTATTAAGGAAATCTGCTCGAACTCGTTGGAGATCATCCATACATTTTCTGCGTTCTTCTTCGCTCGCCATTAGTTTTTCCCTGAGTATTTTGATCTTGTCCTTTGAGGATTCATCTTCTGTTTCAAGATCAATATCATCTATTTCGGCGATATTTTCTTCCTCAGAAATTATTTCTTCTTCAATATGTGAATCTTTTTTATGAACCATAGACCGGCATTATACAGATGAATTTGGAGTGCGTCAAAACATCTCCATTACAGAATAAAATGAAATTAATCTTCAAACGGATGTGAACTGACTAGTGATGCTTCAACGACGTAGCGATCGTCTTTTGTGGCAAATGAATTACATGTTGCAAGTGTGAGTTTCGCCACATCTTTTTCGATAGACACTTCAGCATCTGTTGCTTTTGCTTGATATACTCGATCTACAATATATATGTATTCAGTATCTTTTGAGTGAAGTCGAATAGTGTCTCCCCAAACAAGTTTTTGAATTCCATTAAAAGCTTGAAAATTTTTGTTATTAACAACAGGAAGATAACTTGAGTGACCGAGTAGGAAAATAGTGCCGGTGTTTTTAAAATCAGCAGAATCAGGGTGTCGTACTACTCCTGAAAGTAAAGCAGCATCAAGTTTTTCTACAGAACTGTTTTCAGGATTGAGTATCGTCACTCGTTTGTTGTCGAGTGAATCAAAAATAATAGCTACTGGTAGTGGGTCAATATTTTTAGTTGGTTCGACAACTACTTCAGTGGGTACTTCATTTGTTTCTATTTTTGTCTCTGGCTTTTCAGGTAAAAAGTCAAAAAGAAAAAAGATTCCATACGTGATGGTGATTACACCCATACATACAAAGAAAAATACGATTCTTTCTTCGAGTTTGGATACTCCTTTCGGATGTTCATTATGTGAGTGTGCTTCCATACGATATATAAATATTGTGTTTAATAATACATTAGGAATATGACATTGTCAATAGTATAGTGTTGACATTTTGAATTAGTGTTGTAATATGTACGCCATATGAATGAAACATCTATTCGAGGGGTACTCATTAAGAGTATTGCAATTATTGGATTTTTTGCAACTATTGTTTTAATAGCGTGGCTAGTGATCCTTGGTATACAGAAGGCACCTGGAGCATTTGCTTCTCTAGCGTCTGTTGTCGAGAGTATGTCGTTGTATAGACCTGCGACTGAAATTGTTATTACTTCTGAAAAATCGGTACTGAACTCAAACGATTCATTTCAAATTACATGGACTGATGTACACCGCGATGGTGAGTACACCTTTAAGTATGCTTGTGTATCTGGTGTAGATATATTGGTACGAGATGGTGATGGTAACTTTGTCCCAATGAGTTGTACAGATACGCTTACTCTCCCTTCGAATGTGCACGGGCTATTTCTTAGTGTTATCTCCGATGAAATGCGATTCACTGATATTGTGCTTTCAGTGTCATTTTCTGAAAAAGATACAGAGGAAACACTTGCGAATGAGGTAAAAGTTACTGTAGTGAATGCTACACTTCCAACGACAGAAGGAACAATGACAGAAGGAACAATCAAAACCGAAGAAGTAGCTGTGGTGCCTGAAAGTGTACCCGAGTCAAAGCCGGTTGCTGAAGAGGAATCTCTGACAGTCTCAACACCTGTCAGTAAACCCGTATTAAAACCGATTACAGTAATGGTATATCCGCAGTCTGATCCAAATGGAGTCGTGGATTTGAAAATGACTACCGTAGGGATTGGAGTACTTGAAAATGGTGTATTTGAGTATGCTTCAAAGTATGATCGAGATTTGCAGAATGCAATTAAATTTGATATTCGAAATGTCGGAACAAAAACTTCAGAACCATGGGCGTTCATTACTATTCTTCCAGATGGCTCAACATATAGTTCAGAGCCTCAACTCGGTTTGATGCCAAATGAACATGCCGAATTTACACTTGGATTTAGGATTGGTGAAGATACAAAAGCTAAACTTGTTGAAATAAAGAATACTGTCTATACCAGTGTTGACATCAATAAGAAAAATAACAGTTCTACGTGGTCCGTCGTATTGAAGAATTAATGAACGTACACCGTACTTTGGTATTGCGAGAAATACAAAAACCGCACGGCATAGCCGTGCGGTTTTTGGATTTTTTTCTATACATCAAGGTTTGCCATGTGGGCGTTGGATTGAATGAACGATTTACGACTTGATACGTCGGTCCCCATGAGAATATCGAATACTTTGTCTGCATCGATTGCGTCAGTAATGGTGACTTGCTTTAGGATACGATGTTCAGGATTCATAGTTGTCTCCCAAAGTTCTTCAGCGTTCATTTCTCCAAGTCCTTTGTATCGTTGAATACGAATTTTAGGATTTTTCTTTACTACTTCATCAGGCACATCCGTTGGTTCAGCCTCTTCTTCCCCACTGTCGTCTGCAACTGCTTCTGTCCCTACGAGTGCTGCTTTTTCTTCGTCGTTGTATGCGTAAAATACTTCCTTCCCCTTTTGAATTTTGTAGAGAGGAGGCTGTGCAATATAGAGGAATCCACCTTCAATAATTGGTCTAAAGTAACGATAATACAAGGTAAGAAGGAGTGTACGAATGTGGGCACCGTCTACGTCAGCATCTGTTGCGATAATGATTTTATGGTAGCGAAGCTTTGAAATATCAAACACATCCCCGATAGCAGTACCCATAGCAACCACGAGATTTTTTACCTGTTCTGAAGCAAGCATTCTATCGAGACGTGCACGTTCTACGTTTAAGATTTTTCCTCGAAGTGGAAGAATAGCCTGAGTTCGTCTATCACGACCCATTTTAGCAGAACCTCCCGCAGAGTCTCCCTCTACAATAAAGATTTCTGATTCGTCAGCATTCTTCGTCTGACAGTCAGCAAGCTTTCCTGGAAGTGTCATTCCTTCGAGCGCACCTTTTCGAAGTACAGAATCTTTTGCAGCTTTTGCAGCTTTGCGTGCTTTTACCGCGATGACTACTTTGTTGATAATCGCTTTTGCATCGTCAGGATTTTCTTCGAGGAATTCATTAAAAGCATCTCCAAACACACTTTCTACAGCACTACGCGCCTCTACAGATCCAAGTTTAGACTTCGTCTGTCCTTCAAATTGAATCTCAGGCATTTTTACTGAAACCACTGCGGTAATACCCTCGAGTACGTCATCTCCCGTGAATCCGGTGTCTTTGTCTTTTACAGAAAAGAAATTGTTTTTCTTTGCGTAGTTATTGAGTGTACGGGTAAGTGCTGTCTTGAAGCCAGTAATGTGTGTACCGTGTTCTGGGTTATATATGTTGTTTGCGAATGCACTAATGCGTGGAGTGATGTCGTCTACATACTGAAGTGCTACTTCTACAGAGAGTACCGCAGAATCCACATCTGTTTTCTCAATATAGAAAATATTGTTGTGAACTGCCTTTTGGTATTCGTTATTGAAGGCAACGAGTGATTTAAGTCCTCCTTCAAAATAGAAGTGTTCATGAGGAACTTCAAAATGATCATCAGAAAGGTATTGTTTACCTGCGAGACTTTCGATAAATTTGTCGATTTCCTTTTCACTTATTTCTCCATCACCAAGTGCGAGTCTGGCATCAATGACAGATATCTTCATCGCTTTCACAAGGTACGCTTGTTGACGCAGGTGTGTCACCACTTTTTTGAAATCAAATTTTATTTCAGGGAAAATTGTTGGATCAGCACGGAATGAAATAATTGTACCTTGCATTTTTGATGCACTTACTTTTTTTACTCGAGCTCGGGGTTTACCAATGGTGTATTCCTGTATGTAATATCCATCATCTCGGTGTACCTCTGCGATAACGTGTGTAGAAAGTGCATTTACCACTGAAGCTCCTACTCCGTGAAGACCTCCTGATACTTTGTATCCTTCGCCACCAAACTTACCTCCTGCATGGAGTGTGGTCATGATTGTCTCAAGTGCAGAAATTTTGGTGAGTTTATGGGTATCTACAGGAATACCACGACCGTTGTCGACAACACGTACATAGTTTCCTGGTAAGAGTGCTACTTCTACTCGGTTAGCAAAACCACCCATGGCTTCATCACGAGAGTTGTCAAAAATTTCCCAAATAAGGTGATGGAGTCCATCGGGGCCGGTAGTACCAATATACATTCCCGGACGCTTCCGGACGGGCTCAAGACCTTCAAGTACTTGAATCGAATCAGCACTGTATGAACTCTTTTTCTTTTCTTCTTTTGCCATGGACTATAAGATTCAGAATGTGTCGACTAATAATGTACGGAAGTATAGCAAATTTGAGCCTTTTTGTCTCAACTTTGTACAGGAATATGCATACGACATTTGTATATAGTCATACTATAGAGAATATTTGCTTAGACTCAAACCATAACTGCACGTTAAGATGCAGTTATGTATACACAACTTAATCACTATGAGCGAGAGCAAATTGGAATCTTAAATG
>JFJP01012432.1_pt1 | contig 13007 bp, 15 predicted proteins | sample 431651 | NCBI WGS metagenome assembly JFJP01 (sample SAMN02602958, study PRJNA72255) | Microbial mat metagenome, whole genome shotgun sequencing project. | biome: fresh water; feature: sink hole; material: water; isolation source: purple microbial (photo- and chemosynthetic) mats found in...
AGCGCATTATCGAAGTTCACGGGGGCAGGATTTGGGTCGAGAGCGAACCAGCCAAAGGGGCGGCATTCCTCTTCACCCTGCAAACCGAACCTGCACCCTGATTCGGTGTTATAAATGGCATCATCTTATTCCCGGAGGACTATTTATGAAACGTGCAGTCAGCATCAGCATTGGCTCATCCAAAAGAAACAAGGCAGTTGAAGTAACCTTATTGGGTGAAAAAATCAGCATCGAGCGTATCGGCACCGATGGCGACATGGAATCTGCCGCTCTAAAATACAAGGAACTCGATGGTACTGTGGATGCTTTCGGCATGGGCGGCGGCGATTTGGGTGTCATGACGGATGGAAAATGGTATCCCCTTTATTCAGTGCAGCCTATGGCGCGCTATGTCAAAAAAACGCCGCTGGTGGATGGCACGGGATTAAAGAACACCCTCGAATACAAAGCGCCCGCATTTATGGAGACAAAAATTAGCGATTATCTTAATTCTCACGGGCGCAAGGTGTTCATGGCGGCGGGTGTTGACCGCTGGGGAATGGCGAAGGCGTTTGTGGATTCTGGTTATGAAGTCATCTTTGGCGATTTGATGTTTGGGCTTGACATTCCCATTGCCCTTTATACGCTAAAGCAATTGAAGACTTTTGCCGCCCTGCTGATGCCGATTGCGGGACGATTACCCTATTCGTGGATTTATCCCATCGGCGAAAAACAGGAAAAGCGCACGCCCAAGTATGGAAAATATTATGCCTGGGCAACCGTCATCGCCGGCGATTGCCATTACATAAAACGTTTCATGCCCGACGATTTGAGCGGCAAGGTAATCGTCACCAACACGACCACCGCTGAGGATGTCGAAACCTTCCGCAAGGCGGGCGTCAAATATCTTGTCACCACCACCCCCGTCCTTGAAGGTCGTTCCTTCGGCACCAACATGATGGAAGCCGCGCTGGTGGCTGTGGCGGGCAAGGGACGTCCGCTGACCTGGCCCGAATTAACTGAAATGTTGGATAAACTCGGCTTCGAGCCGCAACTACAGGAGTTGAATTAATCATGGATGCAATCGTAACTGCCGGCGGAATTCCACAGCCCGGTGACCCCTTGTATGCTTATTCCAACGGCGATTCCAAGGCGCTGATTGATGTCGCAGGCAAGCCTATGATCCAATGGGTGCTGGATGCGCTCGGCGATTCCAAAGAAGTGGATAATGTAATCATCATTGGGCTTACATCGAAAAGCGGGCTGACTTGCAAAAAGCCCCTGCATTATCTTTCCAACCAGGGACGTATGCTTGCCAACATTGTTGCAGGCACCAGTAAGTCCGTTGAATTGAATAAAAAGACCGAATATGTTCTGCTTGTCTCTTCGGATATTCCCGCCCTCAAACCTGAAATGGTGGATTACCTGGCGCAGACTTCCATGCAAACACGGGATGATATTTATTATGGAGTTTGCCCGCGCGACGTGATGGAAACCCGCTACCCGGCATCCCACCGCACCTACACCAAGTTGAAGGATATGCAGGTCTGCGGCGCGGATATAAACGTCATTCACGTCAGCATGACCACCGATCATCTCGAAACCTGGGAAAAGCTGATCGGCAATCGCAAAAGCCCCCTCGCCTCAGCGGCAGTCATCGGCTGGGACACGCTATTTTTGCTGTTCACACGCCAGATCACCTTGCAAGGCTTGGTCGAAAAAGCCTCGGCGCGCATCGGCATCAAGGGGCGCATCATCATTTGGGACAAGGCTGAGCCATGCATGGATGTGGACAAGCCGCATCAGTTGGAGATTATGCGCGAAGACCTGGCGCTTCAAAAAAAGAAAGCCGCAGCCGCTGCGAAGAGAAAAGCCGCGCCCGCCAAAAAGATGACCTCGCCAAAGGTACGCGCACAAACCAAAACGAAGGCAAAGCTAAAATGAGTTTGCGTTCCCTGCTTGAAATGGATGCCCGCTTTTCAGGTCAATTGCGTGTGGCTGAAAAGCCGGGCGCGCTGCGGAATGTCGCCATCTTCCTCGCCCATTCAGGCGATTCGTGGTTCTGGGCGCTGGCGCTCATCCTCGGCTGGTTTTTTAGCGCCGCCGACTGGAAGCAATGGGAAGTGGTCGAATTCTTCGGCATCCTCGGATTGGCGGGCGTTGTGCTTGCCATCAAGTTCCTTGTCCGCCGCGAAAGACCGCAAGGCGAATGGGGCGGTATTTATCGCAACACGGACCCGCACTCTTTCCCATCGGGACATGCCGCCCGCGCCTTTTTGATCGCTGTCGTGGCGTCGGCTTTGGCTCCCCTTTGGCTGGTCATCCTCCTGTGGGTTTGGGCGCCGCTGGTCTCGCTGGCGCGTGTGGCGATGGGCGTGCATTATCTTTCGGATGTGATCGCAGGCGCAGTTTTGGGCGCACTCGTTGGGCTGATCGGCTTGCAGATCTATCCGCCGATGGTGGCCCACTCTGGTAGTTGACCTTTGAAACAGCAAAGACATGGAGGCAATCCCCGCTCCATGTCTTTTTTAATTAAAGAGAACAACCTTCTGATTAAAACCCGATCAGGACTTGTTCGACTCCATCGAAACTTTTGTCGCCGACAAAAAAATAGAAGCAGGCTGTGCCTATTCCAGCGTCCCCCCTTTGTCGGATAGGAATTTTCTCACCTCGTCGAAATTGGGAATCCCCGATCTTCCTCCGAGGCTGCAGGAGTTCATCCCCGACACAGCGCTTGCCATTGCGGCTGCCTTTTCCACAGTAAATCCTTTGACCAGGGCGGCAAGGAAGGCTCCGTGATAGCTGTCGCCACAGCCTGTTGTATCCACCGTATTGGGGAAAAGAAATGCAGGCTTTCCATAAATGCCATCGGTGACAACTGCAATTTCGGGACCTTCTTCGAGAAGCAATTTCGCAGACAGAATCGGTTCTGACTCGCCTGTATATTTTTCGGCAAAATCTCTTGCCACGATACAAATATCAGTCAAGGGGACAAGTGACCTCATCTCAGGCTTGAACCTGTCTGCTCCTCCATCGAGTGAAACCTGAACGTTTGCTGTCTTCGCCAGTTCGATTGCCTGCATACAGGCATTCCAATGCCTCCCAGTCATGTGGAGAATCCTTGCGGATTGGATGGCGGCTTGCTGTGCTTCGGATAATGAAGGCTCAGGCGCAGAACTCGGCTGGAACATGATTGCCCGCGCCCCATCTTTTGCAGAGACCAGGATGTTGGAAATGGCTGTGGTCTGCCCGCGATGAATTTCGATATTCTCCGTTTCAACCCCCTCTTTCTGAAACTCGAGCAGGACAAGCCCGCCCGCCCAGTCATCTCCAAGACTGTCAATCATGGCGGACTTGCCACCCAGACGGGATACCGTAACCAGGGCAGTCGCCACGGGTCCGCCGCCCTGAATCCGCGTGGATAATGCCTGTTGCACCTCCCGCCGCGCGGGGAAACGCTCCACCAGGGTAAGGATGTCGATGGTGGCTGCGCCCAATCCGATAACATCAATTTGTTTTTTGCTCATGCCTTGATTGTACTGGACTCCAACGACTCCAAAATCTACACTGAACACGGGTACAAATTGCGTTTCCCCTGGCAACGCCCGCCAGGGCGGTTGTAATTAGCCACAGAGTACACAGAGAAAAATGAGATTTTAACCTGCTTTCAGTATATAATCCCAAAAGTAAATAACGGAGAAATAATATGCCAAAAACAAAAAACCCTGCCGTGATGAACTGGCTCTTCACCTTCACATTCATTGTAGCGCTGCTCGTCGTCTTCGGCGGATTTGTGCGTCTCACCCGTTCGGGTCTCTCCATTGTGGAATGGAATCCCATCAGCGGAGTCGTTCCACCCATTGGGCAGCAAGCATGGCTGGAAGAGTTCACAAAATACCAGGCAACACCCGAATATCAACAAGTCAACACAGGGATGACGCTCCCCGAATACCAGTTCATTTTTTACATGGAATGGATTCATCGCATCATTGCGCGGCTGGCAGGGTTTTTCTATGCCATTCCTGTTTTTTACTTCCTGCTCAAGAAAATAATTCCCATCAGGGAATTTGGCGTTTATTTTGCAATGGGAATGCTGTTCATCGCGCAGGCTTTCATGGGTTGGTACATGGTTGCCAGCGGACTGGTTGACCGCCCCGCCGTCAGTCACTTCCGCCTCACCATTCACCTGCTCTTTGCGTTAAGCCTGCTTGCCCTTGCGCTGTGGACCGCCCTCGGGCACAAATTTGGTTTCCCTACCACAGGCGAAAAAACAAAATGGTCGCTGCCCTCGAAGTTGACCGCATGGTCAATGGCGTTGCTCATCTTGCAAATCACCTACGGCGGCATGACGGCGGGACTCAAAGCCGGGCATGTTTCAGATACCTGGCCCCTGATGTTCGGCAGGTGGATTCCCCCAAACCTGTTCAACTCGTGGATTAACTTTTTTGAAACCCCGCAGACCATTGTCTTCATTCACCGCTGGCTGGCATGGATTGGGTTAATCGCTGTGCCTGTTGTCTATTATTTTGTCAGGAAACAAAACTACCCGCAGGACATACAAAAGGGCTTGCTGTGGCTGACAGGCGTTGTCGCTTTGCAGATCACGCTTGGGGTGCTAACCATCCTCTCCTATGTCAACATTGTCATCGCCCTCACCCACCAGGCAAATGCGCTGGTTTTGTTCGTACTGGGAATATATTTTATTCATCGGTTTAGGGCATTGGACAAGACAATGAGTTGAATCAAAAAGGACACGGCTTTCGCGCCGTGTCCTTTTTATTTACGGAAATATTACTGTCCAATCTCAACCAATGCCGCTTCGATCTCCTGCTTGAAAACGTCGAAAGGCTGCGACCCTTCGATCAATTTTGTTTTCAACTCTCCATTGACAGTGTAGGTCATCACGAAGGAAGGGGTGGCTTTCACACCGCTTGCGGTGCCATCCTTCATATCCTGCTCAGCCATATCCTGATATTTGCCATCGCTAAAGCAGGAGTCAAACTCACCCATGTCAAGTTCCAGGTATTCTGCAAACTCCGTCAAACGACGCGCTACAGGAGTGCCTGACGCGTTGCCCTGATTGGAAAGAATAACATCGTGCATCTCCCAGAATTTTCCCTGGTCTCCAGCGCAATACGCCGCGCCAGCCATCGCAGCGGATTCTGCTCCCATAAAATCACCGAAGCTATTGTAAACAAAATATACCGAGCCGTCTGCTACATAGGTATCCATCAAATTCTTTTCAGTGGTCCGGTAAAAACTGGCACAATGTGAACATTGAAAATCTGAATATTCTTCAATGCGAATCGGCGCATCGGGGTTCCCAGCCGCATTAAAATCGACATTTGGGCGGGAGATTGCCGTCGGCATGGTAAGGGCGGCAGCCGGCTTAAAGTTTGGGTAAATGATCAAAAACGCGATGAAGATTGCGCCGATACTGATAAGTCCAATTCCGATCAAGCGTCCGCGCTGTTCCTTGCGGCGGATTTCTTCGCGGCGTGCCTGACGCTTGCTTATATCTTTGGTGTTATTCATTCTTGCTCCTATAATCTAAATGAGGTAAGCGCCGATTTTCCCATGCGAAAAAGGATTTGTCCAGTAAAGAGTTAATATGTTCTTATCTTTATTCGCGCAGGCGGGCATCCATCCACAGGGTCATTGTCTTGAATATTTCTTCCTTTTCCGGCTCGTTATGCAATTCGTGATACGCATCATCCCATAAAACCAGCGTGCATTTTTCCTTCAAAGCTGCGGCGACTTCCGTGCTGCTGGAGGGGAAAGCCAGCACATCTGCCTTGCCATGCAAAAGCAGCAGGGGAAGCGAAAACTCGCCTGCGTGAGCCAGCACCCAGCTTGTAACGCCGACCATGATCTTTCCAAAGCCGAGCGAAATCTTATCATGCACCAGGGGGTCGTTGATGTACGCCTGCACCACTTTTTCATCACGCGATATGGTTTTTGCGTCCAATCCGCTGGGCATGGAAGTATTTGGAATCAACGAACCAAGCACCTTTGCCATCATGATTTTCATCTTTTGTTGTTCCAAAGCAGTGTGCAGCCCTGAGCTGGTTGCGATCACTCCTTTGACGTTCGGTTTGCGGGTCAAGCCGTAATATAAGACCTGAATCCCGCCGAGGCTGTGTCCATATAAAATGACCGGCAGACCCGGGTAATGCGCGCGAGCCTGCTGCAATGAAGCATCTATATCCTGCATGAAATCTTCGATGGAGGAGAGGTGTCCGCGCGCGCCGCCTGAACGCCCGTGACCGCGCAAATCTGCGCCGAAAAGTACAAAGCCCTCTTTTCCAAACGCTTCGGCAACGTGCGCGTAGCGCGAGGTATGTTCGCCAAGCCCGTGAACGAGACAGACAACCGCCTTGGGCTGGGGCATGGTCGGCTCCCATGCCTGGGCAAAAATATCCAGGCTATCATGCGCCTTCCAGGTCATTTCATAATGCTTCACTTCAGCCTCCGGTGGTAATTTTGAATTCGCATTGATGCGCGCCCATTGCGCGGCAGGCGCGTTCTTCGATATCGTATTCCTGCCCATCTGCCCAATACAAACATTCACGGATCAAGCCCAGGGTCACGAAACAGAGCGGGGTGTCGTTGGATTGATTCAGGGTGGTGGGCGATGCCTGGTCAACAAGCAGCAGGTCAAGGTCAAGGGTGTGAATCGTTATGCGTCCCGGTACAGCGCTCAAAATTCGCGCCAGCAGTTCGAGGGCGGGTTTGCGCCGCATGGATTTTGGAAGTCTGCGAACAATGGCTGCCTGGGTTTTAATCCCAAAGGTAGAGTCTTCAAATAAGCGCCCCCACAGCCTGGAGCCGACGCGCAGCAGGATGCCGCGCGCGCCGCGCCCATAATATGTACGCAAGGCAGATTGCAAACGCGAGTATGCCTGCGCGGTATGCACATCATCCAAGGCGCTGAAGTGTGCGGGAGATGCCCAATCTTCAGGTAACCCTGCATTTGAAAGCACTGCCGAAAATGTTTCCGAGCCGATTTCTGAGGAAAGGGTATCTACAAATCTATACATGACGCGGGCGGGGAAAGTGATCTCGTTCATCAAAACCCGATCTGGTAAACAAATACAGGGAAGTGTTCGCCTGTGCGAACAAAGCCCATTTTTTTATAAAGCGATAAAGAGGCGGTGTTATCTGCCTGTGTGTTGACTGAAAGCCTGCTTAATTGACCTTCACCAAAGCCCTGAATCAACTGACTCACCAAGGCAGATCCGACTCCCCTGCCTTGCGCTTCAGGCTTAACCCCGAGTCTGGCAAGGTGCGCCCCGAACGGGTTTTTGGTGCTGAGTTGATATCCGATCAACCCCGAATCATCCTCTGCAACTGAAGCGCTTGCGCATTGTAAACGCGCCCTTTGGAGCGTATTTTCCGTATTATGCCAAAACGACCCAAATGCCGCCAAATCAATTTTGGCTACAGCGGGCATGTCGGCATCCTGCATGGGGCGAATTCGGATTCCGCGCGGCGCAGGAAAAAACCTGACGTCCTCATGCTTCAACTCCAGCAAGACGATATCCTGTTTTAATTCAAAACCGCTGGAAAAGAGAAGGGATTGAAACCATTGTTTAACAACGATGGCGGCAATATAGGTTTGCCTATTTGCATTTGCGATTTCATTGCGCGCCGCTTCCCAAAGGGGATACCAGGCTTGGGAATCCGATAGGTAGTGATGATGCCCGAAATAACGAATCCATGCGACGCGCGGTGGGTCTTCGGGGCAGGCTAATGCAGCGGTGATGTGCCCGCCCTCTTCACACACCCAGTAATTCGGCGAGCCAACCCACTCCAGCGGAGAATGCCAATCCAGGTGGCGATGGCTGCTGGATTCGTAAAAGACAAGATTGGCAATGCTGTCGTGATCCTGTTCGACAACGCGGCGAACCTGCGAACCAATATTAATCATTTGATGAAACGAAGAAGGAATTTTAGTATGCGTTCAAAGAAGCCGGGGTTGTCTTTTGCTTCAAGCGAGCCCATCATCTTGAATGCTGAATCGGTCACTTTACCTGCTTTGAGTTTTATGGCGGCGGAGGATTTCATGACCAGCGCGCGCAAATCGCCTTCGCCTGCCTGGGAAAATAATTGGGCGGCGAGGTCGTATTTTTCGATGGCTTCATCGTAACGAGATAGGGCTTCGAGGGCGGCAGCTTGATTCCCCAGCGCCATGCCCTGACGTTTGATATCCTTTGCGTCCGCAAAGACCTGATCGGTATCCAGCGCCGCTGTGAGCGACTCCTGCAGCTTGCCTGCCTGCAATAAAGCCACGCTCACGTTATTCCGCATTTCAGCCGCCATCAAACCGTCGCGGATGAGGGTGTAGCCTTCAGCCGCCTGGTTGAATAAATCAGCGGCTTCGTCAAAGTTTTTATTCCGAAAAGCCTGCTTGCCTTGCTCGGCAAGTTGATCGAGGTCAGGTGTCATAATCTTTTTTCCAGGATAAATTATTAAAGGTGACAGTCGCTTATGAAGCGACCATCACCTTTATGCGGCAAAAACTTAGAGGGTAATATCCAGCAAGCCTTCAGCGACAGCGCGTAATTTTTCACGGGACAGGTCGCTGAGTTTCATCGCCAGTTCAAGGTAGGGGCGGTTGACCGGCTGGCAGACGAAATTTTGTATTTCATCGGGCAGTTCCAGAAATTTTTGCATGGCGCGCTGGCTGGTCATCCATTGCCCGACGGGTCCGTTCTGGTCGAAAAATACGTCGATACGGCTGCCCATCACGGTCAGGATGCTTTCGAGTTCAGGCACAGGGATGGCGCGCTCTCCCAATTCATAGGTCTTGAGACGCGCTTGCGTAATTCCTGTTTCTGTTGACAGGTGCCGAATGGACATGTTGACATTGTTGCGTTCCTGCCGCAAAAGCGCGCCGATCATTCGCTGGCGCAGTTTTATCAAGCGCGTGGTATCCATTGATTCGACCAACATTAGATCAGACCTGGTTTCCTTTCCCCAAAACTGGGTAATGGGAAGTTTGAGGTAAAACACCAGGGCTTCGAGTTCAGGCAGGGAGGGGGCACGGCGTCCCTCTTCATAGGCGCGAAACACCCCGACCTGCGCGCCTATCGCATCTGCGCATTCTTTAATGCTGCGACGTTCTGCCATGCGCGCATCTCGAATCAGCAAGCCAAGTTTCTTTTCACGGATGGTAATCTGGGCGTTGGTCATGTTTCCTCGTAAGTAAGTGAATGCCTGAATTATAGCAGAGTGTTTAACGCCGCGCGTGATCTTTGGCAGATGCCTTCGGAGCAAAGACCTCTGCGCTGAGTTTGAAACCAGCCGCTTCGAGCCGCGGCGTGAAGTTGGGTCTGATTCCTGTGGCGTGTACTTCGCCGAGAACTTTCCCCTCGGTGGTAACACCTTCCTGGGTAAATTTGAAAATATCACTCAACACAATAATATCGCCTTCCATGCCAGCCACTTCGGTAACGGCAGTCACTTTGCGTTGACCGTCTTTCAGGCGTGTTTGCTGCACAATCAAATCCACTGCCGAAGAGACCTGTTGGCGCACCACTTTTAGCGGCAAATCCATGCCAGCCATTAGCACCAGAGTCTCGATGCGTGAAATGGCGTCGCGCGGCGTGTTGGCATGAACCGTTGTCAAGGAGCCGTCGTGACCTGTGTTCATGGCTTGGAGCATATCCAGTGCTTCGCCGCCGCGCACCTCACCCACCACGATACGGTCAGGGCGCATACGCAGTGAATTCTTCACCAGTTCGCGAATACTGACTGCATGAAGCCCGTCTGCATTGGCGACTTTCGTTTCCATTCGCATCACATGATCCTGCTGGAGTTGCAATTCAGCGGCATCTTCAATGGTGATGATGCGTTCATTTTCAGGGATAAAGCCGGACATGACATTCAAAAGCGTTGTCTTGCCTGAGCCTGTGCCGCCGGAGATAATAATATTAAAACGCGCCTTGACACAGGCTTGCAAAAAGTCTGCCATGGGTCTTGTCAGTGACCCAAAGTTGATAAGGTCTTCCGCTTGAAGTTTATCTTTGCGGAATTTGCGGATGGTAATGGCGGGACCATCAATTGCCACAGGACGAACCACCGCGTTCACGCGCGAACCGTCGGGCAGGCGCGCGTCCACAGTGGGAGAATCAGCATCCACATGGCGACCAAGCGGCAGGATGATGCGGTCAATAATCCGCAAGACATGGTCATCATCATCGAAGGTGATATTGGTCTTGGTAAGTTTCCCCTTTTTCTCGACGAAAATCTTCTTTGGTCCGTTGACCATGATTTCCGAAACATCTTCGTCATCCAACAGGGATTGGATTGGTCCAAAGCCAAGCAGGTCATTCAAGACCTGTTCGAATATCTGCTTGCGCAAATCGTCGGGCAGGTTCAATTGTGTCTGTTTGTATACATGAATAATGTTCTGTTTGACAAAATTAGGGCGCTGGTCAACAGATATTCCCTCTGACTCAAGGGCGCGCATCAAATTATCAGCGAGGTGTTTTTTTAATCGAATGAGGTCCTGACTCGTAAGCCTGCCGGGGACGGGCGCATTAAGAGAATTCATTCGCTCAAATCCTTTTGGTCTTCATCATCCACAGGTATGATCCAAATGATCTGCGCGCGTTGCACTGCCATGAATGGCGCAGAAAACAAAACCTTATCATCAGCGCCATACACGACGGCATTGGTCACCGCGAGAAATGTCTCAGCCCGTTCAAGTTCATTCTTTAGCCGCTCGCCTTCGCGGACATGAACCATCCCGCGCACCAAATGTGTGATGGTTCGCATCACCACCGGCACAGGAAGTTTTTTAACAATATCAGTATAGAACTTGCCCTTCTCATCATATTCGGTTGTCATGGCACTAATCCCTTGTGGCTGACGGATAAAAACCGCCCGCATCAAATAATATTATTCCGCCCGCAAATTACGAGCCAGAGTGGACATTTCCTTCGCCGTCTCCTGAAAAACAATGGAAGCGGTATCCTTTGGAAATTTTAGCGCAAACGGCTGGTGCAGGCTGTTGGCTAACACCATGTTACTGCCAAGATAAGGGACGGTTGACCTGATCTGTAGATTAAGTATCTTCTCAGTATCTGCCTTGCTCAAGCCTTCAAGTCCCACAGCGCGGTTAAGGATGGGAAAAATTGAATTCGCATTCACGCCTTTGTTCTTCATATATTCCAAAACGGTTTTTGTCAAAAAGACTGTGCTTGTGTCGGTGCTTATGACCAGGACATTAAGGTCTGCGTTCAAAATGAGAGGCAGGGTGATTCTGGAAAGCGAACGCCCAATATCAATCAACACATAATCATGCGTCTCTTTCAAAGCAGAGACAATCGCCCCCATGCGTCCCACTTTCAAATGACTACTGCTTTCCGGGTCTGGCGAGCCAGCCAATAGATTAAAGCGCCAGAGTTTCAGGTCAGCCAATGCGTCACGAAAAAGCCTGGGAGCAGTATCTTCCGGTAAATCAGCAGCCGTGATGATGTTCTGAGTTCCTTCATACCCGACCATGGAAGCAATGGAACCGATGGGCAGCACCATGTCCACAACAGCCACGCGCAACTCAGGCTGATTTTGTCCAATGTTCATGGCGATGTTGGCGCAAATGGACGAAGTGCCAGTTCCACCTTTGGCGCTTAAGAAAACCATCAACAAACCACCCTGCCTGGCAACCGTGGCTGTCCCCCCCAGCAGACGGCTGACGGTTTCAATGAGATTTTCCATTGCCTGTCCAGATTTGGCTATATAGTCACTAAACCCGGCATCCAGGCAGGATTTTATGCGGGCTGCGCTTTGGTCGCTGCTCAGAGCAATCAATGGCATATTGGCGGTGCGGGCATCCTGTTTCAATTTCCTGGCGAGTTCCTCCCCGCTAATATCTGCAATCGTTGGGTCAATCACCGCGAGATCAGGACGGTCACGCCAGGCATAGATCAGTCCCTCCTTGCTGGAACCAGCGGGAATAACTTCATATTTTTGATCAAGCAAATGGCGGACAATGAAGTTGCGGCTGGCAACATCTGCGTCAATAACGAGGACTTTCTTCTCAGGCATGGCACATATTCCTAACACGATACATGGGCGGCAGTTATACCTCGATTGGCGGCATCAGATATCCCAGCCCGGAGCGTGTAACAATATGATGCGGGGCGTGCGCATCCGCCTCCAGTTTTTGGCGCAGGCGGGCAATGCTCACCCAGAGGATTTCCTTATCATTCTTGTATTCTGCCCCCCAGACGCTGGTCAACAGGTCTTCCGATGTAAGTATCTTGCCGACATGATGTGTGAATTGAAGCAAAAGCCGGTATTCGGTGGCTGAAAGCGAGATCGGTTCTTCGCCGCGCCACACTTCGGCGCGGGCAAAATCAATCTTGAGATCACCATGAACAAAGAAACGCGCCTGACCCGTCACTTCAGTCGGCGCATGAGCCCGTCGCAAGACAGCCCGCACACGCGCCAACAGTTCGGTTGCTGAAAAGGGTTTTACCAGGTAGTCATCTGCGCCGAGGTCAAGTCCGCGCACACGATCCTGCTCCTCTCCACGCGCTGTCAAAATTACGATTGGCACATTCGAGAATTCTCGCAAACGCTGGCACACGCCAAAGCCATCCAGTCGCGGCATCATCACATCCAACAATACCAGGTCGATGGGTTGCGCCGAGAAAACATCAAGCGCCTGTACACCATCCTGCGCAGTGGCAACCTCATATCCTTCCGTACGCAGGTTTGCTTCCAGAAGGCGCAAATAACGGGGTTCATCATCCACGATCAAAATACGCTTGGGCATAAAGTTCTCCTTTTTCGAAAAAGATAATGGCTGATTAACGCATTGGTTCCACAGGCAATTCAATAACAAAAGTTGCCCCTTCTCCCAATACTGACTCTACCCAAATATTACCATGATGTGCCATAATAATTTGCTTGCAAATGTACAAACCCAGCCCGGTACCTGTCACCGTGCGTTCGCCAGGCACGCGGTAGAAACGTTCAAAGACAAAGGGGAGATAATCCTGCGGGATGCCGTCGCC
>JFJP01029789.1_pt1 | contig 13001 bp, 12 predicted proteins | sample 431651 | NCBI WGS metagenome assembly JFJP01 (sample SAMN02602958, study PRJNA72255) | Microbial mat metagenome, whole genome shotgun sequencing project. | biome: fresh water; feature: sink hole; material: water; isolation source: purple microbial (photo- and chemosynthetic) mats found in...
ACCGGTCCCCAACGCCTTCGATACAGCCTCCTTGGCCGCGAACCGGGCTGCAAGGCTGCTCATCCTGTTTTCTCCGCGGCTTGCGCAGTAGGCCTGCTCGGCTTCCGTGAAGATCCTGTTCAGAAACCTTGGCCCGAGCCGTTCCACGGCCGCCTTGATGCGCGCTGTTTCCACAATGTCCACACCGCAGCGGATGCCCATAACCCTCCCATGCCGCTTGCCAGATACGGCAGAATATCATCTTCAGCAAAACAAGAAATGAAGAGGCATTCAGAAAAATCACTGTAAATCAAAAAACTCCTTGTAGCTGCTGAAGTCCCTTCCAAAGCGGAGTACACGAATCCCGACCTCGTCTTCGCCGAACAGACGGGCCAGTGCCTCCGAAGATTCTCCGCCATCACCATCCGGCAGAACGAAGACATCGTTGTGCGCGACTGGATACACATGTTCGTAATGCGCTTCCAATTTGTGTGCCAGGTTGTTTTCCCGGAAAACATAACCCCGTTCGTCCGACACCTGAAGCAGGTCGAATTGTTCCCCGCGCTCCCGGGCTTCCTCGATACGCCGGCGAAGTTCCCGCTTGAAAGTTTCGACATGCAGCGGCATGCGGAACCTGCGCTGCCGGTTCAGGGAGGTGAGGGCGATGATCATCAGCGAAAGATGGTTGGAAATGGCCTCCATCGTCAACAGGTTTTCCGGTTCCCGGACACTCGTATCCGTGAACTTGAACACCACCAGGACACCAAGGAGCAATTTGCGGATATCGGTATGGTAAATGGGCTCGATCAGGATTCCTTCCATCCCGTCCCCCGTTGGAAGCAGGGATTCGGGAAAGAACTCCCTCAGCCGCCTTGTCCCCGCCTCGCAGATGACCGTGCCCGAAAGAACCGGTTCCCAGGCGCCTGAAACCTTGATGATGCCGCTGCCGTCGAACCCGATGGTTCTCGCGACATGCAAGGTGGTTGTCTCCTCGTCGTACAGGAGAATCATGCCTTTTCTGACATCAAAAGAAGTTTCAAGTGTTCGTCCGGTCAATTCCAGCAACGTTTCCATGTTGCCGGAACTGTTGATGTTCTTGATGAGGGTGCTCAGGGAAAGCAGTCGCTCCAGGCGCTCCCGCAGGTCCTTCTTCTGTCTGCCCAGCGCTTCGATGAGTCTTGCATTGTCGACGGCGATCAGCGTGGCTGCCGCAAGACTCTCGATAACCTCGAACTGCCCCGCGGCATATGGTTCTCCTCCGATACGATCGCCCAACGTGACAAAGCCGGCAATTTTCCCCTGCCGCTCCAGCAGCACCACAAAGCGGGCACCGACAGTGGACAGACGTCCGTCTTCGTCCGGAAAGGCACTGGCAATCAGACGGCTGCCCGCTTCATCCAGCAAGTCAACCACCTTGGGCAGCGGGTCCGGCAGACCGGTCCAGTTGTGGGCGAATGAAAGCCACGGCTGGTCCGACATGTCAAGCGTATTCAGATAAGCCAGCATATCCAGGCGGTTGTTCTGCTCGTTGAACAGGAAGACGGACGTGCGACCCGAACGGGTCATTTCCGCAAACACATCGACGGAAAGATGGGCAAGGGATTCCAGCGAGGTTTCTCCAAGCAGCAGGCGAGTCGCCTGGTTGATGGCGAAAAGGTCGAACACCTTGGTATCCATTTCCCGATTGACCCGGACCATTTCCGCGTATCGCCGGTTGTTCTCCATGGCGCCGTTTGCCAGGCGCATCAATGCCTCCAGAATAATGGCATCATCGTTGTCGAAGGATCCGCTGACCTTGTCGCCCAGCAGAATGACCCCCTTCAGCGTGTCATCATCCACGAAGGGCACGAGGGCCCGAATTTGCAGCCGGTCGCACAATTCGTCTCCGAGCAATGCGCGAAGCGCCTTTTGTCGAATCAGGATGCCGGTCCCAACCAAGGGCAGGCTCCTGATGGCTTCCGTCATGGACAGCGATTCCGGTGCATGCTCGATTCCCTTCGCCTTGCGCAGCCAAAGTGCATCGGCCGATTCCGGCAGTTCGGATGAAGCCACCCGCTCCCGTTTGCCCGCATCGGCCTCTTGTGTCTGGTATAGAATGGCATGGGCGATCGTGACCAGCTCGTTCACAGAGTCAAATGCGATATCAAGGCACTGGTCATGCGTCAGACGCTGCGAAAACAGCCCGATGGTCTGCATCAGACCCATATACCGGTACACTTTTGCGGTGGTGCTTTCTGTCAGTTTTTCCGCTTCGAGTTGGGCAAGTATGGAATGGATGTCCATGGATACCTCCCGCTTCTCTTCTCAACCACGCAATGTTTTCTGCCCGATTCTCCTGTCGGTTTTCAATTACAAAAGGGAGTGCAGTCTCCTGCACTCCCTCTGTGGCGTCCCGAGCAGGAATTGAACCCGCATTAATGGTACCGGAAACCATTGTCTTATCCTTTGGACCATCGGGACACGCTATGCTTTTCCTACTGTCTGCATGAACCGGTTGCGGTGATGTTTGCGTCCGGCAGTGACCTGAACCGGAACAGACACGCTGAAACATGCAAGCCGGACAAGGATCTCCGTTTTCACGGTTCTTTCATTATACTTGGTCCTTCCTGCGATTTCAATATGCAAATCAATCTCTTCCCGGATCAGGCCTGTCCGAGCTGGAGAATCCAGGCGAGTCCCATCGCGGTGAGCCGAAGAATCATTTCGCCCGCCAGCTGCATCCAGAAAAACAGTGCCGCCAGGATGATGACGCGTGTGACAGGTTCCAACTTGCTCCGAACACGGAGTGTACGGAACACGATGCCCAGCTGTATCAGCGGAAGTACTTGAAGGATGGCCGCCAGGATGGAGAATTCCAGTTTCGCGCCGGTGGACCAGGTGGCCGGAACGGTATTCCAGTCCACCGGGTTGTAGACGAAGATGACGGTCGGCAGGATGAACAGAAGATGCGAAAGCGCATAGGATTTCATCAGGATGACATGAATGCCGCCGCTGATGAATCTTTCGCTCCGATGGGCGAGAAAACGCGCAAAGTCAGCCACAGGCCACATGACACAGACAACGTCGAGTGCGCCGATCGCAAAAGCCAATGCAGAAAGGGCGACCAGCCTCATCCCGGAATTTCCGAATCCACCGGTGAACAGGCCTGCCCGCAGCAAATTCTGAAACAGCAGGACATCACAGAAACCGACAACAAGAAATGCAGCCGGCAATCCGGCGGTACGGCGGCTGATTCGCCGATGCACAATCGCAGGCATCAGCAAAAAATCCAAAGGGCTTTCCGCAATTCCTCTGGCTTTCTCCGCACGTTTTCCCCTGAGGCCTATCTGCATGCGAATTACTCCGTCCCCGGCAGCCCGGACTTCCCGATGAAACCCACTGCCGTCCCGGCGCCTTGGGCTTGGAATGAAATAACTTGCTCTATGAATTTCAAAAAACAATGGCCAGACTCGCCATTCTTTTTTGAAAAAGAGCAAGTAATTTCCTTCCGGCGCCTTAGCTCCTCATGACTTTTCTTGGGTTTACATGCCACAAGGAATCAATCATGCCCGAGGTGGGCTGGAACAGCACCACTCCACGTTCCCCGCCGATATGCGTGAGGATGAACCACACCCCTTCGGCGTCCTTGCCGGCGGATGCATCAATCACTTTTTTCAGGGCCTTCAGTTCATTCGAATAATAAGCGGACCGAACCGGCGCAACCAACTCGAACTCCTTGCCGTGTGCGGAAAAAATACGTTTGCGCTTGCGGCGGGCCTGAATCCGGTCGATGTCCAGATCGCCGTTGGTGAGGGCATACTCGAACTCCAGATTGCGCAGCCCGACCAGGTACCATGCTCCGTATCCGAGCCCGACCGCAAGGAACATGCCAATCTGCGGGATGAGGATGAATGCCGCAAGACCCAATACAACAGCTGCTGTAATTTCCCCGGTGACAATGGCCACGTCAAGCCCGGTTTTCTTGCGCTTGACGATCTTCTCCATGAACAATTCCATCGGTTAGTGTTCCTCCAGCTTCTCTATTTGCGGCCCCAACCCTGTCTGTTCAGCGTGCCACAAGGTCCCGCCAGGCAAAATCACCGCGTTCCAGTCCATTGATCATGATTTCCGCCGCGGCCAGGTTCGTGGCAAGCGGAATGTTGTTCCGATCGCACAGTGCCCAGAGGCGCAGAAGATTGCGGTTGTCGTCCGATACGTCCGGATCTCCGAAATAAAGGACGAGATCCATCTCGTTGTAGGCAATGCGGGCGATCATCTGCTCTTCTCCAAGCGCACCGAAATCCAGCGCCAGGACGGGCAGTCCGGCCGATTCGGCCACGATGGCGCCCGTACCGCCCGTGGCGTAAACACGGTGTTTCTTCAGGGTAAAACTGTAGGCGATGCAGAACGCCTCCATCAGTTCCTTTTTGTTGTCGTGCGCAATCAGGGCGATGTGCATGTAAACCTCCGCATGGCGGATTTCATCGGTTCCCGCTTCTCATGGCGCGGATGGGGATGTTGGCCACAAGAGCCGGGACAATGCGCTCCCCATCTTCACTGGTGGTTTTGGTGAGTTGGATGTCAAGAAGTTCCTCCTCGACATCCAGATATTTCCGAATGACCTGTATGATCTCGCTTTTCATCATCTCGAGAAACTGCGGTGAGAAAGTGGACCGGTCGTGAATCAGCACCAGCTTGAGACGCTCTTTCGCGACATCCTTGGAGTTTTCCTTCTTCCGGGTCAGCAGCTTCAGTAGATCCATCATGGCAAACTCCCTCCTCAGGCCGGTTTGAAGCCGAAGAGCTTCTTCATTTTCGTCAGGATGTTTTCCTGGGCTGTCAGATCGACAAAGGGGACATCCTCCCCCAGGATGCGTCTGGTGATGTTTCGGTACGCAAGCCCGGCGGCGCTCTTCGCATCCGCGACGGCAGGCTCTCCGCGGTTGGTGGAGACGATGATGTTCTCGTCATCCGGGATCACGCCGATGAGTTCGATGGCCAGGATATCGATGATGTCGTCGATGGTCATCATATCGCCGCGACGGACCATATCCGGACGCAGGCGATTGACGATGAGCCTGGGATTTCGGATGTCGTTGGCTTCCAGGAGACCGATGATGCGGTCCGCATCCCGGACGGCGGACACTTCGGGTGTCGTGACGACGAACGCACGGCTTGCGCCGGCAATGGCATTCTTGAACCCTTGCTCGATTCCTGCCGGACAGTCAATGATGACATAATCGAACTCTTCCTTCAACTCGTCACAGAGCTTCTCCATCTGTTCCGGCGTGACGGCGTTCTTGTCGCGCGTCTGTGCGGCAGGCAGGAGATGCAGCCCGTCGTAGCGCTTGTCCTTGATGAGGGCCTGCTTCACGCGGCATGACCCTTCCACAACATCCACCAGATCGTAGACGATGCGATTTTCGAGGCCCATGACCACGTCCAGGTTGCGAAGGCCGATATCCGTGTCGATCAGGACGGTTTTTTTGCCCTGCAGCGCAAGCCCGACGCCCAGATTGGCGGTTGTCGTGGTTTTCCCGACTCCACCTTTTCCGGACGTGATGACGATAACCTCTCCCATGCCTTATCCTCCGACTTTCCGGTAAACCCTTGGTCGTGCCCGACACCTCGACAGCCAGCTCCTGATGATGCAAGGACACCGGCAAATCAGCGCGGAGACCGGCAACATGCAAAAAAACCATCAATATTGCCGGGTACGCCTTGAACACATCTACGCTTGAATATATCCGTTCCAGCCGGAAAAGTCAATCCGGCCAGCCTGCTTCACAGGCTCCGATCCAACCCGTGAAAACCGGATATGAAACCTCAGGATCTTTCATACAAGGGATTCACCACTATCATTCCATCCCGCACCGATGCAATCTCAGGATAGACGCCGGGGGTATCCGGATCATCCGGACATCTGGCGATGAGATCGGCGATGCGAAGCTGGGTCGGTTTGAGTTTCAACGCTGAAATGAAAGCATCCCGAGACCCGCCGGCACCGGCGTGCACCATGCCCCGCAGCAGTCCGAGCACAATAACATTGCCTGCCGCCACGATTTCCGCACCGGGATTCACATCTCCGACAACCACGACCGAGCCCTCGTACTGGATGCGGGTTCCTCCCCGAACAGTCGTCCGGATGAATTTGCAGTCGCTCTCGTCCTGCCCCTTTGTGAAAAATCGCCGGAGGGGTGCGGGGGTCTGTCCTCTGCGTGATGCAGACATTGCTGCGGAAGGCGGGGCACCGGTTCCCGACCGGTTCAGACTTTCGATGACTGCACCGCTCTGTTCATCCAGAATTTTAAACAGGCGTGCTTCCTCATCGGCAGACAGTCTGATTCCATGATACGTCACCTTCAGCCTGGCACCCCTGAAAAACCGCGCATTTGCCTGAATTTTACCGGAAACCTCCGTAATCAGCTGATCCGCCGTGTATTCCTCCGGCACGATGATGGACAGACCTTCCGTACTGCCCTTGAAAACCACACCGCTTGCTTCCATCTCCAAACTTCCTCCGTCTGCCTTCCGGCTGCCGTTTTCATGATCGCAAACATTCGGGCATTGTTCCTGCATTCACCAGATGACTTCCGCCGAACCTACGATTTTCCGCTCCGGTACAGCCGCATTCCCCGTGCTTCCGGACGCCGCTGACCCGCCCGGGGCATCCTCTCCGGCGGTGTCTCCGTATCCTCCCTCATTGAGACGGAAGTATGACATCAGCACATCGCGTGCGACCGGTGCGGTATAGGCACCCCAAACACCATGTTCGATGACGACCGCCACCGCGATCTGCGGATCCTCGGCCGGCGCATAGCATACGAACAAGCCATGGGAGGACTCACCGCGCTTTTCGTTGCCGGTTTCCGAGGTTCCGGTCTTGCCCGCGACCTGAAAGGGGAAATCACGAAACACATTGACAGCTGTGCCGTCTGTCGCATTCGCGACAGCGACCATGCCCTTGCGCACAGCCGCAAGGTTCTCCGGTGCCACTTCCAGCGCCACCCCCTCGATATCCGGCGATTTCATCATGCTGCCCGTCTCGGACATCGCCATACGGATGAGGTGCGGCGTATACATCCTTCCACCGTTCGCAAGAACCGCGACATAGTTGGCGAGCTGCAGCGGGGTGAATGCATTGTACAACTGACCGATCGAGGCCATTGCCGTGTTCAGGGGATACCAGTCCTCATTGTAATACTGCTTTTTGTACTCGCGGGAAGCCAGCGAGCCCGTGCTCTCGTCAATTTCTATCCCGGTCTTCCGCCCGAATCCGAACATCCTTGCAAAGGAAGCGATGTTGTCGATCCCGGTCATGACCCCGATCTTGTAGAAAAACATGTTGCTGGAAGTCGCCACGGCACGTTCCAGGTTGATGTATCCCTGATTGCCCTCAAGGTTGGTCAAATGGGTTTTCGTCTCGGTCTCGAGCTTCGCGTTCAGCCAGGCATCCGTATAGTTCGCCTGAATACGGGTGTTTGAAGCGATCGTCCCGGTTTCGAGCGCGGCGACCGAAATCAGCGGCTTATAGGTGGACCCCGGCGGATAGGCTCCTTGCGTCGCACGGTTCCAGGTTCGCTGACCAGCCGCGGCAAGCAGATCCGTGATGGCTTTGTCATCGCCTTTGAGAAAAATGTCCGGATTGTAGTCAGGCCAGCTGGCCATGGCCAGCACCTCGCCGCTGTGCACATCCAGCGCGACAACCGCACCTGCATTTGCATCACCGAAGTTTTTTCTGCCCCCCATCAGGCGGATGCGTTCGATATTGCGCTGAAGAGATTCGACAGCTGCCTTCTGCATGGCAAGGTCGACGCTCAGGTATACATCCGCTCCCGGCTGCGCCTTCCGATCGAGGGAGACTTCCGTGGTCCGTCCGTCACGGTCGACCTCTTTCGTGGTTTTTCCATCCACCCCGCGCAGCAGGAATTCACCGCCAAGCTCGATTCCGCTTTTCCCGATCATGTCGCGATTGGTGTAAAGCGCACCCGGGTTTTCATCTCCATATGTCTTGACTGCTGCGTCCGTCTTTTTATTCTGTTCTTTCTGCGCTTTTGTCAGAGGGAGTTCCGTCCCATCACTGCCGATCTTCGGCCATATGCGGGCGAGGGAACCTGATTCCAGCGAATCCGCCTTCTCCGCAAGCACACCGTTCAGATTCCGGACTTCCTTGTCGGTTGCCATGCCAACATAACCGAGCAGGTGTGAAACGGTTTCCGGGTTGTAATATTCGCGATATGGCTTCACATAGGTGGTGACCCCGCGAAACAACGGGCTCCGGTCCTCGATCTCCGACATGACCAGTTCTCCGACATCATCGGCCAGAAGCATTGGGTTGTTGAGTTTGGGCTGGTTTTTCAGGATTTCATAACGGAGCTGCATCAAGCACCAGACCTCCTCATCGGAGTACGCTTCCGTATGGCGGATGATGCCGGTTTCCACATCCTTGTCCACGCCGATTTCAAAAGTCTTGTCCCGCATGTAGTTCAGGATTTGGTCGCCGGTGACCAGAGAGGTACGATCCTTTTCCTGAAGAAGGATGACATCGAGGAGCGCCTTGCGTATTCCATCGTCCTTGGAAAGCAGAAGCCTGTGTTTCCAGTCCACGATCTCCGCCAGATGTGTCCTGATGGTTTGCCCGTTCTTATCGAACAGTTTCCAGAGTTCGAGCAGCATGGCGTTCTTCTGTTCGTTCGGCATCTTCACATCCACATAATCGACGCAGAATCCCATGCGGCTGCCGGCTATCGGAACACCGTTCCGGTCATAGATATTGCCGCGTGCGGCATGAATGGTCCCATTGGTGGAGATGCGGGAAATGGTTTCCTGCCTGTAGGCGGCACCGTGAACAAGCTGCAGGTCGGCCAGACGCACAACAAACAGGACCGTGATGGCCACAATGACTGCGGAAATAATGAAAAAGCGATCCAGTTGCGGAGGAATCGATTTTTTCCTTGTCATCCGTCTCCCTTCCCGTTCGGTGAAGATACAGGCGGCTGACCGCCCGAAGGATCTCAAACTCGGCCGGAACTTCGATTTCGGCCACTATGGCTTGGAAGAGAATCACCTGCTCTTTTTCCGAAAAGAATGACAGGATTGGTCATTGTTATCGGAAATTCATCGAGCAGGTTGTTTTCTTCCAAGCCCTAACCAAGCCGGTTCCGTTTGCGGTCCAGAACATCCAGCCTGGCATACAGTCCGGCAACCGGACGATAGAGAGGCAGCACCAGCAACCCGTTGCAGAGTGCCACCGGCAGAATCAGCGTGACGAATGCCATGGCGAAAGAATCATATCCCCGCAGCAGAAAAACGGCAAGATAAAATATCACTTCCGTCGCAACAACCGCCGCTATCGAAAAAGAAAGCTGGATGAGCATCTTCTCCCTGTACAGTTTTTCGTTCACAAGGCTGATGAGTCCGGCTGTCGCCGCGTACAGAACCGCGTGCAGCCCCAGCATGCGGCCCATGAGCATATCCATGGCCATCCCGTACAGGAACCCCATGAGCATGCTTTCGAATGTGCTCCTGAGCAGTCCGGTGACTACGCTGAGTGCGAGCGGCAGCAGCATCCGGATGCCGAACGGGGTGATATCCGGCAGCAGGTTGGCCTGCAGAAACGAAGCCAGAAGCAGGAGAAGCGCCGCGCCGATGAACCTGTACTTCATGGTATTCCCGCCCCCTCTGCGCCGGACCCTGTCGTTTCCGGACCGTTCGCATCCATCCGGAGCCCGTCTGCATCTGCGGTTCCGTTCTCATCCGACCCGGTTCCGTTCTCATCCGACCCGACGGCTTCATCGGATTCCACGGGCAAAGAAGGGGTCAGCACCTCGACTTCTTCGAGACGCTTGAAATCCACCGCGGGCTTCAGGATGGCATAGGCGTCAAACTGTCCCTGGTTCCGGATGATCCTGTCCACGACCCCAACCCGGATGCCTTTCGGATACACATCGCCCATACCGGAAGTTTCCAGCACGTCTCCGGGCACCAGATCGGCATTCGGAGGAATATAATCGACCCGGCAAAGGCCTTCCTGCTTCAAGGTGATGTCCCCGCGCACGACAAGCAGGTCCCTCGTCCGGGCAACCCGGACGCTGACGGTGCTGTCCATGTCAATGAGTGAAATGACATCCGAGGAGAGCAGTTCCACATTGGAAACACGACCCACAAGCCCGTCGGCGGAAATGACCGGATACCCTTTCCCCTGCCGGAGACCATCCTTGATGCCGCGATCGATGGTGAAAACATCAAACCAGTTTCCTGCATCCTTCCCGATGATGGTTCCGCCAAGGAACCCATAGTCCGCGTACTGTTCCTTGAAATTCAGGAGCTTCCGGAATTCCCCGTTCTGACGCTTCAGTTCCTCCAGTTCGAGGTTCTTGTTTTCAAGGTCGCGAATGCGCGCCCGCAGCGTTACATTCTCATCAAGCGCCCGGCCCATGTTCGAGATGTCGGAAACAAGCCCGCCCGCCTTGCCGGTCAGGAAGGTGTATGCCTGCTGGAGCGGAGCGAGAGGCACACGGACGACATTTCTGAGCACGTTCAGCCCGCCGCCCGGACTGCTGGTGGAAACCATCAGCACAACCAGCAGGACAAACGCCGCAATGGCAAGAAACAGTTTGTTCGTGACGAGATTGCGCAACGCCTTCCTCCTGGCTGACTATCGCAGATTTTTATGCGAAAGAAGCACATTCGACAGCACGTCCAGTTCCTCAAGCACTTTTCCGGTGCCCAGGACGACACAGTCGAGCGGATTGTCCGCGACAAAAACCGGAATACCCGTTTCCTCACTGATGAGCAGGTCCAGCCCCTTCAGGAGGGCGCCGCCGCCCGCGAGCATGATTCCGCGTTCCATGATGTCGGACGCCAGTTCCGGCGGGGTCTTCTCCAATGTGTACTTGATCGAATCCACAACCGTGTTGACCGGCTCCCGGAGCGCTTCGCGGATCTCAACGGAGGAGATGGACAGCTCTTTCGGCAAACCCGTGACGAGATCGCGGCCACTCACCTTGTAGGAGATTTCCTTCTCGAACGGGTAGGCGGAGCCGATTTTCATCTTGATGGCCTCGGCGCTGCGCTCGCCGATCATCAGGTTGTATTCCTTCTTTACATAATGAATGATGGAATCGTCGAACTCATCTCCCGCCGTGCGGACCGAACGGCTGACCACAATGCCGCCGAGGGAAATGACCGCCACTTCACTCGTGCCGCCGCCGATGTCGACCACCATGCTTCCGGAAGGTTCTTCCACGGGAAGGCCTGCACCGATGGCGGATGCCATGGGTTCCTCGATGAGGTAGGCTTCCTTCGCTCCAGCATGCATGGCCGCCTCGACGACAGCGCGCTTCTCGACTTCCGTCACGCCGGAGGGCACGCAGATGATGATGCGCGTCCGCAACAGCGGATTGGATCCGATGATTTTTCGAATGAAATACCGCAGCATGCCCTGCACGATTTCAAAATCCGCAATGACGCCATCCTTCATGGGGCGAATCGCGGTAATGTTCCCTGGTGTCCGTCCAATCATCTGCTTCGCATCCGAACCCACAGACAGCACCTGGCCATTGTGGTTGTTGACGGCCACAACAGAAGGTTCACGCAGAACGATCCCCTTGCCCTTCACATAGACCAGTGTGTTCGCTGTTCCGAGATCAATCCCGATTTCCCTGGTGAAAAACCCCATGTGCTGTTCCTTCGCCTTTCGTGTACCCTTTCCGGTTGCCCGGTTGTTTCAGATTCCTTGTTCCGGTTCCCGACTGTCCAGCCAGGAAAGCGGCTCCGTTCCAAATTCTTCCAACATGCCGGACAATCGCTGGATGGGCAGACCCATCACATTGTAATAGTCTCCCACGATGCGTTCCACCAGAACCGCTCCGAATCCCTGGACCGCATAGGCACCGGCTTTGTCCGATGGCTCGTCCGTTTCGAGATATCGGCGGATGAGGGTTTCATCGAGTTCGCGGAACTTCACGCGGGTTGTTTCGGCTGCTGACTGTGCTTCCCCTGTATCCGCGCGAAGCAGTGTCATGCCGGTGATGACGTCGTGCCAGCTTCCGGAAAGCAGGCGGAGCATCCGTTCGGCATCGGCCCTGTCCACAGGTTTTCCGAGGATATGGCCTTCCCGTGCGACGACGGTGTCCGCCGCCAGAACAAGACAACCTGCATGCAGACCCTCGCCCTGCAGCCTGGCCGCAATGTCCCGTGCCTTTTCACGAGACATGGCAAGTGCGAAGGTTTCGGCATGATCATGATCGCCGAGGCTTTCGTCGATTCCGGAAACCATGACGTCAAACGGGACCCCGATCCGCGCCAGCAACTCTTTGCGGCGGGGGGATCCCGAAGCCAGGATCAATCGTTGCATGATGCTCCTCCGCGTGGACCGCCACGCTGAACCCATTATACACTGACGCCATTGGCCCGTCCACCGGAACGCCACTTTCCGGGTGGCTTCCGCAGCCTCAGCTGAAGGTTCCCGCCCCGTCCCTGTACGGTCGTTCATCCCGAAGGCCCTTGCTGCCGATATTGATCCTGCACGGACATCTGCCGCTCATCCCGATTACGGCCTGCAAATGCCTCACAGGCTTGAACCCGTTCGAGTACGGGCCTATAATGAAAGGAATCCGCAGCACCTTCCGGCAGCGGCCGTCCATTTCCGTTCCATGCGAGATTCCGGAGCCAAAGCCGGTTGCTGCACCGGAATCAAGCATGATTCTCGTGTAAAACTCGTTTCAACGAGTTTTTATGCAGGATTCCTTTGGAATCCTGCATGTGAATGGAACCCTTGGTGCCATTCACACACGGAATCAAGCATCATGTCAGTCGTTTTGCGTGATGGATGCGTATATATGGGAATAGAACAAGTAGAACCTGCATGCTTCGCGGCGAATCACCAGGAAGCCCTGTAAATACGCCGATATTCATGCAATTATGTAGTGTGATCAGCATATTTACAGGATAGGAAGACAGGATATCGGCAGGATCGGTCCGACCGGATGATCCGCTTCGACGGAGACGGTGGAAACGAGGGAATCCCATGAGGATAGAAC
>JFJP01042902.1_pt1 | contig 13000 bp, 10 predicted proteins | sample 431651 | NCBI WGS metagenome assembly JFJP01 (sample SAMN02602958, study PRJNA72255) | Microbial mat metagenome, whole genome shotgun sequencing project. | biome: fresh water; feature: sink hole; material: water; isolation source: purple microbial (photo- and chemosynthetic) mats found in...
AATATCTCGGTAGAAAACATATACACACCAAATGTGCCGCCCCAGCTGGGGCGGAACTAAATCACGCATACAATCATTTTCTACCGATATTACGCACCTACGGCGCGTATTTTCCTCCCATGTCCCTCGTGATTCATCGTGAAAATAACTCACCTATTACTCGGGATTAACCCACAGCTGCACCTGCTAGCCAGCAAGTCTTCGGAAGAATGTCAGGGGGAGAAGCCTCAGTTCGCGATTTATCACGAGCATTTAGTCACTCGTTTATTCAAAATATTGTACCTTGCATTATAAAATCTAAATCCAATCGCTTTATGAAAAAAATATTCATAGCCCTTTGCTTCATGTGTTTTGGCATGCTTAGCATGGCGCAAACTGTCAACAATATTTCGGTATACTATGGCACTGCCGATGGAATCAAAACCCCTTTACTCATTGGCGACTGGCAAAATCCCGGGCAATCCTTTTCATTCGAATTGAACTATACACGAGTGGTGTACAAAATATTGTCGGTAGAAACCGGGCTGCGCTACTCTGAGAGTATTGTTACCACCGGATTTGATGCCGAGCCTTGGCGCCCCGAGGTAAAAGGCCATTTGTATCTGATATCCGTTCCACTCAATATGAAGATAACCTTGGGGAAATACTTTTTTACCTATGCAGGCCTTACATTCGACCGTGATTTTAATCGTGATGCATTATATCCCATGGAAGACCAATCTGGTGTAGGGATAGATCTGGGACTGGGAGCCAAAGTAGATATAGGAAAATTTCGTGTAAGCCTGAGTCCGTTTTACAGGAAGCACGCCATCTTAGCCTCACACCAGAGTGGCGAGGTTACTCACCTGCACGATTTGGGCATAAAATTCGGCGTCGGTTTTAATTTTTAATGGATACATTGCACTGAGCGTTTATTGGGATAACAGCGAATACGAAAGGCATCAACGCTGAGTTTTGATTGAACACCAATAAAACGAGGCTTTTAGTCAGTCGATTACGCACTTAATTGAAAAAGTTTTTTTAAATGCTTTTACACTCTGTTAATCATGAAATTCAAATTATTTATCATTGGGACTTTATTAATATGTAATAGCTGCAATAATAATTATGAGACATTATTGCTGTATAATGATTCCGACAGGCTAGTTTATTTTATTTTTAATTATGAATACCCAGATACAATCATCCCTGTAAGCAATGAATATTTAAGAAAGTTGATCGACATTCAAGGCATAGTTTTAATGCAGCTGAAGATTTAGATAAATACTTTTCAGATTACTTCCCCTCAGATACAGCTATGATATTTTATTTTGATCCGGACACCATAAAGAAATACAGTTGGAATGAGATAAGAAGGGGAAACAAAATAATTCGGAAGAATATATATAGCAAACAAGACTTGCAAAATGCCGGATGGAAAATACACTATCCATAGAAGAATATTGCCCTCGTTCAGCAGAGACACCGCCTTGGTTGAGTGTATCTGATGTGGCTAAACCTCAGTTGCCCCGCTAGGGGCAAAATCTCGGTAGAAAGGCATGCACACACACCAAATGTGCCGCCCCAGCTGGGGCGGTACTAAATCACGCACGCAATCATTTTCTACCGATATTACGCACCTAACGGCGCGTGTTTTGCGCCCTTGTACCTCGTGATTCATCACGAGAATCCGTTAGGCTGTGGCAGAGACTAAGCAGAACTTGGGTTATTTCTTAATGGTCGTTCGTGATAATAAAATATCTATTTACAGTATCATTGGCCCATAATCCGGTTATTGCGGAATATTTCATTGCTCGGCAAATTTATTCTTTAGTTTAACTGATAGGCTTTCATCTGTCACAACAATTTTTGCGTCTTGGCAATATTGCGTTTTCCCTAAATATTGTTCGTATCCCGATGTTTTAATTGTAGTAAACTCAATCCACTCCTTGTTTTCTTGAGATAAAAACTCACCACATAAAATAAATGTCTTTATATTGTTAGGTGAATTGATGTAGCCAATTTTTACATTACGGAAATCAATGGCTGTAGGTGGTTGGTGATTACGAAAATCCATTGAAGCAGAAGTAATTAAAAACCGAACAATAGAGTCAGGGATGCTTTCATTTACAGAAATTGAGTTTGTGCTTTCTTTCTTTTCCGCTGTGTTGTTATAGTTACAACTCATGATTACTGACATAAAAAATATGAGAGCAAATATTTTTCCTGTTTTTTTGAATAATTGTGTTGTCATTTCTTTATTCGTTAAGTGTTTGTATAGTCTTACCTTTCGAATATTTGTTCTAAAATATACTATATCACTTCTATACGGTTTTCGCTGTTAAAAGCTTTGGTGTAGCCTATGCACTGTGCATACAAACCTGCATCTGTAAGCATTCTTTCCACCACCGGCGCAGCGTCTTCGTCTACCGAAATGAGCAAGCCGCCACTGGTTTGGGCATCCGATAGTATGGTTCGGTTTTCGGGATTGTGCAGATGTACCTTCTCACCATAGCTTTTCCAGTTGCGCTTGGTACCACCCGGCACACAGTTCTGGGCTATATAGTAGAGTGCCTCCTCAAAAACCGGAATTTTGTTGTATTCCAATACTGCATTCACACCGCTACCTTCACACATCTCGAGCAAGTGCCCCAGCAAGCCAAATCCTGTCACATCCGTGAGGGCATTCACACCCGGTATTTCACCAAGCAATGCACCCATGCTATTCAGTCGCATCATCGATTCCGGACCTATGCGCAGGTGCTCGGGTTTCATGATACCGTTTTTCTCTGCTGTAGCAAGTATGCCTATACCCAATGGTTTGGTCAGATATAGTTTGCTGCCCGGTTTGGCAGTATCGTTGCGTTTCAGGTTTTTAAGTTCTACCATGCCCGTAACCGCCAGCCCGAATACAGGTTCCGGATTGTCTATGCTGTGGCCGCCGGCCAGTACTATGCCCGCCTGCAGGCATACTTCGCGCGCACCTTCCACCACCAGGTTCGCTACCTCAGCACTCAGTTTATCTATGGGCCAGCCCAGAATAGCAATGGCCATCAGGGGCTTGCCTCCCATGGCATACACATCGCTTATGGCGTTTACCGATGCTATTTTGCCAAACTCAAACGGGTCGTTCACTATGGGCAGAAAAAAATCGGTGGTGCTTATGATTGCCTGTCCGTTGCCAATATCGTACACCGCAGCATCGTCGCGCGTATCGTGGCCTACTATCAGTTTGTCGGTTTGTACACGTGGTATGCTGGTTTTCAGTATGTGGGTGAGTTGCGATGGCGATAGTTTGCAACCACAGCCTGCACCGTGGCTGTATTGCATCATTTTTATTTCTTGCGTTTCCATTTATAATCTGTATTTCTAAAATCACTGCAAAGAAATGCAATTTCTACATCATAAATGTGCATTTTATCATTCGCATCTATACTTGAATAAACTAAACTGGCATATTTGAGCCGCATCGATCTCAGTGGAATTTCCTTATGACCTATAAATTGCGCCTTATGAGGCGGCTTATCTTCTTTCTCGACAAACTGCCTATGGTGTTCCCGTAGTATATTACCTCCCTATCCTTGTTCAGAACCATATTAGTAGGGTACAGCATGATATTATTTTTTGCCGCAGCAGCTCTAGCATCGGGTACAATTTCGTAATTCAAAGGAGTGTTTTTCAGAAATACTTCTAGCTCAGGTCTCTTGTCGCGCGCAAATGAGATGAATACAACGTCTTGCCCCTTAAACTCTTCAGCCAATTTGCTCAATTCCGGAATTTCTTCTCTGCATGGTTTACATGCTACAAACCAGAAATTCAGTACTATTATTTTTCCAGCCAACTCACTCAGTTTATGTATAGAACCATCCCAGGCCATATATTCAAAATCGGCCAGCATTTTTCCTTCTATATCTTTGTTCATCTTTTTTATCTCGTCCAAATGCTGTATTATAAGTTCCGATATTTGAGGTGACGAAGAATTTAAGCAAATAAAACTCAATGAATCTGTTGCATGTTCTGATATGAGTAAACTTTTGCCGTTCACAATATCGCTATATATCGAGTCCAAACTTATTATTTGACCTATACTGTCTGAAATAGCTGCATGTCGTGCCATGGCTTCAAACCTTACCTCGGTTATGTTTTTTCTTATAATAATTTGACCGATTGCCGGGGGTGAGATAACTATGAATATCAATAACAAGCTGAGGCAATTACGGTATATTACATTTATCATACATCCAATAAATTATTCAATTACAAAATCTACAGACCAAGCCATCCCGTTACTTCACCCTGAACTCAGGCGATCTTATCACCAACTCAGTGTAATCGCCCTTCGTATTTTTTATTGTAAACCCAAACGAAAGCCGGTACACACCAGTGGCGAAATCGGCAATAATGAGCGTATCAGTCAGCGATTCAAGTTTCTCAAACCGGGCACAGCAGTATGATCTATAACCGTCGCAAATCGGAGAATATATCACTTTCCAACTTTCACTGTTTTTCATTTCTACATTTGCCTGTACGGTTGTTTTTCCGCTACAAACATAGAAATATGCTGCGGAGTCCGTCAGGTTTCGCAGGCTGTATATGATTTGGTCACTGGCAGCATATTCGGCCTTGTCTGTAATGGCATATATGTTCTTTTCCAGTGGAGCATCCGTGTTTTCCAGTTCGCAAGCTGCACTTATGAGCAGTACCCATGCCATTCCTATCCAAAACCAGTTTCTTATTGCATAAATCATTGTTAGTCATTCATCTAAAAATATTATTCAGGGCGTTCCCCTGCGGGTCGGGCTATCCGCTGCAAGTCCTCGCGGCGGTCGTACCTTCCTTGCTGTGGGCTTTCCGCTGCTATCCCTAACGCGAGCCTGCCGGCATGCAGCCTGTTTGGCCACAGCACCTTTGGCAGGCTCTAAATCTCTTGTGCAGTGTTGCTATACCAGTCTATTTTGCGTGAGAAATACATTACCATACCCAGTATGATGAATATACCTATACTGCCTATGAGCAGGGCGTAGTCTTGCAACTGTATGATTACAAATATGAACGTATAAAGTATAGTTAATATGCCCGAAATGAGCAAAGTAAGCTTGCCCGATTTAAGTATAGCTTTCACATACCCGGCTATGAGCCCGAGGGTTGATATGGCCGATATGATAAATGCCCCATTGTAGTTGAGGTGCTCAGATATAGAAAGCAGAAGGGTGTAAAACACTACCAACGCCACCCCTACCAGTATGTATTGCACCGGGTGAATAAAAACTTTATTCATAACCTCTATGAAGAAGAATACCAGGAATGTAAGCCCAATGAATAGTATGGCATAGCGCAGTGAGCGGTACGACTTCTGGTAATTATCTACCGGAAGAAGCAAGTCTATACCAAACGACGATCCTCCAATATTGTATTGGCTGCTTGCCCATATCTGTGGGTAGTTTCGGTTCAGGTGCAATACATTCCATTTGGCTGTAAATCCTGTGTCCGATATATCATGATCGTCGGGCAAAAAAGCACCATTGAAACTGGGGTTTGGCCATGCAGATACCATGTTTATATCTGTCACTTTGCCTACTGGTGTGAAATATAGAAGTTGGCTGCCTTTGAGGTTGAGCGTAAGGTTGAATTTATATGAGGAGCTGTCTTGTGGGTCTAGAGCCAACAAGGCATTTATGCCACTCTGCACCACATCCGTCGACGATACTCCAGAGTTGAAAGATACCGATTTGTTGTTCCAGTTCAGGTTTACTTGCTCTTCTATACCGCGCAAGTCGTTTATGCCAACCACAAATTCTGCCTTATCAAATTGTATATTTTTAGGGTCTATGTCCAGACTCGCAAAATCTAGTTTATTAAATACGCCCGAAATCTCAAGTTTAGAGTTATAAACCACTATTTCGTATATGCTACGCTTACGTTTCTCAGGGTTTATATCGCCCGATACATTCAACTCTGTGGGCATGATGTGGAGATACTCCTTCAGCATCACTATCTTTTCCGATGAATCTTTCGACGATATTTCTTTCACATAACTTGTAAATGGGATGGTGATAAAAGGACCGGAAATGGTTTGTGCCTCGCCCCACTTGGAGCTTACTTCAAATATGGCATTGTTCTGAGTCGTCTCACGTTCACCTATCAAATCTTCTATCATAGAAGTAGGTATGAGCAACATTAAGGTGATTAACACTATGGTTGCTACTTTGAAGAAAATGCTGTTCTTAAGGTTTTTCATATGCATTGGTGTTGAGCTTGGTGTGTAGTAAGCATGCTTTCAGTACGCTTTCAATCATTTAATGGTGTTCTGCTTCATGCATAAATGTACAAAAAATCAATATAATGACAATGCGTTTTGTTGTGATAATATTTGTTTGCGTTCAGCATCAGGGAGCATCTGTTACCAGTAGCAATGCAACTGGTCGTTTTATTTGTTGCCCGGGTATCCCTACAAAAAAATAAGGGGATAAAAGCAAACATGATTTTGCTTTTTCCCCCATATAATTGTAGATCCTTACATTTCCAACGAAGTATACGATTTGGAAAATACCTTACAGTTTAAGCAATCTGCTAACTCTCTATGGCTTCTCTTATGGTGTCCTTGTACTGTATATCGAGCAAGGGGATGATGGTGTCTGTATATTCCTTCGCTATTTTGTCTCTGCCTGCCTCTACTGCCAGGCAAAAAGCAATTTCGTCTTTTGGGAGTATCTTGCGGTGCTTGGTTAAGCCAAGGTGATATATTTCCTGCTTCCAGTTTACGAAATACCATTCCATAGATGGTTGGTGGAAAACACGCATATTTTGTTTGTCGAAAATGAATTTTTTGATTCCATACTGTTCTATATAAGGAATAGTTTCTGAAAATATCTCTGTAAATTCTTCGATGGGAACATACGGCTTCGTTAATTCGCAAATCATTATATGCATGTCGGCCAACAAGAATACTTTCCCATAATCTTTGTTTATTACTACCTCGTATTTGTATGGTAGGGTAGGTAGTATTTCTGAAGCTGTTTTTATTAAACTCATAATTTTACTTTTAATAAAAAAAATTAAACTTTTAAGCCTAACAACAAAACATCATCTATTTGGCTGTTGGAACCTTTCCACTGATTGTATTCATGGTGAATTATTTCTTGCTGCTGGGTTATAGGCAAATCAGATACCGACAGCAATAGGTCAAGTAGCCGTTTTGATGAAAATTTGGTGTTGTGGTTGCCACCGAACTGGTCGGCCAAACCGTCTGAAAACATATAAATCATATCATTTTCCTGAATCTCTATTTCCGTATCTTCTAAAAGTTGGTTGCGCCGGTCGGCATTGCCCAATACATATTTTGCCCCACGGTATACACTGAGCGTCTTATTGCGTATATGCACCAATGGTCTGCGTGCGCCTGAAAATATAATGCTTCGATGATTCTCATCGCATCTTATTAGAGATATTTCTGCACTATCGCGGATAACCTCAGTGTACTGCGAAAGGTATTTCTGCATTAGACTATCGAGCCTGTTTAGCACTTCAGCCGGTGAATAAATTCCCAAATCCGACATAGATTGGTTGAGCATGCTTAATACAAAAATGGATAGCATAGCGCCCGGTACTCCATGGCCGGTACAGTCGCCCAATGCTATATATTTCTGGTTATTGTGCACATGAGCCCATAAAAAATCCCCACTCACTATATTCTTTGGGTTCTGAAATATAAATGCTTTTGGAAAAAGTTTCTGCAAAGATTCTATTTGAATAACAAACGCATCTTGTATGTATTTAGCATATTGAATGCTGTCCATCAGGTTTTTGTTAGTCTGCGAAAGCTTTTGCTCCGATTTCTTCAAATCTTCCTGCAGCTTTTTCAGGTACAGGGTTGTCATCTCGTACATGCTTAATTGCGAGGCGTTCTGCTCTCTCAAATCTTTAAGTTCCTTTTCGAGTTTGCTGATGTATAAGGCATCGCTTTCATTCATACATTTCTCTAGCTTTAGGGCATCATTCAATCTTACACCAAAAATACAAAAATTGTTTGTAAAAAAAGGTATTTTGCTTTATGTGAGTAGGAAAAAAATACCTATTATGGATAAAACTTAGTGTAAAATTCTTAGTTTGTTGGATTGTGTAAATTCAAAAGCCGTATTTATTGCATATGCTGAGTCTTTTATAAGGCGTATCACCTACTGATTCACTTATGCAATAAATGCGGCTTTTCTACACTAAAATGAATTATTCCTTATTTAGGAAATTATATACTTTCCCTTTACGTGGTCCATCTGCATATATAAGTTGAAACTGCTGATTGGCACCATAATGAGGAGAATATTGTATTACAGTAGCACCGTTTTTCTTCCATGCATCTGAAGAACCGCCACTAATATCCATTGCTTTCCAATTGTTGGTTCGAAGTGCAAAAGTAGTTGGTGAAGTAAACTGAAGTGCAAACATCTGATCATTACTATTTGTTTTGTCGTGCACTATCATTTGAGTGCCCTCTTTGCTTGCATTGGATGGTATAGTTAAGTATCGGCCACCGTTCTGAATTTGTATATTCACCCAACTGTGTTGACCTGTTGGAACAATTTTAAATATCCGATCTTTTCCACCATCCATATCCCAAATCTGAACCCCTTTTCCGCTTTGATTAGATTCGGTTTCATTTCCTGGCAAATCGATATATTTGTCAATATAAGCAGATTTGATAAAAAAGTTCTGGTTTGGATCCGGCATTTGCCAAGTAGTCACAAAAGTAAGCTTCCATTTCTGGTTATCTGTGTTATTCTTAGTCCAGAGTTGAACAGGACAACCGTCTTGAGCTATTTTACTGTTTGATGCGTCAAGAACTTTGTTGCTTCCTTTTTGAATGATATAATAAGTGAGCGGGGATCCAGCATATTCAAATTTAAATGTTTGAGCTATCGATTTGTTACTTTCCCAGATTTGAAGTAGTGCCCCATTGTCATTTGCCGCACCTTCTATATTAAATGCCAAATCGCTATTCATTGGGTAAATAAAATAATACCCATTTTCGGTTGATGTTTCTAATCTGACATATCTATCAGGCTGATGATCCATACCCCATAAAACAATTTTGGCACCTTTGCCTTGTTGATTTGGCGCACTTCCTGGGATGTCCAGAAACTTTCCGCGGGATGCCACGTTGGCAATGGCATATATTTCTGTTGGTATGTCTGCCATATCAAGTTGTGCATTGGCACCCTCAAATGCCCATTTCTGATTGTCGGAGTTGGTTTTTGCTTCTTGCGTTATTTTTCCATTTTTAGCGGTAAGATACAATCCGTTTGCAGAGCATTCTATGAAATATGTGTTTGGTTCTCCGGCCACTTCTATCATCTTAAACATTTGGCCTGCATTATCTTCTCCTTTATTCCAAAGTTGCAGCTCGGCCCCTGGCGTGTTAACTCCGCCAGTAATGTCGGCTACAAAATCAGAATGCTGAGGTTGAAAGAAAACGAATTCTGTTTTAGTAGTATGGGGAATTATTTTGATAAAACGATCGGCACCTTGTTTCCCTTCTTTGTTCACATCTTTCTGGAAGAGTTGTACCTTTGCGCCATGTGCGTCTGCGTAATAGTGGTATCCATTCAAATCCCAATAGAGGTTTTCAGATATAGAACGGATATAAAATTGCTCATCGGCCATCATCATAGCCGATGAGTTTCCTTGTGGAAGTGGATGCAGTGCCAGTGTTTTCTTGAATGCTGCCTCAAGTTGTGCTTTGCGTTGTTGGGTAGATGCCAGATTCCAGATAGGTATTAGACTGCCTTTTTTAAAATCTATAAGTACAGCTTTGGTAGGTATGCTCTGTACCCATAGATTATATTGGGTGTTGTCACCAACCGATGATTTGTTGGCATATTGTACATCGCCCCCACGAGCATATATTTTTACATTGCTTTTAAAACTTTCATTTACCTGATTGCTGTTGTAGCTAACATTGGAATTGCCTGATACTGCTGCAAATTTTGCCTGTACAGAAACTGATATGGCCTTGGCTTCACTTTTACTTTTAAATTCTTCAGAAAGATTAAATTCCATAGCACCACCGAAATAGCCTGAATTCACATAATGTGTACCATATACTTCGAATAGTTTTTCGGGTGCCCATGTATCTATCGCTGTTTTTGCATCGGTAGTCAGGTATTGTCTAAGATTTTGCTCCTTTGACGGATTTATATATACCTCCCATACACGGGTCCAGTCGGTAATGGTGTAGAAATAATTCTTAGTCAAGCCAGCTTTGTCTTTTCCAAAACGCGATTCTACAGAGCCACCAAATGCAAGTCCGTCATATTCCATACCCAGCTCCAAGCTCATGCTTGTAGCGTATTGTCTCAAACTGCTTCCTTCCGTAGTTTTGTAGTCCTTTTCGTTAATGTACTTAAGTCTCAGTATTTCTGGAACTTTGTATTCTTGTCCATCGTCCATGGGCAAGGTCTGAAAAACTTCTGTCATGAATAATTGCTCTTTTACGCTTTTGTTGTTTGCGTATTCCCCGAAAATATCATAACCGCGGCCGATTACGGTGATTCCAGGGCATTGAATTTGTGCATAACTTAATGGTATAATGAGATATACCGCCAAGGTTAGAAGGATTGATTTAATTTGAGTTGTCATCTTTTTATGATGTTAAATGAATACAATAAGTACTTGCTTTTATGCCTCTTGAATAATTATATTTTGTTTTATATTTTCAGAATGTATATTCAAAACCTATTTTTTGAAGTTCAGATCTTGCTAGTGACAATTGCATTGACAATATATTAAAATGATCTCACGCATTCAAAAAAAGTTTTGACTATTCGATTATTTATCTAAAAAATTCGAAAATCAAGTCTAAAAATTGATTTCGATTTACCTATTTCAGATTTAGAAGGAAGCTTATTGATAAACAAATACGATTTATACTTTCATTTACAAATATGTCCCCACTCCATATTTTATATGTTTTTAAATATATACAGATATCTGGAAAGAAATGATACAAACGTTTGCGCTTGTATACCTTTGTATGTAGATAAACTTCCTCGTGAGTGGGGATTTTTTTAAAAACATTAAAGTATAAAAAACTATGAGTATTAGTACAATCGGGCAATCCTTGAAGGAATCTGCCACATTGAGGCTCAACGAGATTGCTTCGGTACTTAAAGCTAAGGGCGAAGCAGTGATACACCTTGGCGGTGGCGAGCCCAAAGCCAAAGCACCGCTTGATGCACTTACCGCAGCCGCAGCCATGCTAAACACGGGTGAAATAAGATATACTCCGGCTGATGGGCTCCCCATCATGAAGCAGGCTGTAATACGGTATACCGAAGAGTTCTACAACCGCAAAGTATTGTCAGACAATGTGCTTATTTCCGCTGGTGGAAAACAAGCCCTGATGATGGCATTTATTGCCATTCTCAATCCGCAAGACGAGGTTTTGTATCCGGCGCCTTACTGGGTGAGTTATTCTGAGATGGTGCGCTTGTGCCATGGTGTTCCGGTGCCTGTGCTGGCCGAAGATGGTTCTTTTGAACCCAATATCCGCGATTTCGAGAAAAACATCACCTCTTACACCAAGGCCATCATCATCAATAGCCCCAACAATCCTTCGGGCGTACATTACTCCAAACAACTGATACGCGACATAGTAGAACTCTGCGAAAAACGGGGGATATATCTGCTCATGGACGATTTGTATCACCGTCTGCTGTTTGATGGGCTTAAACCTCATAATCCATATGATTACAGCACCGATTTTACCGATAACTCCAAGCTAATCATCCTCAATGGTGTTTCTAAAATGTATGCCATGACCGGATTCCGTATTGGCTGGGCTGTTGGCAATACCAAGGTGATAAAAGCCATGCGCGATATACAGGGGCATATGAACTCGTGCCCGGCGGCCTTGCTGCAAGTGGCTGCTGCCGCTGCTATCAATGGTGTGCAGACAGGTGTAGAAACCCTGCGCATGACCCTTGAGAACAACCGCAATGTGATGATCAATCAGTTGAAAACCTTCAATGGCGTGCGTGTTACCAAACCAAATGGCACATACTATTGCTTTGCCGATTTTTCGGCTTACGAAAAGGATTCGCGTAAACTATCCGAATTCCTGCTCGAAAAAGTACGCGTAGTTACAGTTCCGGGTATCGAATTTGGTATGGACGGCTACTTGCGCCTCTCTTATTGCGGTGGTATAAAAGAAATGCTGGAAGGCTTAGACCGCATCAAGTGGGCATTGGATCCTACATCGCCCAATGAGTTGTTTATAGGTGAACGTAAACTAGTGAGGGATTGGGTATGAGTAAATTTTTGAAAATTAGTTCGCCTGCCTTCAAGCAAGCTACCGATTTTGCTTCCGATTACAACCTCGAGAACCATGGCCTGAAGTACTTGGGCAATGTGTATTGGAATCTTCCTACCGAGGCTTTGTACGAAGAAGCCATTTTCCGTGGCGAAGCCCGAATGGTGAAAGGCGGAGCACTGCTGGTACATACCGGAAAATGGACTGCCCGCGCTGCTCAGGATAAATATATTGTTCACGAAACTTCCTCCTCGCACAGGGTAGACTGGGGCAAGCACAACCGTCCCATTTCATCTGAGCAATTTACGGGCATACTCACCCGCTTGCAAGCATATTTGCAACGCGAAGAGTTGTTTGTACAGGATGTATATGCCGGTGCCGACCCCGATTACAAAACTCCGGTGCGCATCATCACCGATACCGCCTGGCAAAGCCATTTTGCCCGCAATATGTTTATCACCTACGAAAACCGAGAGGAACATCGCTGCCATGTGCCCGAGTTTACCGTGATTGCTTCTCCCTCATTCCGCCTCGATCCGCGTATTGATGGCACACGCACCGAAACCGGAATCATCATCGATTTTTCACGCCGCATAGCCATCATAGCCAATACAAGCTATGGGGGTGAAATAAAGAAAACCATTTTCACCGTAATGAATTATCTGCTGCCATTGCAGGATGTGATGGCTATGCACTGCTCGGCCAATGTAGGAAAAA
>JFJP01027404.1_pt1 | contig 12999 bp, 19 predicted proteins | sample 431651 | NCBI WGS metagenome assembly JFJP01 (sample SAMN02602958, study PRJNA72255) | Microbial mat metagenome, whole genome shotgun sequencing project. | biome: fresh water; feature: sink hole; material: water; isolation source: purple microbial (photo- and chemosynthetic) mats found in...
TTAAATGCAAAATTTTTGATTAACATTAAAAATGCATTTAAAAAAAAATTTATATTCACAATTTAAATAAAGAAATTAAAATTTTGCATAAAAGTTACATCTAATAATTTTTTTCATAAAAACTTCAAATTCCAAAGACTTTAAAATATAACTTAAGTTTTTAAATTTTTTTTATAATAAATTCAAAATTTATTTGATACAAAACTGATGAATAACGACAACCTGCCCCCCAATGAAGAATTTCAGGATCCTGATGAAGGTTCCACCGATCATTTAGCTTTTTTACCTGCAGATCATGTAAAACTTCCACCTTTATAAACATCTAATCTATCATATTATGATTTTTAGGCATTGTTGCAAAGATGGCAAGCAGCTTTAACCAAACAATTAACAGATGAACATGAGAGAGTGGATCTTGAGCTGATAGAAAGCGAAGATAAATTAAAGACAGTCGAAAAGCAGAAAGAAGACATTGGTGTTCAGTTATATGGTGTTCAACAGCAATTGGCTGAGAATCAAATGACTTATGAACAAACAAAAGAAAATTACAATCTTGTGCAAAGATTAAGGTAAATAGAGTTGAATTAATCAATTAATTATGCTGGATTTTTAATAGATTAGAGGCTGAGCAGAAATTAACGAATTTAAATGAAGTTTATAGCACAAAGAAAAGAGAAATCGAAGAGCTGAAAAAAAAATATGTGAAAGCCCAAGATGAGCTTGCGAAATTAAACAGGACATTGAAGCAAATAGCAGGATATAATGTTCAAATGAAGTCAGAAATCGATGTGACTAGAAGAACCACATATAGAGCTGAAGAAAATGTCGTTAATTTGGAAAAGATGAAGAAGAAACAAGATTTTTTAATCGATATGATGAATGAAGAGATAAAACGACTCACTGAACAAAAGACCATCTTAACAGCTCAATTGATCTCGCAGAAAGAGGAGACTGAACAAGCGAAACAAATACTAAAAGAAGCTCATTTAGAAATGCAAAAGATTATTGCATCGAAGAAGAACCTACTTGAAAGATGGCAGAAAGCTCTTTTTAATATGCACAGGAGAGATAATGCTTTACAAGCAATAAAAGAAGCTTTGAAGTAAAAAAAAATAGATATTAAATTTTTAATGTTCATATGTTTTAAAAAGGCAACAACAAGAAATGAATATTCAAATAGGGACAGAATTAACAGGGATTGAAAATGAAGTACGAAAAGAAAATGAAGTGGCAGAGAAATTAGCAGATAATAATCAAAAATTATTGCATGATAAGAGGATTTTGGAGAATGAACGGAAAAAATTGGAGCATAAAAAAATTAAACTGCAAGCAAAATATGATTTGCTGACAAAATCCCTGCAAACAACTGAAAGTGAAACGAAAAAGGTTGAAATTGAGAAAAGGAATGTTGAGGATCAAATGACTCAAATCGAAACAAATATAATGAAACTTCACACTGAAACAAAAAAAAATATTGAAAAATTGATTCATAACTTAAGTGAGCAAAAAACCATTGAGAAAACAGCTGCAAATCTTCAAAAACAAGCCCATTTGATTGCAGCAGAGATCGAAGATAAAGAAGTGGAATTAGAGAACTTAATGAATGAAACTGCTAGAGTTCAAATAGATATTTTGAACACTAAATCACAAAATGAGCTATTAGATGGCAAAAAAAAGGAAGTTATTAAAGAAAAAGAAGAAAAAGAAATCACTGTGGCTACCTATGAAGTTCAAATAAGACAAGGACATGATCTTAATGAGAAAAAACAGCATGAAGTTGGACGATTGAATAAAGTGCATGATGAATTATTATCAAATACAAGTGAAGTTAACAGAGGACCATTAGAAGCAAGAAAATATAATTTGGTAAGACAATCAGAAGAAAAATCAAATCAATGTCAAGTTATGGAAGGAGATTGGATAAAAAAACAAACTTTATTGGTGAAACATAGCAATAAATTGATGATTATGGAAGATAATTTAAGCGAATTGAAGACTAAACAGACTATTATGGAGCAAAAAAAATTGAGATTGAATCAAACTTACAATTCACATCAGAAAGAAATCAAGGAAATTCAGAATATGCTCAATTATCAACAAACTGAAATGAGAAAGCTTAATGATGGACTAGCTGAAAATTTCGATATGAAACATAAACTAGAAAATGAAAATATTAATATTGAGAGTGAATTTATTGAGAAGTTAAAGGAATTAGAAAAAGATTCTGTTCGTTTAGAAGTAGAAATAGATCAACTAAAAGAAGAAAAAGTATGAATATGGCAAATTTTCATTTATTATATGTTTTTTTAATTTAAAAAAGGCAGATTTATTAGCTGAAATTGTGGAATCTGAGAGACAAATCTTATTATGGGATAGGAAAATTAAATTAGAAAAAGAAATGCAAGAGACCTTGAACCCTGAAGTGGGACAAAAGGAGCTGCAAGAGTTAAAAAAAGAAATTCATAGAATGGAATTGAGATTAGAAGATTTGAGAAAGGTTTGTTTTTAAATTATTTTAAAAAAAAAAAATTAATTTTTTAAATATTTATAATGTTTTTATGAAGAAACAAGAAAATGTGATCATAGAAATGGAAAGAGCAGTTTATAAAAGAGAATCTATTCAGTTGAAATATGATAATAAAGGAAAAGAAATTAAAAACCCAGTTACTTCTAAATCAGGAGCCAATGGTAAATTTTAATAAATCAAAACAATAGTTTTTATTGTGATTTCTAGATTATTCTCAAGTTAAAATTCAAATTACTCAATTAAAGGGGACATTAAATCAATCAAGTGTTAATGCAAAACAGATTGATTCAGCCATTAAAGAGAAGGAAAATGAATTAAATAATGTAATTTATATATACAATACATTTTTATAAAATTCTAAAGTTAAACGGAGAAGTTGAAGAGGTACATAATAAATTTTCTGAATTAGAAAGAGATGTCACTGAATTAAATTTTCAATCATTCCAAGGGAAATTAGAAAAAATTACCGGAGTTTTTAAAATAAGTGCTCTTCAGACAGAAGCCAAAAAATATGAAGAGCTTTTGGCAAATAATGCCAAATTGGCCTTTCCTGAACAACAATTAAAAACGTAATTTTTAGAATTTAAAATGGGGAATATTGGTTTTTTTTAGAAAATTAAAGGATTTGATGAAAAACAATGTAAATATTAAGGAAGTCCTCGAGAAAATAGCTGTTGAGCAGCCACTCTACGGTCCTTTGATGCACACTATTTTGGAGATTTTTTAAATATTTATTTCTACATTAAAAATTTGGATAAAAGAGTATAAAAAACCAAGGAAAACAACAAGATAATTTTATTTTCAATTAATTATAAAATTAATAAAAATGATAATTTCATCCATATTTTTGTTTTTAAATTTCATATTTAATTTTTCAAATTTCTTTTTAAATCTGAATATTTTTTTATTATTTTCCGATCATTGCCAGGATTCTTTCTACTGCAGCTTCCACATTTCCCCCTGTAGCAGTTAACGCTTCAAGATTTACCTCTTTATTCACGAACCCCATATCATTCAGTGTTATTAACTGTTCTTTATATCTTTCTTCAGGAGCCAAATTGCTATTTTGTCCACCAAATCCTCCGAAACTTCCCATTGGAGGGTAAAAACCACCCATATTGCCAGCGCCTATTCCGCCCATCGGTCCCATCCCCGCTTAATAAACATTACAAATAAATTGAATTTTTAAAAATGCAATAATTTTATTTTGATTAAACAAACCAAGTAAACTGGAAAAATCAAATGGTGCTTGCTGTCCAGCGAGTGGTTGTCCGACTCCAGGTTGTTGTCCAACTCCAGCTTGTCCAGTTCCCTGCTGATTATTTGTATTTGCTTCAGTGTTAAGATTGCTTTGTTGGCCTAAAATCATAATTAAAAATCAATTTTTTATAGAATAAAAACCTTGAGGTTGAGCTTGAGGTAAGCCTCCTCCCAGACCGCCTAATCCACCCATTCCTCCTAATCCACCCATTCCTCCTAATCCACCCATTCCTCCTGATTGAAGGAGTCCAAGACTTTGTTGTAGAACCTGTGGATTTAGCATCATTTGTAACATTTGGGGATCATTAAAAACTGCTTGCAATTGTGGGTTGTTTTGAACCATCTGTCGCAACATGGGATTGCTATTTATCATGTTTTGCAACATTTGAGGATTCGAAAGCATCTTGTTTTTTCAAAATCAAATACTTTTTTGAATAAAAATTATTATTTTACAGTTTGCATTGTTTGGCTAAAAGCTGGGTCATTCAACATTCCTTGCATCATTGCTGGATCTTTTTAAAATAAGAAAAAGAGGATATTGTTATATCATATCATTTCTTTATACTCATTCCACCAAGGCCTCCCATGCCTCCCATTCCTGGCATTCCTCCCATTCCACCAAATCCACCAAGACCTCCAAGATCACCAAAACCACCTAGTCCTGCTGATGGATTTTGATTTCCTGTCGATTGTTGTTCTTGACTTGATGTATTTGTTGTAGAAGCAGGTTGAGCTTGAAAGATATTTTTTTTGAAGGAAGTTTTATAAATAATCGAATAAAAACCTTTGGTAACAACCATTTGTAAAGTGTTTCCATCTTCCATCTTTAAACCATCTAAAGTTTCAGTGTCTTTTAAGATTTTCCCTGGAAATAGATCAAAATAAAGTTTAATCGAACACAAAAAAACCTTTATAGATCAGTTTTAAGTCATTAGGTTTGCATCCAACAGTTTTAGAGCAGTGCTCCTTTACAACTGAAATAGATGCTGTTTCGGAAAGCTCAATTTCGAACTTTTTATCAGCTGCTTGCTTGACATTAATTTTAATTTTTTTGCCCTCTTTAGCCTCCATTTTGAAATTTTTTCTTCTGAAATTTTTTTATTTGTTTAAATAAAATTAAAAAAAAAAGATCTATTTATTTATTATTCTGATCCAAAATTTCAAATTGTGATTTTTATAGAGAATACTTTTTTTTCAAAAGGAAAAAAATGAAAACGTTTTAAAAAAAATAAATAATTAATATGAAAAAAAAAAGAAATTTTTAAAAGAAAAACTGCTAAAATTTAGATTCCATGAAAATTCATTATATCAATTGCTTTGAATTTATGCTCAACCAGTTTTAAATAATAGGATGGCAGTTTGCCCAATGTAAAAGTAAATATAATGTTTTGCTTCATGAGTGACATATGACCCGAAATATCTTCCAACAATGCAATGCCAAGTTCCTCCATATCTTAATTTAAAATCCTCTTTTATGAAACTAGCCATTTCTTTTTGAGTATTGCATCTTTCAAAGGCTGCTTTTGTAGTTTCTTTGACTTCTTCTTGCATCTCTTCACTCATATCATTAAGTTTTATGACTGGGTTGAAAGGAATTCCGATGTTCATAATGGCAAAAAAATATGAGTTTTTTTTTTAAATTAATTAAATTCTGTTTTATTTTAAAAAAAAAAAATAATTAAAAGAAATCACTTTTTTTTAATTTCATAATTGTTTTGAGAATCTAAAGTTGAGACCTTTGAAAAAAAAAGAAAAATGAATAAAGAAAAAGAACAATTAACCCAACAAGTTCCTACCTTTGAGTTTTATTCGAAAGAATATAATAAAGTAATTTTATAGATAATGGATATTCAAAGAGAACTGATAGGAAATCAGCAAAAATATAAATTGTATGATTCTTCGATTATGATGGCGAAAAAAAACATGGAGAGATGCAAAATTACGATGAAAGAGATTGACGGTTTATCAGAAAATAATAGAACCTATTCGGCGTTAGGTACTTTTTTTTTGTATTGTTTTCAGTTGGAAACATTTATAAAAGGAAGAGCCTTTTTTTATCAAGACAAAAATGAAATTATGAATTTGTTAGGGAATCAAATCACAAATAATGAAAAGGAGATTAATGAATTAGAAGTAATATTAGTTTTAAATATATAAGCAGGATTTTTTTAAATGATAGAAATCGAAACCTATGATTGAGACCAAATCGAAAAATATGGAGATGCAGTTGAATGAAATGTTTTCTCAACTCAAAGTGAATTGATAAAATAAGAATAAATTTATACATTTCTTTTGAAAAATTAAAAATTAAAAAAAAACCAAAAAATTATCAAAATTTTTTTTAATTAAAAAAAATACTTCAAGAAATGGTTCAAATTGATTGCAATCTCTTGACATTGACAAGAATGTGTGGTATTGGTTGTGCAGTGGCAATAATCACGATGTCAATATTTAGGTTCATGACTTTAAGTACCGGTAGTATTCAAGATTTTATTCTGACTGTTCATTATATGTAAAACAACGTAAATTTATCTTAGAATATATATTCCTTTTATAGTCTTTTGGGCATGGTTTTGGCTTTGAGTGAATTTCATTTCGAATATGTTTTAAGAAATTTTCATTTGCTTTCTTTTATAATTGGAAGAGGAATATATTTATTATTGTAGATAATTTATTTATTTTATTGGTTTTCTTATTAAATTTAGTTTGGGAACAATATTGTTTACAGAAACTGCTGCCATGTAATTATATATATTTAATAGATTTCGGATTATTTATAAATTAAAATATAGATTTCAGTTTCTTGTTGCAATAGTTTGTATAGGAGTGGGATGCATTTATATATTTATTGGAATGACGGTCAGTTTTTCACATTTGAACTAATGTATATAAGAAAATATTTAGATGAAAACAAATGAAAAAACTGAGGAAGGATCGAATTTGGATGAGTCCGTTCAGCCGAAAATCAGATAACTCTTTTAGTATTAATGCAATTTTGATTCAAGCAATCATTTAAAATGAAATATTAAAGCCACATTTAAGTTTGGTATCGCATATTTTTGGAAAAATTAATTTTTTCTTATACAATGATTTTGATTTTGTTTAATAATTAAATTATCTAATTTAAATGATTGAAAAACTAAAGAAATAATTTTTTTTACATAAAAAAGTTTCAAACCTAAAAATTAAATAAAAATCAATAACAATAGTAAAAATTAATATAATAACAAAAGAAAATAAAAATTTAAATGTTCTCTGGATTTTAATGTTTTTAATCTAAATAGTTTAATATGTCAAATCCATTGGGTGATTCTGCTTCCTTATATATTATTTGTGTTTTTATTGCTTTATTTGTCCTTTTTTTCATTTATCGTTTATACAAGTGCCTCAGAAGAGAAAAACCAAACAGCCCACTCACAGGGCCTTTGGATGATCTTAAAGAAGAAGCAATACAAAACCGAATTTCTTCTCGAAACAGCAGTGTTGATAAAATGTTCAATGAGTTCAATCATTCAATTAATATAAAACCAACAGACTCTTTATTAAATACCTCAATTGAAAGGCCTGATTTTAAGAATTATAAAATGCAAATGAAAAGAAATAATAAAAATAATGGCATGAGTCTTATATCTCAATCTCATGAACAACCAATTCAAAAAACTGAACATATTAATGCTTTATTAAATTTGCTGGCTGTTAAAGAAACAGGCGATTTTGGATTAAATGAAGAAGAAATGCATATTTTAAAAAAAAATGTTCGAATTTTCACACATGATGATATAAATTCTGAAAATTTCACCTATAATAACACTGGAAACATCGAAAATCTATCAAAGTCATTTTGTTTAAATAATGATGCTGATATTCGAAAGAAACCTTCATGTATGATTTGTTTAGAAAACCTAAATATGGGAGACAAAATTGTTTTTCTGAATAATTGCAAGCATTTATTTCATGATACTTGTTGTTTTGATTGGTTTTCAAAAAAGAATTATTGTCCTTTTTGCAAAAAGGATCCTTTTTCAATTGAAACTTCTATGATAAGAGCAAGCAATTTTATTTGAAGCATCAATATATTTTCTTCGTTTATTAATTAAATTTAAGGATTTTCAAAAATTAGTTTTAAAATTATAGTTTAAATTATATATTTTTGACCGAGCATGAATAAAACATCACATTTATTTCAAGATTCTTATTAAAAAAATTAAAAATTGCTCTTTGTGGTCGAAAAGTCACCAAAAATCGATTTTAATAATGTTAAATATTTTAATTTAAAAAAAAAAAAAAAATTTTAACAGTTATATGAATGTCAATTATAAGATTCACTTTTTTTGGCCCATTTTGAAATTTGGTTTAGTTATTATTAAAAAAAAGAGTTTTATGTTGAAATTTCTAAAATAAATCTAATTAAAATTGCTCTAATGCTTGAAAACTCACCAATGAAAATAAACGAAAATGAAGAAAAAGCTCTTAATAAACCGAAGATAGAAGCTGAAAATGAGGTCAGAATCTATCCTTTTCATTCAAGGATTTCCTTTACTGAAGCAGAATTAAAAAGCCTTGATAAGATGACCAAATGGAAGTCCTACGAAACAGCGACATACGAACAACCTGTTTGTTTTTCCTGTTGTGGTTCTTTTTATTTTAAGCTCAGATGGGCTGTTTTGAGACTATTCAGTTGGCTAATACCCTTTACATCCTATTCTTTTGGAAGAATTTTTTTTTTTTTACTTTTTCTTGCAATTTCAGGAGGTTTAGGCTATTTAGTTTGGGGAGAACTTGAAGCATCAGGTTTATTGGCTTGTTTATTTTTAGGGTTAGCTTTTGCATTTCCAACAAGAAATTCCATTTGGTTGACTTTAACTGGTATTCCATTTGAACGTATTTTATTTTGGCATAAATATGTCGCACGCATAGGAGTGGGAATGGGAATTTATCATGGCATAATTGCTGGGCTTAATGTAACTGGTATTATTTTAGTTGTTTTAATGGGTTTGCTTTCGATTTTTTCATTTTATCTGATTCGAAGACACTACTTTGAATTCTTTTACAGATTTCATTGGATTCTATTTTTAATAATAATTCCGATCGCTTTCATTCATGGAGCAGACATAGCTTTAATTGGTGCAGTTCTATGGTTGGTAGATATAGCGATTCGCTATTTTATAGTTCGAAGAAATAAAAAAAAAGTCGAGATCGCTGAATTAACTCAAATCCCTTCAAATTTAGTTAAAATATGCTATCAAAACTATAATTTCCATTATAAAGCTGGACAATATGTTTTTGTTTGTGTACCTTCATTATCCATATGGGAATGGCATCCTTTTAGTCTTTCCTCAAGTCCTAATGAAAAAAATGTTTCTCTCCATGTGCGAGTGCTAGGAGATTGGACCAAACGCTTGTATGATCTCAGTGCAGATCCTTTGGCTACTACCAAAATTTGGATCGACGGTCCTTATGGCAATTGTGCTTTGAACATAGACAATGATCAATATAAAATATTTATGTTGATTTCAGGAGGAATTGGCATAACTCCATTGCAAAGCATTTGCAATCAATTGATCTATGAACATTTAAGAGGAAGAGGTTTGAAAAAGATTTTGTTTATTTGGAGTGTCAAAGACAGATTTCTTTATGATACTGTAGCTGATAATTCTGAAGCGTATTATTTGAAGAAATTACCAGGGAAATTGCCTTTTTCTTTTCAGCCTGATGTGATGATCAAACATGAACATGAACATATTTTGGAATCCTGTTTTCATTTGACTAACATAAGAAACGAAAATGACTATAATAAAGCGAATATTAATCCCAAAGAGCAGAAACTTTTGAAATTTGGAAGACCTGATTTACAGAGCTATTTTGAAAAAATTAAAAAAATCGCGATAGAGCATAAAGAAAGCGAAGTGGCGGTTTTATGTTGTGGACCACAGGCTATGATGGATGAAAGCAGAAAATTATCTAGAAGCTGTTCTGAAGGAAGAGTTATATTCAGGTTTCATGAAGAAACATTCAATTTTTAAATAAAGAAAATATAAATCAATGCTTTTTTAAAAAGAAAATTTGAAAACTTGAAATTTCTTTAAAAATTTATAATTAATTCAAACAAAAAACTAAGTTTTTTTTTAAAAATTTTTTTGAGAGAGTAACAGTACATAACGAAAATACAAAATTAGAAATTGCAGACTTTAGTAAATAAAATAAAAATTAAAACAAACCACGAGCACTTTTCTTCTTTTTCTTCTTTGATTTTTGCTTTCGTTAAATTTTCATTTGAACAAAACAAAAAAAAGGAATGTTTCTTTTTATTAAAATTTATTATTTCCTTAATTAATTGCACCAACTAAGGTTATCTCTTTGGTTTGTGAACATTGAACATTGGTCGTTGGGCATTCCATCGGTTTATATTTCAAATCTAAGCAGAATCTGATTTCATCAAGTAAAACCTCTCCATTAACTGTCGAACAAGTTAAATCGAAGGTGCTGACACCCAATTGATTTGTAAGAGCATTGTGCAATTGAGACAAAGTCATTTGTCTTTCTTTTGTGTCTTGAGTAAAAAGAGCTTTTTCGATATTCAAAGCAATCTTTAAACTCGCAGCAATTTGGAAATAATCGTTCATAGCTTGAAAATATGTTGATTTTCTAAAATAATAAAATTTTTTAGTTAAACAAAAAAAAAAAAAAATTTTTTACAAGTTCTTGTTAGAAAGAAATTCTCTTGGTTCTGTCATATTAGAAAGTTTTTCAGTTTGTTGAGCCCAGCAGGTTCCATGTTTACCCCATTCGTGGCTTCTGAATGCTGCTGATGAGTCATACAGTCCTACCCAATTTGCATTGATTTCATTCAAGACTGATGAATTTAATTGGGATTCATCATAATTGTTAGTTAAACAGTCTTGAATCATTTTGCCAGTGTTGGAGTTTGGCCACATACCATGAAGATTTAAGGTATTGTTACCTAAATGACCAAGATATTCTGGATTACAATTCTTTGAACGGCAAACAGCACCCGGCAATTCAACAGCAAATTTGTAGTAGTCATAAGCTTGGATTTGTAGGATAAAGAGAGCTAAGGCCATGATTAGAAGGGCTTTCATTGTAGGATTTGAATGTCTAAGGGTGCTTTCTTTGCCTTTTTCTAAGATTTTCTAAATAAATCAAGAATTTTCATTTTATTTATAGTATTTGGGTTTAATGCGTAAAATGTGACGGCTTAATTAAAATTTGCATCAAAAATTTAAATTTTGGTTCCTTTAATTAAGTGTTTTTTTAAAAAATGTAAAGTCCAGCGTTTTTATTTCTTTAATAATTTTGACTTTTTTTGACATTTAATAAAAAAATTTTTTACATGATAAATTAAACTTTTTTTCATTTCTTTTAAAAATTTCCTTTTTTTGGGAAGTTATTTTTTTTTTTTAAAGTAAAATTTTTTTCTATTAATTAATTCATCAGAGCAATCAAGCACTTTTGTTTTATTTAAAGCGTGTCCTTTTTTTAAATAAAAAAACCAAATAGATTTTAACAGACAAATCAACGAAATAGCAATTTTTTTTTAATTTTTATAAAAAAAAGGTTTTTGACAAACTCAAACATAATTTTTTTTTCAAAAATTCTTAATTTTAATTAAAAATCATTTGTTTTTCTTTCAGCCTCAAAACTTGATAAATTAAAAAATTATATTTTTTTAAAGTTTTTTATAAAGTTTTAATTTTATTCACATTTTAAAATCAACGTCATCAGTCGTTTTTTACAAATAACACCATCTATTCAAACACCTTAATAGTTATCCTATTTCTTCATTTTAATTAATAATAAATTAAAATTTGAAAATCCTAGAAATAACGCAGTATTCCAAAAATTTTAAACATGGATTTTATGCTAAACAAGTCTATATTATCATCACCTCTTTTTCAAAATGACATAGAGAACTCAAGGTAGTTTTTTTCTTTAACTGGCTTTAAAATTTATTTATTAAGTTTTGATAGATCAACTCAACTGGAAGAAAATTCATCATATGCTGGTAAAAGCTCACCACTTATGCTCTCATCAGAAAGTTCTTTCCATTGGAATAGTGCAAAAACTGAAGAAAATGACAACCCATTGTCTTTAGAAAAAAAACCTAAAAGTAAAGTATCTTTTTTCTTTTTATAAAAACTTTTATTTTTTATGAGCAATGCATTGGTTTTTTTTCGTTTTTTAATTTTTTCCTTTTTAGCCAGACTGAAATTAATCGGCAAAAATTTGCTGCATATAAAAAAAGTTCATAGTTCTCTGGACACAAAAACAAAAAATGATTCACCTTGCAAATGCACAAAACCGAAAGTTCCTGGAATGATGAAAATTTTGGAAAAATATGAGATTTTGGAAGTTTTGGGAAAAGTAAAATTTATTTTTTGGTTGAAATTTTAATATTAAAAATTTCATTAATTTCTTAGGGAGCTCAAGGAATTGTATATAAGGTCCAACATAGGACAACAAAAGAGATTTTCGCTGCAAAAAAAATATTATTCAATGATTCTGAAACCTTGCATAATGTAAATAAAACAAAAAAAATTTAGTAATTTTGTTTGAAATAGATTGAAAATGAAGTAAAAATTTTGAAAGAACTCGATCATGAGAACATAATTCAAACTTATGAAGTATTAAACGATGAGGATAATCATTGTGTTTTCTATCTCTTTGAATATTTTCCGTCAACAAACCTATATGAACTCATCAAAACTCATCAGATATTGACTCAAGATCAAATCAAACACATAATTGCTAAAGTATTATTGGCCTTGCAACATTTGCATCAAAAAAACATTTGTCATAGAGATCTCACTTTATCAAATGTTTTGGTTTGCAATGATATCAAAATTGTTAAAATCATTGATTTTGGTGTTGCAAAAGAAGTTAATAAATATACAAATGTTATGGTCTCTCCTGCAGGAAAATGGGTAAATTTACCTCCAGAATTCGAGACTGAAGGATGCTACACAACCAAATATGATATATGGCTGCTTGGGCTTATTTTACTTGAATTGCTTTATAGAACTTCAATTTTTAGCAAAAAAGCTATTGAAGTCGTCAAATCTTTAAAAAAAAATGACAGAAAATATGATGGCATTGCCATCTTGGATGAAAATTGCAAAGATTTTATTGGAAAACTTTTGGAAGATAATCCAGATAAAAGATTCAATGCAGTTGAAGCGTCTAGCCACAAATGG
>JFJP01027427.1_pt1 | contig 12999 bp, 15 predicted proteins | sample 431651 | NCBI WGS metagenome assembly JFJP01 (sample SAMN02602958, study PRJNA72255) | Microbial mat metagenome, whole genome shotgun sequencing project. | biome: fresh water; feature: sink hole; material: water; isolation source: purple microbial (photo- and chemosynthetic) mats found in...
AAAACCTTTGTGGAGGCAGTAATTTTAAAATCGAAAGTATATTTCTTTTAAAAAACAAATAAATTTTCAAAAGTTTTCATCGAAAAAATTACATCATATTGGAAAATATCTTCATTCAGCTCACAAGAAATCGTAAACTTTGCGGTATTCTGAATGTTATTTTCAGTTCCCATCAAAATAGTGATATCAGAAAACAACTCTTTGAAGATATTTTTTTCTATACAATGCAAATGGGAATCTTCTAGGTTCATCTGTGTTTTTAGCAAATCAAAATATTCGGGATTGATTGAAGTCAAATCCAATTTTTCTAGTATTTTTAGCTCACCTTCTAAATTTTTGAGAACGAAAATTCCATTTTGCTCATTGATTTTTATATAATTCTTCAAAAAAAAGGGCAAATTCATTTGTATAGAATATTTATCATAATATTCCTCCTTCATATATACTAATTTCACTTTGTTCTCAGAATATTTCTCCATTATTTTTAAACATTTTTCAATATTTGAGCAAGACACTGTTTTAGAAGGCAAACCTGTGAGTAATTTCAGAAACTCCTCAGCAATTTTCCTTTCATTTGTCTCAGAGAAATAACTTCCGTAAGTTTTTGCAATCGCTTTTTGAAGAATGAGCCATCCTATGTCTTCTTTTAAATTTGTGCTTAATAAGGATTGATTTTTGAGGCAAGGAATAAAATCATCGACAAGAATTTCTTTCCAATTTCCATCAGAGTATAACTTTAAAATGAAATATCCTATGCTAAATAATAATAATATATTGTTGATGAATTTTTCATAAATTATGAGGACAATTAAAATCGATTATTTTTATTAAAATTCAAATTTACTCTAAACTATATTTGGGAGTAAATAATTTCAAGATTAAAGAAGGGTAACTGCATAAAGTATCAAGACAAGTGAGCTCAGACAATGAAGAAAAGGGACTCAATAAAAATTTGCCTGGTTTTATGCTCTTTGTTTTATTTGTCCGAAAAATAAAAATTCAATTAAAAAAATAATTATTTATAAAAACCTCACTAAACAACTCATATTTTTCTCTTTTGTACAAATCGCATATTCTTAAAAAATTAAATTCCTCCTTATTTGGAATTTTAATTCCCAAACTTTCAATATTATTGGGGAAAAAATGATCTTCAAGCTTTTCGTTTTTGATTCCACATTCGTCAATCATTGATTTATATGAGTCTAATTTGATTGGAGGAGCTCCGTCCCCAGTTTTCAAAATAATTTCCTTCTCATTTGAATCGAAAAATGATAATTGCCATTTGTTTTCATCAGAAAAATAAAACAAAACTTTTTTAATTTAAAAAAATAAAAAATAAGAAAAAAATTACCATGTCCAATACTCTTATCAAATCTCCATTCCCCGTAACAATATGAGCCTTTTTTATAATAATATCTCCCAATACCATGTTTATAGCCGAAACAAAACTCTCCTTCATAAAAAGCTTCTTCAATAGTTTTGTTTTCAAGAAGATCTCCTTTCTTTTCTTCATTAATCTGAAAATTTTCATTTGGTTTTTCTTTTATATCATTTATTATGTCAAGGTCTTTTTCTTGCTTCTTTGACACTTTAAACGGTTCTATTTTTATGCCATATCCATGCATCATTCCATTATAAAAATGTCCTTCATAAGTAGTTCCTAGCCAAAACAATAATTTTCAGAATATTTTTTTTTTAATGAATATACCATCTAATTTCGATAATTTGCCTCGACCATTTCTCATATTTTTTTTGAATTCTCCCACATACAATGCACCATTTTTATATTTTTCTGTCCCAACACCCTCTTTTATACCGGCTTTAAAATCTCCCTCATATCTATAATTGATTCTTTTATTCTCTAATATGCCTTCCCCATGAAATTTGTTATTCTTAAAAATGCCAGTGTATTCATCACCATTAGGAACCGTTTCAATGCCTCTGTCTTTCTCCCCATCCTTGAAATATCCTTTAAAAAAGCATTTGTTTGAGTAATATAATGTTCCTAATCCATTATATTTCTCGTCTTTCAAATAACCTTCATAAATATCTCCATCTAATTATATTTATAAGTCTTTGAATGAAGTTAAATTGTAAAAAAAACTTGGTTGGTTTATTATTCGATATGCTGATTTTTGTTCTTTGTTTCCTCCTTCTTCAACATTTTTGTCTCTTCGAAAGAACATTTTTTTATTTGGGTTAAATTAAAAAACACTGTTATATAAAAATAAAAAAATATTTTATATATTAATGATCTTTTTTTCATTTTAAACTAAAAAAATTTAAATTATCCAATACAATCTATTCATTTTTAAAATGCTTACTCGCAATCCAAGGCTTATCATCTTTTTTATACTCCGTTGCTGGAAATCTGAAACTCAATCCTTTGATAATTTCTTCTTTCAAGTTTTTTGACCCAATCTTCCCTGGAATCAATACCCCCAACTCTGTATTCGAAACTAATATTTGTGACCTGTTTTTTTCATATTTTCCCCATGCAGAAGACGTAAAATTATGACTTCCATAATAAATTATAGTATCATCATCAATTTTCATATCCTTTTTTGTGACAATCCCAACCTTCAAATGCGGTAAAATTCCATGATGAAAGTTATAATCTTCAGTTCCCTCAAATCGATGAAACACCTTTTTAATAAAGCTTGGTTTCTCGAAGTTTTTCTCCATTAATAACAAGGGATGAGCGTATTCCGGTCCAGCATAGCTTTCTTTCACAACATATTTTTCTGTTGGATAAATGACTTTGATATTTGTGGTTATATCTTTGTATAAATTGTTATTATCAGTGAAATTCGGTAAAAATCCATGGGCTATATCGGATAAAAAATTCGTGTCTATAGTGCCTAGACTACTGGTTTGGTATGTGAGGACATATTCCTCATTTTTATAAACATGGGGTTCAATTGTTTGTAAAACTGTTTTTATTTTAGATAATCCATATTTAGAACCAGTGTGGCGCCCTGGTAAAGAAGGAATGAGAATAATATCGATGTTTTCAAATACATAATCATCTAAATCGATTTTTAATAAGGTTTTAATTTCGATTTTTTTGGGAAAAATGTTCAAAAGATAATCCTCTAGTGTTGTTTTGAACTCTTTATCATAGTCAAAACATGCATTTTTTTCATTAATTTTTGGTTTTTCAGTTTCTTTTATAATCATTGTTTTCTTATAAAAATCTTGATACCAAAGGCAATTGCTCCATATAGACCAATCTAATGTTGTTAAATTTCCACTACTTACAACAACTCTGAGGAAATCAGGAAATTTTAATAACCATAATTTAGGATGAAAACAGCTATAAAATACCCCATGAAAAGTTTTTGAAGGTTGTATGACTGTAAGTCCTTTAATTCCATTGTAATTCTCGATAACAGGTTCATATTTAGTGTTTTTATCATAATCATTGGCTACCACTAGATGCACTTTGGCTTGAATTAAAGGTTCAAGTAGCTCAGAATCAAAGCCAAAAGTAGTCATGAAGGCAGCTTGGAGGGTTCTTTTGAGAGGTTCATTCGGGATGATTGAACGGGTTTTTATTAGATCTTCAAAAAGCATCTCCCTGAAAGAAATCATATTGTCTTTTAGTTGATCCTTTGGATAATGATGTAATTTATTTATATAAAAATAAGGCTTGAGATTTAAGGAATTTAAATAGGAATTTAGAATTTGGGCTGGAACTTTGATACTAAGATTCGAATCTAATGGTTTCGTTTCTTCTTCTTTCTTTATCTCTTCTGCTTTCTGTTTTTCTTCTGTTTTATGTTTTTCTTCAGGTTTCTGTTTTTCTTCTTGATTTTGCTTTTCTTTGTTTCTTTGCTGTCTTGCTTCATACATCTCCTTGTAAATGTTATTTATAGCAAAATATTCGTTTGCGATTATGGGTTGTTTTTCCTCTTGTTGACGTTTATGCTTTGAGTCAGAAGTTTTTTTTGTCTCCATTTTGATTTGATCGAAAAATTAAAAAAGAGGGAAAATTTTAATGAATAAAATAGAAAGAAAATAATTTAAAAAAATTTTTAAATAAAGCTCATAATGTTTATCAAATAATTGATTTTTTTTTATAAAATTCATAAATAAATATTAAAATTAAACAGAGTGAAAAAATGAAAAAAGTTTTTTTTTTTTTTTTATAATTAACTTGGGTTTGAGAACAAACATAAAAAATCTTCTCTTTTTAATTAATTTTTTTTTTTTTTGAATAAAGGTAATTTAATGCTACCTCTAATCATGTATAAAGTTCTATCTAACTGGCTCATACCAATAAATAGTTCATCCATATTATTCTTTTTAACTAAAATAAAATTTGTTTGTTAGATTTCCTCTCACATTAAAAATTTTAAAATGGTTACTTTGCTCACATCTCCTAAATATCATCAAATTCGAAAAAGACGACAAAAATCCCATTGATAAGCAAATAAACTAGAAATATCAATAAATATAAAGCAAGTTTAAATTGAAAGAAACCATGGCGATTTCTAAATAATAAAGTTCACAAACAGCGTAACAAAACCAAATCACAGCAAAGAGAGTTTGAACTATCCAGAAAAACTTTGTGTTAGTTTTATTTTCTTTTATGTTTCTCTCACAATATGTTTCAAATACCCATCGTTCTTTTCCCGCTGAATTAAATTCGCACCAATATCTATATCCAATTAGTAATCTTTCATCCATTTTAAAAAATAAATAGATTTCAATAAAAAATTAAAAATTAAAAAACCTTGCACTCACATTTTTAACAATCCAAAAATCCAAAGCACTAAAAATAATCAGAACTTGATAAATAAGATTCGCTTGTGTTGTTGAAGAAGTTAATACTAAATAAGACATTATCGACAATAATTTGAAGATTATGTGGCCAAATCTCGCATAAGGATCAGAATGTTGTTCTCCTTTTTCAATCACCAGTTTTCCATTTTTCTCAATCATTTTATTTTTTTGTTTTCGACTAAAATCGTAATTATCCAAATCCCCATCAGTGTTCATCATGGATTTCACCCCCATTTTTTTCTCTAAAACCTCAATAATTGTTTTGTCTTCAAAAATATGCTTGGAAAAAGTAGCATTTTGTCGCACTTCATCTAAATTGATCATTCCAGAAGCATACTGATTCGCATTAGAAGTTATATTAAAATTCACTTTTTTAGGAGGTTCTTTTGATATTGCAAGGCCTTCATTATAAAATCCTTTATCAGGGTTTATTTCTGTCACTTCTTTGGTCATCCTGCTTTCGATAAATTTTGGATAAACTTGTTTGTTTCCTTGTTCTTTTGTTAAAATTCTGTTTTTTTGTGATTTCTCCTTGATATGTGGCAACTGACTTTTCAAATCTTGAAATGGAGAAAAATTTTCTTTTTCAAGCAGAGATTTGTCAATATTTACTTCTTTTTTTGGTGTCTCAATATTTTGAGCTTTGGGTGATTTCAAAAATGATTGCAAGCCTTTTGCTATTTTATCTGAAGGTTCTTCTTTTTTTATCTCATCGTCTTGTCGGGAACTCATTTGAATCGGGTATTTATCAAGGTCTTTAAATTCAAACTTATAAGGTGAGAACTCTTGGTCTTTAAGGGGACTTTGTGGTGGTTTATTGGCTGAAGAAAGATGTGAAAACTCATAAAGTGGTTTCAAAAAAGATTTTGGCAGCCCTTTTTCATTTGTAGGACTTGTTTGCGAATTTTCCAAAGGTGGTTGAAATTCAAAATTTTTATAAAAATCAGAATGTTTAAAAGTATTTTCTTTTGGAAATGTAGCAAATGGGCTTTTGGATTGCTTCAGAGGAGATGAAATTTCTGAACCAATGTGAGAGGTTGGTTTTTTATGAAAACTGGTTTTTAAATCAAAGGGATCAGAAAAACCTATATCTTTATTTGGGCTGTTGTCCTCATGATCAGGTTTCTACAACAAAGAGAAAAAAGGATGAATAGATAATTAAAATTAGAGTACAAAAACAGGGTTCATTATGAATTATTTTATTCTTTTTCTTTTTCAAAAAAAAAGTTTAAACGAAACAATTTTTTTTGAATTTTAATAATAACGAAAACAAATAACACATGGATATTTTAATATATTTCAAATCTATTTTTTAATACAAAAAAAAAATTTATTGGATGTTGTTATTCTTTTCTCTTGAATGTATGCATGTGCATAATTATATAAATTCGCATTTATAAAATTATTCAACAAATAAATTTATTAAGTTTTTTGTTTTCTTTCAGTCTTATTCCTCAGAATTTTCGATATCTGTTAAATTTACATAAGGAATAAATTTCGGTAAATAACGATCCTTTATATATTCATAATGTTTTGACTTATCTTCGACTTTTTTCTTAAATTCTTTAAATTCCTTGTGCTTTTGAAGATCAACTGCAATGTTTTCGCTCTTTTTCTCATCAGAGTTTTCTACATATTCATCATATTCTTTTTTATTCAGGAGATTATACAGCTGGTTATCATAAGCCGATTGTCTTCTTTCATTAATGAATTTATTTCTTTTAAATTATTTTTTTAATATTGAACCTTTCAACAACAAAAAACTTACCCAAAATATACAATAAAGCAAAAGATCCCCACAACAGCCCCAATGAATTTAGTTGGAGTATTATCATTAAATTTCTTTTTCAATAAATCTTGGCTTTTTAGATCAAATCTTTCTTTAAAAAAAATAATTGGAATTTTCAGACATTTTATTTATATAAAAAAACTTGATGGGTCAGGTATTTCGACATTTTCTGGATTAAATTTAATATTCCTCATCATTTCCATTTCCTTGAAAGATTGTTTGAATTTTGAATATTCTTCTCCATCAGGAGTTTTATGATAATTTTCTCGATAATCCATGTTTTCACCTGTTTCTTTATCTTGGAATTCATCTTTGAAATCTTCCCGATATTGTTCAGGATTAGGTCTTACCGATTTAAAATTAGAATCTCCTTTTATAGTATCTTCAATTTTCACAGCTTTTCCTTTTAATCCCTTTATCATTTCAAATGCATCTTTGATTGCCATAAATTGCTTATTAGCATCCTAAATTTAATATTTTGGGGGTTAATAAGGGATTTTTTGATAGTTTTATAGAAAGTGTTTTAATGTACAGGGGATGGATTTTTATCTGGATGGTATTGTGAGGCTAATTTATAATAATGCTTTTTGATTTCATCATACTCCATTCTTCGATCCACACCTAAAATATAATAAGGATCGATAGCTGCAAAATGATTCTTTGGAATAAAGCACAATAGTTTAAAAAAAGATCTTGAGTTCTTTAATTTTTTAAGAAAAAATTCTTTTAGTTTTTTATGAATGTATTTACTTTTATCAACATTTTTTTTTTTGAAAAACGAAAAAGGATATTTTTTGTTTTAAAATTAAAAAAAAAGAAAGTTTTAAATTTTTAAATTTTTTTTATGAAAGCTTTGTCATAAATTAATATTTCTCGAAATGAAAAACATTAAATTATACAACAAAAATAGTGAATTTTAATTTTTTTTTATTTTGAAGAATAAAATAAACTCCAAAGGATCTTTAAGCATTTCTTTTTTCTTCTTCCTCTTCATTTTCCTTAATACTTAGTAGCTTATTATTACAATTAGCTTCAGGCAAAGTTTCTGGAGTTTTTTTATCATCTACCTTAAAGGAATTTTCTAAAGAAGCAATCATATTCGGAGATTGGATATCCATAGTATGGTAGCGATATATTTTGATAGTGAGTCCTCTTTTTAGTTTAGTATGCTTTTCTTCAGTTTCAGAAGATTGAGGTAATCCTTCAATAGTGTTGCTCAAACCATTCATGACAACGGTTCTCATTATAAATGGAATTGAGTTTCTTTCTTCAACTTCATTAGAGTTATTTGAATCTAAGGGATTCTTTTTAAGTTCAGGAGTTTTTATTGCAAGTTCTATTTGTTTTCTTAATGGGGATGATGAAACTTTTTCTGGTTTTGTCTCAAAGCTAAATTCAAGAAAACAATTGTAATTTTGGATTAGTTTAGTTTTTGGGATTTTTACTTGTTTTCTTTTTTTGTTAGAGAGGCCATTATTAAATAAATCTCATGTAAAGCTTGCTCAGCAGTTGGTCTTTTGATTGGATCGGACTCAAGCAATTTCATCAATAGAGTTTTTTCTTTAGATAATGTTAATTTTTTCAAAATTACAAATGAGAAAAAAAAGTACCTGGAATTTGTAGATTATCATAAAACGAATCCCCAAAGTCAATTTTACAGCTTTTGTTCCTCTTCAACACTACATGATATTTACTGCTGTCAAACGGGCTTTTTCCAAGCAATCTTTTAAAAAAAAAAAAAACATCAAAAAAAATACAAAATAAATGAAATCTGTTACAATAAATGATAAATAACTCCTAAACTAAACAAATCACATTTTTCATTGTAAACTGATGTTTCTTCGTTTGAATTAATGATTTCAGGAGCAACAAACCCTGGTGTCCCACATCTACTGAACAAATGCTCCTTTTCATTGACGAAAGTAGACAATCCCAAGTCAGCAATACATACATCTTCTTCTCCATTTTTATTACTTCTAAACAAAATATTCTCAGGTTTAATGTCTCTATGCATAATTCCATTTTTATGCATATGGCTCAAACCTTTTAAAATTCCGATCAAAATAGATGAAATGACTTTTAAATCTAATTTTTCTTTAGAGATTTTATCTCTTAAACTTCCTCCCTCCAACATTTCCATGATCATATAGTAAGAATTATCGGTTTCATAAACTTCGTGCAGAGTGATGATATTGGTATGATGAAGCAGTCTCATAATTTTAATTTCATTCAAAAGTGATGCCTTTTTTTCATTTATTTAAAAATTAAAAATTATCAGTCAAAATTAATTCAAATTACCTTTCCTTTGTCTTGCGTGCATATATGTTCTTTATTGAATGATTTAACAGCATAGCGATTTTCAGAATCTTTCTTTGTGACCAAATAAACCTTTTCATTTTTTTTGTAAATTTTTAAAAAAAATTAAAATTAATTTTACGCTAGCAAAACTACCTTTGCCAATTTTCTTAATGGCTTTATAATTCCCATGGAAATTTAACAAATTGCATTTCAAATTGAGAATCCTCATCAATTCTGGGCAATCTTTCAGTTCTGCTATATAAAAATCCACACATTGAACCCCTTTTGATAATCTTAAGGCAAAATGCTGCAGCCATTCCACTTTTAAATCTGGCTCAAAAAAAATGATTGAATGAGCCTTTGAAGCAGCCTTTGACTTAAAAGAAAAAAATTTTTTTTTTAAATTGACAAAAAACTACTTTAAAAATCAAAATGAATTTCTCGTAGATTTTTATGAAACGGAGTTTGAATGTAATCAAATTCTTGGATTTTACTGCAAGTTCTAAAAGAGGCTTTTCTGAGATAGTGAATTGTATCTCAGGAGAATTTTTGAGTTTTAATAAAAGGTCCTCTTCTTTCTGGTATAAAGGAACGATATTAGACATTTTTAAGAAATTAATTATTAGGAATTTTGAATTTCCCATACAAGGGATATAAATTTTTAAAAGGAAATAGCAAAAATCTTAATTTGCTAAAAAAAAAAAATTTTCAGATTCCAAATTCCTAATTAAAATGAAAATACTTTCAATATAACGTTTTTTTAAAATTATGATTGAATTTTTTTGTAATAAAGCTCAAGTTCTTGACTGGGTGTGAGCAGAGTTTTCGATTTTTGATCAAGATATTTCGAAAGAGGTTGACCAACACTAAAGAATACTAAAAAGAACATTGAAAATTTTAAGAAAAATTCCTTCCTTTGGTTTTCATTTTGTCCAGCTTAAATTTTTTTTAAAAAATTAGCATAAAATAATTCAAGAAAATAGAATACGAAATTTTTTCTTTTTCAATAAATTTAATTCTTTTGCTAACACAAGAGGTCTGCCCAATAAATAAAAAGCTGTTAAAGCTAGGGTTCCAGTTGGAAGAAAAAAGCTTGTTATAGTCTTTTTAAACAAACAAAAAAGTTATAAGAATGGTTATAATTTTCTTTTCTTTACTGTTAAAGGCAAAAGAAACATGTAATTATAATGTAAAGGGTCATATATCATTTCTTTCAGAGTTTTTATCCTAATTATTTCATATTATATAAATTATTTGGTTGGGAAAACAACATTTTACTTCAAATTTATGGAATAATCAATACTATTATCATTAGAATTGGCCTCATTTAATGCTAGAATGTCATCATTCCAAATGACATGGTTGGAGGATGAGTTCTTTTGAATTTCTTTTTTGAAATCTCTATAATATTTGAAATGTTTGTATATTTTTAAGAACAAATAATCTTCAAGAGGAATCAAACTGGTTGCTAAAAGAACCTTATTTAAAGTTTTTTTATCTAAAGTTTTATTTAAAAGAATAATATACCATCAAATGTCTTTGGTTAATTTCGATAATCATGCCTTTTGGTTTTAATTTTATTTGTTTATATGCATTATTTTTTCTTGCTTTCAAAACAAAAGGATCTTCTTAATAATTTTCTGATGATCCGTATAAAAAACAAACATAAATTTTAATTTCCTTTAAAAAAAATACTCATTTTTTTTGAATTTCTTAAAAAAACAAAAATTTTCATTAAAAAAATGTGTATTACATTCTTTTACATCTCTCCCGACCCTTCATCTCCTGTGAAATTTTTCATTGCCTTTAACAGAGAGGAAAACGTTCATCGTCCAACCTCTCCCTTGAATCCCTTTAAAGAGGACCCTAATATAATTGCTGGCAGAGATTTGAGTCAAAAAGGCACATGGCTTGGATATAATACGAAAACTCTCAACATCGCATTTTTGACTAATTATTTCCTTCCATTTTTGAAAAGAAACCCCAAAATAAAATATAAGAGTCGAGGCAATCTCATCTTCAATTTTCTCAAGAGTGATTTCTTCAGAACTGAAACCACAAACAATGGAGATATAATAGAATATTTGCGTGAAATCAAAGCTGAAAAAACTTCATATCAGCCTTTTAATCTAGTCTTAGGGAATTTGAAACTGATGAAGTTCTTTTATTTCGGGAATTTGCATAGATATAATGATTTTCTTGTGATTGAAAGTGGATTATGGAGCATGTGTAATTTCGAAATGTTCTTTGAAACTATGAATGAAAGGGAAGAAGTTGGGATAGAGTTCTTAGAAAATCTATTATCAAACCCTTTATCGAAGGAAAAAGCTTTAATTATAGATGAGATTGCAAGTTTGATGATGGGAAAAATAAAAGATAAGAAAAAAAGAAAGGTTTTTCAGAATATTCCATTTTTAACAACTTTGACTACAACAATATTGTTGGTAGATCATAAAAATAATGGGGTTATGAGAGAAATCACATATTTATATAGATTTCCTTTGGTAGCAAGATGGTTCGCGTTGAGTCCTTATGATTACAAAGTGAAGGAGATTGAAATAAAAAATAAGCTAAATGAGATAAAGAAGGGGAAATAAAAAATCTATTAATAATCTTTTTCTTTTAAAATGTGAATTTTGTTAACAAAATATTAATTCTTTCGATTTGCTTAAATAAATAGGATAATTCTCAAAAACAAAACTCTATTATATATAATAGGGGAAAAACTTTGTTGTTTTAAATTTTTGGTTGCATTCATTTAAATTCATTTTTTTGCCAAATAACTACTTTTTTCTAAAAAAAATTTAATAAGTTTTATCAAATTATTTAAAAAAAATAGTTACTTTCTAGCGATGTCTTTATGTTACACACTTTTGTTTTTATCTGGTCATCTTCTACCAAATTAATCTTAGCTTGAGTTATTTTTTGTCTTCCTATTATTCATAATAAATAAATAAATAAAAATTGAAAAAAAACTTCTACCTTTTTCTTTCATATCATTGACAGCTTCAGATATCATAGATTTCATTTTATATTCAAATTTCTCAAAATCTTTTTGTTCAACAGATTTTTTCAAATCAAAACAGTTTTTTTCTTTCCAACAGTTAAAATACTTCCTTTTGAATATTTTCATCAGGAAAATTTGTCTTTTGATTTGATAGATTTTATAATTGTTGGTTGTTAGAAACAGTGTTTTCATTTGCCAGAAGCAATAGGAAAATAGGGCTGATTTTTTCTGCTCGAAAAACAAATGCAAAAGGCGAATAGAGCTCGAATATTTCAGAAATTTGAATTGAGCATATTCTTTCAGTTTGCCCAAAAAATACAATTTTAGCAATTTCTGCTTTTTTAAGATTTTTCTCTTGAACATTTCAAGGCTTAAAGCATAAATTTTCTCTTTTGATTCTTTTTTCTCTAAGAAAATTGCTAGTTCTTTTATCCGATTAAAACTTCTTTTGAAAGATTTTTTTAGCTTTTTATTCAAAGTTGAAAACATTATTTCAAGTTTTGAATTGTTGAATTCATCTATTCTGCCTAAATTCCTGATTTTCTCAGAAAAAACCTGGGTTTTCAACTCATTAAACACCTTTTTTTTAAGATTTTTCTCATAATTTAAGAGAAGAAAATGCATTCTTTGGATGAAACTCATGATTTTATTGTTTTTTTTTTCTTTTGAAAGTTTAGAATTTTCTTTCATTAGATAAAAAATTTCTAGGATTCGTCTGAAAGACATTTTCTCGAGTTTTACTGATAAAACAGTGATTTTGCTTGCTGATTTTCTTCTTCAATACAAGGAAAAAGCCTTTCAATAATATTTTCTGGCATCAATTTTTTTTGAAAATCAAGGTTTCTATTTGATTTTTTCTCAGAAATTTCCTCATCTTTGAAAGGAGTGACTTTTTCAGCAGAAGAAAACACTTCATTTTTCATATTTTCATCGAGATTTCTAGAAAAAACTTGTTTTTTCATATTTTCTTCTAGATTTGGAGCTGAAAACATAGGTTTTATATTAATTTCATTGAAATTTGTGTCTATTTTTTCTGAAAAAACCTGTTGTTTGAATTGATTTGAGTCAGAATACATTGATTTTATTTGTGGAGTTCGAAAAATATTGGAAGATGCAA
>JFJP01027405.1_pt1 | contig 12997 bp, 21 predicted proteins | sample 431651 | NCBI WGS metagenome assembly JFJP01 (sample SAMN02602958, study PRJNA72255) | Microbial mat metagenome, whole genome shotgun sequencing project. | biome: fresh water; feature: sink hole; material: water; isolation source: purple microbial (photo- and chemosynthetic) mats found in...
ATAGCGAATTTCTCCAATTCATATAAAAAATTATCAGACTAACCATAATGCTGACCAATATTAAAAGAGCATTTAAGGTAAGAAAGCTATCACTACTTGAAATTTTCCTGAACTTTTATTTTTTTTTGAAAATTTTCTATAAACAATTAAGAAAAATAAATGAAAACCTTCGTTCCAAATATGTTATATTCGCAATAAACTTTAATTTTTAAAATAATATTATAAAGAATGTTGCTCAAAATGAAATAAATTGGAATTTTAATAAGAATCAATGAACAAATTATTCTCATCATTTGCAGAGAGGTGGTCATCATCTTCATCTATTTAAAAAAAATAATTATTTAAAATTTGGAATCAAATTAAAAACATTAAAATTTGATATATAATTCAAAAAAAAACAAAAAAATTTGAATTTATTTATTGAAGTCATCATAAAAATGGTACTTTTTCATCAAACTTTTATTTTTTCATTCATTAAAAAAGAATAGCCTTGATGCAAAGAAAAAAAAACAGGTGCAAGAATTTACAAATGTGACAGAAAGCACAGAAGAATATGCTTTAAAATATTTAAAGGATGCGAAATGGAATTTCGATCAAGCTATTGACTCTTTTTTTACAAATCCACCAAAATTAGCTTCGAAATCTAATAATAAAAAAATTGATGAATTGTTTATGAAATATAAAGGTTTAATTTCAGCATTGTTTTGTTTTTTAGTCAAAAGTCATTGATTAGACCCAAAATCTGATAAAATCTTTCAGGTTGGCATAGAAAAATTATGTTCTGATATTGGAATTAATTCATTAGATCCTGTCATTTTAGTCATTTCTTTTAAAATGGGAGCCAAAGAAATGGTATTTAAATAATAAAACCAAAAATTATATCCTGATATTAGGGTATTTATACCAAACAAGAATTTTGCGAAGGTTTGAGCAAATTAAAGTACTATTTTTTTAAACGTCTCATTTCAAATAAAAAAAATATTATTAAATAAAGTTGTGATAGCATCGAGGCTTTGAAAAAAGAAATTCCTAAACTCAGAGAATATCTTTTGTTCGATGAAAAATTTAGAGAAATTTACATTTATACATTTGATTTTGCGAAGGAACCTAATTGCAAAGGATTATGCTTTCAAACTGCTCAAGGGTTATGGAATCTTTTTTTCCTTGAAAAATATCCAGGGATTCAAAAAATATGGGATGATTTTTTAAATGTAAATATTTTTTTAGAAAAAAAAAAAAACTTCATTTTCTCATATGATTTTTAGAAATTAACCAAAAAAAACGATATCACAAAAGATCAATGGTACATGTATTTCGAATTCTTAAAAACAACGAAAGGAGACCTTAGCAAATATGAAGAAGATGGTATAAATTTTAGTTGGATTCAAATATTTTTATGAATTTTTAGGAGCTTGGCCTGTGCTCATTGATGATTTTGTGGAATTTGCAAGGAAAAAATAATATTAACAAAAATGAGTTTTAATATAAATGAATAATTAAAAAAAAAAATCAAATATAGATTAAAACATATTATTTTTTGAAATAAAAAAAGCAACAACAAAAAAAATTTTCGAGAAGTAAATTTTTATTTTTGAGAAACAAAAATAGAGAATAACAAACAATATGAAAATATTATATTCCCCATCAGCTTATTTGAATTTTTTAGATTTTTGATTCAAATTTTGAACATTCTGATTATCATTCTGATATTGAAAACCCTTGTACAAAGCATCATTGTAATTCGAATAAATCCCTTGCATATTATAAGGATCATTTTGATTCTGATAGAAATTGTTCATAATATTTCCTATGCTGTTCAAATTGTAACTGTTATAGAAGTTGTTTGGGTATTCATTTAAATAAAAATAATCCTGATATTCTCTTATTTCTTCATCGTCGCCTTCTAAAAGATAAAGAATATTTAAATTTTGTGCATCGGAGATCAAATGTGGATATTTTTCTTTCAGTTTTAAATAAATTGCCACAGTCAATAATGCATCACTTCCTGCTTGATGTTCTTCTCCCAATCTTTCCAGCTATTTTATTTATAAAAAAAATTGTTTAAATATTTAAATATTTGATAAAACATTTAATTCTGCAGCTAATCTACTTAAACCTCCTTGCTTTAATTCATCAACATTTTTGACAATAAATTTGATATCAATAAACTCTGGAAAATATAATTTTAGTTTCGAGTAAAAAGCTTTAATATTTTGGGGCATTTCGCAGCACATTGACAGTTTCAGCAAATACCCAAAATCAAAACCTCCATGAAAACTAATCCATTTCAAATCCTCATTCAAAATCAATCCTTTATTTTTTTTAATTTAAAAGTAAGAAAAAAGAAAAACTAAAATAAACAGATAAAAAAAAACCTGATGCGACTAATATTTCTGCAAATTTTTGAATTTCTATTCCATCGCTTTCAAGTTGATTGAAATCAATTCCTGCATTTTTCAAAAATCCTATAGAACCTTGAGCACAATCATCTTTGCTAAAAAAAGTTATATTTTTTTTTTTAATTATTGAAGAAGGATTTGATTGGAAACTATTGATCGAATTTGAAATTGAATTGCCATGTATAGAAATTACTGGTGGCGAGGGAATCTTCCTTGGCCAAACTAAAGCCGATTTGAATGACCTTTAATTTGTCAACATTTTCTTTGATCTTAAGATACTCATTCTCCTTTAAACTTTGAATTTTTCTTTAAAAATAGAAAGAAAAAACCGAATTGTTTCCATATGGGATTCCTGGGAATTCTGTGTCCTTTATGAAAACAAAACATTAAAATTTAATCAAATAATTAATAAATATCAAAATAAATTACCAAGGCTATCAAAGGATATTCTTCTATAATATCCATAATTTTGATGAATTCTTCTTCCAAATTATATTTCCAAACATCAGTAATTGTATTGGTTCCTTTGAAGTTTTTTAGTGGTTTGGTTTGGTTTTGATAATAATCATGTTGATTGAATTGTTCTGGTGCTGGTGGATAATTAAACGTATTGGAATTTCTGTAGAGATCCATTTGAGGATCTACTTGCTTTGGCATTTGATTATAATTCAACAGCTCATTTTCAGGATAAGAAAAACCTGGTTTTAAATTTGGCATTTGTTCAGGAGACATTATTTTTGCCATTTTTTGGAGCAAAGCAGGGTTTTGACCATTTTGAAAATAAAAAGAAGGGTCCATTTAAACTTTGAAAATAGTTATTTCAAAAAAGTTTTAAAGAATTTCGATGATGACTAGGTAAGTAATAAAAAGTTTTGAATTATTATTATAAAGAAATCGATTTTTATTTTAAAAAAAAATAAACTTTTTAAAAGTCAAGTCGTTTATTAAAAATTTTTTTTCAATTCGTTTAAAGAAATATTCAAAGCTTTTTTTCGTTAAAAATTACGAAATCAATTTTTTTTGTTTTTAAAAAAACTTTAGTAAGATAATTCTTTGTTTTTTTACCGTAATGTAAAATTATGAGATTTTGTTTTTCATAACAAAATCAAAATGTTTTTATTTTTTATTTATCTCAAGATTTTGCTGTTTAAATAAAGTTTCAAATTGTTTTAGTCTCAGAGAAAGATATTCTTTTTCCATTAAAATTTGTGAATAATTGATTTTGGCTTGAATGAATTCTTTTTTGGTTTTTTCCAATTCTTCATTATAGAAATTATAATTGTTTGCCATTTCTTCTTTGAAATATAAAGTTTTTTCAATCATGAATTTTTTTTCTTTTTCGATGATTTCAATTTTTCTTTTCAAATCTTCTATTTGTATTTGTGCATTAAATTGTTGATTTTCTAAAATTTGTGATCTGAAATAATGAATTTGATTTGTCGCAATTTCCAAATCTTTTTTATAAACTTCTAATTCATTTTCATATTCATTTTTTAATATTTCCAAATCTTTATTAATTTCTTGATATTGTTCTAAATCAGCGATTTTTTTCGAAAAAACTTCATTTTCTTTCTCTAATTCTTCTAATTGTTTTCTATAAAGCTCACATTCCTCTTTTATTTTATTTTTTTCGGATTTTAAACCATTAAAATCTTTCTCAATATCCATGAATGTTTCTTCATTAAGCCCTTTAATTACATCATTTTCACTTATTTCTTTTCCGAAATAGCTCGAAAAAACTCGAACTTTTTCAGGTCTTTCTTCTTCTTGATCTTCTATAAAGTCGAATTTCTTGGAATTTCGGTCTGGTAATTGTTCTTTTTGTTCCAAAAGATCAAGCTTTTATTATAAATAAAATTTATCAAATAAAAAAAATTAAAAAAGAATTACTCTTTGATTAGCTCCACTTTGTTTTGTTGGTGAGTCTGCTAAACTATGAAAATTAGGCTCCTAAATTAAAACATTAAATCAAATCTAATTTTTATTTATTTACTCTTGAAATTTCTAATTCTTTCGTAACAGTTTCCAATTCTAGTTGCAAATTATCGATGACCAATGCATCATAATTTTTTTGAGCATTTAATTCGATGTTCATTTTTTTTAGATTCTCTTCATAAATTCTTTCAGAATTTTCTAATTTCAGTTTTATTTCATTTACATCCTTTTGCATATTGTCATATTTATATTCAGCCACTCTTATTTCTGTGGCAATTGCCATGAGTTTTTTGTTCAAAGCTAACTGAATTTATTGTTATTAATTTTTTATAGAAAAAAATATTAAACAACCTTATTTTGTTCTAAAGTTGATATTTTTTCAATTTTTTTTTTCATTTCTTGATGGTGATCTTCTTCCATTTTTTTGATTTTATTTTCCGATTCTAAGGATTTTTCTTTATATTGATTGAGATCTTTAATAATTTTGCTCAAATTTTCTATTTCTTTAAGGAATTCCTTTTTTTCTTGGTAAAATTTCTTTTCTTTCAGGCTTAATTCCTGCAATAAATCTTTTAAAGTTTTTTCTGAAATTTTCAATTTATCATCAACTATTTGAAGTTCTTCATATAATTTTATCTCACCAACCTTTGAAGATTCTGTGAATTCAAAAATTTTCTGATGCAAACTCATAATCATTTCATTTTCTTTCATGCTTGATTGTTGTTCAAAGTCATATTTTTGTTGCTCGAAACGAATGTTCATCTCTTCTAATTGTTCAATAAAATTCTCTTTGATTTTTTCAGAAGCAATTTGGGATTCATAAGAAATCTGATTGTTTTTTTCAATTTCATCCTATTTTCACAAAAACATAATAAATTTTCTATGAAATTTAATAAATAAAACCTCTAATTGTTTAATCTTATCCATAAATAAAGAAGAATGCATATTTTTGTTTTTATCAAAATCCAAAATTGATAGTTTTTCTTCCAAAATTTGAATCGTGTTCAAAAAAATTTCTAATTGTTCTTGATAAAAACACTCTTTCTCTTCCATTTGAAACTTTGTTTCGCATAATTCTTCTTCTTTATCAACAACAGCCTCTATAGCAGCATTTCTTATCGAAATCAAAGTCTCTTGTAATGTCTTATTTTCTTCTTTCAATTTTTTGATATAATCCTTTCAAAAATATTTTTCATAAATATTACATGAAAAAATTAAAATTACTTCAAAGAGATTATTTTTAAATACTGGATTTTCCTGATTTTTAGTAGTTTTTATAAGAAAATTTTGTGTTTCTTTCTCTAAAACAGTAGTGGCTGATCGATAAAAACTGAATTTTTTATTTGTTTTGTTTTTTTTATTTTCTTTGATAGTCTCCAATTGATTTTCTTGTTTGTTGTTATCTTGTGAAACTATAGAAATAGTACATAATCTTGATAATTTTGATGGTTTTGTTGGTGGTAAATTTGAATTTGTCAATCTGCTTTGAGTTTTTCGGTTTAAATCACAACTTAAATTATTTTTTTTAAGGTGGTAGAATTGTTTTTTGAGGTTTAATTCATTTTCCTTTAATTTCAGAACTTCGTTTTCTTTGCATATAAGCTTTTGCTCTAATTCTTTTGCGATATTTATCAAAGACTTTTCATGGATTTTATTTTTTTGATCATCATAAAGAGTTTTCTGCAGATTAAGCTCATTTTTCAACTAAAAATTTTAGATAAAATTAGAAATCTTCTATGCTACGAACCTCTTTTATTTCATTTTTATGAGTGAACTCTAATAAACGAATTTTTTTGTTAAGATCCTCAATTTGAAATAGATCTTTTTTTTGATTCTGAAAGTAAAAATGTTTTTTTTTATTATAGATATTTTTTAACTGAAATATCCATCTCCATCTCCTGAGCTTTTTGCAAATTTAAAGCCATAGCTATTTCCAAATTCATTTCTTCCAATTTTTTTCCAAAAAAATTACAGTATTCTAATTTTTTTTTTAATTTAATAAAAATTTTTCATTGTATTTGCAAATTAATTTATTCAAATTTGATTAATTTCACTTTCAAAATTAAAAATATTAAAAAAATAGATCATTTGGTATTTGCCTGAAAAATTTTTGATCTCAAAATAGAGCCTTTTTCATATTAAAATAAAATTATTAATTATTTGGAAAATTTCACCTGAAGTTATATTAAATTTTTTTGAATATTGTTTGAACTTTTGAATAAGAAGTTTCTTGTTTCCATGGAATTTATATTCTTTCATATCTGAACTTAAACTGATTTCTTTTCTTTTAATGGCCTTTGTAAAATATATTTATTTCAATTAAAAAATTGCAATATAAAAAACTTCTTCAAGTATGATTTTTTCAGTGATTTCTAAATAATTTCCAAAAAGATATAAAATCGTTAATTGACTTTCGATTTCTTCTCCAAGCTCAAAAGCCTCATATTTCTTTTAGAGTTTTGACATCATTTAATTTTAAAAAGTTATTTTTACAAATTTTGCTCTTTTTGATGGGTTACTATCAAGAATTTTCAAATTTTCGAGGAAATCAGGAATGTCTTCGGTTAGAGTAAACGTTTCATACACTGAAAGCATTCCAATATCTTCCCTTAAAAATAAGTACTGAAAAAACATCAGTTGAGCTTTCGTTATTAATTTGAAATTCTCCTTTATATTTCGTTTAAATTTAAAGAAAAAAATCCCAAAAATTACAGAAAGTTGATTTAAATCATGTTTAAATGAATTATATTTCTTTAATTTTTGTCTCACAATCAAAGATTCTTCTAATGAAATCAGATTTTCTTGAGTAGAAATGATATTTCTGAAAGAATCATTTATTTTATAATGATATAAAAATTTATTGATTTATAACAAAATTCTTTCTTTTTATATTTAATTTACATCAATTCATCTTTGATTTTGTCAATTGAAAAATAGTGCTGATATTTATCAAGAAGATTCAACAAAGAGCAATTGTTCAACTCAATCAATTCCACTAATTTGGCAACATCCATTATTGTCAAAAATCTAGCATTTGAAATTATTTGATTGAGTAAATCTTTCTTTTTTTTTTTTTTTTTATAAATTTCATAAATAAAATCTACATTTTTTGTGAGATAACAATCTTTTTTATAATATAATTCAATATGCCTTTGACTTTTTCTTCGAGTTTTATCTTCATTTTCATATTCTTCAATCAGGCTTTCTGTCAAAACTTTACTGTAATCTGGAAGAATTCTTGAATTTTTCAAGCTTTTATTAAGCTCCAAATTGTTTGGACTGATAATTTTTGAATCCAATATTCGAACAGAATATTTCTTATTTTCTTTTCGATCAAATTTTATGCGAACGCTTTGCAAAGTACTCATTGTTTTCACCTTTATATTATTAATATTCATCGGCTTTTTCATTTCTTCATCCATTTTTTTTTTTTTTTTTTTTTTAAATTAATTTATTGACAAAAAAAAAAATTATTATTGTAAAACAACAAACAAAATTTAAGAATAATTTTTTTTTAAAAAAAAAACCAAATCTTCTTGAATTGGAAGGGTTATCGCCACATTCCTTGAAATATTCAGTGTCAATGTTCGTTCCATAATAAGATGGGTCTGTTGAATTGCAAAAAGGAATATCCTCTAACATCACTTTTTTTGGTGAAACAGGACTGAGAGGAAATTGCAATGAGGAATGGTGTAATTGAATGAAATTTTTTAAAGAAAATATTAGGGAGTCCAAATTTTTATCAATTTTGAATTTCTAAACAATTCAAAAATGATAAAAAATAAAAGACCAAAAAAATTAAAGACCAAGTAAATGCTGTTCAAATGTTTTGATTTATTTTTTTTGGTTTCTTCAATCAAATCAATTTCACTTTGATCGAAATTTTCTTTGATAAACTCCTGAAATCGCTTCCTTGAGATCTCTTTTATCGAACTGAATGTTTCCTGACAATAGTTCAGAAATCAGACGAATTAGCAACAACAAAAAAATTTTACTTCTATGGAGGTTTTTACTTCTAAAGCGTTCAACAACTCTTCATTTTCTTTTTCCAATAAGATAAAAGCCATGGCATATTCTTCAGATTCAATTTCTTGTGACTTTTCCTCAAATATTCCCTTAAATTTTTCAAAATTAAAAATACAATTGAATTTGATCAACTTTCAGTATGAGCTGAATTAATTCAATTTTTTTTAAATTATTTCTTTTGGTGATTGCATTGAAAATTGGTGCACTTTTTCGAAATTAACCAATTTTTTTTAATTAATTGGTTAATTTTTAAACAAAATTTAAGTTACTCTTTTCTTTTGCTGAAATAGCTTTTGAAATTTGTTATTGTTTTTTGATCATTATTATTAGTATTATTTAATGTGATATCTTTTATTGAATCCATCATTGTTTGAGGAAAAGGATTAATGACAAACTGTTTATGAATTTTCAGTTCTTCGACCACTGGCGTGATGTTATTTTCTGTTGAACTCGATAAATTCAATGTTTCATCTCCACTTAAATTCATCAAAGTAATGATTTGATTAGAGTTTTTCAATTTTTTATGCTTTGTAATAATTTAAAAATTCTTTAAAAATATGTATTTTTATATAAAAACTATTTTATGCTTATCAATATATCTAAGAAGAGTATCAGATAATTCATCAAGATCTTGTTCATTATCATGCATTTCACACATCGAAAGAACAAAACTGTCATTTTCTTCAATCAATCTTTTCACGGATCCTGCTTTTTCTGAAAGTCTTTCCTTAATAATAGGATGATCCAGTAATTTTTGTGCTTTTTCTTGTTTTTTGCTCAATCTGAACAGATTACTCATTGTGTTTGATATTTTCGTTTTACTATCTAATTTTCTGCTATTTTAATTTTGTTCTTAATTAATAAATTGATAAAATAAGAGTTATGGAAAACCTTAAAGTAAAAGGATATTCCTCAAGAATAGATGCTTTAAATTTTGGTGAAGATTTTTCAGATCCTCGATATTCATTTTCGAAATTTAACTAAAAATTAATAAATTCAATGTTTATTTGTAATTTTACTTGGAGATTGGTCAATTTATTGCTTTTCTGTGAAGAATTTTGCAAATCTTGGATTGAAAGAGATTTTTTCGTTTGGCTTAATGTTTCTTTTATAGTTTCCTTGTTTTTAAAGCCCAAATGTTTTGAACTTTCTTCTAAATTCGGTGAGCTTGCAGCCAGAGTAATATTCGTTTTCTTTGAAATGATCCTTTGTATTTCTATGAGGAATTGATGAAAATTATCAGACCTTGAGATTTTATTATCTATAAAATCTGAATCTTAAAAATAAATAATTACATTAAAGGCTCTAAACAATGGTTCAAAACTAATTGAATATCCTGAAAAAACAAGGATTTCAAATAGAAATATTCTCTCTCAATAATGAATTTTCCTTTGAGCATTCTTTCAATCAATTTGAAATATTTCTCATTGATTTGATTCATATCAATCTTCTTATCATCAACAAAAGTCACATCATTGTTCTTTTTTACCTTCTTTTGTTCAAAATTGAAATTATTCTCTATTTTCTTTAGAACCAGATATAAATTTTCTCCCATCAAATCTAAAGTCATTTCGATATATTTCCTTTTTCCGAAATAAAACAATAAGCACGGAGGAGCCAAAAACACTTTATCTCTTAATTCAGATTCAGGGATATCAACTAAATAAGTTACATAATAAAAATATTCAACATTTGAATTGAATTTGTCTAAAATATGAGAAAATTTATTGAAAAAATTCGTTGAGTCTTCGCAAGTATTAAAGAAAAAAATCGCGGTAATTTTATTTTCTTTAGCTTCTATGAAGTAACTTTCTTCGAATTCTGAGAAATTTTCGATAAGTCCTATAGGCTTTTGTGTTTCTGAACTGATTTGTTTTACAAGACTAGAATTCGTAGGATTTTCTTGAAAAGACATTAAATTCAAACTAAATTGATTGGTTTTTTTTTTAATTTCATTGGAAAATTCTTCGACACAAAGTTCATAAGGTTCATTCAATAATAGGTTGGGATTGTCTATTAATGTTTGAAAATCTATGAATTTGCCTAATTGTTAATTTTTTTTATTTTTTTTAAAATGTCGATCATTTTTTTCAAACTTTTTGGAGCAATAAGACCATATATGTTGGATTTTAGTGAAAAGACTTGGGTTAAAAGAGACTTGAATTTTTGTATTGAAAAAGTTTTTTTCCATTGGAATTTTTTTGTTTGATTTTTATATTTTATTGTAATGAACATTGAGTTTAAAAGTATTTTTTATTATTATAATGATTAAGCGTTTTCAATCTTTATTTATTATTTCTTATTTTGCATTTTAACATATTTTATTATTAAAATAAACTTGATTTTTTCTTAACATTTTTACTTATTTTTCAAAAATAATCCAATAAATTATTAAATTTTTAGGCGATTTTGATTTTTTCTTATTCATTTGGCGCTGTTCTATAATCTTCAGATTGAACTCTTGGATAAACCCATTCAGGACAAAATGATGGTGGTGTAAAAGGGGCTTGTTTATGATTTGTAATCTGAATAATTTCATCAAAAAAATAGTAAATTTGAAAAATTAAGAAAAAAATAATTTAAAAAATAAACAAAATTTTAGAAAATTGTTACCTTCCATCTATACCAGCAAATTGATAATATAAAGAGCACTAAAAGAATGACCAAAACAAATAAGATAATAGATCCAGCAGAAAATTGTTTAGGATGCAATATCTCGAAATTCATTGCATGACCACAATATTTGAAATCAAAGAGAATTTGATTTTCGTGTGATTTAATTTTTTCTTCTAATTTTAGACTTACTTACAAAAAATAAAAAAAAAAAAAAACTTTCAATAAAATCTTCGCAAACATCTTCATCTCTCATTGTTGTGAAAGGAACACAGTTGGAAATACTGCTCTGAACTTCATTCTTTTTCCTGTTTTTATATGTGCATTTTATCCATTTGCATCTTGAATCACAAATTGTTGAATCCTCTGAACTACATTTAGAATCTGAAAGTCCTGTGCAATATTCCCACTCATCTGCTTTTGCAAAATCGCACTCTAAATTCATTATTTCATTCATTTTTTTTTAAAATAAGTAATATTGATAAAATAAAAAACCGCTTTTCGTTTTTTTGAGATCCAATTCTCCAAAACTTTTATTCGTGAAGTTGGTTTCATTGATGTAAAGGTAAATAAAAACTTTAGGATAGCAATTGTTGATCTTAATTTCATAACCTTCTTCTTCTTTTTTTTCATTTTCACTCACTATTTTCTCTCCTTTAAAAATATGGATTATATTATACTAGAATTGAAAATTTACTTAAACAGAGTTTAGCATTGTGATTGCAATAATCAAAAGTATTTACATCACAAATAGATGTACTCAATTCCATATCAGTGATCAAGATTTCTGCAGTTGAATTTTTTTCTTGTTTTTCCCATTCCCATTCCAATTTAAATCCTGAATAATTCAAAAACAAATCATATCTTTGGCACCTCTTTTGCAATACTGCAGTTTTTTGACTTATATTTATTGCCATTGACTCGATTATGCTTGTTGGTTCATCAGTAATTACGTCTATAATGGAATCATCTGATTTTAAATCATCAATTGTGCTGTTTTCATCAGTTTCAAGATTTCGAAGATAACTTTCATGGGAAATTTCTTATGAAATTAAAATGAAAAGGGCTAGAAATTCAATAATTTTACCAAAGAAGAATAGAACTATTAATAGGTAAATAAGAAAATTTTTGATAAAAATTTGCATTTTTTTAAAATTTTTTTTATAAAAATGGAATTGAAAAAAATATTTACTTTTTTCTTTTTTTTTCATTAATAAAATATAAATTGGATAAAAAAATAAAGAAAACTACATTTTTTTGTCAAAAAATCCTAATTTTTTAAGAGGAAAAATATGCTTAAAAAAATACATTTTTTTATTAATTTTTAAAAAATTTAATAAAATGTTTAATTTTTTTTTTTATTTAATCCAAAATTTCCAAAATTTGTTAAAATCTTTTTGATTTATAAAAAAAAAAAACATTAACCATTAAATTATCTTCTCTATAAAATGGGCAGAATGCAAATGAAAGCCAAAGGCAAGGGTATCTCCTCTTCCGCCTTACCATTCAAAAGAAAAGCTCCGAAATGGATTACAATGACTCCAAGTGCCGTCAGCGAATTGATCGTCAAATTATCCAAAAAAGGTTTATTTCCTTAAATTTTTTGATTGAATATAGATTTATTTGATTTATAAAGGATTGAGCCCGAGCCAGATTGGTGTTATTTTAAGAGATCAACACGGTATTCCTCAAGTTAGATTTTTAACAGGGAAAAAAATTTTAAGAATTCTTAAGAAAAATGGTATATATTTATTTATTAACATAAAAAAGTTGTGAAAAATTGTAAAAAATAAAAAGGATGTGCTCCAAGTATCCCAGAAGATTTATATAACTTGATTAAGAAAGCCGTTTCCATTAGAAAACATTTGGAAAAAAATAGAAAGGACAAAGATTCAAAGTTTAGATTGATTCTTGTTGAAGCCAGAATCCATAGATTGACCAGATATTATAGAAAACAATCCAAATTGCCACCAAATTGGAGATAGTAAAAACTTAAAAAACATATATTCTATTATTTATCTGTA
>JFJP01011316.1_pt1 | contig 12996 bp, 12 predicted proteins | sample 431651 | NCBI WGS metagenome assembly JFJP01 (sample SAMN02602958, study PRJNA72255) | Microbial mat metagenome, whole genome shotgun sequencing project. | biome: fresh water; feature: sink hole; material: water; isolation source: purple microbial (photo- and chemosynthetic) mats found in...
CTAAGATTTGCATCTATCCATAAACGGTGAATGGTGGCAGCGATTTCTAGCGGTTGGTCAGGGTTAAATAACAAAGCCGCATCCCCTGCTAACTGGGGTAATGAAGTGACATTTGAACATGTAACGGCTGTTTCGGCTAAAAATGCCTCTACTAAGGGTAAACCCCACCCTTCAAATTTACTAGGAAAAACCATCGCCCGACTGAGCCGATAAAGACACTGTAACTCTAAGGGGCTGACAAAGTTTAAGAATTGGACTTGTTGAGTCAACTGTAATTGGTGAATACTCTTTTCAATTTGTGGAAAAAATTCGTTCTGTTTGCCTGATGAAACCAATGGCACAATTAAGCCAAATTGGTCTCGTAATATTGCTAAGGCTTTTAATAAAGCAAGATGGTTTTTATGCGGCCACGTTTGCGCGGGATAAAAAATGAAGTTATCTGGCAGTGAAAATTTTTGCCGCGTTTTGAGCATATCATCAGGGGTCGGGGTTGGATAGGCCGTTAATACAGGGGCGCGAGGTACGACGATGATCCTTTCAGGCGGCAGGGTGTATTGTTTAATCAGGTCTTGTTTCACCCAATGGGTCATGGCAGAAACTAAACGGGCTTGTTGGCAAAAACTTCGATATTGTACCTCACGGTCAAGAGATTGAAGTGGGGTGAAAAATTGGGGGAAGTGAAGGTGTTGCAAATCATATGGCTCATAAATATTGGGTATATTGGTTAAAAAAGCAGATTGCCTAGTAAAGTGCATGACCTCAATCTCGGCTTTTTCTATTGTTCCATCTGAATGAGGTATAGGGAGGGCTTTTGCCTCTCTAAAATATTTCAACCGATACCATAATTCTTGTAACTTGGGACTAACTGCCGCTAAAAATTGTTGCTGTTTCGATTGTTTTAATTCTTGATAAGTGGGGCCAAGCAAAAGTTGACATGGGCCTTGTAAATAAGATTGTAACCATTCGTGATGATTTCTATAGACAAGGAAAAAATATTGCTCGTTACCATCCGTTAATTGAGATAAGCCACTTGCCAAACCAATCACAACTTGTTGGACTCCGCCTGATAAACCGTCAATAAATCTTGCATCAAGACAAATTCGTAAGGGAGTCATCATTTAGCTATATTCAGGGCTTCCCATGAGTTATGAGTGAGTAGTTCACGACTCATAGCTTGATAAATATTGCGTAATTAGCTTACTTGCTTTTTGAACGTATTCATTACTTAATTGAGGGTACATGGGTAAACTTAAGATTTCTTGACATAATTGTTCAGTTTGTGCCAACCCGTGGGGGCTAAGGGGAACGCGGTCACGATAGGCGGGTTGAAGATGAACGGGCATGGGGTAATGAATGAGCGGATTAAGGCCATGTTGCTTGAGATAGGTTTGTAACTCTGAACGGTTGGGGGAACGGACTACATATTGATGATAAACATGAGTGACATTGGGCGCGGCTTGAGGCAAATTTAAGGCAGTTGAGGCCAGTAGTTGCTGATAAAGTTGGGCAATTTCGCGGCGGCGGCGGTTTTCTTCATCTAAATGGGTCAAATTAACCCGTAAAATTGCGGCTTGTAACTCATCTAAACGGCTATTGAGGCCAGGCACGTCACTAATATATTTTTCTCGCCAACCATATTGCCGTAATAATTTGACGCGTTCAGCTAATTCAACCTTGTTTGTGACCACAGCCCCACCATCGCCTAAGGCCGCTAAATTTTTCGTAGGGTAAAAGCTAAAGGTGGCTAAATCGCCCCAACTTCCTACTTTTTGCCCATGTATCATAGCTCCATGCGCCTGAGCGCAATCTTCAATAACATATAAGCCATATTGTTTTGCTAAATCCATGATAGTAGGCATATCAGCGGGGTGTCCATATAAATGAACGGGGATAATGGCCTTAATTTTGCCTTCATATAACTTAAGCATATCAGCCAAGTGCGCGGGGTTTATGGTAAACGTTTCGGGCAGAACATCTATCAAAATCGGCGTAGCCCCACACATTTCAATGGCCGCAACGGTGGCAACGGCGGTATGAGATACAGTCGCAACCATGTCACCTATACCGATATTACAGGCGCGCAAGGCTATCAGAATGGCATCAGTGCCATTGGCTACTCCAATGGCGTGGGCTACACCCAGATAATTCGCAAATTCTTGCTCAAAGGCCGTGACTTCTTGGCCTAAAATATACCATCCACTGGCTAAAGTTCGAGCTACCGCCGCATCTATTTCGATTTGGTGGGCTAAATAATTGGCTTTGGGGTCAGTTGACATAATTACAAATTTGACGTAAGACCTCACAGGTTTCAAAAACCTGTGAGGTCTTAAATTTTAGATATAATGGGTTATATTTTGACGATAAAAGGCTAAGGTACGGGCTAATCCCTCTCGTAAGGGGACTTTAATTTGCCAGCCTAAGGTGGACTCAATAAGTTTCGCATCGGCGTAATAATCACCAATATCAATCCGTTTGCGGTCAGCAGGAAAGGTATGGACGGAATATTGCCCTTCACCTGCCACCTCTAACATTAAATCAGCGACCTCTTTCAAGGTAAAAACCTGTTCGCCACCTAAATTGAAAATTTGACCGTTGGCCTCTTCATGAATAGCGGCTAATAATAAGGCATTGACCGCATCATCAACATAAGTAAAGTCTCGTAATTGTTCGCCCCCCCATACTTGGAAGGGCGATTTTTCAACGAGTAAACGCACCCAAACCCCTAAAAAAGTTTGGCGAGCATCTTTAATCCGCATCCGTGGGCCGTAAGTATTAGTTAGGCGTAAGGCACAGGCGCGTAATCCGTATACATTGTTATAAAGAATATGATACCATTCTCCTGCCATTTTATTAATGCCATTGACATCTACGGGGCGTAAAAGATGTTTTTCATCAACGGGCAAATAATCGGGCTTGCCATAAAGTTGGCGAGTGCTGGCAAACACTATTTTTATATCGGGGTTATATTTACGGCAGGTTTCCAGAATGGAGAGTTGGGCGCGGCAGTTGATGTCTAAATCAGCGTAAGGGTCTTGCATGGAGTCCATGTGGCTGGTTTGGCCTGCTAAATTAAACAGGTAATCTTGACCTTGCACTAAATAACGCAAACTATGCTCATCTCTCACATCTGAAATATTAACCTGAACTTTGTCCTGAAACTCCACAATGTTAAATAAATTGCCCCCATATTCAGGAATGAGGCTATCTACTAACAAAACGTTTGCGCCTAATTCAACCAACCGTTGGGCTAAATTTGCGCCAATAAAGCCTAATCCGCCCGTGATAAGAACACGACGATTGGCAAAATAATCATCATTCATGCGATTTTCTCACATAGGTAGGTTTTATTAAAAGTAGGTTCATGAAGTAAAAATTCCAAATTGTAAAGAAAACTATCAAAAATCCGTCTTACCACAAAACCATTCTGGTTAAATAAGGTCATTAATTCTTGCTCATTAAAAATAACTTCTAGGGTAGGCTGACCATATGCCTTTTTGCGTAAAATGGTGGTAGCTCTATTTTGCAAAATAGGGACAGTATGAAAAATGCACCATTGCCTTGCCACGCGACGACTCTCTTGAATGGCTTGTTGATAACCTAGCAAGTGCATCAGAACGGTACCCGAAATGAATACGTCACATGCCTGGTCATGAAAAGGCAACTTCATGGCATCACCGACAGTAAATGGTATGGCTGAATATAGTTGTTTTGCCAAAGCCATCATGGTGGCTGAATAATCAAGGCCAATATAACGAAAGTTTGGTTGCCAAAGATGGTTTAATATTTCCTGATTCCAGCCTGTACCGCAACCCGCCTCAATAATTAAAGGGTTGGCTGTACCCTGAGAGGTAATAAATCGAATGGATTCAACTAAGGCTAAAAAGTCGGCTCTGGGTTGTCCCGCATACATTTGTTGTAATAAAGGGGCAAAAGCCTGTTGTTGTTTTAAGGGAATCTCTGTCGCCGTCCAGCCTAAAGTAAGTTCTTTCGCTATCGTTTCGGTAATAATTTCATATTCGGTTGAGGCCGATTTTCCTGACCATAAATAGTGGATTAGCTTAAGGAGTGTTGTGGGGATAATCGGTTTGATAAGGCGTTTGATGGTGGTGAGTTGGGTCATGCTAAATTAACCATAATTTCGGCAATCCGTTCCGCCGCTTGGCCGTCCCATAAGGGCGGTACTTCGGCTGTTTTGGTCTGTCCCATTAAAACGGCTTTAAGTTCATGCTCAAGACGAAGATAATCGAAACCAATCAAGGTATTACTACCGACTTGTACCGTAATGGGGCGTTCTGTATTTTCGCGTAAGGTGAAGCATGGTACACCTAGATAAGTGGATTCTTCTTGAATCCCCCCTGAGTCCGTGATGATGGCCTTTGCTTTTTGCTCTAAAGCCAAAAATTCTAAGTAACTTAGGGGGTCTATTAAATGAAGGTGCGGTGCGTCAGCTAATGATATATGTTTGTGGGTTAATCGTTGGCGGGTGCGTGGGTGAATGGGAAAAATGAGGGGAATTTGCTGACTTATTCGTTTGAGGCTGTTAATAATTTGTTCCAAAGTTGTTTCATCATCTACATTGGAAGGGCGATGTAAGGTGATTAAAGCAAATTCATTAGGATAATTGGTTAGCGAAATCTTTTGAGTTAGGGGTAAAAATTTTATTAAGGTGTCTATCATTACATTGCCCACACATTTGATTTTTTCTGGGGCAACCCCCTCGCGTAATAAATTTTCATTACCATCTATGGAGGGCGTAAACAATAGGGTGGCAATTTGGTCGGTGACTAAACGGTTGATTTCTTCAGGCATACGGCGGTCAAAAGAGCGCAGTCCTGCCTCAACATGAGCCACAGGAATAAGCAATTTGGCGCAAACTAAGGTCGCGGCCACTGTTGAGTTCACATCACCATAAACCATGACCCAATCAGGTTGTTGCTCTAGGACAATTTTTTCAAAACGCATCATGACCAGCGCGGTTTGTTCGGCGTGGCTACCTGAACCTACTTCTAAGTTAAAATCAGGTTTAGGCAAGCCAAGTTGTTGGAAAAATATATCTGACATGTTATAGTCGTAATGCTGACCTGTATGAACAAGCAATTGAATGATATTTTGTTTAGCGCAAGCCTGATAAACGGGGGCCGCTTTCATAAAATTGGGACGCGCCCCGACGACATGGATAATTTTCATAAAAATACTTAACCTTTTGTAGTTTTACCTAAAGCCGCTTCATAATCCTTGAGTCGTTGTTGGGCGATTCGTTGCCAACTTAATTGGGTACGAATCTTTTCGACTCCATATTGACTAAAACGGTGACGAATCTGAGGGTCGGTTAAAATTTGGATTTGCATCATCAAGTTTTGGACATCATTATCTTCAAATAACAAACCGTTGCCGTTAATCCGTTCACGGACATAAACATGGTGACTCAAGATGAGGGGCAAGCCCGCCGCCGCCGCATCAAGCTGGCTGGTTGATTCTTGTTTCGGCCATACCCCAATATCGGTAGCCCAGTATAACGGAGGTAAATCTCTTACGGGAACAAACGGAGTAATAACACAACCTTTACAGGCTTGAATGGCAGCTGCCTGTGGCCCATTGCCGATAAATAGCCCGCGTACCGCGACCCCGCGTGCTATGAGCTGGTCAATGGCTTGGGCTAGTAAGAGAGGATTTTTATCTTCCGAAAAACGACCGCTATAAAGACAAACCAGGTCTGAGTTGGCAAAGCCTAATTGTTGGCGCAGTTCTGCGCGTATTTGTTGGGATTCGGGGGTAAGCGGTGGGCAAAACAAATCAGTATCAACCCCCAAGGAGTTAATTTCGATTTTTCCTTTTTGAATACCCAAAAAATTAATGGCAATTTCCGCCGCATCTTGACTGATAGGGTAGCATTTTTCAGTGGTGAGACTAATCAATCGTCCGATAGATTTATAAAGTAATGACTTTAGATGTAATTTATGACGCGTGTCAAAGACGGAGGCATGGATGTGAGATTGTAGAAATAATTTGTACCCTAGCTTTAGTTTCATTATTGCCGCGACTTGGGTACTGAGGCTAAGTACCTCAAAAGCCTGAACAATTTCTGGACGAAGTTGTTGGATAACGTTAGCTAAACCAACAATATGTAATCGTCCTCTCACAATTTTATGGGGCAAGCGGTGGAGGGTATACCCATCAAATGATTTGACGGTACAATCAACAATGGCGGGTCCAATAAAGGGTTCATAAGTTTCTTTATAGGTGGGGGAGTTAAAATAAACTTGCACATTTGAAGTTATGAGATGGACTTCATGCCCCAAACTCGCCAGGGCTTTAGGCAAGGCATTTTCGGCATAACCCATTTTCTCGACAAACCAGTCTGAGATAATAACAATTCGCATAAATAAATTTTCCTTACTTTAATATTGTCGAATATAGATATTGGTCTGATACATAGCGACTAAAGATGGCACAACGCCATAAAATTTTAAGCAATTGAAATTTTGTAAGTAAGGCGGAGTTTGTTCAGTATAATAACTACGGTCAGCATTATCTAACATTAATATTCCACCCACTTTCACTTTACTGACACTGTGTTTGATGCAGGAAGGTCGCGCTCGTCCATCAATCGAAACTACATCAAACGATTCGGCCTTAAATGCGTCAATCCGTTGCACATAATTTCGATATTGTAAGGGGAAACGATAGTATTCTTCAGAAATGTAATCATCTGGGTTAGCGGGGTTGGGCGAAGTGGGGGAAAGGGAAGGAAAGGGTTCAGCTTCACTGAGGTAATATAGCAATTTGGGGTTATTATTTGTTACCATTTTAATGCGCTGATACCAACCCGAATTATGTTCTACAGAAACACAATAGGCACCTTGACGCAACCAAAATAGGGTTGAACCACCACTGCCATATTCAAAAACTTTTTTGTGGTTTAAATCCAATTTTTCTAAATAGGCCAACGCATCAAACGCAATCCAAGGTTGTTTTTGTCGGATAAAGTAATCATGTTGTAATGATTGCAACCATCGCCAGGCATGGATTCGTTGGGTAGGGTGTTGTAATAGTTTGAGTAAAAATTTTAGCCGAACTAAATTTTGATAAATCATCTCAGTTACCATATTTTAGGATAAACCAGTGCTTTTGTTAACATTTTACCTGTCTTAAATAGGGGAGGGTAAACAAAACATGCGCCATGCGCGGCCAACCAATAGGAAATACAAGTGGCTATAGATGCGCCTAACCCCCCATATTTGGGTATTAAAAAATAATTCAGTATTACATTACTGACTGCTCCTAAAAACACTGTCACCAAATGGATTTTAGTCCAATTCATCGGCACCAGAAAAGCACTTCGGGCAACTCCTAAGTTGGTAAATAAGCCTGACCAAATCATTAAAATTAACATGGGGGCCGCCCCACTATAAGCCTGACCGAATAAAGTGACGATTAACCATGGGGCAATAAAAGTTATCGGGAGGGCAATGGCATAACCCAAAAAGGCCATGAAGTTATATAATTTTTGTAGACGGTCATAAAATGAGGCTTCGTTGGTTTTTTGAGCCTCAATGATGCTTGGCAAAACCGAAGCATAAATTGCCATAGGGATAAAATACCATACTTCCACCAGTCGAACAGCCGCAGAATATAAACCTAGTTCCGTTTCATTACTCATTTCACCCAACATTATCTGGTCTATTCGCAAGTAAATCATGCCCATAATGGTAGAAAGGATAAGCGGCCAACTATCCTTGAGCAAATTTTTAGCTTGAGCAAAGTCCCATGACCATAGTTTTAGGGAAAAACCTTGCTCTTGATAAATTAACGCTAAACTCATCATACTCATAATAATATCTATCGTGCTGACAATAGCAAAAGCGATAAGTGGGGCTTGAGCTAAAATAAGCGCAATTTTGAGGCCACTACTGATAATGAAGGCGATATTTTGGGAAATAACTGTATATTTAGCTTGTACTGTTGATTGAAACCAAAAATCTATCACTTCAAAGGCTTTTGGAATTGTTCCTAACGATATAATAAACACTAACCAAAAGGTGAGGCTATCGGTGGGACGTAGCCAGACCAACGTCAACGTTGCCATCAAACTAGAAAAAATTCCTGCGACCAACTTTAATACAAAACTTGTACCTAATATTTCATATCCCAATGTGGGTGTATTTACTAAATTACGTATCGCAATGTCATTTAAACCGAGTGTTGCTAGAGAGCTAAATAAGGTTACAAAGGCTACTGCATAACTAAATATTCCAAATTGCTCTGGCCCCAAATAACGCGCCACCCAAACCCCAACCAATAAACCCACCCCCATTCGTAAAATTTTATCAGCAAACAGCCAACCTGTATTGCCAATAATTTTTTGTAGGTTTTGTCTCCCCACTAATTTGTTGCGTAAAATAGGGGGTAAAACGTCAATCCAGGCGGGATTCATGAAGGTGTTTGACCATAACCTACTTTCAATAATTTACTCAGATGCAGCTCAACTCGCTCGGCTAATTCCTTCCTCGGATAACGGTAACTTTCTGCAATCATTTCGGAAAAAAGAGTAATAAGTTGATTTTTGTCCACTAATTGGGCCAACTCTTTAGGTGCGTATTTAGCGTTAGCTACCTCTAAACTCGCCTCAAAAATAGCATCATCTAACGCATCGCCCAAATAAGTTTGCCAGGCAATTTGTTTAATATAATGACTCTTGCTATTTTCCATCAGATTAAGCTCTTGAATCTTCAACATTGAATCTCTAATGGAAAACCACCATGATTTAGTCAGCCGTTGTTCAATTTGAACTTTTATGAGATGAACCATCAACCTGACTAAATAAGATTTTATGTTCATCAGAATCGATTTTCGACTCATCTCTTCCATTTCACCAATCAAACCCAACGCCTCTTGATAACGATGTTGCGAAACATATTCTCGTAATTGAGTTAATTCTTCCATCTCACCCCCTAACTTAGGGATACTTAACTAACTAGCCCCAAAAAGAGTCATTTATAACATTTCCTTATACCACTCAATGGTTCGTTTTAACCCTTCCTCAAACGATATTTGCGACTCAAAACCAAATTTGGCCTTCGCGCGGCTCGTGTCCAATTTGCGGCGGGGTTGCCCATTAGGTTTGGTGGTATCCCAGATAATTTCGCCTGTAAAATCTGTCAGACGAGCAATTAGTTCTAACAAATCTTTGATGCTGATTTCAAACGCACTGCCCAAATTAACTGGCTCACTTTCATTGAAATGTTCAGCCGACAATAAAATCCCCTCCGCCGCATCTTCGACATACAAAAATTCGCGCGTGGCTGACCCGTCACCCCAAGCGACAATGACCTTTTCATGACGATTTTTGGCCTCAAGACATTTGCGAATGAGCGCGGGGATAACATGGGAGGTTTCTAAATCAAAATTATCGCGCGGCCCGTAGAGATTGACGGGCAATAAAAAAATGGAGTTAAAGTTATATTGCTCCCGATAGGTTTGCGATTGGACAAGCATCATTTTTTTGGCAAGGCCGTAGGGCGCATTGGTTTCTTCGGGGTAGCCATTCCATAAATCGGCTTCATGAAATGGCACTGGCGTAAATTTGGGATAGGCGCAGACGGTGCCTAACGCCACAAATTTTTGCACGCCTAATCGCTAACTTTCATGCATGAGCTGCGCGCCCATCATAAGGTTGTCATAGAAAAAATCGGCGGGGTGGTCCCGATTCGCGCCAATGCCACCCACGCGCGCCGCCATGTGAATGACCATCGTGGGTGAGTGTCTGTTAGCATCCGTTGAATGGCTTCCAATGTTCGTAAATCGTAATTCTTACTGCGAGGGACAAATATTTGCTGAACGCCGCGTACCGCTAATTTTTCGACCACGAAAGTGCCTAAAAAACCTGCGCCTCCCGTAACGACAACGCGTTGATTTTGCCAAAATTCTTTATTAAAAGACATCAAAAGACCTATCCGCTTACTTAAGATTTATTAAATCAAACAAGCACTTCTAAAAATAGCACACTTTTGGAGATAAAGCAATTGGTATGACTAGGCAGCGCATCAAAGTTTGTCAAAAATCTGCTAGTGTCCTATCAAGTGTGATTTGTTGAGTCATCAGGTGACTTCTAGTCACCTGATGACTAACACCATTCCATTAATTGACGATTGACGAGACACTAGTGCCAGTCTGTTTTGTTGAGCAGTGGTGGTGGCAGTTTGGCTATCACTATGCAAAGTATTAGCTATTCTTTGAAAAATTGCCAAATTTAAAGTAAAGGTAGTTCTATTAATAATGATTTATCTTCATCGGTCAAGGGGCGGTTAGCCATTTGACGGTAATAGGCGCGAAAAATGCGCGCCGTATGTTCCAAGCTGAAGCGAGCTACATTCTTTTTGCCCCGTTCTACTAATTGTTGCCTCAATGTTGAATCCACCCATAGACGGTGAATGGTGGCAGCAATTTCTAGTGGTTGGTCAGGATTAAATAACAAAGCAGCATCACCTGCTAACTGAGGTAATGAAGTGACATTTGAACATGTAACGGCTGTTTCGGCTAAAAATGCCTCGACTAAGGGTAAACCCCACCCTTCAAATTTGCTAGGAAAAACCATTGCCCGACTGAGCCGATAAAGACATTGTAACTCTAATGGGCTGACAAAGTTTAAGAATTGAACTTGTTGCGTTAATTGTAATTGTTGAATACCCTTTTCAATTTGTGGGAAAAAATCATTTTGTTTGCCTGATGAAACTAATGGCACAATTAAACCAAATTGGTCTCGTAATATTGCTAAGGCTTTTAACAAAGCCAGATGGTTTTTATGCGGCCAGGTTTGCGCGGGATAAAAAATGAAATTATCTGGCAGTGAAAATTTTTGCCGCGTTTTGAGCATATCATCAGGGGTCGGGGTTGGATAGGCCGTTAATACCGGGGCGCGAGGCACGACGATAACCTTTTCAGGCGGCAAAGCGTATTGTTTAATCAGATCTTGTTTGACCCAATTTGTCATGGCGGCCACAAAATGTGCTTGTTGGCAAAAAGTTCGATATTGTACCTCACGGTCAAGAGATTGTAGCGGCGTGAAAAATTGCGGAAAGTGAAGATGTTGCAAATCATATGGTTCATAAATACTGGGTATATTAGTTAAAAAAGCGGATTGCCTAGTAAAGTGCATCACGTCAATGTTAGCTTTTTCTATCGTTCCATCTGAATGAACTACAGGGAGGGCTTTTGCCTCTCTAAAATATTTCAACCGATACCATAATTCTTGTAACATGGGACTAACTGCCACTAAAAATTGTTTGTATTTAGCTTTCTTTAATTCCTGATAAGCCTCGCCAAGCAAAAGCTGACCCGAACCTGGTAAATAAGGTTGTAGCCATTCGTGATAATTGCTGTATGACAGAAAGAAATATTGCTCGTCACCATCCGTTAGTTGGCATAAGCCACTCGCCAAACCAATCACCGCTTGCTGGACTCCGCCTGATTGGCCGTCAATGAATCTCGCATCAAGACAAATTCGAAGTTTAGCCATTAGAGTTCGATTATCATGAATTAAATTATTTGTAACGATTGCGTTGGAATTGATTCAAATTTCAACATTCAAAAAATAGCAAATTCATAACATAAAAGCCTTAATTTCTAAAACTCCTGATAGCGGTGGCAATTCGTTCAATATCATCGTTACTTAAACCTACATACGTAGGTAAGTTCATGCCTGTATTGCTTAATTGGTCGGTAACAGGCAGAATTTCACCCCGTTTAGCCGACTCTTCTCTAAATGGGGGTAAATGATGTAAGGCCATAAAGAAAGGACGAGTATCAATGCCTACTTTATCTAGGCGTAATATTAATTCATCACGAGATAGACCATAGAGTTGTTTATCCACCGTAATACAAAAGAGCCATGGAACAGGTTCAGCCCAGGGCGCAACTGGTTGGAAGGATATGCCAGGAATACCCGCCAGTTGCTCATGATAAATTTGAAAGATTTGTTTTCTTCTTTCAAGAATTTGTTTCTGTCGTTCAAGTTGAGCGCAAAGCATGGCCGCAGCCACATTGGTCAATCGATAGTTATAACCCGTTACAGGAAAATAATAACGCCGTTGGGGGTCCATGCCTTGGCCGCGTAAAGTTCGTATTCGTAGTTCTAAGTGAGGGTCATTAAGGGTAATTGCTCCGCCTTCACCACACGTAAATATTTTGTTACCATAGAAAGAAAAAGTCGCCATTTGAGCTAAACCACCCACTACTTGCCCTTTATAACGGGCTAGGTGAGCTTCGGCTGCGTCCTCAATGACCCACAGCCCATGCACCGCCGCGATACGATTAATTGCATCCATATCCGCGGGATGACCATATAAATGAACCGCAATAATACCCTTAGTCCGACGGGTGATACTTGCTTCTAATAATTTGGGATCCATACACCAAGTGTTGGGGTCTACATCAATAAAAACCGGTTCCGCACCAACGTATCGTACCACATTAGCAGTTGCAATATAGGTTAATGAAGGAACTAGCACTTCGTCATTGGGGCGTACATCCATGGCTAACATCGCTAGGTGTAAAGCTACTGTGCCATTACATACACTAATAGCCGATTTTGTGCCGCAAAGTTCGGCAAATTCTTCCTGAAACCTTTGGATAAATGCGCCCGTAGACGATATCCATGTACTACGGATAGCCTCAACCACATATTTTTCTTCATTACCTGATAAATCAGGTCTTGCTACGGATATTTTTGTTTCGTTCATATATGTTATTTATCCTATTCTGAAACTCGGATGAAAAAAAATATTTATAATAGAGTTTATACCGATTAAAAAATCGTTGACATTTTGTAGGGGCAATGCCTTGTGCTCGCCCCCATTGTGGGCAGGGACAAGCCCTGCCCCTACGAAAATCATTAAATCGGTATAATGTCTATTATGGTCAATCACGCAGTTTTATGCTATAATGGGGCATCATTTCAATGAGAGGAAAACTAGCCATTATAAGGTTCTGAAACCTTAT
>JFJP01005762.1_pt1 | contig 12995 bp, 8 predicted proteins | sample 431651 | NCBI WGS metagenome assembly JFJP01 (sample SAMN02602958, study PRJNA72255) | Microbial mat metagenome, whole genome shotgun sequencing project. | biome: fresh water; feature: sink hole; material: water; isolation source: purple microbial (photo- and chemosynthetic) mats found in...
CGCGGAGGCGTTGATGGCCCCTGCAGACGTGCCGGTAATGATGGGGAAAGGGTTGGGTCCGTCACCCGCACCGCAAGCCAGGCGGATGTCGGCGATCGCCTCCAGCACACCAACCTGGTAGGCCGCACGTGCGCCTCCACCAGTCAGCAACAGTCCGGTGGAGGAGGTGGTAGACGTCTCATCACTCATAGGATTCATTATGGAACGCGATTGCAGCCATGCAAGCGGCCAAGAAGGCGGGTAAACCCGTAGTATTTAGGTGCCGGAAGGAACCCTTTAAGAAGGCCGGAATACCGGGGTTGGATAGACTCTGCGCCTCAGGAGAATTTTCAATGGCATTGACCGAACAAACCATCATGGCTGCCCTGCAGGGCGTGACCGACCCCAATACCGGGCGCGACTTTGTGTCCTCCAAGTCCCTGCGTAATTTCAGCCTCAGCGGCGCAGATGTGGCTTTTGACGTGGAGCTGGGCTACCCGGCCAAAAGCCAGATTGCGCAAATGCGCTCTGCTTTGGTGGCAGCTGCAAGAAGCGTGGAGGGGGTAGGCAATGTGTCGGTCAACATCTATACCAAGGTATTGGCCCATGCCGTGCAGCGGGGTGTGCAACTGCTGCCCGGGGTGAAGAATATTGTGGCGGTGGCGTCCGGAAAAGGTGGCGTAGGCAAAAGCACCACCGCAGTCAACCTGGCGCTGGCGCTGGCCTCTGAGGGTGCGAGCGTCGGCCTGCTGGATGCCGACATTTACGGCCCCAGCGTCCCCATGATGATGGGCATCGACGGACGCCCCGACAGTGCCGACGGCAAAACCATGGATCCGCTTGAAAACTATGGCGTGCAGGTGATGTCTATTGGTTTTCTGGTGGCGCAGGATGAGGCCATGATCTGGCGCGGGCCGATGGCCACGCAAGCGCTGGAGCAACTGCTTCGCCAGACTAACTGGAAGGAGCTGGACTATTTGATCGTGGACATGCCCCCGGGCACGGGCGATATTCAGCTCACGCTGAGCCAGCGCGTTCCCATGACCGGTGCCGTCGTGGTTACCACCCCGCAGGACATTGCGCTGCTGGACGCAAAGAAGGGCATCAAGATGTTCGAGAAGGTGGGCGTCCCGATTCTGGGCATCGTGGAAAACATGGCGGTGCACGTGTGCAGCCAGTGCGGGCATGTGGAGCACATCTTCGGGGCCGATGGCGGTAAAAAGATGGCCGCCGATTACGGCATGGATTACCTGGGTGCCTTGCCACTGAATATGCAGATTCGTTTGCAAGCTGACAGTGGCAAACCCACGGTGGTGTCAGACCCCGACAGTGATGTCGCAAGCTTGTACAAGGCAGTGGCCCGCAAGGTGGCGGTGTCCATTGCAGCCAAGAACAAGGATTTCTCCTCCAAATTCCCCAGCATCACCATCAGCAAGAACACCTGAGCCAAGGGACAGCACAGGCATGCCGTTGACAGCCATTCTTGTGGGCAGGCTGGTGGTGGGCCTGTCGTAGGCGCGTTGGCATGGGTCGCGGTGGGCCTCCCTCTGGCATGGGGCGTTTACCGTACGATGCTGGGCGTTGCCAAATTTTCGCCTGAACCTTGTTGCTGACTGAACCACCATGCAAGCCCCCACTGATTTATCCGCTACCCAGTCTGTTGCTTTGGCCAGTGTTGACGACATGCGTAAGCGCATCCGCCAAAAGAGCAAACTCAAGGGTCGGCAGGCGGACGATGCATCGATTAATGAGGTACGTGCGTTGTTGGGGCCGAAGCCCGCAGACGGGCACCGCCGTGATCTGCTGATCGAACACCTTCACACGCTGAACGATGCTTACCGCTGCCTGCACGACCGCCATCTGGTGGCGCTGGCCAAGGAAATGAACATTCCCATGGCCGAGGTGTTTGAGGTGGCGACGTTCTACCACCACTTCGATGTGGTGAAGGGGGACGACGCGGCACCAGGACTGACAGTGCGTGTGTGTGATGGGCTGAGTTGCGAGATGGCCAGCGCGCAGGATTTGTTGAGGCGCCTGCCCGCCTTGCTGGGCAAGCTGGATGTGCGTGTCATACCGGCTCCCTGTCTGGGCCGCTGCGAACAGGCCCCGGTGGCCGTGGTGCACCAAAACCCGGTACCGCTGGCGACGGTAGAAGCCATAGTTTCAGTGGTAAATAAGGCGTCAGCCCGCCACCCTGCTGCGCAGACAGCTACTAACTTTATAGCGCATGCGATGACAGAAAAATCGGTCTCGCCCATGCCGCACGCAGTGCAGACCGCGCCGGACTATGCGGGCTACGACGTCTACCGCGCGCACGGCGGGTACGCCTTGGTCACTGCCCTGGCGCAGGGCAGCCGCGAGGCGGAGTCTTTTATAAAGGCCATGGAAGACTCCGGTTTGCGCGGCTTGGGTGGTGCCGGTTTTCCCGCCGGGCGCAAGTGGCGCATCGTGCGTGATCAACCTGCGCCCAAGCTGATGGCGGTCAATATCGACGAAGGCGAACCCGGCACGTTCAAAGACCGCACATATCTGGAGCGCGATCCGCACCGTTTCCTGGAAGGTGTGCTGATCGCTGCCCGCGTGGTGGGCATCGATGCGGTCTATATTTATCTGCGTGACGAATACCACGGCTGCCGCGCCATTCTGGAGACCGAACTCGCCAAGCTGCAGGCCAACCCGCCTTGCGATTTACCCAAAATTGAGCTGCGGCGCGGTGCAGGTGCTTATATTTGTGGCGAAGAGTCCGCCATGATCGAAAGCATTGAAGGCAAGCGCGGCGAGCCCCGCATGCGCCCACCTTACATCGCGCAGGTCGGGTTGTTTGGCCGTCCCACCCTGGAGCACAACTTTGAGACACTTTATTGGGTGCGCGACATTGTGGAGAAGGGCGCTGGCTGGTTTAGCAGCTTCGGGCGCAACGGGCGCAAGGGCTTGCGGTCGTTCAGCGTGAGCGGCCGGGTCAAGCACCCGGGTGTGAAGCTGGCCCCGGCTGGAATTACCCTGAACGAACTCATAGCCGAATATTGCGGAGGCATGTTGGACGGCCACACGCTCTATGCCTATTTACCTGGTGGCGCGTCGGGCGGCATCTTTCCGGCCAGCCTGGCGGATGTGCCGCTGGACTTCGACACCCTGCAGCCGCACGGTGGCTTCATCGGGTCGGCGGCGGTCATTGTGCTTAGCCAGTTTGACAAGGCGCGCGATGCGGCCCTGAACATGATGCGTTTCTTCGCACATGAGAGCTGCGGCCAGTGCACCCCCTGCCGTGTAGGTACCGCCAAGGCAGCCGTGCTGATGGAGGCTCCAGTGTGGGACAACCAGACGCTGGAGGACTTGAACGTCGTGATGACCGATGCCTCTATTTGCGGCCTGGGTCAGGCAGCGCCCAACCCGGTGCGCTGCGTACAAAAATACTTTGCGCACGAGGTGGCTTGAATGAACGCACCGACCAAACGCGTTGAAGTTGCACCCCAGGTGATCACCTTTTATCTGGATGGAAAGCCGGTAGAAGCTTTTGAGGGGGAATCTATCCTGAAGGCGGCTGAGCGCAGCGGCGTGTGCATTCCTCACCTTTGCTACAAGGACGGCCTGCGGGCCGATGGCAACTGCCGTGCCTGCGTGGTCGAAATCAAGGGCGAGCGCACCCTGGCCCCGAGCTGTTGCCGCACTGCCACGGCAGGAATGGAAGTGCAGGCTACCAGCGAGCGTGCCGTCAAGAGCCAGAAGATGGTGCTGGAGATGCTGCTCGCCGACATGCCCGATACCGGCTACAAGTGGAACGAAAAAGACGAAGCGCAGCAGCATGGAGAGCTCAGCGACTGGGTTGCGCGCATGGATGTGCAGGTGCGGCCTGAGCTCAAGGCACTGCGCCGGGAGCAACCCAAAGCAGATGTGTCGCACCCGGCCATGGCCGTCAATCTGGATGCCTGCATTCAGTGCAACCGCTGCGTGCGCGCCTGCCGTGAAGAGCAGGTGAACGACGTGATTGGCTACGCGATGCGTGGCTCGCACAGCGAGATCGTGTTTGACCTGAATGACCCGATGGGCGACAGCACCTGCGTGGCCTGCGGCGAATGTGTGCAGGCCTGCCCCACTGGCGCGCTGATGCCTAAGACGCAGATCGGCTCACAGGTCGTGGATAAAAAGGTGGACTCGGTTTGTCCGTTTTGCGGCGTTGGTTGCCTGCTGACCTACAACGTCAAAGATAACGTTATCGTGAGTGTGGACGGGCGCGACGGCCCGGCCAACCACAACCGCTTGTGCGTGAAAGGCCGTTTCGGGTTTGATTACGCTCACAGCCCGCAGCGGCTGACCGTTCCCCTCATACGCAAAACCGGTGTCGCCAAAGACCCCGCGGCGTTGAACCACCTGAACCGCGACACCGCAGATTGGTCAGACGTGTTCCGCGAAGCTACATGGGAAGAAGCCCTGGCATTGGCAGCTGGCGGGTTAAAGAACCTGCGCAGCACCTACGGTAAGAAGGCGCTTGCCGGCTTTGGCTCGGCCAAGGGCAGCAACGAAGAGGCCTACCTGTTTCAGAAGCTGGTGCGCACCGGTTTCGGCAGCAACAACGTGGACCACTGCACCCGCCTTTGCCATGCCTCCAGTGTGGCGGCCTTACTTGAAGGCGTAGGCTCCGGCGCAGTGAGTAACCAAGTCAACGACGTGGAGCATTCGGACCTGATTTTTGTAATCGGCTCCAACCCCACCAGCAACCACCCTGTGGCCGCCACCTGGATGAAGAACGCTGCCAAAAAGGGCGCAAAGATCGTGCTGGCCGACCCGAGGGTCACCGACATCGGCAAGCACGCCTGGCGCACGCTGCAGTTCAAGGCCGATACCGACGTGGCCATGCTCAATGCACTGATCCACGTCATCATTGAAGAGGGACTTTCAGACCAGGACTTTATTGCCAAACGCGCCAATAACTTCGAAGCCTTGCGAGAGAACGTCAAAGGCTACAGCCCCGAAGCCATGGCGCCCATCTGCGGCATTCCGGCGCAAACCTTGCGTGACGTGGCACGCGCCTATGCAACATCCAAAGCCTCCATGATTTTGTGGGGCATGGGGGTGAGCCAGCACGTGCACGGCACCGACAACGCGCGCTGCCTGATTGCGCTCGCCACCGTGGCGGGCCAGATTGGAAAGCCCGGCTCCGGCCTGCACCCGCTACGCGGACAAAACAACGTGCAGGGTGCATCTGACGCGGGATTGATCCCCATGATGTACCCCAACTACCAGCGCGTGACCAATAAGGCTGCGCACGATTGGTTTGAAGATTTTTGGGGCATGAAGCTCGACGACCAGCCCGGCTACACCGTGGTCGAAATCATGCACAAGGCGCTGGCGCCCGCCAGCGATCCGCACAAGATCTGGGGCATGTACATCCAGGGTGAAAACCCCGCCATGAGCGACCCCGACCTGAACCATGCACGCCATGCGCTGGCCTCGTTGGACCATCTGGTGGTGCAGGACATTTTTATGACAGAAACCGCGTGGCTGGCCGACGTTGTGCTACCCGCAACTGCCTGGCCCGAAAAGACCGGCACGGTGAGCAACACCGACCGCATGGTGCAGCTCGGCAAGCAGGCGATAGACCCGCCCGGCCAGGCCAAGCCTGACCTGTGGATCATTCAGCAGATTGCCAAAGGCATGGGTTTGAACTGGAATTACGCGGGCGAGCATGCCGGTGTGGCAGCGGTGTATGAAGAGATGCGGCAGGCCATGCACGCAGCCATTTCTGGTATTACCTGGGAGCGGCTGGAGCGCGAGTCCAGCGTCACCTACCCGTGCCTGACTGCAGAAGACCCGGGTTCGCCTACCGTGTTCCTGGAGAGCTTTGCCACCGACGACGGCAGGGTGCACCTGGTGCCCGCCGACATCATTCCCGCCAACGAGCGCCCGGACGCTGACTTTCCATTTGTACTCATCACCGGCCGGCAGTTGGAGCACTGGCACACCGGCAGCATGACGCGCCGCGCGACTGTGCTTGACGCCCTGGAGCCTATCGCTACAGCATCGATGTGTGGTGCGGACATGCTGCGGTTAGGGGTGCAGCCGGGTGACCCTGTCACGGTGCAGTCGCGCAGGGGCAACGTAGTCATCCGCATGCGGCGCGACGACGGCACCCCCCAAGGGGCGGTGTTTATTCCATTCGCCTACTACGAAGCTGCTGCCAACCTGATGACCAATGCCGCGCTGGACCCTTTCGGAAAAATACCCGAATTCAAATACTGTGCAGTAGCGGTACGCGCCGGCGGGGAATTGCCGCAGGTTGCCGGGTTTACCCCGGTTCGCTAGCGCCGAACACATGTCAGACACCGTAAACCCCGTAGCCGTCGACTTGAGTGCTGCGTTGCATCGCAGTGTGGAGGTGGCAGTGGTCATGCGCCGCGAACATATCGACAACAAGTGGCAGCCCTGGCGCTGGGTTCTGGCCGATGTCGTGCAGCAGGAAGACGGCTTTGGCAACACCCCCCGGCTTTTGCGCAAAGACGAGGCCGAAGAGCTTTGGTTGCACCCGGGATTCAAGGTGGAGTTGTTTCCGGGCGATGCCGAAGGCTACTACCTCAATGCCACCACCGAGCAGCCCTGCTTCTGGGTGGTGTGGCGCATGGAGGAGGAAGCGGCTTTGGCCGAAGAGCCCGTCGCAGTGCCGCAGACCGTGACCCTGAGTTACCACGATGCCGGTCGATGGCTTGATGCCCAGGAAACAGTGGAGCAGGTGCCTGCGCCGGGATTCATCGTCCAGTGGCTGCGTGACTATGTCGACCTGCACCACGTGGTAGAGCCCAAGCGGCGCCAGCGCCCGCAGAGTTTTCAGTCGCTGCAAGACCGGTTCGGCAACCCGGTGCGTGTGAGTACGGACAAGCAAGGTGGTGGAGGTCAGCGTGGCGGATGAGCCATCGGGCTTTCTGAGCCGGTGGGCCAAGCGCAAAGCGCAAGCCCGCGAAGGCCAACCTCTGGACGAACCGGTGCGCGTTATCCAGCAACCGGTAGCCCAGACGCCTGCCGTCAAGCCCGCATCTGAGCCGCCGCTCCTACCGCAAGACGCTGCGCCCGAGGAAGCCCCGCCTGTGTTGACACTCGATGACGCACAAGCCTTGACCCAGGACTCGAACTTCAAGCCTTTCATGGCGCGGCAGGTGCAACCCGAGATCCGCAATGCCGCGATGAAGAAACTGTTTACCGACCCCCATTTCAATGTCATGGACGGTCTGGACATTTATATCGACGACTACACCCAATCCGACCCTATACCCGAATCCATGTTGCGCCAGATGGCTGGTGCCAAGTTTTTGAATCTGTTTGACGACGCGCCTGAGGCGCCCGCCGCTGAGTCTGGGTCTGCCACTGCACGGGAAAGTGCGGATAGCCCCACAACGCAAACCGTGGCAAAGTCCACCTTTTCGCCAGAAGCTCCAACACCTGCCCATGACAACCCTCATCTGCGATTGCAACCAGACCATGCCGCTCAATCCCCAGGCGCTGGGGGCGGCACTTCATGAAGAGCTGACTCTGCACTCGACTCTGTGCCGGCGCGAGGCAGGGTCGTTCCAGAAAGCGGTGCAAGGCAGTGAAGACGTGGTGGTGGCCTGCACCCAGGAAGCGCGGCTGTTCAATGCGCTCGCCGACCAAACCGAAGGTGCCAAATCGGTGCCTATCCGCTTTGTGAATATCCGTGAGACAGGCGGCTGGAGCAAGGATGCGGCCAAGTCCACCCCCAAGCTGGCTGCCTTGCTGGCACTCGCCCACTTGCCAGAGGCCGAGCCAGTTGCCACTGTGACCTACAAGAGCACAGGGCGTCTATTGATCATTGGGCCTACGGATGCGGCAGAACGGGCGGCCGACTTGGTGGCCGACGTGATGGATGTGACTCTGTTTAGCACTGGCGCTGGCCAAGAGGGCGGCACCCAGGAGCGGCGCTATCCGGTTTTTTCCGGCAAGTTACAAAGCCTCACCGGTTGGCTTGGCGCTTTTGTGTTCAGCTGGACGCGCACCAACCCGATTGATCTGGACCTGTGTACCCGCTGCAATGCCTGCATTGAAGTCTGCCCGGAAGGCGCCATTGGATTTGACTATCAAATTGATAGCAACTTGTGCAAGTCCCACCGGGACTGCGTCAAGGTATGCGGCGTAGCGGGCGCGATTGACTTTACGCGTGAACCTGAAAGTCAGTCGGAAACGTTTGATCTGGTGTTGGACTTGCGCGCCCAAGCCGCATTCACCCAGCATGCGTTGCCGCAGGGCTATTTCCACTGGGATGGTCAGGACCATCGCAAACTGCTGGACCTGCGCGCGCTCGTCGGGGAGTTTGAGAAGCCCAGGTTTTTTGCCTATAAGCAAAAACTGTGTGCCCACAGCCGCAATGAAAAGACCGGTTGCAGTGCCTGCATTGATGTTTGCTCTGCATCGGCCATCAGCAGTGAGCGCAGCCGCCAGCAGATCAAGGTCAATCCCAATCTGTGCGTGGGTTGCGGTGCATGCACCACGGTGTGCCCCAGCGGTGCTCTGTCGTATGCCTATCCGCGTGCGGGTGAGCAAGGTGTGAAGTTCAAGACCCTGCTGGCCACCTTCGCCAGGGCTGGGGGCAAGCAGGCTGCACTGCTGTTGCACAGCCAGGAAGCCGGCACGCGGCTGCTGGGCGATTTGGGGCGTGCGGCGCGACTCGACCCCGCTGTGCATGGGGTTCCGGCGCGCGTGTTGCCCGTGGGGCAGTGGCACACCGCATCGACTGGAGTGGAGCTTTGGTTGTCAGCAGTGGCCTATGGCGCATCGCAGGTCTGGATATTGATGACAGGTGAAGAGGCGCCGCAGTACCGCGACGCAGTGCGCGCCCAGATGGATGTGGCGCAGACCATTCTGACGGGCCTTGGCTACCAGGGCGAGCACTTTCGCATCCTGCATGCACGTGACGCGCGTGACCTGGCAGATCTGGATAGGCAGTTGCAGGCAGCGCCCGCTCAGGGGGTGGCGAATGCCGCCGGATTTGCCGTGCAGTCAGACAAGCGGGCAACGCTGGAGCTGGCATTGGACCACCTGGTTGCCCAGGCCAGCAGCAAGCCGGAAGTCATCGCCCTGCCAGCAACCGGTTCGCCGCTGGGTGCGCTGGCGCTCAATAAGGACAGTTGCACGTTATGCCTGAGTTGTGTGAATGCCTGTCCGGCCTCAGCCCTGCAAGACAACCCCAATGCACCACAGCTCAAGTTCATTGAGAAGAACTGTGTGCAGTGCGGCCTGTGTGTCGCTACCTGCCCGGAGAAGTCGCTGTCGCTGGTGCCGCAGTTGCGGTTGACCGAACAACGCAAGGAGGCAGTCGTCATCAATGAAATGCAGCCTTATGCCTGCATTCGTTGCAGCAAGCCTTTCGGCACGCTCAAGGCGATTGAAACCATGCTTGGCAAACTCGCAGGCCATTCCATGTTCCAGGGGGCGGCCGCAGAGCGACTCAAAATGTGCGGTGATTGCAGAGTCATTGATCTGTATACCGATGCCAACGAAGTCAAAATCACGGACCTGTGACGCCCATGACAAAACCCATGCCTGCCACCCTTGACACCAGCAGTTCCCTGGACGAAGAAATTGCGCGTGCCGAGGTCTACGGACTGCTTGCAAGTCTGTTTTACGCGCCGCCATCACCGGAGCTATTGGCGCAGTTACGCCTGGCGGTAACCGAGGCGCCTGCAGCCGGAGGCTTTTTGGAAGAGCCGTGGCGCGTGGTGGTGGCTGCAGCCCGGGACATGGAGGACGGTGACGTCGCCCGCGAATTCGAAACCTTGTTTGGCGGTGTCGGCAAGCCGGAAGTCTATTTGTACGGATCGCATTACCTGAGTGGCTTTTTGAACGAAAAACCGCTGGCCCAGTTGCGTGCAACCCTGCAGGAATTGGGGCTGGAGCGCGATACGTCCATGCCGGAGACGGAGGATCACTTTGCCTACCTGTGCGAAATCATGCGGTACCTGATTGCGGGTGACGATGTCGCTGTGGCCAACCTCACCCGACAGGCGGCCTTTTTCAGCGAACACATTCAACCCTGGACGGCGTCGATGTGTGATGCCATTGGCCAGCACCCGAGCGCCCGGTTTTACGCCGCGGTCTCTGAATTCACCCGCGCCTTTCTGTCGGTTGAAGCGCAGGGCTTTGACATGCTGGTATGAGCGAGTCACATCTGTGTCTCAAACATAAAAACTAGGGAAAACAGCACTTGCACAAAATGATTTGTCTGGTTACCCTGCGGTGGCATCGTGCTATGCACATCTTTGCATAGCATCATCTTGGAGACCCTGAAATGAGTGAAGCTCCCAAGCGCCTTTCCCGGCGCACCTTGTTCGCTGGTGCTGGTACTGCCGGTGCCGTTGCCGCGGTCGCTGCCCTGGCGCCGCGTGTGGCACCTATATCGGAAGTGGTGGCCGCTGCGCCCAAGCCGATGCCTGAACGGGGAGGCGGTTACAGCCTCTCCGACCACGTCAAGCGCTATTACGGCACCGCCCGCATTTAATTCATTCTTTGAACGGAGGGCTTCATGCTGCTCACGAAAAAAACGTCCACTGCCCACAGTGCCGGCGCTACTGCTGCTGGTTCCTCCCGGTTTGTCCAAAGCCTGTCACGCGGCTTGTCGACAGCGCTTCCCACCATGGACCGTCGCGTGTTCCTGCGTCGCTCCGGCCTGGGCGTTGGTGTCGGTCTGGCTGCGGGCCAGCTTGCTCTGGTCAAAAAGTCGCAAGCGGCATCGCCGGCTGCGATGGAGGCTGGTGGCAAGATTGAAGTCAAGCGCACCATTTGTACCCACTGTTCTGTGGGGTGTGCGGTAGACGCCATAGTGCAAAACGGGGTGTGGGTTCGCCAGGAACCCGTGTTTGATTCACCGATCAACCTGGGTGCCCATTGCGCCAAAGGTGCAGCGTTGCGAGAGCACGGCCACGGCGAGTTCCGTTTGCGCTACCCCATGAAGCTGGTCAATGGCAAGTACGAGCGCATCAGCTGGGACACAGCCCTGAATGAAATCACGGAGCGCATGCTTGCGCTGCGCAAGGAGAGTGGCCCGGATTCTTTGTACGTCGTTGGTTCGTCCAAGCACAATAACGAGCAAGCCTACCTGCTGCGCAAGTGGATGAGTTTCTGGGGCAGCAACAACTGCGATCACCAGGCGCGCATTTGCCACTCCACGACGGTGGCGGGCGTGGCCAATACCTGGGGTTATGGTGCGATGACCAACTCCTACAACGACATGCAGAACAGCAAGTGCGCGTTGTACATTGGCTCGAACGCCGCTGAGGCGCACCCAGTGAGCTTGCTGCACATGCTGCACGCCAAGGAAATCGGCTGCAAGATGATCGTGGTCGACCCGCGCTTCACCCGCACCGCGGCCAAGGCCGATGAGTACATCCGCATCCGCTCCGGCTCAGACATTCCTTTCCTGTTCGGGATGATGTATCACATCTTCAAGAACGGCTGGGAGGATAAGAAGTACATCAATGACCGCGTCTACGGTATGGACAAGATCCGTGAAGAGGCGATGACCAAGTGGACGCCCGACAAGGTGGAAGAAGCTTGCGGTGTGTCGGAAGCCCGCGTGCTGATGGCAGCCGAGATGATGGCCAAGAACCGTCCTTCCACCATCGTCTGGTGCATGGGCCAAACCCAACACACCACCGGCAACGCCATCGTGCGTGTCTCGTGCATTTTGCAACTGGTGCTGGGCAACGTGGGTGTGTCGGGGGGCGGCACCAACATTTTCCGCGGCCATGACAACGTGCAGGGTGCAACCGATGTAGGCCCCAACCCCGACTCTCTGCCTGGTTACTATGGTCTGGCTGAAGGTTCCTGGAAGCACTTTGCCAAGACTTGGGGCGTAGATTTTGAGTGGATCAAGGGGCGCTATGCATCGCCAGCGATGATGGGCAAGCCCGGTATCACAGTGTCGCGCTGGATAGATGGCGTGCTTGAGAAAAACGAACTGATCGACCAGGACTCCAACCTGCGGGGCGTCTTCTACTGGGGCCATGCGCCCAACTCGCAAACGCGCGGACTGGAAATGAAGCGCGCCATGGACAAGCTGGACTTGCTGGTGGTTGTGGACCCCTATCCTTCGGCTACGGCGGCCATGGCTGCGATGCCGGGCAAGCCGGAAGATTTGAATCCCAATCGCGCGGTCTACCTGCTGCCTGCGGCCACGCAGTTTGAAACCAGTGGTTCATGCACGGCGTCCAACCGCTCCATCCAGTGGCGCGAAAAAGTGATCGAACCGCTGTGGGAAAGTCGCTCTGACCACATGATCATGCAGCAGTTCGCAGACAAGCTGGGCTTCGGCAAAGAGTTGTCCGTAAACTTCAAGATGCAAAAGGTCAAGGGCATGGACGAGCCCGTGCCGGAAGACATCCTGCGAGAAATCAACCGCTCGGTCTGGACTATTGGCTACACCGGCCAGACACCCGAGCGGCTGAAGGCGCATATGCGCAACATGCATTTGTTTGACGTCAAGACCTTGCGTGCCAAGTCGGGTGTGGATAAGGAAACCGGCTATGACATGAGCGGAGACTATTTCGGTCTGCCTTGGCCATGCTGGGGTACCGCTGAACTCAAACACCCAGGCTCTCCCAACCTCTACGACACCTCAAAACACGTGATGGAGGGTGGCGGTAATTTCCGCGCCAACTTCGGTGTCGAGCGTGAAGGCAAGAGCCTGCTCGCGGAGGATGGCTCGCATTCAAAGGGTGCTGATATCACCACCGGGTACCCCGAGTTTGACCATGTGCTGCTGAAGAAGCTGGGCTGGTGGACCGAATTGACCGAGGCAGAACAAAAAGCTGCCGAGGGAAAGAACTGGAAGACCGATTCGTCCGGCGGCATCATCCGCGTTGTGATGAAAAACCATGGCTGCCATCCTTTTGGCAATGCCAAAGCGCGCGCTGTAGTGTGGAACTTCCCCGATGCCATTCCTCAGCACCGGGAGCCGCTGTATGGCACGCGCGCGGACCTCATGGCCAAGTACCCCACGCACGACGACAAAAAAGCGT
>JFJP01001822.1_pt1 | contig 12994 bp, 13 predicted proteins | sample 431651 | NCBI WGS metagenome assembly JFJP01 (sample SAMN02602958, study PRJNA72255) | Microbial mat metagenome, whole genome shotgun sequencing project. | biome: fresh water; feature: sink hole; material: water; isolation source: purple microbial (photo- and chemosynthetic) mats found in...
AGGACGAACAGCAGGTCGGACAGGCGGTTGAGGTATTTGCGTGCGAAGTTGGAGACGTTCTCGTGCTTGGCCAGATGCACGACGCGGCGTTTGGCGCAAGCGAAAATGGCGCAAGCGAAAAAAGAAGCGAAAAGGGGTCTCGAATTCTTTCTGGAGCAACCTTAGCGGAACTGACCGGGCTAAGTGTGCGGGTAGTGCGGTGATGTGTATGGAACAGCCTCGCTCAGTTGCTCGCGTCGATCTCAGGCAGAGGGTGTGCGGGTCCGATAGTTGGCAAGCCATGGTCGGCAAAGCGCCGGTCGTCAAATAGGCGACTTGCGCCGCCCCAGACCTTCCGCCAGAAAAGTCAGCACCAATGAGTTGAGGGATACTCCCTCCGATTTCGCACGGGCAGAAAGTTCAGCATGAACCGATTTCGGTACCCGCGCCACGAATTTGCCGGAAGCTACGCCGCCGCTGTTGGGCTTGGGGGCAGGGAAACCTTTGGCTTCCAGCGCGGCGATTGTAACGATCAGCGCATCTTTCCCGTTCGCGATGGCTTCGTCGATTGTTTCGCCGTCAGAGATGCACTCGGAAAAATCAGGATAAGACACCAGAAAACCTCCGCCTTCGGCTTTGGAAAGCGGGCGGATTTCAAAGGGGTAAGTGCCAATGTTTTGCATGATTCAGGCTCCTTTGATCAAAGCAATGAACTTCTTCACGTAGATCGGCTTGATCGGCCGATGCGCCGGTACGGGCAAGGTGGCTCCATCGGCGCGGATAAATACACAATGGCTGGTCCCGTCATGTCGCCACTCGATGTTATGTCGCTTTGCCACGGTTTGCATCTGTTCAAGCCGCCAATCCAGAGGATTGAGGGTCATGGCTGCGAGCAATTTGGTGGCACTATTCATGTGCCTAATAGTATTGCCTGTAACATCAAATGTCAAACAGCGTTCCTGTACGCCGGGTTGTACGCCACGTGTATCTAAACGCAACTAAAGAGGTCGCATTCATTTTTTAGCCACCATGCAACGTCACTACGCGCGGTATCAACCGCAATACGGGAAAAGCTCGGCGACAGGTGGTGATTGTTCCTGGCTCCTGTTCTGCTAGCCGCGATTCCTGCCCTGGACCCACAGCACATCGCCACCGCCGCCGGCCTGGTTGAGGGCGCGGCCGAGGACGAACAGCAGGTCGTGGCCAGATGCACGACGCGGCGTTCGGCGCGGCGGCAGACGGTGCGTGAGAGGTGGGCCAGCGCCGCGGCACGGGTTCCGCCGGGCAGGATGAATTCCTTCAGTGGGCTGAGGCTGGCGTTGAAGTGCGTGACCAGGTCTTCGAGGCGGACGATGTGCTCCTCGGTGATGATGCTCGTGCCGGGGATGCAGAGTTCGCCGCCGAGGTCGAAAAGATCGTGCTGGATACCGAGCAGGGCGTCGCGGACGGCTGGGGGCAGTTCTTCGGCGAGCAGCACGCCAAGGCTTGAATTGAGTTCGTCTACTTCACCCATGCTGTCGATGCGCAGGCAGTCCTTGTCCACTCGTGAGCCATCGCCGAGACCGGTCGTGCCGGCATCGCCGGTGCGGGTGACAATTTTCGAAAGGCGGTTGCCCATAACTGGTTTCCTGAGGAGAATGAGAGGCTGTGTCGCTGATTATATCGGAAGGCTTCTTTCCGTTCGCAGCGAGTTGCCGGATCAGCGGGTGATTGCGTTTGCTTCAGAATCCACCGCAGAGGCGCGGAGGCGCAGAGAAATACAAAGACTCACTGGTTTTTGCCCTGCTCTGCGCCTCCGCGCCTCTGCGGTAGGTGTTATATTTTCGAATGAATGCACTTGCCTTGGCCAGGTCAGGGAGTGCCTGAAATACTTGAGGGATCTATGGCTATCGACAAAACGCTGCTCGTGGATCTCTCGGGCGACGAAAGCAAGAGTGTCAAGCGCCTGTTCGAGAAGGGCATTACCATCCCGCCGCAGCCGCGGGTGCTGCAGGAATTGCAGGAAAGTCTGGCGCGCGGGGTGGCGGATGTGCGCGTACTGGCACGCATCATCGTCAAGGATCCCGGGGTCGGCGCCCTGCTCTTCAAGGTCGTGCAGAGCGCGGCGTTCCGCAAGTTTCAGCCTTTTTCCTCGCTTGAGCACGTGCTGCAGGCGGTCGGCCTGCAGCAAACCGGCAATCTGGTGCGCGCCATTGCGCTTTCTTCGGCGCTTCCGGCCAAACACAATCGGAAGGCGTTCGAGGCTTTCTGGGCGCGTTCGCAGGCTGTTTCCGAACTAGCCATGCTGGTTGCCGAAGAGCGGGTGATGGTGTGCAATATTTTTCCCGATCAGGCCTGTCTGGCCGGTGTTTTCCATGATTGCGGCGTGCCCGTGCTGATGCAGCGTTTCTCGACCTACTGCAAGGACATGCGGCTTGACGAACCCGGTCGCTGGCCCGATCTGTCCGAAGAGGACGCCCGCTTCAACGCCGATCATTGCGTGATCGGTTATCTGGTCGGCCGGCACTGGAAGCTGCCGGATTTCATCTGCGACGCCATTCGCTACCATCACGATATCAATCACATCGAGAATCATGCGGCACGCACAATGGTGGCGATACTGCAGTTGGCGATTCACATCCATCATCAGGATCAGCGCCTGAGCAATCCCGAGTGGGAGTCCGTGCGCGAGGAGGTTCTCGATGAGTTGGGGATCGGCGACGATGCGCTGCCCGAAGTGATCGATGTGATTCTTGATCGCTATCACAGTGCGGCGGCACACTGAGGATTCGCTGGCGGCGCATCGGGCGTATATCGATCGTTATGCGCAAGCCAGCGATCACTTGCCGCGGCCCTGCGAACTGCGTCAGCCGCCGGTGCGCAATTGCGCAGAGTGAATTCCTTGCGCCGGCTCTTTAACCGGCTGGTACAAACGTGATACTCTGCCGCCCTCGGAAGGAATCAGCGTAATGGCAATGAATATCGATGCCTGTGTTGCCCAGCATCAGGGTGACCGCAAGGAGCAGCAGGATCGCGTGGCCCTGTTGCCTCATCCCAAAGGCGGGGGAGTCGCGCTCGCCGTCGTTGCCGACGGGATGGGCGGTCATACCGGCGGGGCACTGGCGGCTCAGCAGGTGATCCATACGGCGCGGAATAATCTGGACCAGTTCTCGGCGCGCAGCGAATGTCCACGGATCATGCTCGAATCAAGTCTGGGCGAGGCGCACATGCTGATCAAGGCGTCGCGTTTCATCAATGAAAAGGATCCACACAGCACGGCGGTCATGCTGCTTCTGCAGCCGGGCCGGTTAAGCTGGGCGCACTGCGGTGACAGCCGTCTCTACCGGTTTCGCGGTGACCGGCTTTTTTTCCGTAGCACCGACCACTCCTACGTCGAACAACTGGTGGCCAAGGGGAAGATCACGCCGGAACAGGCGCTGGTTCATCCCAACCGGAATATCCTGATCACGTCGCTGGGGGGTAACGAAGAGCCAAAAATAGATTTCGGCGAATCGGAAGACCTGCAGGCGGGCGATTCTTTTCTTCTCTGCTCGGACGGTCTCTGGGGCTATTTCGGCGATGCTGAACTGGGCGGGGTGCTGGCCGCCTATTCGGCTCGCGAGGCCTCCGAACTTCTGATCAGCCGTGCACGCGCACGCGCGCAGGGCGATGGCGATAATATTTCGGTGGCTATCCTGAAACTCGTCGATGTTCCGGCGAAGGGCGCCGGCTGATCGCACCGCTGCCGCTGGCAGGAGCCGCGGCGAACCTGACTCCAGAGTGGCGCGTCAGCCTTTTTTCCGGCCGAGTCCGCCAAGCAGCGCGGCGACGAGACGGCGCGGTTTGTGCGGGTGTTCCATGTGCGCCACGACCTGCGCCGTTTCAGTATCGGCGGGTGCGGCCAGCGGCTGCGGGGTGGCGCTTTCGTACGGTTTGCTGAAGTCGAAACCGTCGGCGGCGATGTGGCTCTTGCGCCGGCTGCTGGACGGGCTGCCGGTCGGGGAATGCTCACGGCGCGGTCTGGCGGCCGGTGCGACTGACATCGACGGAGCCGGCGGACGGCGGTGATGGCTTTTTCGCCCGGTAGGGGGGTATTCGTAGTCGTATTCCGGATCGAAACCCGGCACGATGACCTGTTCAACCTTGATCTTGATCAGCTTTTCGATATCGACCAGATACTGGACTTCGTGCGCCGAAACCAGCGATATTGCCGTGCCCGGCTTGCCGGCACGGCCGGTTCGGCCGATGCGGTGGATGTAGTCTTCCGGGGTGTGCGGCAGTTCAAAGTTGATGACATGCGGCAGATCATCGATGTCTAGGCCGCGCGCCGCAACGTCGGTGGCGACCAGTACCAGCACCGTACCATTCTTGAAGGCTTCGAGGGCTTTCAGCCGATCGAGTTGGCTCTTGTCGCCATGAATCGAGTCGGCGGCAATGCCGGCACGCTGCAGATCGCGGGCAAGCTTGTTGGTTTCGATCTTGGTGCGGGTAAACACCAGAACCTGGTTGAATTCCGACGAGCGGAGCAATTTGACCAGAAGCGCCCGTTTGGCGTCAGCCGCCACCGGATGAACCCGGTGCGTGATTGTTTCGACCACCGTGTTGCGCTTGGCGACTTCGATCAGTATCGGCGACTTGAGCATCTTGTCGGCCAGTTTCTTGATTTCTTCCGAGAAGGTCGCCGAGAAAAGCAGGCTCTGCCGCTGTTTCGGCAGCAGGTTGATGATGCGCGTGACGTCCGGCACAAAGCCCATGTCCAGCATGCGGTCGGCTTCGTCGAGGACAAGCGCCTGCACGCTGCCGAAGTTGAGGCATTTCTGTTCGACAAGGTCAAGCAGGCGACCGGGCGTGGCTACCAGAACCTCGACGCCGAGGCGGATTTCGGCGATCTGCGGCTTGATGTCGACCCCGCCGTAAGTGCACAGGCTGCGGATTGGAATGTATTTGCTGTAGGTCTTGACCGACTCATAGACCTGGATCGCCAGTTCGCGCGTCGGCGCCAGCATCAGGATGCGGACCGGGTGACGGGCGGGTGACGGGCTCGGGCTGGCCAGATGCAGGATACGCTGGAGCAGCGGCAGGGTGAAGGCGGCGGTTTTTCCGGTACCGGTCTGGGCGCCGCCCATCAGGTCGTTACCGGCGAGAACAATCGGAATGGCTTGCGCCTGTATCGGCGTCGGGTCCGTGTAACCCTGTTCGGAAATGGCTCTTAGCAGCTCGGGCGCGAGGCCGAGTTCGTCAAAACGCATCGGCAGCGCCTGTAAATAAATGTGGAATCAATGGCATAGGGCAACGATTATACACCCTTTGGCGACATTTCTTTGGCTTCGTGTGAGGCGCTCGTCATCAGGGCACGGGTATCCGTGCCAGTGCCCGTTCCGCCGCTTCATCAAAGAGCAGGGTATCCGAGACGACATGGGCTTCTCCGGCACGCAGTTGCTGTTCCAGCGACGATGCGGCCAGGGCCACGGCATAGCCCCAGTCGGAATTGAACAGCACGACGGTTGTGCAAGGCGATTGCTGTCCGCACAGACGTCCGCACAGGTGTTCGCCATCGGGCAGGTGGAAGTCGATCCAGTCGCCCTCTTTCCAGGTGTCGCCACCGGAATGCCACGGCGACGGAGTGGCGGTCGGCTGCCCAAGATACTGCACAAGCTTCCCGTTCTTTTCAAGAATCTGAATGGTCTTGTCCGTTGCCGGATCGTTCTCGGCGCTGGGAGCTGAGGTGGGAAAAATGGGAGCAATCAGCGGTTCCGCAGCGGCCTGTGCCGGGAGCGCTGGTGCGTCCGGGCGATTGCGCAGGGCCTGCGTCTGCAAACTGAAACAGAGATTGAGAAAAGGGGTTCTCGCGATGCTCGAAACGGCGACCCGATCCAGTCCGGCGTTAATGCGCTTCATCAGCGAGGGAATCAGGGCCAGCAACTGTTTGCGCTCTTCGGCGGTCTGTCTGGGCTGGATACTCCAGAGCAACTCTTCGCTGGTGGCCGCGTATTCCTTCCAGGCTGTTCCCGTTTCACCTCCCTCCAGGCAGGCGGTCTGCATGACACGAAACCAGTGATCGGTGAGAAATGCCCGGATTGCCGGTTCTTCTGTCTTGCCGACTGTTCTGCTCAGCCAGTTCCAGGTTTGTCTATTGGCGGTTTCCCGCGCTTCGTGCTCAAGTACCAGTTGCGCATAGGGCTGTACGCTCGCCTGCAGCGACAGATCACGTTCGGTGATCAGTGCCTCGATCTCAGCGAGATGCAGAGTTAGGTTGGTGTCGTGTGCTTCGAGCCTGGCGCGGACCTCATCGGCGACGCGTGCGAGGCCGGCACAGGTCGGGTTATCGCGCCCGGTGTCCTGCGCCAGTCCGACGGTAGCACGCGCCATGCGGTTGATCAGCCGCCTGGCCGGGTGTTGCGCGTCGGCAAAGAACGAGGCGTCTAGGATGGACAGTTTGAGCAGCGGGATCTGCAGGCGACCAATGGCGGCCTTGACGACATCGGGCAGATCGGGCGTGGCGAAGATGCTTTCGAAAATGAGCGACAGGGTATCCAGCGCGATGGCGGCAGATTTTCCCAGGGGCAAGTCGAGATCTTTCGCGCGCAGTGCATGCAACTGGATCTGCCCGACAGATGCAACCGGGGCCAGGCCCGAAGGCACGGAAACTTGTTGCAGCTCAAGCGCACCCAGGCGTTCCATCAGATGGCTGAGCATCGCCATGGTCGAGGCGTTGAGGGCATTGCCCGCCGGTCCGCTGAAAGCATTGCTGCCCGGTCCGCCGGCTGCATTGCCGCCGGAGTAGCCAGGATGGAATTCGGCAGCAGAATGCTCGGCGCTGTTGCTGAACTGACGCTGCAAGGCCTGCTGCAACGTCGCCAGAGCATTCATGCCGGCCGGCGCGCAGCCGTTGTCCGCTCCTTCGCCGCCGTCATATTCGGTTTCTCCGGAGTTCTCTTGTTCCGCTTGTGCCGAGTCTCCCGCCACACTGTTTCCCGGTCTGCCGCCACTGGCGCGCTGGATGATCTGGACAGGCGCCGGTTCGACGCGGTGGTGCTCGAGCAGGCCATTCAGTTCAGTGTAAACTTCGGGCAGCCGCTCATGAAGATTTTTCTCCAGCCGGTCAAGCTGGCCGAGGTTCTGCTCGAGGCTGACGCCGCTCTCTCGGCAGATTGCCCATAATCCCCGGCAGATGGGCCCAAAACCGACGGGGTTGTTTTCGCTGGCCATTTTGGGCTGGTGCAACAAGGTCATGTAACGCAACTGCACCCGCCAACTGTCAATGCGATCATTGTCTTTCAGGTGATTGGAAATTTCTCCGATGCGGATATCCAGTTCAAGATCGTCATGGCCGACAAGGCTGATCCGGGAAGCCGTCAGGCCGGCGGTCTGACCGAATCCGTCCGGCTTGGTCGAAGAAGCAGAAGCCAGTTCGTCATGCTCTTCGCCAATTTCGCGGCTGAACGCCTCAAGAACCGCTGGCGATGAAATTCCCGATAGTCTGGCGATCTCCGTAAGCCGGCGCTGGAAGTGCTCACGGCAGTAGCGCAGGACGAAGAAGGGATCTTCGCTTGATTTTTTCGGGGTACTTGAGGCGCCAAACGGGTCAGGCATTGCTTTCATCCGGAATGAGTCGGTGGCGTATACAGGCTCCCGAGGCTAATCGTTCGCGGGGCTGGATGCCTCGTCAGCGTTGATTTGCGCAATGATTTCCTTGAGCAGGTCTGCGGCCCGATCGTTGTCCACCTGGCAGGTGCCGGCGGCGTGATGACCACCACCACCGTATTTGAGCATCAGCTCTCCGACATTTGTTCTGCAACTGCGGTCAAGAATCGATTTGCCGGTGGCAAAAACCGTGTTCTGCTTCTGTACGCCCCACAATACATGGATCGAAATATTGGTTTGCGGGAAAAGCGCATAAATCATGAAGCGGTTGGTGGCGTAGATCGTTTCCTCGTTACGCAGATCGAGCACCGCCAGATTCTTGAAGACGGTGGTGCAGCGTTCGATCTGCTCCCTGGCTTTGGCGGCGTGCTCGAAGTAGAGTTCCACGCGCTCACTGACGTCCGGCAGTCTCAGGATGTCGTCAATGCCATGATTGCGGCAGTATTTGATCAGATCCATCATCAGCGTGTAGTTGCTGACCCGGAACTCGCGGAAGCGGCCGAGGCCGGTGCGCGAATCCATCAGGTAGTTGAGCAGAACCCAGCCCTTCGGATCGAGGATCTCATCGCGGGTGAATTGCGCGGAGTCCGCCTTGTCGACAGCGGCCATCATCTCGTCGGCGATGTTTGGAAAAGCCTGCTTGCCGCCACAGTAGTCATAAACGACACGCGCCGCCGAGGGGGCGTCGGGATTGATGATGTAGTTGGCGTGCTCGCCGGGATTGCGGATGGTTTCCGAGAGATGGTGGTCAAAGACGAGGCCGGCGGCGGCGACGTAGGGCAGGTTGGTGGTGATGTCGCGGCTGGTGATCTCGATCTTGCCGTCCTGCATGTCCTTGGGGTGAACGAATTTGATCTCGTCGATCATCTCGAGTTCGTTGAGCAGAACGGCACAGACCAGGCCGTCGAAATCGCTGCGCGTGACCAGCCGGTATTTTTCCTTACTCATGGCAACTCCTTTTTTCCTGTGAAGCATCAACAATTGGTGGGGGAAGGCAATCGGGTTTCTGCCTTGTCCATTTGGATTCAGCGTTTCTCCGGGGCTTTCTTGACGGCTTTGGCCGCAGCAGATTCCTCGGCCACCGGCGTCTTTCTCCGGGTGCCGGGTGCCGCTACCGGCGGCAACTGGGGTTCAACCGTCTCCAGCTTGTTGTCGCGCATGTAGGCATCCATGTCGCGCCAGCCTTCGTAGATCGGTGCCTTGGGCAGCCACGAGTAAATCGAGTAACAGTCTTCGATGGCCCGCCCCGACTGGCGGCAGGCGCCGCCAACCGCTTTCCCTTCGGCATCGGTGCGGGCGGCTTTGGCCGCCAGGTCTTCGATCCCCAGTTGTTGCTGGATCATGTCGCAAGCGGCCAGACTGAATAACAGAATGGCGGCGATCAAGAAGGTTCGCAGCGGACGTCCTAACGGGTCTGGCACGATGATCCCTGAATATTGATTTGCATAGGTGACATTCTAACCAAAATGCCTGTTCGCTGATCAGTCAACTGTGTCATGGGCTTCCGCTTACCGTACGCCGGTTCTCTTTGGCTCGCCGTTCCTCGCCGGTGTAAGGGCGGGATTCATGCCGGCGGTCTGTGCCCCGCCCGAGCGGAGCCGCATTCAGGAGACTCTTGTCCTCCGGCCTGTGCGGCGCTCCTGCGGCCTCGCCTGGGAGCGGCATCAGCTTGCGCCGGGTCGCATCGTCGCCACTCTTTACCGCGCTGAAGAGCAGAATGAATCCGAGAGCGTTGATCAGGATGAAGGTGCATTCGAGGTAGAGCAGCGGCCAGAATATGGCCGGCTGCGAACGTCGGCCGAAGACGAAATAAAAGCTGTCGAAACCTCCAACATCGGCGCGCAGGAGTGTCTGGTAAGGTTCAAAAGGCGGGAAGGTGAAAATCAGAGCCAGATTGACGGCAGTGAACCAGCCAATGGCGCGCATGAACGAAAAATCCTGGAGATCTCCGTGCTGTTTCCTGCTTTGCAGGGCTAGCCAGGCGGCAAGCGTATTGATGCTGATGAACATCAATTGCAGGGTCAGCAATTCCTTGAATATGGACTTGTTGCCGATCTGGATGAACACCGGATAAAAACCGTCAAAGCTGGGCAACATCGCCTTGGCCAGGGGCTGGCTGGTGAATGGGGGAAACAGAAGCGTGACAAGCATATTCATCAATGCGGCAACAATCACCAGACGCTGGTACTTGTTCATATGCGGTTCTCCTAGGTCGCTCCAAGGTAGACAGGTTGAACTATAGCGTGCTTTGCCGGCAAACAGATACTGAAACTGCACTCGGGATGGCCCGAGTGCAGTTCAGCCTCTATAATCCCGGCTTCGTTGTCTTCACTCAGGACTCCCAATGCATTTCTCTAGAATTCTCATGACCACCTGGGCCTTGCTGTGCGCCGCCCCGCTGATTGCTGCCCCGGCACCGGCGCCGGTTGCCGGTCCGGTCCGGATCGAGTTGTCGCATCGACTTGATGAAGATCGGACTGAACGTCTTGAGCCTCTGATCGAGCATTTCAACAGTCAGCAGAAGGATGTGCATGTCAGCCTGGTGCGTCGCGTCGAAGGGAGCGCGCCAAAACAGCTCAATCTGGTTACTCGTGAGGAATATGCCCGCTTCGCGGCCAACAAGACGAAGTTCATGCCCTTGCATGAAGCCATGCATAAGGCCAGGGTGCCGCTTGAGGCCAGCAGGTTTTCACCCGAATTGATCAGCGACCTGACCGATGCCAAAGGCCGACTTTTTGCCCTGCCGGTCGCTTTTTCCACGCCGGTGCTCTATATCAACAAGGCGGCATTCCGCAATGCCGGCCTGAATCCTGAAACTCCACCCAGGACCTGGCTCGAGATACAGGAGGTTTCAGGCAAACTTTATGAATCCGGCAGCCGCTGCCCGTTCACCACCTCCTGGCCGGCCTGGGTGCATATCGACAATCTGAGCGCCTGGAACGGCGCCGATGTTAACGACGCCAAAGGGCGTCTGGCCTTCAATGGCCTGGTCCAGGTCAAGCATGTGGCGATGATGGCGAGCTGGCACAAGGCCAGATACTTTCACTCTTTCGGGCGTCGCGACGAAGCTGACCGCCGCTTTGTCAATGGTGAATGTGCCATGCTGACCAGTTCGTCTTCACTGTTCGCTTCCCTAGCGGAGAGCAAGACGCTTGAAGCCGGTGTTTCTACGCTGCCTTATCACGACGACGTTTATGGTTCGCCAAAGAATACGCTGGCCGATGGTGCTTCGCTGTGGATTGCCCATGGCTTGAAAGCGGCCGAAATAAAGGGCGTCGCAAAATTCGTGAGCTATGTACTCGGGCCGGAGGTGCAGATCAACCTCACCTTGGCGGGTGGATTCCTGCCGATGACTCCGGTGGCGCGTGCGGCGGCCAGCAGTAAGTTGCTCAAAGCCGATCTGGCCGGATTGCTGGTGGCCTACGCGCAGTTGCAGGGCCGGACTTCGTCACCTGCGGTTCGTGTTTCACAGCTTGAAGCGGTGCGCAACATCGTCGAGGACGAGCTCGAAACGGTTTGGGCCAACAAGGAACCCGCCAAGCAGGCGCTGGATAACGCGGTTCAGCGCGGCAATGCAGTCATGCAGCCGGTGCCGCTGGCCAGGGTCAAACGCAGCAAATGAGCCCTCCCGCGCCCGCCTGGCCTCTCCCGCGCGTCTTTGCGCACCGTTGTGGCGGCGCGTTGGCGCCGGAGAATACGCTGGCCGGGCTGCGTATTGCCGCCGCCATGGGTTGCCGTGCCGTCGAGTTCGATGTGATGCTCTCGGCCGACGGCTCGCCCTGGCTGATTCATGACGAAACGCTGGAACGCACGACCAATGGCGCCGGTCGCGTGTGTGAAACGCCGGATGCCGTACTGCAAGGCCTTGATGCCGGCAGCCAACAGCATCGCGCCTATGCCGGCGAGCCATTGCCAAGCCTTGGCGATGCAGCGGCCTTGTGCCATGAACTTGGCCTGATGGCTAACGTCGAGATCAAACCAGCGACGGGTTTTGAAGCGATTACCGGCGAAGTCGTCGCCCGGCGCATCTCGGAATTGTGGCAAGGCAGGCCCCTGCCGCTGGTCTCTTCATTTTCGCCAGCCGCCCTGGAGGCGGCGCGCCGTGCCGTGCCTCGATTGCCGCTTGGCACTCTGTGGGTGCACCCGCCGGCTGACTGGTTACATCATTTCAATGCGCTGGCGGCATTCAGTCTGCATTGTGCGGCCGACAAGCTGGAGGAAACGGTGCTCGATCAAGCTCGTTCGAGAAAGATTCCCGTACTTTGCTACACGGTCAATGACCGGTCGGCGGCTGAGACGCTTCTGGCGCGCGGCATAAGGTCGGTGTTCAGCGATCGCATTGATGCGTTGCGAAGTTTGTAAATCTTCTTTGCTGGCTTACGAGTTGTTACAAAAGACAGTTTTTTCCGGTTGGGATTGTGAGTTAATCCGTTTGTGCGAAGCCACGCATAACAAAGAATCTAAACAACCCATGGAGATAACGTCATGAAGCTGCTCAACACAACGATCCTTTCACTCATGCTGGTTGCCCCGCTTGCGGCTGTTGCCCAATCAAGCACGACGCCGCTATTCGACCAGCGCCAGGCCAATCAGGAACAGCGCATCCAGCAGGGAGTTCAGTCAGGCGCGCTGACCCAGAGAGAAGCCGCGCGTCTGGAAAAAGGTCAGGATCGCCTGCAGGCAAAAGAAGACAGGGCCAAGGCGGACGGCGTGGTGACGAAACAGGAACGAGCCAATCTCCAGCGTGCCGAGAACAAGCAGAGTGCCAGAATTTATAATCAGAAGCATGACCGCCAGCACGACTTCAATCACAATGGCAAGCTTGATCGGCCACGCGGCAGGAAATGATGCCGACATCAGCACACGCAATGCAACCCGCCGCTGGCGGGTTTTTTGCGGCTCCCTGATAGAGCCATGGTTTCCGGCATAATTGAAGCAAGCATACAGAATATATATGACGCTAACCGTTCAGCGTTATTGGCAAAGAGACCAAGCAAGCTTACTGCTTAAACGCGTGACCATTATCCAAGCAGGGCCTCTATTTCGGCGAGCCACTCGTCCATCGCGTACATAATGCGATACGCATCGTTGAAAACGTGATGTCGAGTCAGTGAACTGCGCAGAACGATGCAACGAATGTCGGTGGTCGACGCCTGGAGCAAGGGCAAGGAAACCTTTCTTTGAATGGGAATGGCCATCGTGATTGCTGGTAGTTTCATTCTGGCAATCGGACTGGCTCGGGGAAATGGCGATGAAGCCCCTCAGCACGCTTGGATTACATAAGTAATCCTGATTAGCAATGAACGTCAGCCCGTGCTTGCAAACCGTCATTCCGGGGCTGCCCGCGAGGGCAGAACCCGGAATCCGACCGAAGGAAGTGTGCCCCGCAGGC
>JFJP01011372.1_pt1 | contig 12994 bp, 17 predicted proteins | sample 431651 | NCBI WGS metagenome assembly JFJP01 (sample SAMN02602958, study PRJNA72255) | Microbial mat metagenome, whole genome shotgun sequencing project. | biome: fresh water; feature: sink hole; material: water; isolation source: purple microbial (photo- and chemosynthetic) mats found in...
GTGGATTGAAAGAGGTTTTGAGCAAATACACCCGTAAAAACATAGGCCAAATAGTTGTAACCTGCATTCAAACTATTAAAACTATTTCCCAAAATAACAATGAAGATAAGCGGGAAGACTAAGGTGGAGACAATCCGTAGACCGTCACGCAAAAATTTTAACAGGTCGCGATAGGCAATCGCGAGAATGGCGGTTAATTCCATAAATTAGGTTAAGAGTAGCCGTTACGCATGGTTGTGCCTAAATTCTACTCTTCCTCCAAACGTTCCACAATCGAAATATAGGCTTCTTCCAGGTTAGGGGTGTGGGTTTTTAGCACGGTGAGGGGCGTATCAATGGCCTTAAGAATACGATGACCTGTGCGCCCTTTGATGGGGATTTTGAAGCGGGGCGTTTCGGTGAAGGGGATATTTTGCTTTATTAACTCAGCGCGCAACACGGCGCGGTCAGCCGCATCAATCAGTAAATATTCGTCCACCAATTGCGATTTGACCTCTTCAGGTGTCCCATGTGAAACAATCCGACCTTTATTGATGATACAAATGGTGTCCGCGTCCTCTGCTTCATCTAAATAGTGCGTGGTTAAGAAAACTGTCGTGCCACTCGTGGCTTGCACTTGCCGAATATATTGCCACAAGGACTGTCGTGCCACTCGTGGCTTGCACTTGCCGAATATATTGCCACAAGGTGCGCCGACTCGCGGGGTCGAGGCCAACGGTGGGTTCGTCTAAAAATAGCACTTTGGGATTATGCAGCAAACTCCGCATAATTTCGAGTTTGCGCTTCATGCCACCTGAGAAGGTTTTGATGGGGCGAAAAATCTCGTCCTTAATACCGAGTAACTCGGCCAATTCATGCACCTTATCGCGATACACTTTGGGCATTGTGCCAAAGGTGGGGCGAAAAGGATATAAACCGTAAAGCATGGCATGAAAACGGACATTTTCCTCTGCCGTCAAGTTCAGGTCAAGGCTCGGTCATGAAAACGGACATTTTCCTCTGCCGTCAAGTTCAGGTCAAGGCTCGGTTTTTGGAAAATAATGCCCACATTACGCCGCACATTACTGGCTTGAGTGGCTAAGTCATACCCCGCAATGGTGGCTTTGCCTGAGGTGGCGGAGAGGGTGGTGGTTAAGATGGAGATGGTGGTGGTTTTACCCGCGCCATTTGGCCCAAGCAGCGCAAATAATTGACCTGGAGCCACGCTAAAAGAAACCCCGTCAACGGCATTGTTTGGGCTATTCTTATATTTCTTAATGAGATTGGTGACTTCAATAATGGGGAGCATATAGGAGAAACCAGAATCCGCGAAGTAACACGAAGAAATAATAAAAAAATTTAAAACTCAGCGTTACGGCGCGGATTCAGGATGATGGAAATACAAAGAAACACTAAGCACAATCATCATCTCTTAGTGTTTCTTCGGACTCCTTTATTAGATGCTGTTGGGTGAAAAAGAACAACTAAGCCTCAACCGAGGCTTCCGTTGCGGTTTCAGCCGCGACTTTTTCAGCCAGTACGGCGGCAGCTTGCGCTTGGGCGCGCTCTTGTGCCACTCGCACGGCTTCGGCACGGGCGGCTTCTTTGGCGGCGGCACGGTCACGCTCTAAAATGCCCCCTTCAGGTAACACTTCAACCTGAATTTTGATGCTCAAATCCATCACAATTTTGAGAATCACTTCATGGTCGCCTAATTGACGAATCGGTTCAGCCAACACGACTTTTCGTTTATCAATGGTAATGCCTGTTTTATCCACAATCGCTTGCGCCACTTCGGCTGAGGTGACAGAACCATACAATTTACCCATTTCCCCTGAACGGCGTTCAAAGGTCAATTTGAGGTCTTTTAATTGATTCGCAATGGCTTTGGCATCTTCTAATTCACGGGCGCGATATTTTTCGGCGGCTCGACGAATGGTTTCAGCTTGTTTCAAGGCCCCAGGCGTAGCCAACATGGCTAATTGATGGGGAATTAAATAATTCCGCCCAAAGCCATTCGCCACTTTTTTCACATCGCCAGCATAGCCTAAATTATCGACATCTTTTAGTAATAATATTTCCACGATATTTCCTCATTTAGTTCAGTTTAGAATAGACACAAACGCCAAGTATACCCTAGAGTGAGCGGTTATCCAAATTTGTGATGAGCCATGCGACAGAATCATTGCCACTTAAAATTGCTAAAATCACCCAATGGCTTATCATGCGGATAGTGCTTTGTTCATTTAATTTCTATAGGGCTGTTCCAAGAAAATAAACCTCCCAAAGAGGAGTTAACACGCCCTCGTGCTAACTCCTGATTACACGAGGGCGTGTATCACTCCTGATACACGAGGGCGTGTATCACTCCTCAAGATTTGGGACGATTTAAATCTTGGAACGGCCTAGTAGCCCTTATAAGGGCTGATTGATACGATAAGAACAAGGCAATTTCGGGGATTTAGTCATCAGGTGACTTGAAGTCACCTGATGACTAGACTCCATCACATTTAATTACTCAACTTCAAAGGAAACCCCCATGCGCGACGAAGCCTTGACCTACGCCCAGAGCCATCAATCTGAGGCTTTGGAAGATTTAAAAACATTTTTACGTATTCCCAGTGTCAGCACCTTGCCTGAACACCAACCTGATATGCAGCGCGCCGCCCAATGGTTGGCGGATAAATTTACCACGTTAGGATTGCAACATATCGCCATAATGCCCACCGCAGGCCACCCCGTCGTTTATGCGGATTGGCTACACGCAGGAGTGCAAGCCCCCACGCTCTTAATTTATGGTCATTACGATGTGCAACCCGCCGACCCGTTGGAGGAATGGTCTACGCCGCCCTTTGAACCCACCGTAAGAGATGATAAGCTCTATGCGCGCGGGGCAGATGATAATAAAGGGCAACATTATAGCCACCTGGCCGCAGTGGAGGCTTATCTTAAAACCAGTGGACGGTTGCCACTGAATGTGAAATTTTTGATTGAAGGGGAAGAGGAAATTGGCAGCCCCAATTTGCGCGCCTTCATTAAAGAGCAGCATGAATTGCTTAAAGCAGATGTCGCCGTTATCTCCGACACGGGCATGATTGATGCCCAACACGCCCGCCATTGTGACGGGGTTGCGCGGCTTGGTGTATATGGAAATTACGTTACGCGGCTCGGCGCAAGATTTACATTCGGGCGCGTATGGCGGGGTGGTGGAAAATCCCTTGAACGCGATGGCGAAAATGTTGGCCGCGTTACATGATGATAACGGACGTGTGACCATTCCCCATTTTTATGACCAGGTGGAGGTGCTTGACCCCGCCGAGCGTGAACGCTTAAGCCATAGCCCGTTGACGGCGGAATTGGTGCAACAGGAAACGGGCGCGCCCGCGTTATGGGGTGAAATGGGCTACCATGTGGCGGAGCGCATTGGCACTCGCCCGACCTTAGAAGTGCATGGGATTCGCGGCGGCTTTATTGGCGAAGGACAAAAAACGGTCATTCCCGCGGTGGCGATGGCGAAGGTGAGTATGCGCCTCGTGCCGCATCAAGATTCGACGGAAATTGCCGAGCTATTCCGCCAACATATTGAGGCCATCTGCCCCAAAACCATGATCCTGACCGTTAGAAAACTCTCCGCCGAAAATGGCGCGGTGGTGGACGGTAATCACCCTTCTATTGAAGCGGCGGCGCAAGCCTATCAATTAGCTTTTGGGCAACGCCCCGTATTATTACGCGAAGGGGGCAGTTTGCCCGTGGTGACCATGTTCATGGAAATTTTACAGGCCCCTGTGGTGTTGATGGGTTTTGGTCTGCCTGATGACCATATTCATTCGCCCAATGAACGGTATCATCTGCCCAATCTTTATCGCGGCATTGAGACGGCAATTCATTATTACGATATTTTAGGTAAGCAAGAGAAATAAGAATCCGCGAAGGACGCGAAGAAAAGCGAAGGTTTGATTTTTTCTTCCAATTTCTGCGCGTCTCTTCACGGATTCCCATTATTAAGGATACTATCATGGCTCAAAAGAAAAAAGATAAACGTCAACAAAAAATCAATCAACGCCGCGCCGAGAAAACGCGCGAGCGCAAACATAAAAATTCGTCTCGGCCTAACACGGCCAAATCAACTGTTCCATTACAGCCTATGGCTCCGTTGATGGAGTATGTCCGCAAACATTCGGCTACACCTGAAGAAACGAACAGTAATATGGAGTTTCTCATTGAGGATAGTGGTCAATTGGTGCAAGAGCCAGAATTTGCCGAATTGCTGATTGACCCACTGGCTGCCTTACGAATTGTAGCGGAAATAGAACAAAGTTCAGTCCGCGATATTAATGAAGATGATGATGTTACCCTAGAAGATCTGTCTGATTTTACGCAAGCCTTAAGTAAACTTTTAACGCCTGAGGTGCAAAACGCGATTCTTAGACAACTAAAACTTCTCGCTGAACGTCAAGAAATGAATCGCAATTTAGCCAAAGCCGCCCATGTAAAGTTGCTCCACTCCCTGTTAGAGACCGTTCGAACACGGGAAGTTTGGACGCTCATTGAATTTATCCGCACCTTGATTGAAAAAAGTATTAGTGCGGGCTATGATTTGATGGAAAATATAGATAAATTACAGGATATAACAGGGGGCGAATCTGAACAACAGATGACAGAATTAATAACCCGTTATCCAGGGTTAGAGACTTTCCTAGAAAACCAGATGGACCAAGTCTATATTGACGGTTTACAAGCCCTGTATAAAGGTGATTTAGCGTTAGATTTATTTAATGACGACGAATTAGGATATTCAGTGAGTGCATGGTCAACTACCGTTGGTCACTCTATTGATTTAGAACAATTAAAAGACCTCAGTGAGTTAGGCGATGGCATAACGGGATATGTCGAAAAAATAGAACCCCATATTACGGGATTAGCCACGCCTAACCGATTAGCGGAAATGCAAGCCTATATTGAACAGGTGATGGCGCAGCCCAAAGCGTTAGCTCAGTGGCAACCATTTTTGGCAATAATTAAGGAAGATTTAGTTGAAGATGGCAGTTATGAACACTTTTTAACTCACGCTATGATCGGACAAACCATACGGATATTGATTCAAGCCAGGAAAATCCTAGCCAAGTCATGAAAATCGCCTTATATCTTTCGCCTCATTATGATGATGCCGCCCTCTCTTGTGGCGGCCTCATCCACCAACAAGCCCAGGCAGGGCAGTCGGTCATGGTGGTGACAGTGTGCGCCGCGCCACCCGCTGACCCGCTGTCGCCTTACGCGGCACGCATGCACGCGCGGTGGAGCAGTGAACTTGGCCCGAAAGAAATTGTCACTGCCCGTCAAGCGGAGGATAACGCGGCCATGCAACGCTTGGGCGCAATCCCCATTTATTTGGGCTTTAACGATTGTATTTATCGCGGCTATCCCCATTGGTATTACAATCAGAGTACGGATATTTTTGGGGCAATTCATGCCAACGATGTAGCCTTGATTGACAAAATTGTCGCCGCCTGCCAAGCCATTGCCCCACCTCAAAATATTACGCTTTATGCCCCCCTCGCCATCGGCAACCATGTTGACCATCAATTGACCCATGCGGCCGCATGGCAACTCGGCGCGTTGGGTTATGATGTTTACTTTTATGAAGATTACCCCTACAGTGACCCCGCGTTCCCCTTCAATCAAATTGCCACCCGCCCTAATGATAACCACCGTTTGCAAGCTCGCTTAACACATATCATGGCGGAGCGTCAAATCACACTCATCTCTCACTTAAGCCCTTTGTCAGCAACCAACCTCCAAGCCAAAGCCAAAAGCATTTGCGCCTACGCCTCCCAAATCGGCACACTGTTTGGTGAAGCAACCAGCGTCCTGCCCCGTATCCAAGATTACGCCGAGTATGTCGGGCAAGGTCAATGGGCGGAACGGTATTGGAAATAAATCAAGGGAGTCCAAATCTTTAGATTTGATAGGTTTAATTGTCAAATCTAAAGATTTGGACTCCAAGCTATAGCCTCACCTACTATACAGCTAAACCGTTTTGACATCCCCTTAAGTTTCACTACAATTAACGGACAGAATCACATGGGAAGATAAAACCAGAATTACTTCACCATAGGAGAGACCATGAACCCCATATTTGAAACGGTCAAGCAGTTATCAGTCACAGAGCAAATTGATTTATTACATTATTTAACAAATCAGGTCAATAAACAGGCTAAATTAGTACATGTGGCTTTTTTACCGATTGAAGAAACTGAACTTGCTGAAATAGATGACCCGATATTAACAAATGATGAATTTGAAATATTGCTCGAATGGCTCACTCATCTCCGTCAACAACAAAAAACTCGCCTGGGGCTATCAAATCAAAAACGGCTTAAACTCATGGAATGGGTGACAGATTCCTTTATGCAAGATATTCCCCAATGGGGCGCAGGGGCGGAGTTTTGGCCTGAAGATGATATTGAAATTTTCGACCAATTCTTACAAGAAGCGCGGGCGCATTAACGATGTTGTTATTAGATACTAATATTATTTCTTACCTGCTTAAACAAGATAGCCGCGCGACTTTATATCAAGCCATTTTGAGTAGTGATAAAGCCCATGCCATTTCTTTAATGACCGTAGCCGAGTTATTCCAATGGGCAGATGAACGGCAATGGGGTCAGCCTCGCCGCCAAATGCTTGAAACTTGGCTTAATCAAAATTATCAAATTCTGCCGCTTGAGTATGCCATCTGTGAAACCTGGGCTAAAATTCGGGTAGAGTGTCAGGCCAAAGGTCAACGCATAGAGGTAGCTGACGCTTGGATTGCGGCCACAGCCATCTATCATCAGATACCATTGGTCACGCACAATGTTAAAGATTTTCGCTGCATCAGCCAACTTAAGTTGGGAGGCCCCCCCTAAAACAGCACAGGTCAGGCAAATTTGCCTGACCTGTGCTGTTCACTTCATTAAATAAATTTATTCATATTACATCATCAAGTTTATGCTCTATTTCTAGCAAAACCTCTTCTAAGGTTGGCACTTGCGGATTGCCGATAACGGTACTTTCATCTACATGAATGTGATGAGGAGCATGGGGCAAATGAGGAAAATGATTAACATTATCCCAACGTCGCATTAATTTTTGTTGCTCATCTTGCCAATGAAAAGTATAGGTATGCGTAAGAATTTGCAAGTCCTCATCAACTGCTAAATATTCCGCAAACTCTAATAATCCCCTGTTACTTAACATAGCCTTCACACGAATACGCCCATCATGAGCTGTAATATTTTGCTTTAATACCACAAAATTGGTGATGATAGGGCTAAGAATCATTAACTCTTGGTAATGACTAAACCGCGTTGTAATAAAACTGTTCATGCGACTAGAGGTAAGAAAGCTAAGGATTGCTGAATAGTTTGATATATTTGCCAAGCCCCCGACCAATCCACAAAATCTAACTCATCTCCTAATTCACCTTGCGTAAATTTGGCCTGAAATTCAGCCGAAGGCCAACCATAAAGTTGCTCAAATTGGTTTAACTCCGCCTCTAAAGCCACTTGTTGTTGCTTTAAATGACGAAATTCTTGCGCCAAGAGTTTATCTAATACCTGGTCTATCAGTGGATCATGGTATCGTTGCGCCACTTTAAGGTAAGTGACAAATTTCTCTGCTTTTTCAATCGTCGTTAAAGTTAACATAGCTTTTTATCAATAGTCTGTCAGCGTGTCAGCGAGTCAGCCTTTAGCTGACAGACTGACTCGCTGAACTCTATTACATCTCCGCCAAAACCCCACGTAGGAGAGCCATCAATTTTGGCACAATAATTTTACCCGTCTCCAACACTTCCTCATGGGTGGTAATCTCTTCTGACTCGTAATCCTGAATGGTCGCATTCGTAATACTGCTAATGCCTAACACCCGCATGCCCGCGTGGTTCGCCACAATCACCTCTGGCACGGTGGACATGCCCACCGCGTCCGCGCCCACCATGCGTAAATAGCGCAACTCGGCGGGGGTCTCAAAGGTCGGGCCAGCGAGAGCCGCATAAACCCCTTCATGCAAAGTTAGCCCCTGCGCCTGCGCCACGCGGCGCGCCACTTTCAGCAAATCACGAGTGTAGGCTTGGGTCATGCTCGGAAAACGGGGGCCAAATTCCTCAATATTGGGGCCGCATAACGGATTACTCCCCGCAAAACCAACCATGTTCAGGTGGTCTTTAATCAACATCAAATCACCCGCCTTAAAATCGGGGTTCGTGCCACCCGCCGCATTGGTGACAATGAGGGTCTCAATGCCTAACAATTTCATCACGCGGACAGGTAGCGTAATGTGCTGCATGGAGTAGCCTTCATAAAAATGGGTGCGCCCTTGCATGGCTAACACGGTTTTACCCGCCAACTTGCCAATGACCAACTTGCCCGCATGACCCACCACGCCTGATACGGGGAAATTTGGAACGTTAGCGTAAGGTACATGGTCGGCTTGCTCAATTTCATCAGCTAACGGGCTAAGTCCTGACCCTAAAATGAGGCCAATGGTGGGTTGGTGGGCGGTTTGGCTACGAACATACTCGGCGGCAGCACTAAATTCTTGATAGGTGAAAAATGGCTTGGTATTAACGGTCATGAAATTATCCTTTATGAATTACGATTTAGGGCAAAACCCTCACCCCGACCCTCTCCCACAGGGCGAGGGAGCAAAACTTCCCTCCCTTTGGGGGGGATTGAGGGGGGGATTTTGTATAAGTCCTACAGGTTTAAGAGTCTTTACGATAAATTAGTTCTTTAATATTATCTTGGCGCATGTGGCTATAAACTTGAGTGGTGGAAATGTTGGCATGGCCGAGCAAAATTTGAATATCTTGTAATGATTTGCCCTGGCTCAGTTTGTGCGCGGCGAAAGAGTGGCGTAAGGTATGCGGGGTGACATGCACCGAAATGCCGACCACTTTAACATAATGCTTAATTATCAACCACAACCCTTGACGGGTTAAGCGTTGGCCGCGACTGTTCACAAATAGCGCGGGCGTGTCGGTATGTAACACTAATTGTTCGCGGCCATGTTCCACATAATAACGAATGGCCTCTAGTGAAGGGCCGCTTAGGGGAATATCCCGTTCTTGGGAGCTATTTTTTTTGCCGCGAATGCTCACCTCGCCGCTAGTGCGCCCTAAAGCCAAGTCAGTGACATCTAATGACACCAACTCCGTCACCCGCATGCCCGCGCCATAAAGCATTTCTAACAGGGCTAAATCACGCTGAGATTTAGGACTATTACTATCCTCGGCAGCAGGAGATTGTAATAAACGGTCAACTTCATCAAAAGTGAGGGTTTTGGGCAGCCGTTTTTGCACTTTTGGCGGGTCTAATTTGTAGGTCAAATCTTCGCGCAAATCGCCTTCAGCGACCAAAAAATTAAAAAAGGCTTTGAGCGCGGCAATTTTACGCGCCACCGTCGAGGAGCTATAATCGCTCTCTTTGAGCGAATCAATATAATCAATTAGCAATTCATGGTCAGCCTCAGCCCAATCTGCCAACGGCTGGCCAATGTCATCACTGGTTACATAGTCGAGAAATTGCGTCAGGTCATTCTGATACGCCACGACGGTGTTATCAGAATAGCCCCGTTCTATCTCCAAGAATTTGAGAAAATCTTGGATTCGTCTTCTCATTAGTTTGCCCCTTAAATCTGCCATAAACAAGGTAATTAACAACCCCATTGTACCAGAACTTTCCATAACAATCAAGTCAATCGGCTTAAAACACTTTCACTTTTTCAGCGAGATTATGGTATAATCACCGTTTGTTTAGACCTACAAGGTTTCAAAAACCTTGCAGGTCTATAAAAATTCTAAAGGTTACTCTTTGAAACGGTTTTATTTACGCCATCTTCTCGGCCTCATTTATCTGGGCATGGTCGGCTGCAATGCTCCCCCAACTCCGCTGGTTCAGCCAGCCACCCCCTCCCCCGTAGCGACAACCATGCCGCCCAGCCCTAGTGCCACTAAAACTGCCGAGGCCACGCCTACCCTGGCCGCCACGCCGCAGGTTTATGTGGTACAGGCGGGTGACACAATATTAACGATTGCCGCGAAATTTAACCGTTCTAAAACCAGTCTCCAATTGGCAAATGGCTTGCTTGACCCGCGCCAACTCATGATCGGGCAACGCCTTATCATTCCGCCGCAGAGCTTAAATGAAGGTATTCCCACCGTCACGCCCACGCCATTGCCCATGTTCATGGAAGCGGTCAATTTCTACCCCAATCCTTCGGGCAGTTTATGGTGTTTGGCACAAGTGCATAATTCGAGTGAGCAGGCCGTAACTGAAGTACAGGTTGAAGCAACTTTATTAGACAGCAACGGCGTGGTTTTAGACCGCGCCCATGCTTTTAGCCAATTGGAAGTTATCTTACCAAAAATGACATCTCCGATAGCTATTCTATTCACCAACCCGCCCGCCGACTTTGCTCAATATCAGCTTAAGGTTATTACCGCCCGCCCCCTGCCCGCGCAAAACCGTTACTATTTTGATTTAGCAGTCTCCAATTTGCATGGTGAAGTGGTCGGGGCTGCCTTATATCGTTTGTCAGGCCAATTGCATAATCAAGGTAAATATAATGCCGAATCGATTCGCTTGGTGGCCGTAGCGTATAACGCCGCCAATCAAATATTAGCTGAACGTCAAGCTAATTTAACTGTTCAGTTGCTCAAAGCCGATGCAACCACACCCTTCATGGTAGATTTAATGACCCATGACCAGGTTGACCATTATCACGTTTTCGTTGAAAGTCTACAAGCCAAATAAAATCAGCCATTTATTAATGGAGTGCAAACCTTTAGGTTTGCCTAAAACTTATGGCGCAAACCTTTAGGTTTGCACTCCTCTATTACTCTCATATTATGTCCAAATATTACCCTTTGATTGGTATTCCCTGCCGTTCTGATAACAGCGGCATTTACGCGGGCCGTCCCATTAACGCTCTTAACAGTAGTTACACTAACGCCGTTATTGCGGCGGGAGGCTTACCAATTATGATTCCGCTTCATCTTACCGATGAGCAAATTGAGCAAGTGTTCAATCAAGTGGACGGCCTATTATTCTCTGGCGGCGGCGATATTGAGCCGAGTTTTTATAACGAAACGCCCCAGGTTGATAACCTCAGCGATGTGGAAGTGCCGCGCGATACGCTGGAAATTAAGCTCATGCAACTGGCAGTAGAACGCAAAAAACCCTTTTTTGGCATTTGTCGCGGCATTCAAGTGATGAATGTGGCAAATGGGGGTAATTTATGGCAAGATGTTGCCCGCCAAAATCACCAAGCGATTCGCCATGATTTTTATTACAGCGACCCCAATGCTTACCCCCGTAATCACCTTGCCCATGAGGTTATGTTGGAAAAATCATCGTTAATCCACGAAATTGTGCAAACAGATTATTTGGTGGTCAATAGTTTGCATCATCAAGCGGCCAAAGATGTGCCAGATAATCTTAAGATAACGGGACAATCGGAAGATAACGCGGTGGAGGTGTTAGAAGTGATTGACCACCCCTTTGGCTTGGGCGTGCAGTGGCATCCCGAAGAATTGGTGAAAGAACATGAAACGGCGCGCCAAATGTTTGCCGCTTTTGTTGAGGCCACGCGTCAGCATGTAATACGGAGTCCAAAGCCGTAGGCTTTGAGCAATGGAGCTGACCTGTAGGGTAAAAGCGTGGGGGGGCTGCTCCTGCGCTTTTTTGATTGGTTGCTTTTTTGGTCATGGTATGGTAGCATAATAGAGAAAGTTTTACTGGTTTCTTATCAAAATATTTTTTAATCTAAAAGTGAGAAATTTCATTATGGTAAATATCACCGACACCAAAATACAAATTACTTTTGAGGATTTATTGCTCAATTTTAAACAAATTCTGGCAGGCATAAAAAAGGGCAAAGAGTTTTTTTTGATTAAAGATAATGAAATATTATTTCAAATAACAAAAGCACCCGTTAACATGGAATGGACAGAAGAATATGAAGCAAGTTTGCCTTACAAACCTGAGTTTGTTAAGCAAACTTTGGCTCGGAGTGAAAGTGCTAGAGCAGGTAATGTCATTCCCCATGAGGAAGTCGCAGAAATGTTTGAAGCGCGATTAAAAAATTCCGATGACCGACAATAGATTTTATGTGCAGTGGGAAAAAGAGGCATACAAGGATTTAATTAAATTAGATGCGACGATAGCTCTTCAGATATTAAATAGTATTGCAAAACTGGCTCATAATCCAAAAGAAATCGGCAAACCGCTTAAGGGAAATTTGAAACATAAAATGAGACTTCGGGTGGGAGATTATCGTGTCGTATATGAAATAGAAGAAAATAAGGTTTTATTAACAGATATTGGACATCGTAAAGATATTTATGAGGGTGATTAGAACCACAGCGGTAAGGGTTGCTGTACTACAGCGAAGTGTTGAAATAAACGAATGGGACATGCAGCAGGGCGGCCATGGGGCTGACCTGTAGGGTCAAAGCGTGGGGGGCTGCTCCTGCGCTTTTTTGATTTTGTAAGTATGAACTAAATTGAGGTATACTCAAGGCAAGTAGAAATTGCCCTTTTTGGAGTGCAAACCTTATGAAGGTTCGGAAAATAAATCGGTAAAGAATAGCCTGTAAGAAACAAGGAGTCCGCAATCCTTTGCGGACAGCCCGCAAATAATTGCGGACTCCTTTCATTGCCGAAATAATTCTCGAACCTGCATAAGGTTTGCACTCCTCTTTATACCCTGGCTGAGTATCGTCACAATTTCATGACTCCCATTGGTTTATTTGACTCAGGCGTTGGCGGCCTCTCTATTTGGCAAGAAATTGTAAGACAATTACCCCATGAATCCACCATTTATGTGGCTGACCAGGGGCATTGTCCTTATGGCCCGCGCTCGGCGGAAGAAATTAGAGCGTTATCCGCCCAAATTGTGCAATTTTTGGTCAGCCAAGAGTGTAAATTGATTGTTATTGCCTGTAATACCGCGAGCGCGGCGGCTCTAAAAT
>JFJP01020956.1_pt1 | contig 12994 bp, 10 predicted proteins | sample 431651 | NCBI WGS metagenome assembly JFJP01 (sample SAMN02602958, study PRJNA72255) | Microbial mat metagenome, whole genome shotgun sequencing project. | biome: fresh water; feature: sink hole; material: water; isolation source: purple microbial (photo- and chemosynthetic) mats found in...
AGCCGATGACCTTCGAGGTGAACGGTGGCGGCGATGACGCTGGCGAGGCCGAGGCCGTGCCGTTCGCCCCCGGCCCAGCCGGCACCGGACCGTAGCTGGCCGCTGGTTGCTGGTCGCTGGTTGCTGGTCGCTGGCCGCTGGCCGCTGGGCGCTGGGCGCTCCCCTTCTGCCGACTCAGCCTCTGCGGCGCAGTTCGCGCGGACCCATTCCGGTCAGGCGCCGGCATACCCGGCTGAAGTGGAACGGGTCGTCGTAGCCGCACGCGGCTGCGATGCGTTGGATCGCCATGCTGGTGGTCAGCAGCTGGTGGCGGGCGCGCTCGAAGCGGTGACGTTCCAGCCAGGCGCGCGGACTCTCGCCGGTGAGGCGGCGGAAGGCGGCGCGCCGGCGCGGCGGGCCAGGCCGGCCACCGTCCAGCGCCGGCCGTCGAGGTCGAGATGGGTGAGGATCTGCGAGAGGTCCCGGCCGATCTCGGCGCTGGCGCCATCCTCCGGTTCGCATTCGGCGATCAGGTCGTGGACGGCGCTGGCGAGGATGCCGGCCGCCTGCAGCCGCGCCGCTGCACCGGCGTGACGGCGCAGCAGCCATTGCCGCACCAGCGGTGCGAAGCGTTCGCGCCAGGACTCCGGCGCGGCCAGGCGGGTGATGGCGGGGACCACCGCCAGCTCACCGCTGGGCGTGCGCAGGCGCCAATGCAGGCGCGAGGGGCTGTCGCTGCGCTGGCGCTCGCCGCCGACGCGCTCCATCATGTCCGGGTAGGCCAGAACAGGCTGGGCGGTGAGATCGAAATGCACCGCGAGGTGCTGACCGGCCTGGTCCTGGGCGTGCGGCTCGCCTGGAGGGATCAGCAGCAGGTGGCCGGCCGGCAGCGGCTCGCTGGCGCGCAGACGCTCCCACCATACCCAGGCTTCGCCGGTCAGCTGCAGGACCAGCTCCCAATCGCGCAGCCGGCGCAATGTGGCACTGTGCGCCCGCCTGCCGTGCCCGGCGACGTGGGCGAGGCGCAGCCAGGGGGACCAGGGCGGGTCGGCAAGCGGGATATCGGCGATGATTTGTCCAGGTTTATCGTTCATCGCTGCCATGTTCATATGCTAATGACCGCTAGGATGTATCCAGTCGCCAGCAGGACACCTACGGAAACGCCAGGAATCCCATGCCGCTCTACCCATCGTCCGCCTCCCCGACCCTCTCCGCCGCAGCCTTCGCCAAACCCGGTCCGGAATATCGCGGGGCGCCGTTCTGGAGCTGGAACTGCAAGCTCGACCGCGCGAAGCTGCTGCGCCAGACCGGCTGGCTCGCCGAGATGGGTCTGGGCGGCTGGCACATCCACGCCCGCACCGGCCTCGACACGCCGTACATGGGCCCCGAGTTCCTCGACCACGTCAAGGCCTGCGTCGAGGACGGCCGCGCCCGCGGCGGACTGCGCACCTGGCTGTATGACGAGGACCGCTGGCCCTCCGGCGCCGCCGGCGGCATCGTCACCAGGGAGGAGCGTTTCCGTTCGCGCTTCCTGCTCTTCACGCCCAAGGCCGAGGCGCCGCCCAGCACCACCGTCACCTCGCAGTCGGTGGGCGGACGCAGCGGGTGTGGCCGGCTGCTGGCGCGCTACGCGGTGCAGCTCGACGCCCAGGGCGCGCTGGCCGGCTACCGGCGGCTGGCCGACGGGGCGGTTCCGGCGGCCGGCGAGAAGCTGTGGTACGCGTTCCTCGAGGTGTCGGAGCCGTCGAGCTGGTACAACGGCCAGACCTACGTCGACACGCTGAATCCGGCGGCGATCCGCCGTTTCGTCGAGGTCACCCACGAGCCGTACCGCCAGGCGGTGGGCAAGGACTTCGGCGGCCTGGTGCCGGCGATCTTCACCGACGAGCCGCAGTTCACCCGCAAGCAGCCGCTGCCGGCCGCCACGTCCGAGACCGATGCGATCATGCCGTGGACCGACGACCTCGTCGACAGCCACGTCGCGGTGTTCGGTTGCGATCCGCTCGACACCCTGCCCGAGGTGTTCTGGGACCTGCCCGGCGGGAAGGCGTCGCCGGCGCGCTGGCGCTTCCACGAGCACACCGCCGAGCGCTTCGCCGCGGCCTTCGCCGACACCATCGGCACCTGGTGCGCGAAACACGGCATCGCCTTCACCGGCCACCTCATGGAGGAGCAGTCGCTGGAGAGCCAGACCCATGCCACCGGCGAGGCGATGCGCAGCTACCGCGGCTTCCAGATCCCCGGCATCGACCTGCTGTGCGACGCGCTGGAGCTGACCACGGCCAAGCAGACGCAGAGCGCCAAGCACCAATACGACCGCGAGGGCATGCTGTCCGAGCTCTATGGCGTGACCGACTGGGACTTCACCTTCGCCGGCCACAAGCGCCAGGGCGACTGGCAGGCGGCCCTGGGCATCACCGTGCGCGTGCACCACCTCTCGTGGGTCAGCATGCAGGGCGAGGCCAAGCGCGACTACCCGGCCTCGATCCACTACCAGAGCCCGTGGTTCCGCGAGTATCCGCTGGTCGAGGACCACTTCGCCCGGGTCAACAGCGTGCTGACCCGCGGCAAGCCGCGCATCCGCGTCGCGGTGGTGCACCCGGTCGAGAGCTACTGGCTGGCCTACGGTCCGCGCGCCAGCACCGGCGCGGCGCGCGAGGCGTTGGAGCGCTCGTTCCAGGACGTCGCCAAGTGGCTGTGCTTCGGTACCGTCGACTTCGACTACCTGTGCGAGTCGCTGCTGCCGTCGCAGTGCGCCCGCGGCGCCAATCCGCTGCCGGTCGGGGCGATGGCCTATGACGCGGTGGTGGTGCCGCCGCTGCGCACCATCCGCGCCTCGACCGTCGAGCGGCTGGAGGCCTTCGCCGCCGCCGGCGGCCGGCTGGTCTTCCTCGGGGATCCGCCCGCGCTGGTCGACTGCCTGCCCTCGGATCGTGCCGTGCGCCTGGCCGACGGCCGCCGCGTGCCGTGCGACCAGGCGGCGCTGCTCGACGCCCTCGCCCCGGTGCGCGAGGTCGAGGTGCTGCACGCCGACGGCAACCCGGCGTGGACGGTGCTGACCCAGCTGCGCGACGACGGCGCGGCGCGCCACCTCTTCGCCTGCAACAACAGCGACGGCCATGCGCTGCGGGGCGCGCGCCTCCGCTTGCGCGGCACCTGGGCGGTGCGTGCGCTCGATACCCACGCCGGCACCAGCGCCGACCTGCCGGCCCAGCACCACGACGGCTGGACCGAGGTGGTGCGCGACCTGCCGCCGGTGGGCCACGCGCTGCTGAGCTTCACGCCCGCGACGGCCGCCATCGCGACGATCCCGGCGACGCCGGCGTGGAAGCCGCTCGCCACCCTCGACGACCCCTGCCCGGTCGAGCTGTCCGAGCCCAACGTCCTGCTGCTCGACCAGGCTGAATGGCGCATCGGCGATGGCGCCTGGCAGCCGGCCGAGGAGGTCCTGCGCCTGGACAACGCCGTGCGCACGGGCCTGGGCATCCACGAGCGCGAGGGGCACATGGCCCAGCCGTGGACCGACACCGCGCCGGCTCCGGTGCTCGGCCAGGTCGCGCTGCGGTTCACCGTGCGGAGCGAGGTGGCGGTGTCCGCCTCGCGCCTGGCGATCGAGCAGCCGGAGGGGGTGCGCATCCGCCTCGACGGCGCCGAGGTCGCGGTCCGCGATGTCGGCTGGTGGGTCGATGAGGACATCCGCCTGACCGACATCCCGGCGATGGCCGCCGGCACGCATGTGCTCGAGGTCATCCGCCCCTACACCCGCCGCAGCGGGCTGGAGTGGATGTACCTGCTCGGCGACTTCGGCGTGCGCGTCGAGGGCCGCCGCGCGGTGCTGACCGCGCCGGTGCGCCGGCTCGCCTTCGGCGACTGGACCCACCAGGGCCTGCCGTTCTACGCCGGCAACGTCACCTACCGCTGCCCGGTGCAGGGGGGCGGACGCCTGCGCCTCGGCCTACCGCACCTCGGCGCGCCGCTGGCCAAGGTCGAGCTCGATGGGCAGGATGCCGGCCGCATCTGGCTGCCGCCGTGGCGCCTCGAGCTCGGGACCGTGCCGGCGGGAGCGCATACGCTGGCGATCACCCTGTTCGGCAACCGTCGCAACGCCTTCGGCGCGGTGCATTGCCGCCAGCCGTCCCGCCGCTGGTGGGGCCCGGACTCCTGGCGCACCGGCGGCGACGGCTGGGCCTACGAGTACCAGTTGCGGCCGTACGGGATCCTTGCCGCCCCGGTGCTGGAGCAGGACAGGTAGTCCCCGGCGAGGCTTGTCCGCCGGCGGGAATCGCCTTTACTGGCGCCATGAAGCGCCTCCTGCCGCTGGTCCTGGCCATCGCCTCCGCCGCAGCGGCCGATCCGGTCGTGGTCGAGGTGCCGCGCGCCGGCGGCCCGCTGCGCCTGATCATCGACGGAGGCGAGTTCGCCATCGGCGGCAAGCTGGCGCGTATGGCTCAGGCGGCCGACGGGCGCGAGGGCATCGCCCGGGCCGCGGCGGCGGTTGCCGGTCCCGGCCGCCGGGTCGGACTGGTCGCGCGGCTGGCATCCCGTCCCGAGGTCAAGGTCGTCCTCTCCGGCCGGGTGGCGATGGCCGTCCCGGAAGGGAGCGACGCGGCGGTCCTCGCCGCCAGCCGCGGTCTGCGCGTCGCGCGCCGCTTCGACTGGACCGACCGCTTCGTCCTCGCCGACCCGGTCGGCGCCGACGCCTTCGCCGGCCTCGATGCCGTGGCCAGCCTGCGCGCCGCCGGCATCTGGGCCGAGCCCGAACTGCGCCTCCAGCAGAACCGACCGATCCGCTGTACAGTACGCAGTGGCATCTGAAGAACCTCGCCACCGGCACCCCGCCTGGCAGCGTGGTCGAGGCCGACATCAACATCCAGCCGCACTGGGCTGCGGGGCCGCCGAAGACCGGTGCCGGCATCAACATCGCCGTGGTCGATGACGGCCTCGACCTCACCCACCCCGATCTGGTGGGCGGCATCGCCACGACCATCGATGAGGACTTCATCTTCCTCGACGGCGTGCCGGCGCATGACAACCCGCTGACCGACGGCCACGGCACGGTCGTCGCCGGGCTGATCGGCGCCCGCGCCAACGCCATCGGCGGCGTCGGGGTGGCCTATGGCAGCAATCTCGTCCCGCTGCGCATCTTCGAGGATGGCTCGGCCGCCCTCACCGATGCCGCTACCGCCCTGGCTCATCGCAGCACCGCGACCAGCAGCGTCATCCATGTCAGCAACAACTCGTGGGGTGTGCCGCGTGGCGGTGTCGACACCTACGAGCCTGATCCGCTGACCTGGGCCGCCCTGGTCTCCGGCGTCGACAACGGACGCAGCGGGCGTGGCACGGTCTATGTCTTCTCGGGAGGCAACTCCCGACTGGTCTTCGATGAGGACAAGAATCCTGTACTCGGTGCGGATGGCATCCAACGACGTGATGCCTTGGACTGGACGCAGCTGAATTCAAACCGTTATGTCATCGCGGTTGGCGCTTTCGGACCGACTGGCGTGTTCGCCTCCTACAGCGAGCCTGGCATCGGCCTGCTGCTGAGTGCGCCGGGCGGCGATGGAGCCGGCGGCATGGTTTCCACCGACTGGCAGGGCACCAGCGGCTATCGGACTGATGACTACACCCAGCAGAATGCACCGCCCATTAGCGGCACCAGCTTCTCTGCTCCGCTGGTCTCGGCCGCGGTCGGCCTGCTGATCGAGGCCAATCCGCGACTCAGCTGGCGCGACGTGCCGCACGTCCTGGCCCACAGCGCCACACCGATTGTACCCCTGACTGCTGCCAATCCCGCCGGGTTGCGCTTCACCAACGACTACGGCGCCGGCCGGCTGGATGTCACGGCAGCGCTGGCGTTGGCTGCCACCTGGGTGCCGCTGCCGCCGGCCTCTTCGGTTTCGGCGACGGCCGTCGCCACGCCGCTGTCCATACCCGACAACGTTACTGCCACCTGGGTGGGCAAGGACTTCAATGTAACCGCGGCAGCCGGCTTCACCGTCGAGCGAGCTGAAGTGACAGTCAACCTCACGCACCCATTTCGCGGGAACGTCGACATCCGGCTAGTGTCGCCGTCCGGAACCGTCTCCACGGTCACCCGGAGGCCGAACGACGAAACCCCGAATCTGACGGATTGGGTCTTCAGCAGCGTGCAGATGATGGGGGAGACCGCGACCGGCGCGGGCTCCTGGCGGATCGAAGTCCGTGACGTGGCCGCCGGCAATACCGGCACGCTCGACGCCTGCTCCCTGACCCTGCGCGGCTACCAGCCCTACGCTGCGCCGACGCTCAGCGCGGTGTTCCCCAGCGCCGTGCTGACCACCCAGCCGGCCAATGCCACCAGCGAGGCGATCAGCGAAGGCGGCGACCTGCTCGGCACCCTGACGGTCGGGGCAAGCACGGTCGCCGTCGGCCGCGATGCCGTCGGCTGGGTCAGCGCCACCATTCCTGCCGGCGCCTTCGGCGGGGTCGCTGCGACGGTTCCGGTCACCCTGACCAATCCGCCGGTGCGGGGCATCAACTACGCCCTCGCCGGCGGCGGAGCGGGCAGCATCAACGTGACGGTGCGGGCGCCCATAGACAACGCTGTTCCGGTTATGGCGTCCGTCACGAACGGCGCAGTGGTTGCCGGCTTTCCAACCACCAGCGGTGCGGTCACCTTCAGCGACGGCAATGGCGATGCCATGCGTTACCGGCTGGGCACCGCTCCGACCATGGGCACGGCGACCGTCGACCTCCTGACCGGCGCGGTCACCTATACCCCGACCATCAGCAGCCTGGGCACCGATACGCTGACCGTGATCGCCACCGACGGCATGGGTGATTCGGTGCCCGTGACCATCACTTATACGGTCGAGCGCAACGTCAGCTACGGACTGGACATCAGCGGCACCTCAGGCGGATCCTCGGGCGATGGCGGCGGCGGTGGCGGCTGCGGTGCCGGTGCGGTCGGTCTGCTCGCCGGGCTCGGGCTGCTGCTCGGCCTGCGCCGGCGCCGGCGCTAGACTGCTTCGGCGCGCCGCTCCAGACGTCCGTCGGCGAAGCCTTCCACCCAGTGCCCGCGGCCTAGCGGCCAGTGGCCTGCCAGGATCAGATCGACGCCGCGGATGCGGCGGCGCCAGCTTTCATGGACATGACCGGCGATCAGCACGTCGCAGCCGCGGGCGGCGCCGTGCACCTTGCGCGGATCCATGAAGATGCGGCGGCGCTGTACCGGGACCGGGCGGCTGCCGTGCGAGGTGCGGCGCATCATCCGGGCGAAGGCCTCCTGGGCCTGCGGCGGATGCAGCAGCTGCCAGGTGCGCCAGAAGAAGGAGCGGCACACCGCGGACCAGGCGCGGTAGCCGGGGTCGTGCATCAGGCGGTCGCCGTGGACGATGCGCAGGCGCACCGGTCCCAGCCGGATGTCGAGGCTCGGATAGTGCATCCGCCCGCAACCGCTCGCGACCTCGAAGGCGCGGCCACCGGCCAGCTCGCGGTTGCCGCGCAGGATGTCGAGGCGCCAGCCGGCGCGGCGCAGGGCGCGCAGGCGGGCGAGGATGGGCTCGTGGCGCTCCCGGCACAGGGGGCCGTCGGTCCACCATTCGACGACATCGCCAAGCAGCACCAGCCGGGCCGGCGGCAGCGCCGCGAGTCGGTCGAGCCAGCGGCTGAAGCCGGGATCGCTGCCGTCGTGGTGGACGTCGCCGGCGATGTAGAGGACGGGCGCTGGCACGGCGGGCAGGGTAGGCCTGGGAGCGACGAGCTCCAGCTCGTCGCAGGGCCGGCCGACGAGCTGGAGCTCGTCGGTCCCAGACCTAGGTTGCCCGCCGATGCCGCGCTTCGCCCTGCTCCTCGCCTACGACGGCACCGGCCTGGCCGGCTGGTGGCGCCAGCCTGGGCTGGCGACCGTGGCCGGCGAGCTGGATGCGGCCTGCGCGCGCATCGCCGAAGAAGGGGTCGAGGCGGTCGGCGCCTCGCGCACCGACGCCGGGGTGCATGCCCTCGGCCAGCTCGCCCACCTCGATCTGCGACGGACCTGGGAGCCGGCACGGCTGCTGACCGCGCTCAACCGCCACCTGCCGCCGGCCATCGTCGTGCGTGCGGCTGCTGCCGTGGCTCCGGACTGGCACGCGGTGCATGGCGTGCGCCGGAAGACCTACCGCTACGTGATCGATGCTGGTCCGGTCCGCGATCCGTTCCGGGTGCGCACCGCCTGGCGCATGCCGGGACTCGACGCCGCGAAGCTGGCCGAGGCCGCTGCGCTGGTGCCTGGCCGCCGCGACTGGACCGCCTTCGTCCGCCGTGGCGAATTCCGCACGTCCACCAGCTGCCGGATCACCGTCTGCCGCTGGCGGGAACGCGAGGGCCTCCTCGCCTGCGAGTTGACCGCCGACGCCTTCATCTACCGGCTGGTGCGTTCGCTGGTCGGCGGCATGGCCCTGGTCGGTCGGGGCGGCAGCCTGGCGGCGTGGCAGGCGGTACTCGATGGCGGGCCGGGCGAGCTGGCGCGGCAGCAGGCCCCGGCGCACGGCCTGACCCTGCTGCGGGTCGTGCACCGAGCACCGCCAGCTTGGCAGTTGGCCCAGGACCACGGGCTTCAGCCCGCGTCGGCCTGATCGCGGGCTGAAGCCCGCGGTCCTGGCGCCCACGTCGTCACGCCCAGTGGTTGACCGGACCGAGCCCGCCGCCGAGGCCGGGCGCGGTGGCGATGGCGTGATGGATGAAGGCCTTGGCGCGCACGGCAGATTCGCGCAGACCGTGGCCGAGGGCGAGGTTGGCGGTCAGTGCGGCGGCGAAGGTGCAGCCGGTGCCGTGCGTGGCGCGGGTGGCCAGGCGCAGGGCCGGCAGCTCCAGTTCGCCGGCTTCGTCGAGCAGCAGGTCGGCGGCCAGGCCGTCGGCGCCGGCCCCGCCCTTGATCAGCACGGCGCGGGCGCCGGCTGCACGCAGCGCCTGGGCGGCGGTACGCGCCGAGACCGCGTCGGTCACCGGGAGGCCGCTCAGCGCCGCGGCCTCGTGCCAGTTCGGCGTCACCACCGCGGCCAGCGGCAGCAGTCGGCCGGTCAGGGCGGCGACGGCGTCGTCGGGCAGCAGGCGATGGCCGTGCTTGCTGATCATCACCGGGTCGAGCACCAGCGGCGGTCCGCGCCGCGCCGCGAGGAAGCCGGCGACCGCGGCGATCAGCGCCGCACTGCCGATCGCGCCGGTCTTCAGCGCCGCCGGCGGCAGGTCGCTCCACACCGCGTCGAGCTGGGCCAGCACCACCTCTTCGCCGAGCAGGTCGACGCGCGAGACGCCGCGCGTGTTCTGCGCCGTGACCAGGGTCAGCACGCTGGTGCCGTAGCAGCCGAAGCGGTGGAAGGTCTTGAGGTCGGCCTGGATGCCGGCGCCGCCGGAGGGGTCGGAGCCGGCGATGGTCAGCGCGATGGGCGTCATGGCGGGGGAGATTGCGTGGTTGCGGAGTATTCCAACCGCCATACGACCTCCCCCGCACCAGGGGGAGATCCTGTCCAGGATCTGAGAGGCGCGGTTCGACCGTGCGACCCCGACACCTGATCCGGATCATGCCGGCGGAGGGATGGTGCAGCACGGCGTCCGGTCGTGTCCTCCGCCATGTCGGAGGCCCATGTCGCTCGCAGCCCCTGCTTTGGTCATCGCCGTCGCCGTGTGCGGGGGCTTCGCCGTCCTCGGCGTGCTCTACGCCCGCCGTCAGGCCACCGACGCCGAGGGCTTCACGGCCGCGCGCGGCAGCACCGGACCCTTGCGCAGCGCGATCAGCCTGCTGGCGCTGATGACCGGCACCTGGGTGCTGTTCAGTCCGGGCGAGATGACCAGCTACACCGGCGTTGCGACGCTGCTCGGCTACGCCCTCGGCATGGCCGCGCCGCTGCTCATCCTCGCCTGGCTGGGTCCGGCGCTGCTGCGCCGCCATCCCGACGCCGCCGGTCCCGGGCTGATGGCGCGCGCGCGCTGGGGCGCCCCGGCACAGCTGCTGATCAGCCTCCTCGCCGTCACCTACATGGGCAGCTACCTGGTCGCCGAACTGACCGCGATCAGCGGCGTGTTCGGCGTCATCGCCGGGGTGCCGCCCTGGGTCACGGCCGCGCTCGTCGCCGGAACCACGCTGACCTATGCGGCGTGGGGCGGGGTGCGGGTGACCATCTTCACCGATGCGGTGCAGGGCTGGTTCATCCTGCCGCTGCTGCTCGCCGCCTTCCTCGGCACGGTCGCGGCGCTCGGCGGCTGGGAGGCGGCGCAACGGCCGCTGGGCGAGCGGCCCGACCTCATGGCGCTGGCCAGCCGGCCGGGGCTCGAGGCCGGTGCCGGCCTCATCCTCGGCATCGTCGCCGCGAACCTTTTCGACCAGAGCGTGTGGCAGCGCGTGCTCGCCTGCCGCGATGATGCGACGCGGCGGCGTGCCTTCATCCTCGCCGCCATCGGCATCGTCCCGGTCATCGGTCTCGCCGGCTGGTTCGGGCTGTGGTACGCCGCGCGCAATCCCGAGCTGCCCGCCGCCTCGACCGCGCTGTTCCAGCTTGTCGCCCAGGCCACCCCGACGTGGGTCGCGCTCGCCGTCCTCGCCCTCGCCCTGATCCTGGTGATGAGCACGCTCGGCTCGCTGGCCAACGGCCTCGCTGGCCTGATCGCCGCCGACGTGGCCAGCTTCCGCCCCGCGACCACGCCGGTCCGGCGCCTGGGGATCGGTCGCGGCGTGACCGTCGCTGCCGCGCTGCTGGCCGTGCCGATCGCCGCCGCGCAGCCCAGCGTCACCTACGTCTTCCTGGCCGCCGACCTGCTCTGCGCCTGCGCCGTGGTGCCGGTCTTCGCCGGGCTGCTCGGCGCACCGCTACCGCTGTGGGGCCTGTTCGTCGCCGTCGCGGCCGGCATGGCGGCAGCGATCCCCGCCTTCCCCGGCACCGATTTCGTCACCCCGATGGTCGATCTGCGGCCGACGCTGTGGTTGCCGGCGGACTGCAATGCGATGCTGGTCAGCTTCGCCCTGGCGGTTGGCGTGTCGGCGCTGGTCGCCGGGATCTGCATGCTGGCTCGGAGGCGCTGAGCCGGCATCCTCCCACCATGCCGTTCGTCCGCTGTCCGACGCCCGCCGATGCCCAGACCGCCCTCGAGCGGGTGGTGCGGACCCAGGGCGATGCCCTGTTTCTCTTCTTCGGTTCCGAGGATCCCGCCACCGGCGCCTCGTGGTGCCCCGACTGCGTCACCGCCGATCCGGTGCTGCGGGCGACGATCAAGGCCACGGCGCCGGAGCTGGCTGTGCAGGAGTGCCCGGTCGGCCCGCGCAGCGCCTGGAAGGACAACATGGCCCACCCCTACCGCGTGCATCCCGCCTTCCACCTCGCCCGCATCCCCACCCTGATCCGCTTCCAGCGCGGCATCGACATCGGCCGGCTGGTCGAGGCGTCGTGCGCCGATCCGGCGGCGGTGCGGGCCTTCCTGGGCTGACCATGGCCAAGCAGGCGAAACCGACCGGCAACCAGAAGCCCAAGCCCAAGGCCGCGGCAGCGCCGGCCAAGACGGGCATCCGCGAGATCCTCTACAACAAGAAGCTGCGCCACGACTACACCGTCCTCGACCGCTACGAGGCCGGGATCGTGCTGATGGGCAGCGAGGCCAAGAGCCTGCGTGCCGGCGACGTGCAATGGGGCGACGCCCATGCCCGCTTCGACGAGCGCGTGCACGAGTTGTTCATCTTCGGCCTGCACATCGGCGAATACCGCCAGGCCGGCACCTTCGGCCACCAGCCGCTGCAGCCCCGCAAGCTGCTGCTGCACAAACGCGAGCTGGAGAAGCTGCACGGCAAGCTCTCGGCCAAGGGCCTGACCCTGATCCCCGAGAAGCTGTTCTGGAAGGGGCCGTGGGTGAAGCTCGACCTGTGCCTGTGCAGCGGCAAGGACAAGGAGGACCAGCGTCGCGACCTGGTGGCGCGGGCGCAGAAGCGCGACGTCGAACGCGAACTGGCGCGGCGGTCGAAGGGCCGCTGATCAGCGGCGGCGGCGGCGGACCAGCCCGAGACTACCGACCGCGAGCAGCAGGCCGGCGAGGGCGCCGGCTCCGCAGGAGGTGTCATCGCCGGTGCCGCCAGCCTGGATGGTCGCGGCCGAGGATGCGGCCAGCTCGGCGGTGGTGCCATCGTCGTTGCGCAGGACGACGAGCATGTTGATCCAGGGACTCAGGACCGGGGGGGTGCCGCCGCTGGTGGTGGTCGGATTCGACAGCTGGACGGTGAAGTACTCGTCAGATTCCTCCAGCGTGTCCCCATTGACCTGGACGGCGATCGTCTTCGCCGAGCTGTCGCCAGCCGCCCAGTCGACGGTGCCGCTGGCGGCGGTGTAATCGGAGTCAACGGCCTTCGCCGATCCCGGAATGAGCGTCCAATCGACATGGGCGTTGTCGAGGTAGCCAGCCTGGCGGATGACGGTGAGATAGACGAGACGGTTGCCGGAGTTGCCTTCGTATTCCACGACCTGGCTGCCGGAGAAGCCGATCTCCTCGGCGACCGGCGGCGGGGGGATCGGCAGATGGTAGTTGAACGTCATGCTGGCGCCGGGGACGGAGAAGTTGTCGATGACCAGGTCGCTGGCGGTGCCGTTCCACCACCGCGAATCGTTGGCCTGCGGGTCGGTCCCGGGGCCATCGTCGAACAGGCCATCGCTGGAGGCGTTTCCGCTGTACCACAGGTCGGTGGCGTCGCCGCTGTTGATGTCGCGCTCGAAATCGAAGTGGTCGTCGGCCTGGATCAGGGCGCACTCGTAATTCTCGAAATTGGTGTTCGAGGCATAGCGCTGATCATCGCGATCGGCCAGCTCATCAGCGTGCCAGATCGCCAGGCCGCTGCAGGGAAGGCCCGCGTCGCGTCCAACAGCGCGGCGGTTCTCGAATAGATAATATTCGGTGGCGCGGGCGGGATTGCGGAAACGGAAGATGTCCTTTTCGGGGGGATTCGGCGCCCCGACCAGGGGAACGGCGGCCGCCACCGCGGTGGCCGTCTGCGGGGTGATGGTGGGCACCAGATCGACTGCGT
>JFJP01005763.1_pt1 | contig 12993 bp, 9 predicted proteins | sample 431651 | NCBI WGS metagenome assembly JFJP01 (sample SAMN02602958, study PRJNA72255) | Microbial mat metagenome, whole genome shotgun sequencing project. | biome: fresh water; feature: sink hole; material: water; isolation source: purple microbial (photo- and chemosynthetic) mats found in...
GGCGCGGTTTCTAGGCGGATGCAGCCGCTGGTGATGTATTGGCTGTGGCGGCCAGTGACTTCAATCAAGCCAAAGCCGGTCAGTCGGGAACCTGGATCGATACCCAGTAGGCAAGTCATGAGGCACGCACTAATTAATCATCACAATAGCGCCTTTGACGATGAGAATCGCACCGGCTTTGACTTCGCCTAATGCGCCTGCTTTATCGGTGAGTAATACCCCGCCATCATTGGTGAGCATCACGCCTGCTTTATTATCTAACATCACGCCACCATTGCTTTCTAGCATCACGCCGCCTTTGTTTTTTAACATAATCCCGGCCTCATTTTTTAGCATGACCCCGGCTTTGCTTTCAACATTCACCCCAGCTTTGATTTTTAAGTTGACACCGGCTTCGTGTTCCATGTTGATACCGGCTTTGGCTTTGAAATTCATGGCAGATTTGATGGTGATATTGCCATTGACTTGAATATCCAAATTACCGGTGACTTTCAGGGTGTAATTACCCTTGACTTCGTGCAGAAAATTGGCGTCATTTTTATGGTCTTCATTGCCCGTCACCTGTAATGAGCGAGTGCTTTTGACAAAATGGGTTTCTTTGCCGGTGTTGACTTTAATAATCCGATCCCCTTTAGCCACGGTTAAAGTGTCATGCTTTTCTTCAATGGTGGTGGTGCGGTTCATTTTGATGTCGTTGATTTCATCATTATCCACCCGCTTATGTCGATCATGTTCTACCATGATTTTCATGTCTTTTTGGGCGTGGACATAAAATTTTTCTTCGCCTTTTTTGTCTTCAAAATAAATTTCGTTAAAATCCTCAACCCCACCCCCTTTACTGGAGCGGGTTTTCCAAGTGCTTTTGGTTTTATTATCCGGTAAAGCGTAGGGCACGGTTTGTTCGGCGTTGTAGACCGCACCGGTGACTAGCGGGCGGTCAGGATCGCCATTGATAAAACTGACGATTACCTCTTGACCAATGCGCGGTAAAAACAAACGCCCCCAGGCTTTGCCTGCCCAGCCTTGGTTGACGCGAATAAAACAGGTGGTGGTTTCGTCTTTTTTACCCAGTTGATCCCAATGAAATTGCACTTTAATCCGCCCGTATTTATCGGTGTGGATTTCTTCCCCTTTGGGGCCGGTGACGACGGCGGTTTGAGTGCCTGGAATACGCGGTTTAGCGGTTTGTACCGGGGTGCGAAAAGGGACAGTTGCTGGAATGGCTTCAAAAGAATTGCTGTAGTTTTCTAAACTGGCGGAAAGCGACAGGGCACGAATCACATAACTGGTATTCAAATCTGTGCGCGGATGTTCTTTTAAAGTGAATTTGAAACCGGCACTGAAACCCACACAATAACTCTGGCCGTGGAGTAATTTATTGCGCCATTCTAAGCCTTCAATGCGGCGGCGGGCTAGTTTAGTGGCTTGTGCAGTTTTATCAAAGCCGCCTTGATAACCTTGATATTCATATACTCGCATCGTACCGGTTTTACCGGCCACTTCACTGAGTAAATCGGTAGAGGGGGTTTCAAAGTGGTAATCGTCTACGGCGTATTTACCCGTGGTGACTTGGGCGGCAAGATTACAGTCAAACACGGTGTCTTCAGGACGGGTTGCTTCAAAAGCTTCCCAATAGCGCACGGTGGGATAGCCTATCACGGGTTGATGGATGCTTAAATCATCGGCAAGCACTAGAGTGTGTTTGGTGTCGGTGTGTTCAAAAAAATAGAAAATGCCGTCATCTTCCATTAACCGCGAGACAAAAGAAAAAGCGGTTTCATCATATTGCACACAATATTCACGTTTGTCATAAGTGCCTTTTAAGCCATCACGTATATCGGTAAATCCTAAATCTTTAAATACTTTTTTAATGATTTCTGGGCTGGTCATGTTTTGAAAAATTTGGCAGTTACGGGTGAGGTTCAACATCCATAACCAAGGCCGCAAGGTGGCCCGATAGGTGGTTAAATAACTTTTGCTGTTGTCTGGGTCGCGGTCGCTACGCGCTTGGACGAATTGCACAACCAGGGCATTGATATAACGCTGAAAAGCCGCAGTGCCTTCAAATTCTAAAGTAACTGTGACATTTTTACCAATAATGGTGTCAAAGCTCAGATTATTGGATTCTGACACCACTTCTAATTCATATTCAAATAAACCAGACAGCATTTCTATGCCGGATATTTTTTTGAACAGCAGTTTGTCTTTACCAAACGGCGTAGTGACGCGGAAATAGAGATTGTCTTGGGTAAAAGCCATAGGAGTTTCTCTCAGAGAGGTCTCGACTGGATGCGCTCAGCACAGTGGCAGGGTAATTAAGTACCAAACCATAATTGACTTAACATATATTAACCACAGAGACACAAAGACACCAAGGTACACAAAGACTAATTACACAAATAACTCGCTGCTAATGTTTATTTTTTTACTTTGTGTGACTTTGCGTCTTCGTGTCTTTGTGGTGAATGTCTTATGTTAAACGAGTTATACTCATGTACTTAAGAATGGGCAAACTGCCAGTCTTCAAAGGACTGGCAGTCTTTCACGGCGACGAAGTTTCGGGGGTTATTTATGGGCCAAAACACGGCGGGTGCGCCCAAAGGCCGTGTAACAGGGGTTTAGCCCCCCAAATTGAGATCGCGCCGCGCCGTGGAGACGGTGACGGTGAAGCCCGCCATCACATCCAGCAATTGGATGAAAGTCAGCACCAGAAAGGTCGCAGTGCCCGCACTTTTCACCAGCAGAAATTCCACCAGAAAAACGACAAATAACATCATCGACAAGGATTGTTCAATCATGGAAGTTTTGTCAGTGCGGGTTGCTTTGAAAATTTCTACATACAGAAAAAATAAACCCAGCAAAATAAACAACACATTACCGGTGAGGCTTAAAGTGGCACCCGACATCATGGTAATAACAATCAGCGCCTCTTCTAAAGCAGACACTTGACCAGTGAACATCATGACGTTGTAAACAATCAATAACAACAACAGGGTTGGAATATTACGAAGAATCAACATAAGCAAACGGTCTCCAAACACAAAAGGGCATCAGGCATCAAAACTCTGGGTTGATCATACCCCAAGTTGCTCGGCTTGTGGCGGCTCAGTGTAGCCGGGTAAACACCGCGACGGCATTGCTAAAATGCGCGGCCACGTACAGTTGTTCGCCGTCCACGCTGAAAGTCAGCGCATAAGCCCCCCGTAAACCGCGCAGTCCGCCCACCCCGTCTTTGAAAGTGTCAACATAGGCTAACTGGCCCGTGCTGGGGTGACGGCTGAAGGCGGTCACGGCGTGTGCTTTGCGGCTGGCGGCGTATAAATGGCTGCCGTCTGGACTCAGCGCTAAGGCTTTAACGCCCTGTAATTCTGGGCGTTTTAGTACATTCACCGGGGTTAATTTGCCGTTGCTGACCGCCCGTTTGAAGAGGCTCAGTTCTCCTTGCACAAAACTACCGGCGTACAAAAAGAGTCCATCTTCGCTAAGCACTAAACAATCAACCCCATACAAGCCGGAGACGCCTTGGCCTTCGACGAGCGTTTCCAGGCGGGTCAACTGGCCGGTGTCTGGGTTGCGGGTAAAGCTCAGCAGGGCGTGGGTGTCAAAAGCCGCCACGTACACCTGTTTGCCGTCGGGACTGAGACGCACATCGCTCAAGCCCCGGTGGCCGTTTTTCCCCTCTTGGTGGACTTCGATAAAAGTGAGCTTTCCGCTGGCAGCATCGCGGCTAAACACCGCCAGCGCGTGGTCGGTAAAACCCACGGCATACAAATGGCGACCGTCACGGCTGATGGCGATTGCTTCCACGCCATCTAAGCCTTGGGCGTCTTGGCCGTTGTGTATGCTCGCCACCGGCGTGAGTAGGCCAGTCTCCAGATTGCGCTTGAACACGGCAATCGCATCGTCTTTGTAGGCCGCCACATATAAATACTGGGCGTCTGGGCTGAGTGCCAGCGCATAGGGCGCACCCAAGGCGGTGACACCGGCATCGCCTTGGCGGGTGACGCCCGCGAAGCTCAGTGCGCCGCTGTTGGGATTGCGTGCCAACACGGCCACCGCATCGTCTTTATAACCAGCGGCATAAATAAATCGTCCATCTGGGCTGTTGAGTACCGCATACGCCCCTTTTAAGCCGCTGATGCCTGCTTTGCCATTTTCATAGGCGGCGTAAAAACTCAGTTGTTCACTCGCCAAAACCGGAGTTAACCAAACGCTGATTCCCCAAAACCCGCAACCCAACAGCAGCACCAGACGCCAGCGGTAGCCCTGATTCGTGATAAACATATTTTTCTCCTGTGTGACTCACTGAAAATCTCAAAATGCCCCGATGGTTTTTAGTAAAATGGTACCATCACTGGTTGCGATCCCATTCCTTTCACCCACAGGCTGATACCCATGCGATATTGGATGATTTTAACCGCTGTGCTGGCGGCCTTGCCGACCGTGACCACAGCAGGCGATGCGGCTGGCTTACACTTTATCGGCTTTTCGGAAGATAACAAATACCTGGCTTTTGAACAGTACGGGATTCACGACGGTTCCGGCACGCCCTATGTTGAACTCTTTGTTATCAATGTGGAAAAAAATGAGTACGCCCTCAAGCCCAGCAAGCTCGAAGGCGCAGTCGGCGATAGCCAAACCGGAGATGAAGCGGTGTTACTCGCCCAGTTGCGCGAAATCAACCAGGCCAGTCTCGCCCCCAAACTCAAGGAATTGGGGCTGTTGAGCGCGACCACCGGTAAACAACTGATCGCCCATCCGCTCACCGATTTGGACGCAGACCCCTTGAAAGTGCGTTTTGCCAATCGCTTGCCGCTGTCTGGCACGGTCAGCGAACGCTACGAAATCACCCTCAAAATCCACGACGACCAGGGCAAAGACGACTGCAAAGACCTCCCGGTCAAGCGCTTCAGCCTGCACCTTCGCAATCTGGACGGCGGCGAATCCGTCACCTTGCAAAAAGACAAAAGTCTGCCACCCGCACGCGGTTGCGTGCAACAGTACCGCATTCAAGACGTGTATTTACATGAAGGCAAATTGGCGGTCTTCCTGAACCTGTTTACCCCAGGCTTTGAAGGCGAGAATTTGCGCTATTTGGTGGTCACTGGTGCTTTGCCCGTGATCGCGACGCCCACCCCCGCTAAGCCCTGACAGGACAGCGCCATGAGCAGTTTATTTCAACGTCAATACAATGGTCGCTTTATCAGTGCGTTGCACTGGCCGCAACTCGACGCGCTGTGGGCGACGCTGGGCACGCAATCAGAAGGCTGGTATGTGTATTTCATCGGCGAAGCGTTACCGCAAGCCCCGCTGAGTAGCCAGGCTTTGCAGCATTTTATTGGTGAAATTAATACCTTGCTGCACACCGATCATGAACATGATTATTGCGGCATCGTTTACGCCGATTCGTTGGAACAGCCCAGCATGATTAAAATCTACGATCCGAATAATCTGGGCGCTTCTTGTGGAGCCAGCGGACGGCGCATCCATCCGCGCTGGTTGCTCAGCCGTGCAGCCCCCGAACTCATCGAAGACGAAGTGCCCACCCCGGCCAATCGCAAACGCTGGTGGCAACGGGTGTTTCACGCCGCCTGATGTTGCGCGTCATCACCTGCAACGTCAACGGCATCCGCGCCGCTGCCCGCAAGGGGTTTTATCCCTGGTTAGCGGCCCAGCAGGCCGATGTGGTGTGCCTGCAAGAAACCAAGGCGCAAACCCAGCAGCTCACCGACCCGCTGTTTAACCCGCTCGGTTATCATTGTTATTACCATGACGCCGAACGCAAAGGCTACAGCGGTGTGGCCTTGTACAGCCGCCGTGAACCAGATACGGTGCGTCTCGGTTTGGGTTTGCCCTATGTGGACAGCGAAGGGCGCTATCTGGAAGCCCGTTTCGGCGATTTGCGCATTGTCAGCCTATACCTGCATTCGGGCAGTGCTGGGCCGTTGCGTCAAGCGCTGAAGTTTCGCTTTCTGGACGATTTTTTGCCACATTTACAAGCTTTACAACAAGCGCCTGGCAACACCATTTTATGCGGTGATTGGAATATTGCGCATCGCCCCATTGATTTGAAAAATTGGCGGGCGAATCAGAAGAATTCGGGCTTTTTGCCAGAAGAACGCGCTTGGCTGGATACCGTGTTTGGGCCAGTCGGCTTGCACGATGCGTTTCGCCTCCTGCATCCAGACGCCGAGCAATATACCTGGTGGTCAAATCGGGGCCGTGCCTGGGAAAACAATGTCGGCTGGCGCATTGATTACCAAATCATCACGCCTGGCTTGCGCGAGCGGGTACAGGCCGCTCAGGTTTACACCGCGCAGCGTTTTTCCGATCATGCGCCGCTGATCGTGGATTATGCGTGGCCTTGAACACGCAGGTGCGCCCCCGCAACCGGGGCTAGTCTGGTACACTCAGTTCATTGTCTCTCCCCGGCGCGCTCAGCCGCCACTGCCGAACAAAGGCTTCTCATGTCGATTACCCAATCCCTATCCGCTCATAATAAGATGACTACTCCCAACGAATTCCTGAATTATCAATGTACTGGTGCGCTGTTTGATGAAATGTGTGTCAACGGCAAAGAATTGCGCCCCCATTGGGATTACCTGATGCGTGCCTTGGCAGCGCTCGGCCCTGAAGAACTGACGCGGCGGCGGGCGGAGGCGCGTGGCCTGCTGCGCGAAAACGGCGTGACTTATCAGGTCGGTCAGGAAACGCGGGTCTCGGATCGTGGCTGGGAATTGGATTTAATCCCCTTGTTGATTGCCAGTGAAGAATGGCGGGTGATCGAGCGCGGATTGGCGCAGCGGGCGCTGTTATTAAAGATGGTGCTGAAAGATTTATACGGCCCGCGCCAGTTGTTGCAAAAAGGCATCATCCCGGCGGAGATGATTTACAGTCACCCCGGATTTTTACGGGCTTGCACGCAGATCGAGGCTCCCGGCGACCGTTATCATTTGCCTTTTTATGCGGCTGATTTAGCCCGCGATGCAAGCGGGCAATTCTGCGTGATTCGAGATCGCAGCCAAGCCCCGCCGGGTGCGGGTTATGCGCTGGAAAACCGGATCGTCTTGTCGCGTGTGATGCCGAGTTTATTCCGGGATTCACAAGTGCATCGCTTGGCGATGTTTTTCCGCACCTTGCGCACCACTTTGCTGCAAATGTCTTGGCGACAAAGCGATGATGCGCGGGTGGTGATGCTCAGCCCTGGCCCCAATCACGAGACCTATTTTGAACACGCCTATTTGGCAAAATATCTGGGCTATACCCTGATTGAAGGGGCCGATCTCACGGTGCGCGATGGGGGCGTGGCGCTCAAAACCCTGGAAGGTTTGCAGCCGATTGACGTGATCATGCGCTGGGTGGATGACAGCCTGTGCGATCCGCTGGAATTGCGCCAGGATTCCTTGCACGGCGTGGCTGGTTTATTACAAGCCGCCCGGATGAAGCGGGTAGCCATCGCCAATCCCTTGGGCAGCGGGGTGTTGGAAAACCCGGCTTTGCTGTCGGTGATGCCGCAGTTGGCGAAGTATTTTCTCAGCGAAGAACTGCTGCTGCCCACCGCGAAAACCTGGTGGTGCGGCGATCCTAAAGGCTTGGCCTATGTGCTGGAACATCTGGACACGCTGGTGATCAAACCCATCGTCGAACACGGCAAAATCGCGACTAAGTACGGCCCGCACTTGACGCAGGCCGAACGCGAGAAGCTGCGGGCACAAATCCTAGCCAAACCAAACTGTTACACCGGTCAGGCCAAAGTGCCGCGTTCGACCATGCCGGTGTTCAATGGTCGCCAATTAGAAGCCCGGCAAATGGTGTTGCGCACCTTTGTGGTGGCGGCTGACGAGGATTATCTGGTGATGCCGGGCGGCTTGGCGCGTGTGGCGTTGACCGCAGGTGAGGGCGTGGATTCTGGGCAAAGCGGCGGAGTGAGCAAAGACACTTGGGTGCTGGCGTCAGAACCAGAAAAGCAGATCAGCTTATTGCCCAGCAATTCCAGTGCGCCTTTTATCACCTTCGGGCGCGGAGAATTGCCCAGCCGAGTGGCGGAAAATCTCTTTTGGCTGGGTCGTTACGCCGAACGGGCGGAAGGCATTGTGCGCTTGCTGCGTGCGGTGTTGCTGCATTTGCAGGAATCGGCGGAGTTTACCGAAAACCAGGATCAAGCCTCGCACAGCTTGTTACGCGCCGTGACCCATTTGACCGAAACCTATCCAGGCTTTGTTAAAGAAGGCGCGGCGGCGCGTTTAGCGGCCCCGGAAACCGAGTTGCTGTCGGTGTTTTTGGATCGCAAACGGGTGGGCAGCTTGTCGTATAACTTGCAATCCCTGCTGTATGCGGTGGGCGCGGTGCGGGATCGTTTGTCGCCCGACATCTGGCGGGTGTTCAATGAAATCAACGCAAGCCTGCAAAGCCTACAGAAACAGCGGGAGGCAAGCGGCGGTTTGTCGCACGAAGAACGCTTGGGAGAAATGGTGAATGCGGCACTGGAACAACTCAATCAACTGGTGACGGCGTTTGCAGCCTTCACCGGCTTGGCGGTGGATAATCTCACCCACAGTCATGGCTGGCAGTTTTTGATGATAGGCCGTCGTTTAGAACGCGGCTATCAAGCCGTGCATATGTTGCAAGCCACGCTGTGCGTGCCGATCAACAACGAAGCGCTGTTGTTGGAACGCTTGCTCTACACCTGCGACAGTATCATGACCTACCGCCGCCGCTATCGCACCCAAGTGCAGACGAACGCCACCGTGCATTTGTTGGTACACGATGAAACCAACCCGCGCAGCCTCAGCTATCAACTGAAACACCTGCACAAAGACATCCAAAAACTGCCCCGCGATTCGATATTTGCTTATCAAAGCCGCGAGGAACGGCTGGTCTTGGAAGCCTTGACCCAGATTCGCCTATCCGACGCCGAAGAACTGGTAAAAATCAACAGCGACGGCAGCTTACGTCCGCAACTGGATCAACTACTGGTGCGTTTGAATCACTTGCTGCCGGAATTGTCGAATGCGATCACCAACAGCTATTTCAGTCACGCCGAGCAACCCAGACAGTTGATTCGTCTGGTGGAAGAACCCCAAGACCCGCACGCTTAAGTACCAGACTCTAATTATCTTAACATATACTACACCACGGAGGCACAAAGACACAAAGGTACACAAAGACTGATTTCACAAATAACTCACTATGAGTATTTAGTTTTCATCTTTGTGTGACTTTGTGCCTTCGTGTCTTTGTGGTGAATGAATATCTTATGTTAAATGCTCTGAACCCTCAAAACAGTGACTGCTGTCACCAGAAAAAAGACCGGCTAGGTTTTGAAAACCTAGCCGGTCTTTTTTTCGGTCTAAAATCCGGGAGCGGATTTAAGCCAACTCGAAGTCAATTTTACGGTCTTCCATGTTGACGCGGACTACCTTGACTTGCACGCGGCCTGATAACTGATATTGGGTGCCGCTGCGTTCGCCGCGCAGGCGGTGGTGCACCGGGTCGAAGTGGTAGTAGTCGTTTTTCAGGGCGGTGACATGTACCAGCCCTTCCACGAAAATGCCATCGAGTTCGACGAACAGGCCAAAGCCGGTCACGGCATTGATGGTGCCTTCGTAGACTTCGCCGACTTTGTTACGCATGTATTCGCATTTCAGCCAATACACCACATCGCGGGTGGCTTCGTCGGCTCGGCGTTCGGTCATGGAGCAATGTTCGCCGAGGCTCAGCATGTTTTCCCGGCTGTATGGAAAGCTGGCTAAGCTCTTGCCCTGGAGGCGATGGCGAATCGCACGGTGTACCAATAAGTCGGGGTAACGCCGGATCGGTGAGGTGAAGTGTGCATAAGCCTCGTAAGCCAAACCAAAATGGCCGTGATTATCCGGGCTGTACACCGCCATTTGTAGGCTGCGCAACATCACGGTTTGAATCATTCGGCAATCCGGGCGTTCCTGGACGCTGCTCAGCAGTTTGGCATAATGTGCCGCCGTGGGGCTTTCTTTCCCGCCTAAACGCAAGCCTAAGCCGTTGAGGAAAGTGCGCAAATTGGTGAGTTTTTCTTCGGTGGGACCTTGATGGACGCGAAACAGCGCGGGGATTTCTTCTTTTAATAGGAATTCTGCGGTGGCGACGTTGGCTAACAGCATCATTTCTTCGATGAGCTTGTGGGCGTCGTTGCGTATCACCGGGACGATGTTGTCGATTTTGCGCTCTGGGCCAAAGATAATGCGGGTTTCGGTGGTGTCAAAGTCAATCGCACCGCGTTTGAGCCGACGGGCGTGCAGCAAGCCGTAGAGCTGATGCAGGTTTTGCAAATAAGGCAGTATCTCGGCACTCACCGCTTTTTTGTCGCCAGCAAGCGCTGCCGCCACTTGGGTATAGGTCAGACGGGCGGCTGAACACATCACGCCTTCAAAAAAGCGAAACTGGCGCACGCCGCCGTGGTGATTGACGAAAATTTCACAAACCATGCACAGGCGGTCAACTTGGGGCTTGAGGGAGCATAATTCGTTAGATAATGCCTCCGGCAGCATCGGGATCACTTGGTTGGGGAAATACACCGAGTTGCCGCGTTCTTTGGCGGCTTCATCCAACGCTGTGCCAGGCCGTACATAGTGCGACACATCGGCAATCGCAACCAGTAACCGCCAGCCTTTGCCGTGTGGTTCGCAGTAAACGGCGTCGTCAAAATCTCGCGAATCTTCGCCATCAATCGTCACCAATGGCAGTTGGCGCAGGTCTTCGCGGCCTTTGCGGGCGTTGGCATCAATGGTTTTCGGTAATTTCTCGGCTTCTGCCAGTGCCGCAGTGGACCACTCGTTAGGTAAATTATGGTCGTGGATGCTGATGTCGATTTCCATGCCGGGTGCCATGTGTTCGCCCATGACTTTAATCACCCGGCCTATGGGTGGCTGGTGTTTGGTGGGATAGGAAATCAGTTTGACCAGCACGATTTCGCCGTGCTTAGCCCGACCCCGTTCACCGGGCGGAATCAGGATGGATTGTGCAATCCGGCGGTTGTTGGGTTCGACGAAAGCCAGGCGATGTTCGTGAAAATAACGTCCGGCCAGTTCTTCAGTGCCGCGTTCTAGGACTTCTACCAGCGCACCTTCGCGACGCCCGCGACGATCAAGGCCGGTGATGCTGACCAGGGCGCGGTCGCCATGCAGTAAGGTGAGCATTTGTTTTTCGGAGAGAAAAACATCTGGGCCGCCTTCGTCTGGAATCAGAAAGCCAAAGCCATCTTGGTGGGCGGTCACCCGACCCCGGACTAAATCCATCTTGTGTGGCAATCCGTAGTCACCGCGCCGGTTACGCACCACTTGGCCTTCGCGTTCCATCGCCTTAAGACGGCGACGCACGGCTTCCAAACCCTCTTCGGTATCAATGGCAAGCAGTTCCGCGATGGCTGTCCATTTCAGGGGCACGCCCGCGACGCCCAGCTTTTCCAAAATAAACTCGCGGCTGGGAATGGGATTGGCGTATTTTTGCGACTCACGTTCGGCGTGCGGGTCTTGTTGTCCCCAAGGCGAGACGGCTGGGGTTTGGGATTTTTTTGTCTTTGATCTTGGTTTTTGTGTTGACAAGATTTTTTCCTTCTATATAATTCCAGACTTTATGGTCGTCCTCTCTGCCGAGGTGGCGAAATTGGTAGACGCGCTAGCTTCAGGTGCTAGTTGGGGAAACTCAGTGGAGGTTCAAGTCCTCTCCTCGGCACCATCTCTCTCGGTATTCCTAGTTTATCCCATTCTTTTTCTAGTAGGCTCAGCCTGAGTATCTCAGCTTGTTGTCGTTGGTTCACCGCTAGTCAGTGCCATTAACGACGCGCTGAAATGACAATGACGCTGCCAGGATTGAAATGACAGCGCCAATTTCGTGACCACACTCATGAACTAGAAAGGCAGCTTGAATCCTTCCGGCAAACTCAAGCCTCCGGTCAAACCAGACATCTTGTCTTTAGTCGCAGCTTCAACCTTACGAATACTGTCATTGATGGCAGCCGCCACCAAATCTTCGAGCATTTCTTTGTCGCTGCCCAGCAAGCTGGTGTCTATGCTGACTTGGCGGACATCGTGGCGTCCGTTCATCATGATCTTAACCATGCCACCACCGGCTTCTCCAGTGACTTCCAATAGCGCCAATTGCTCCTGGGCTTTTTGTAAGTTAGCCTGAATTTCCTGGGCTTGCTTCATTAAACCGGAAAGTCCGCCTTTCATAGTCTAGTCTCCCGAAAAAAGCTCACAGATTATTGGTGTGGATAGCAATGTCAGCACGACTCTTTAAGCCGTTCAACATATTCTGAAACTCGCTTTGGCCCAAAGCATGTTGTTGTTGCAACAGTAATTGCTGGTTAGCTTTGTCGTCGGATTTTACGGCACCGGGCTTGACTTCCAGCACTGCCAAGACCGCGTAATCTTGGTTGTTAACCGGCAAACCCTGATACAAAGCTTGTCCAGTACCGGGAGTGCCCATTTTGAATGCGGCACTCAATAACTCGGCTTGCTTAAACTCTGCGTCCTGACGCTTCACCCAGGCACGCGGCGTCCAGTTGAGTTTTTTCTCCGCTAACAGCGCTTGCCAATCTGATTGGGACTGCAACGCCGCCAGCACTTTTTTGCCGAGTGCTTCCGCTTCTGCTTTTGCCTTGGTTTGCTTCAGCGTTTCAATGATTTTATCTTTTACTTCAGCCAGCGGCAAAGGCTCAGCCTTACGGTGTTCTTTCAAACGCAGCACCATCAACTTTTGCTTGTCTAATTCAATGACTTCACTGTTGTAACCCTCGTTCAACACGGCGGTGCTGAATGCGGCAGCCAACGCCTTAGGATTAGAAAACAAACCTTCCTTGTCACCTTCACGACTGAAGAAATCGCTGCTTTCTTGTTTCAAGCCCAGAGTGCTGGCAATCCTTTCTAGGCTATCCGGGTGCTCAAAGCTCAAGTTAGCAAATTGCTCAGTTTGGTTATAAAAAGCAGTTTCAGCCTGTTCTTTTTTCCAAGCTTCCAG
>JFJP01010599.1_pt1 | contig 12993 bp, 13 predicted proteins | sample 431651 | NCBI WGS metagenome assembly JFJP01 (sample SAMN02602958, study PRJNA72255) | Microbial mat metagenome, whole genome shotgun sequencing project. | biome: fresh water; feature: sink hole; material: water; isolation source: purple microbial (photo- and chemosynthetic) mats found in...
CTGGCTGGAGCCTTTGCACGGCACGATCGGCGCACGGCCCGACGGGGAACGCGAGCCCGAGCGGCTGGCGCGCCAAGTTCATCCCGAGCGGGTGCAACTGGTGACCCCGGCTGACGGTGGGACGGCGCGGCCGGCCGCCGAAAGCGCCTCGGCGGCAGCGGCGGCGAGCGCAGCCGCGTCCGCCGCCGAGACGACCGTCGAGGCCGCATGCCTGGAGGCTGGTCCCTTCGATGCACGCGCACTAAGCGCGGCACAGGCGCTGGTGCAGGTGCTGCTGCCTGCAGAAAGCGTCAAGGTACGGGCGCTCACGGCCGGGAGTTGGTGGGTCGCGATCGGCCCGTTTCCCGAGGCCGAGCTGCTGCCGAAGAAGAAGGAACAGTTGCGCCGGATCGAGGTGCCTTCCGAAGAAGCTCGCGTCTCTCCGGGCAGTTCACCGGTGCTGGTGCTGAGCCGGCACGACAGCCGTGACGCCGCCGAGGCCGAGCTCAAAGCCTGGAACGGGCGGGGCGTGATCACTGCGCGGGTCATCGACGCGACAGCTGGCGTGCCGCACGCGCTGCGTGTGGCGCAAGCGGATGCCAAGCAGCAGGTCCTGCTCGTCGCACTGCCGAGCGAGAAACTCGGCGGACATCGGTTCGAGCCCTGCCTGGTCGAGACGCCCTGACGTGGGCGCAGGACTCGCGCGGAACGCCGAGCCGCGCTTCAAGCGCCAGTCGATCGCCAGGCTGGCGCCCTGGAAACTGCTGCGCCGCTCAGCGCGACGCGTCACAACGCGAGAGGTCGGTCAGCTCGTGCGCCGGCTGCGCCGCGCAGCCCACACCGCCAGCGCCAGCGCCAGCAGCCAAGGCCAGCCGAGCGCGCCGCCAGAGCCTCCTCCACCGGAGTCGCTCGGAGCGGGCGATACGCTGTTGGGTGGCAGGTCGGCGCCCAGCGCCACAGCGGCCCGGACCTCAGGGCTGTCGATCACGGCACCGGTCAGAGTCAAGGGCACATAGACGGCGGGATCAGCGGCGAAACGAAGCGCCTCGGGCACGTCCAGCAGACCCGCACCGCAGGTGCTCGTCGTGCAGAGGCAGCGCCCCGGGTTGGCATCCGAGCAGCTGCCGATCACCGGTGAGGTGACGTGCGGCCGGGCACTGCGCTTGATGCCGTCGATCAGCTGCGTGGCCGTGAGATTCGGGTTGACCGCCAGCATCAGGCTCGCGGCGCCCGCCACGATCGGGGTCGAAAAGCTGGTGCCGAACACGTAGGCATATCCCTGCGCGCCCGGGATCGTGCGACCCAGGTTGTAGACCGTCAGCAGGCCGCTGTCGCCGAGAAGCGGGCCCCAGGCTCCCAGGCCGTCGGGATCACCACCAACGGTCGTGACGGTCACTTCGGGACCGAAGCTGGGGTAACTGGCCTTGAAGCCGTCGCGATTGACCGCGCCGACAGCGATCACGTTCTGGCAGCTGGCGGGCCGAAGCACCTTGCCGTTCTCGTTGCCGGCGGCAGCCACCACGATCGCGCCCTTCTTCTGGCGCACCTCGTCGATCGCCTCCTGATACGCGCGGCCGCAGGCGGCGTCGCCACCGAAGCTGATGGTGATGACACGCGCCGGGTTGGGGTTGCCCGGTGCGCCGTTCACCGGCAAGCCGGCCGCCCAGCGCATGCCGTCGACGATGTCGGTCACGGTCGCACCGCACTTGCCCGCCACACGCACGGCCACCACCTTGCCAGCCCATTGCATCGCCGCCACGCCTGCGCTGTTATTGGTCAGCCCGGCCAGTTGCCCGGCGATGATGCTGCCGTGCCAGCTGCTGTCTTCGATCTCGCAGGTATCAAACAGCCCCGGGTTGTTGGTCCGGTCCTGGCTACTGACCCAGTCGCCGGGGTCCAGCGCACTGGTGTCGCGCCCATCGCCATCGTTCGCGTACTCGACGTCCGACACGAAGTCGTAGCCATTGATTACGCGGCCGCCAATCTGCAACTCCGGATGCACCGTGTAGCCGGTGTCGAGCACGGCGATCACGGAACCGGCACTGCCGGTGCTCTGACTCCACGCCGTCTGGATACCCGGGACACCACGCAGCCGGTCCGCCAGCACGTTGCTGTCGCTGCCGCTGACGGGCGTGAGCCACCACTGCTGCCCACTGGTGAAGAAGGGGTCGTTCGGCGAGACCACCGCCTGCAGCCGCCGCTCGCGCGTGTTCGGCTCGACCCAGTCCACGCCGGGCTCCAGGCTCAGACGCTGGGCGAGGTCGCGAGCCTCGGCCGCGCCGAGCAGGCGGTTGGCGCCGATCACGCGGGACCGAGGCCCCCGATCGCGCGCACCACTGCCGGTCAGGCCCGCGACGCGGTTCATGCGGTCCCAGTCGGCCGGAGTCGCATCGTCCGTCATCCGGACGATCAATCCCTGGGCCGGGCGCTCGGAGAGCGTCCGCGCTGCCCTCGGCCCATTGGGCGCCGACACCGCGAGCGCGGCATGAGCCATCAACAAGCCAGACAGTACGGTCGAACGAAAGAGGCTGAAGGCGTCAGGCATGTCGAGTTGGCGTTCCGGGCAACGCGCGAGTGTAGAGGCGCAGATTCATGCTGCGCTGCAGCTGGCCTTCGGTTGTGGCGCGGAACGAGAAAGAGCCCCGCTCGGGGCTCATTTTTTTCGCGCCGGCGTAAGCGCCTGCAACAAGGCAGCGACCCAGGATCAGCGCGCGATCACCCGCACCATCTCCAGCACCTTGTTCGAGTAGCCCCACTCGTTGTCGTACCAGGCGATGATCTTCACGAAAGTGGCGTCGAGCGCCAGGCTGGCCTCGGCATCGAACACCGAGGTGCAGGGCTCCCCGCGGAAGTCGGTCGCCACCACCTTGTCCTCGGTGTAGGCCAGCACGCCCTTCATCGGACCGGCGGCGGCGGCCTTCATCGCGGCGCAGATCTCGTCGAAGCTCGCGGGCTTGACAAGCTCGGCCGTCAGGTCGACCACCGACACGTCCGAGGTCGGCACGCGGAAGGCCATGCCGGTCAGCTTCTTGTTCAGTTCGGGGATCACCACGCCCACGGCCTTGGCCGCGCCGGTGCTGCTGGGGATGATGTTCTCCAGGATGCCGCGGCCGCCGCGCCAGTCCTTGTTGCTCGGGCCGTCCACGGTCTTCTGCGTCGCGGTGGCGGCATGCACGGTGGTCATCAGGCCGCGCTTGATGCCGAAGCTGTCATGCAGCACCTTGGCAATCGGCGCCAGGCAGTTGGTGGTGCAGCTGGCATTGCTGACGATGGTCTGCCCGGCATAGGTCTTGTCGTTGACGCCATAGACGAACATCGGCGTGTCGTCCTTGCTGGGCGCGCTTTGGATGACCTTCCTGGCGCCGGCGTCGATGTGCTTCTGGCAGGTGTCCTTGGTGAGAAACAGGCCCGTGGACTCGACCACCACGGCGGCACCGACTTCGCCCCACTTGAGTTCGGCCGGGTCCTTGACCGCGGTAAGGCGGATGCGCTTGCCGTTCACGATCAGCGTGCTGCCGTCGACCGCGATCTCGCCCTTGAAGCGGCCGTGCACCGAGTCGTACTTGAGCATGTAGGCCAGGTAGTCGGGCTCGAGCAGGTCGTTGATCGCGACCACCTCGATGTCGCTGCCGAAGTTCTGCACGGCGGCACGGAACACCATGCGCCCGATGCGGCCGAAGCCGTTGATGCCGATCTTGATGGTCATGAAGTTTCTTCCTCTTTCACCTGGATGACAGGACCTTGCGCACGGTGGCCGCGACATTGGCCGCCGTGAACCCGAAATGCTGGAACAGTGCACCGGCCGGTGCCGATTCGCCGTAGCTGTCCAGGCCCACCACCGCGGCGCAGCCGTACTTCCACCAGCCGTCGGTCACGCCCGCTTCCACTGCGATGCGCGGCAGCCCGGCCGGCAGCAGCTTCTTCTTGTAGGCCTCGTCCTGACGGTCGAAGGTGGTGGTGCTCGGCATCGAGACCACACGGACTGCAATTCGCGACTGCGCCAGCAGCGCCTGGGCGTGCAGCGCAAGCTGAACCTCCGAGCCAGTGGCGATGATCACCGCCTGCGCCTTCTTCTTCAGGCCCACCTCGCTCGGCTCGGCCAGCACGTAGGCACCGCGGGCAATCTCGTCGAGCCCCGCCTTGGGCGCATAAGCCAGGTTCTGGCGGCTCAGCAGCAGCGCGGTCGGCCGGTCACGGTTGAGCAGCGCGCGGGTCCAGGCCATCGCGGTCTCGGCGGTGTCACCGGGGCGCCAGACGTCCAGATTCGGGATCAGCCGCAGGCTCGCCGCCTGCTCCACGCTCTGGTGCGTGGGCCCGTCCTCGCCGAGGCCGATGCTGTCGTGGGTGAAGACGTGGATCACGCGCTGCTTCATCAGCGCGGCCATGCGGATCGCATTGCGCGAATAGTCGCTGAAGGTGAGGAAGGTGCCGCCGTAGGGGATGTAGCCGCCATGCAGGGCCACGCCGTTCATGACCGCGGCCATGCCGAATTCGCGCACGCCGTAGTTGATGTGGCGGCCCACCTTGCCGTCGTCGCCGAGCTTGACGGAGCCGTCGCCGTTGAAGCGCAGTGGCGGCGTGTTCCTGGTGTTGGTGAGATTGGATCCGGTCAGGTCGGCGCTGCCGCCGAGCAGCTCGGGCAATGCCGCGGTGAAGGCCTCGAGCGCGATCTGGCTGGCCTTGCGGCTGGCCACGGTCTCGGCCTTGGCGTGGGCGGCGACGATCGCGTCCACTGCAACCTGGGCGAAGTTCGCCGGCAGCTGCCCTGCCATGCGGCGCTCGAACTCGTCGGCCAGTTCGGGATGTGCGGCGCGGTAGGACACGAACAGGGCGTCCCACATCGCCTGCGCCTCGGCGCCGCAGCCCTTGGCGTCCCAATCGGCGTAGGCCTTGGCCGGGATCTCGAACGGCGCGTGAGTCCAGCCAAGCGCGTCGCGTGTCAGCGCGATCTCGTCGGCACCGAGCGGCTCGCCGTGGGCCTTGGCGGTGTTGGCGCGGTTGGGCGAGCCCTTGCCGATGTGGGTCTTGCAGACGATGAGGCTGGGCCGATCGGCGCAGCGGCGCGCCTGGGCGATTGCGACATCGACGGCGTCGGCATCGTGACCGTCGACCGGTCCGATCACGTTCCAGCCATAGGCCGCGAAACGCTGGGCAGTGTTGTCCACGAACCAGGGCGCCACCTGCCCATCGATGCTGATGCCGTTATCGTCGTAGAGCGCGATCAGCTTGTTCAGCTTCCAGGCTCCGGCCAGCGCGCAGGCCTCGTGGCTGATGCCCTCCATCAGGCAGCCGTCGCCGAGGAAGACATAGGTGTGGTGGTCGACGATCCGAAGCCCGCCGCGATTGAATTCGGCGGCGAGCAGTTTCTCGGCCAGCGCCATACCGACCGCATTGGCGATGCCCTGACCCAACGGTCCGGTCGTCGTCTCGACACCCGGCGTGACGCCAACCTCGGGATGTCCCGGCGTCTTGCTATGCAACTGCCGGAAGTCGCGCAACTCGGACATCGGCAGGTCGTAGCCGGTCAGGTGCAGCAGCGCATAGAGCAGCATCGATCCGTGGCCGTTGGACAGCACGAACCGGTCGCGGTTGGCCCAGTGCGGGTCGGCCGGGTTGTGGCGAAGATGGCGTCCCCACAGAGCGACCGCGATCTCGGCCATGCCCATCGGCGCGCCGGGATGGCCGGAGTTGGCCTGCTGCACCGCATCCATCGCCAGGGCGCGAATCGCGTTGGCCATCAGCGTGGGATCGGGCGCGGGGGCGGAGGTGCTGGAGGTCGTGAGGGCGGCGGACATGTGGGTTGCAGGTTGCAGGCCTGACGCGACGGCAGAATCGAGCATTTTAGAGGCCTCCCCTTTCATGCTTTCAGCCACGCCATGCAGGGACTGCACCTCACCGCCGATCTGAGCGGCTGTCCGCCGGACACCGCTGCACTCACGGACGGCGGTGCACTGCGCGCGCTGTGCCTTGCCGCCGTGATCGAGGCCGGCCTGCAGCCGGTGGGCGAATGTTTTCACGCCTTCCCTGCCGAGCATGGCGAGCCGCGCGGCGTCACCGGGGTGCTGCTGCTGGCCGAGTCGCACCTCGCGGTGCACACCTGGCCCGAGCTCGGCACGGTGACGCTGGATCTGTTCGTGTGTCACCGACACGCCGACAACTCGGCGCGCGCCGAGGCGGCGCTCGACACACTGCTGGCCGGCTTTGCCGCCACCCAGGTGCGGCGCCAGCGCCTGCAGCGTGGGTCGGCGGCATGACGAACACAGACCAGGTACCGGCGCTGATCCTCGCGGCCGGCCGTGGCGAGCGGATGCAAGCCGCTGATCGAGTGGCATCTCGAGGCGCTGGCAGAGAGCGGCGTGCGCGAGGTCGTCATCAACACCGCCTGGCTCGAGGAGCAGTTCCCCGCCGCCCTCGGTGACGGCAGTCGCTGGGGCCTGCGAATCCGCTACTCGATGGAGGGTCGCGACCACGGCGGCGCACTTGAAACCGCTGGAGGAGTTGCCAACGCCTTGCCTCTGTTGCAAAGCGATACCTTTTGGGTACTGGCCGGCGACGTCTACATCCCGGGCTTTCGCTTCGAGGCGGATGCCGTGCGGGACTTCACGGCAGCGGCCGACCTGGGCCACCTGTGGCTGGTGCCGAACCCGCCCCAACACCCCCGCGGCGACTTCGGCCTGAGCCCCGAATGCCGCGTACTGGCACGCGAAGACCCGGCAGTTAGGAATCGTTACACGTACTCGACGCTGGGCTTGTTCCAATCAGCACTCGTGCAGGGCATCCGCGCCGGTCAACGTGCGCCGCTGCTGCCCTGCTTCGAGGCCGCCATCGCCCAGCGGCGCCTCGGCGGCACGTTCTACGCCGGTCCCTGGACCGACGTTGGAACGCCGCAACGCTGGGAGGCACTGCAGGACAGGGAGTGAACGATGGACGCGCTGGGGCCCGTGCTGGTGGGGTTGTTGGCTGCCATCGCTGCCGTGTTGCTGGAGCGCGCCGTCGTCCTTGCCCTGCGCGCCCTGTGGCTCAGGATGAAGCCCGTCTCGGGCGAGCACGCCGACTCCTGCGTTTACCAGCGCAATCTCTGGGCGCCCGATCAGCCCGACACCTTGGCCGTCGCTGCTGCGCTCGTCTGCAGCGGCGTGCTGCTCGCCGCACAGCTTCGGGGCATCAGCGGACTCATACCAGCCATCGCGCTGCTGTGGCTGGGCGCGCTCGCCTGGGACCTGTGGACCTGGGAGCGCGTCGGTGCCAGCGTGAAGTTCGTGTCCTGGCAGCGCGGCTGGCGCAAGTCGGCCCGGCGGGTGGCCATCTCCGACCTGCGCGAGGTGCGCGTGTCCGAGAAGAGACGGGTCGGTCGCGACCTGCCGTCCTTCCTGGTACCGGCGACCTGCTCTCTCGTGTTGGTGCTCAGCGATGGCAAGGCGGTCCGACTGCCTCGCACCGGCTCGCTGTTCGGCGGTGCGGCATCGGTCCAGAAACTGGCCGACTTCGTGCACATGCAGATGGACATGGTGGCCGACAACCGCCGCCGCGCCGCCGCTGACAAGCGCGCTGCCGCACGCCGCGCTATGCAACCGCCGCCCCCGCCGATGCACCAGGCCTCCAAGGTCGACCCAGGCGCGATACCGTTCGGCATCACGCGCTGAAGGCACTGCGAAGGCTTCGGCAACTCGCCCTGTTCAGAGGGCCAGCGGCTTGGTGATCGCATCGATCCGGGCCAGCACCTCGGGGTCGAGCTTCGGCGTGAGCTCGAGCGCCTTCAGGTTGTCCTTCAGCTGAGACAGCCGGCTGGCCCCGAGGATCACGGTGCTGACGCGCGGATGGCGGTTGACCCAGGCAATCGCCAGCTGCGCCACGCTGCCACCCAGATCGGCAGCCAGTTCCTCGAGCCGCACCACGGCGGCATTCTTCTGCGGATCGAGCAGACCGTCGCGCAGGAAGCCCATGCTCTCGATCGAGCCGCGGCTGCCCGCCGGGATGCCGTGGCGGTACTTGCCGGTCAGAAGACCCGAGGCCAGCGGGCTCCAGGTGGTGAGGCCCAGGCCAGTGTCTTCATAGAGCGGCGCGTATTCCTGCTCGACGCGCTGGCGGTGAAACAGGTGGTACTGCGGCTGCTCCATCACCGGCTTGTGGAGGTGGTGCCGCTCGGCGATCTCCCAGGCCGCGCGGATGTCGGTCGCGCTCCACTCGCTGGTGCCCCAGTAGAGGATCTTGCCGCGCTGGATGAGGTCGTGCAGCGCCCACACCGTTTCCTCGATCGGCGTGGTCGGGTCCGGTCGGTGACAGAACACGAGATCGATGCACTCGCGCTGCAGACGCTGCAACGACCCGTCGATCGCGTGGTGCAGGTACTTGCGGTTGAGCGTGTCCTGCCCGTTGATGCGCGGCCGCCCGCCGGGCTTGCCGCGGTCCAGCCCCCAGAAGAACTTGGTCGACACCACGTAATCCAACGGCGAACGACCGAGCTGCCGCAGTGCCTCGCCCATGATGGTCTCGCTGCGACCGTTGGCGTAGACCTCGGCGTTGTCGAAGAAATTGATGCCGGCATCGAACGCGGCCGCCAGCATCTCCTTCGCGCTGCCCACATCGATCTGGTTGTGATACGTGACCCATGAGCCGAGCGACAGCTCGCTCAGCTGCAGGCCAGAACGGCCGAGGCGGCGGTATTGCATGACAACTCCCTCTCTGTGCGGGTTTCGGACTCCCGGCTTCCATCCGGGCCCCTAGACTGAGAGCGTACCCAGAATCACGCAGACGCATGCAGCAGCCCGCCGACCCCCGCGCGTATCGCGAACGCCGCACGCGCGTCTGCGCGGCCCTGCGGGCCGCCGGCGGGGGTGTGGCCATCCTGCCGACCGCGCCCGAGCGCACGCGCAACGCCGACAGCGAACACCCCTACCGCCACGACAGCGCCTTCTATTACCTCACCGGCTTCTCCGAACCCGATGCGTGTCTGCTGCTCGATGCCGATGGCCGCAGCCTGCTGCTGTGCCGGCCGGTGGACCCGGAACGCGAGATCTGGGACGGCTACCGCCTCGGTGTCGACGCGGCGCCCGCCGAACTCGGCATCGACGAGGCACTGCCGCTCGCTTCGCTGGACGACGTCGTGCCACAGCGCCTGGCCGATCAGCCGGCGGTGTGGTTTCCCTTCGGCGGCCACGACGGCCTCGGGGGCCAGGTTTCCGGCTGGCTGGCTGCCGTGCGCGCGCGCTCGCGCGCCGGCGTCTGCGCGCCGGCCCAGCAGCGTGACCTGTCACCGGTGCTCGACGAGCTGCGGCTCTTCAAGGACGCGCACGAGATCGCGCTGATGCGGCGCGCCGGCCAGATCGCCGGCGCCGCACACGTACGCGCGATGCGCGCCTGCCGGCCGGGCCTGCGCGAGTACGAGCTCGAGGCCGAACTGCTGCACGAATTCCGCCGCCAGGGAGCGGCCGGCCCAGCCTACACCTCGATCGTGGCGGCAGGGCGCAATGCCTGCATCCTGCACTACCGGGCTGGCGACACCGAACTCGTGGACGGCGAGCTGTGCCTGATCGACGCCGGCTGCGAGTTCGGCAGCTACGCGAGCGACATCACACGCACCTTCCCGGTGGGCGGCCGCTTCAGCGCGCCGCAGCGCGCGCTCTATGAACTGGTGCTCGCGGCGCAGGAGGCTGCGATCGCGCAGACGCGCCCCGGCGTGCGCAAGATGGACAGCCACTGGGCCGCCACCCGGGTGCTGGCGCAGGGCATGCTCGACCTCGGGCTGCTCGCCCGTGACCAGCACGGCAGTGCGGACGACGTGCTGGCCAGTGCCGCCTACCGCCGTTTCTACATGCACGGCACCGGCCACTGGCTCGGCCTGGACGTCCATGATGCCGGCGAGTACCTGTCGCTCGCCGAGGAGCCGGTCGATCAGCCCGACGGCCTCGGGGGCCGCGTCGTCAAGAAACCGTCGCGCCTGTTGCAACCGGGCATGGTCGTGACGGTGGAGCCGGGCATTTATGTGCGCCCGGCGCCCGACGTCGACGCGCGATGGTGGAACATCGGCATCCGCATCGAGGACGACGCGCTGGTGACGCCGACCGGCTGCGAACTGCTCAGCCGAAGCGCGCCGGTGCAGCCGGACGAGATCGAGGCGCTGATGCGTGGGTAAGCCGGGGGCTGGGCGCCCCGCGCCGCAGCTCAGGCCGCGACGGGCGTCCAGTTCTCCAGCCGCGCCAGGGTCTCGGCCTCGTTCTGCTGATAGCGCAGAAAAGCCTGGAAGCAGCTCATCGAGGTATCCACCGGCTGGCCGTTGCCCAGCAGGATGAGCTGCATGCAGTAGAAACCGAGGTCGCCGAAGACCTCGATCAGATCCCGGGTGGGCTGGTCGGCGTCGAAGCCGAGTTCGCGCGGGTCAAGCTTGAGCTGCCGTTCGTGCGACGAGAGCTCGTCGACGCTGCCCTCGAGCAGCTTGCGCGGGGCGGCCGGGTCCAGGCACAGCGGACGGCCGATGCCGACGACGTCGAGCGCGCCCGAGGCAAGCGCGTCCTCCATCACCTGTCGCGATCGGAAGCCACCGGTGATCATCAGCGGCATGGAGCAGATGGGCCGGATCTTCCGGGCGAATTCGAGGAAGTAGGCCTCGCGGCGACGAGTGCTTTCGCGCACCAGCTGTCCGTCGGCGGCCTCGCCATCGCCGTGGCCCAGCATCTGCGGCTGCTCGTAGTTGCCGCCCGATATCTCCAGCAGGTCCACGCCCTCCTCGGCCAGCCAGCGCACCACGCTCAGGCATTCCTCGCTGTCGAAGCCGCCCTTCTGGAAGTCGGCCGAGTTGAGCTTCACGCCGACGGGGAAGGCCGGGCCCACGACGCGACGCACGGCGCGGACCACCTCCAGCAGCAGGCGGGCGCGGTTCTCCAGCGACCCGCCCCAGGCGTCGGTGCGCTGATTGGAGATCGGGCTCAGAAACTGGCTCAGCAGGTAGCCGTGCGCGGCGTGGACCTGCACCCCTGTGAAGCCGGTGTCGCGGGCCACGCCCGCCACATGCGCCCAGCGGCGGATCACGTCCTGCACCTGCGCTTCGGACATGGCGCGGGGCGGCGCAAACTTGTCGCCCACCAGCTTGAGCGGCACCGCCGAGGGCGCGAGCGGCGCACCGTTGAGTTCGCGCAGCGTCTGGCGGCCCGGATGATTGATCTGCATCCAGAGGTGGTTGCCCGCCGACGTGCCGGCCTGGGTGAAGGCGCGCAGCGCTTCGAGGCCGCCGTTGCCGTCGACCACCACGTTGCCGGCCCGCTCGAGGTGGCTGCGGTCGATCTGCACGTTGCCGGTGATCAGCAGCCCGGCGCCACCTTCGGCCCACAAACGGTACAGGCGTTCGTGCTTGTCGGTGGCGCGGTGCATGCCGTCGGCGAGCCCCTCGGTCATCGCGGCCTTCGCGATCCGGTTGGGCAGCACGGCGCCGCAGGGTAGGGTCAGGGGCTGTGACAGCAGGCGGGCCATGGACGCTCCAGAAAGAGGAGAGGGGGAGACCGAGTATCCAGTGGCCGCGGGCGCGGCTGTCAGTCACGTCAGCGACAGGGTCGGACGGTTCACCCGGCCTCAGCTACCCTCCGCGTCCAGCGCGAGGATCATGTCCGCTGCGACAGCGTCAAGCGCCTGCCAGCATGAGCTCGGCACCGGACTGCTGCATGAAGCTCACCGCCGCGGCATGGCCCGATGCCGCCTCGGGCTACTGAAGGCGCTGCGGCGCGCGGTGCCAGGGCACCGCGGCGGCATCGGGTCGTGCCATGGCGGTGTCTGCGTCAGCCGCGCCCGGCGTCGGTGTCGTCAGACGGTCCCAGTGCGTGCGCAGCCGGCCGAGCGTCAGGCGAAAGCCCTCGCTGACCTGCGGATGGCTGGCCAGGAAGAACAGGTTGGAGCGCACCTTGACCGCCATCACCTGGCTCTGCGCGTGCCCAGCCAGCGGCTGGACCAGCGCTGCGCGTTCGACGACCCCGGTCATCAGCGCCAGCGTGGCGGCGAGCAGGGCCTCGACGCTGGGGCGGGGTGTGATGTCGTCGTCATCGTCGGCGTGCTCGGCGATCTGGCGTGGGCAGGGCTCGGGGTTCATGGCAGGTCTCCGCCGTGCGCCGCACGGCATTCCAGGTGAAGAACGGTCGGGGCTGGCCCCGACTCCCGACCCGAAACGGTATTCGGGCCTCTATCGCCATGTTAATGCGACTCGTTCGCATTTGGAAAATCACCTTGCCATCAGAAGGGCGGGCACCGGGCGCCGCCAGCCGGCCTGCTACATGCCGAGCACCCAGGCGATCACGCTCTTCGCCACGAAGCCGACCATGCCGAAAGCCAGCACCAGGAACAACACGAAAGTGCCGAAGCGCCCCGCCTTCGACTCGCGTGCCAGGCTCGCGATGATGAACAGCATGTAGATGATGAAGGCGCCAATGCCGAAGGTCATCCCGAAGCGGGCGATCTGCGCCTCGGTGAAACCGCCGAGCTCGCCGCCCATCAGCCGCCTCCTTCCGGCGCGGATGCATCCGGCGCCACCAGCGCGCGGTGGGCGTGCCAGCTCGCGTGGCCCAGCAGCGGCACCAGCGGCAGCAGTCCGATCAGGCCGGCCGCGATGGCGGTGACCGACAGCGTCATCACCAGCGCGGCCCACAGCGCCAACGGTAGCGGGTTGGCGATCACGGTGCGCCAACTGGTGCGCACCGCGTCCCACATTGGCAGTGAGGGACGGTCCACCATCAGCGGTATCGCGACCACGCTCGAGGCAAACACCGGTGCGGCCAGCACGCCGCCCAGCAGTACCCAGGTTTCGAACAGCCATCCTTCGCGCGCGGCGACCACGTGGCGCAGGAAGTCCAGCGGCGTGGCCACCGGCTGCGGTGCGTAGAGCGTGATCAGCGCGGCCGAGACCAGCACCCAGCCGGTCCCGGCGGCAGCCAGCCCCAGGCCGAAACCCACTAGCCGGCGGTCGAGCGAGCGCCAGACGCGCCGCACGCAGGCGCCATCGGCGCGCTCGCCGCGCTCAAGCGCGCGGCTCACCGC
>JFJP01015718.1_pt1 | contig 12993 bp, 6 predicted proteins | sample 431651 | NCBI WGS metagenome assembly JFJP01 (sample SAMN02602958, study PRJNA72255) | Microbial mat metagenome, whole genome shotgun sequencing project. | biome: fresh water; feature: sink hole; material: water; isolation source: purple microbial (photo- and chemosynthetic) mats found in...
AACCTGTAATCCTTTCAAAGCCTGGATTGCAATAAATTATTGGACTGTCGGGGGCTTGAGCATCAGCAATCACAATACCGTTGCTAGTAGCAGCCTTTCGCTCGATCGCGCAGCCACAGTGATTCTGACACATTATTGCGATCGCCAACACCCCCTACTCCACCTAAATTAGAAATTGACTGGTTCTCCCGATTTCTCATCAGCCGAACTGTCAACTACCCAGCATCAAGCGGAGTGCCACTATGATGTGGGCTTGTATCTGAGCTCCACCGCAATTCCGAAAACCTTTGCAGGATTTGGGCTTTGGTTTCACCGCTCGACATATCAGGGGATGCTGACAAGCTCCCCGTGCTAGTCCAGTCTTGCCGGACAAGCAACGCTCTCATTGCAATATTTCGCGCACCAACCAAATCAGCGTGCAACTCATGCCCACAACATTCGCAACGGAATAACAGCCCTTTGTTTGGTCTATTAGCATCCGAAGTATGTCCACATTTAGGACAACTTTTTGATGTGTAATGAGCTGGAACTTTAGTCGCTAACGAACCATTTAGATTAGCTTTGTAGTCGATATACCCGTGCAATTCGGCATAAGACCATTTAGCTTTGTTTCGATTAGCTCTACGTCTCTTTTTACTTGCCTTTTTGCCCGATTTAGTTCTAGTCCTGTCCCGTATTCCGGTTAGGTTTTCTAGTCCAATCAGGGTATTGGGTTTCGCAATATCCTTACTGATTTGGTGGTTCACATCAGCGATAAACCGTCTTTCTCTTCCCGACAGAGCAATTAATCTTCGCTTTGCAGAACGAGTGTCTTTACGCTGAAGAGTTGTCCGTGCCTTGTGATAGCGATTGGCTTTGTGTCTAACTTCCTTGCCTGAATAGAATTTAGAGTTATTTTGTAAGTCTGTTTCTACGGCAAGATAGCGCATTCCCACGTCAACACCGACAACTCTGGTGATTTTCAATGGATTGATTTCAGGCGTTTCCACTTCGACACTTGCCATCAGATAGTAGACCTTAGAGGAACGCTGATAGACAATTTTGGCCGCTCCAATCCTTGCACCATTAGCAATTAAATCTAAATGCTTGTTATATCCATCATACGGGACTACTATTCGACCTTGTAGGGTGATGATACTCACCTGTTGCTCGGTCTTAAAAGAGTAGTCACGCTGATAGTTTAAGGTGCAAGTCCGAGAGATATACTTAGGGGCTTTGTCCAGCCCCTTGTACCGCCTTTTGGTGTAGCCTTTGGTAATAGCGTCGTTAGATTGTTTTACCTTAGTCCAGAGGGTTTTGTAGGTTCCAGACACTTGTCTAGGTACATTACACGCCATCTGCGCTCCAAGTCCAAATCGAATCCGTAATTCGTTGTAGACAATTTTCTGTAACTTAGCGACCTTACTGGTTTTGCCCGCATCAAAAGCAATTTGCGAAGTGTAGTTCAAGGCATCACGGTAGGCTAAAGCAGTCTGAGACACCAAAGCTTTTTGCTCTGCGGTCAGGTTTAGTTTTAGCTTGGCAGTGATTACTTGGGGCATTGGTTTCACATAGCTCTACTCTGATGTTATCGTATCTCGTGAAAACTAATATTGCCATAACGGAAATCAAAGATTTGTTCAGATCTTGAGCCTCACGCGCATTCCTCCCGTCACTCAAGGTCGTACCGTTAGAGTGCGGGACTCCTGCTGTCTAGTTGAAGCAAACCTTTACAATTTCGGAGTTTTTTCTTACTTTAACGTTTTTCAGGACTTACGCAAGCTCAATCTTATTTCCGTACTAAAATACGCGAAATTTCCCGCCGGATGTCTGGTACGCGATGGGTAAAGCCCCGTGATGGGGTCAAATAATTATCCGCGTTCCTGTTTCCCGATCGTTCAATTCAAATACTTAGTTTTTCTGACGCGAAAAAACCTGAGATTTCTGCGTTTTGCCGAGTTTGTGGCGCAGCGCTTCCATATAAGTGTAAACCACCGGCGTTAAATAGAGCGTTACAATTTGGGAAAACAGCAAACCGCCGACGATCGCAATTCCCAACGGGCGGCGGGCTTCAGAACCAGCACCCAATCCCAGGGCGATCGGCAAAGTTCCCATCAAAGCCGCCGCCGTCGTCATCATAATCGGGCGAAAGCGCGTCAAGCAAGCAGCACAAATAGCATCCAGCGGGCTTTTTCCTTCTTTCCGCTGCGCTTCTACGGCAAAATCTACCATCATAATTCCGTTCTTTTTGACAATTCCTACTAATAAAATGATGCCGATAAACGAGTAAACATTTAACTCGACATCAAAGACAACTAGAGTCAGCAAAGCGCCAAATCCCGCCGAAGGTAAACCCGAAAGAATCGTAATCGGGTGAATGAAATCCTCGTAAAGAATACCGAGAATCAGATAAATCACCAGAATCGACACCAACAACAGCAACCCCAAATCGTTAAACGACTGCTGAAAAGCTTGGGCAGAACCTTGGAAACTAGGAGTAATAGTGGTCGGCAAAATTACCTGGGCGGCTTGCTTAATAGCATCCGTCGCTTGATTTAAAGATATTCCCGGTGCGACATCAAAAGAAATCGTAGCCGAAGGAATTTCAGCCAAGTGTGCCACAGTCAGTGGCCCGACATTTTCAGATATTTGGGCGATCGCGCTTAAAGGTACCTGTTGCCCGGAACTCGACGCCACATAAAGCAGCGACAGCGCGCTGGGATCTCGCTGGTATTGCGGTGCGACTTCTAAAATTACGTAAAACTGGTCGTTCGGGGTATACATTGTAGAAACCTGACCGGAACCAAAAGCAGCGCTCAGTGTTTTCTCCACTTGTTCTACACTAATGCCCATGCTTGCCACTTTGTTGTGGTCAACTTTAACTTGTACTTGAGGAGTGCTCAGTTGCAAGTCGCTATCAACCTGCCGAATTCCCGGCAAAGTCTTGACTTTTTCTAACAGTTGCGGTACATATTGTTTGAGTTCTTCGGGGTTTAAACTCTGCACGGTAAACTGATACTGAGAATTAGTTTGCTGTCCGCCGATCGGAATAGCGGGTGGAGAGCGCAAAAATACTTTAATTCCCGGTATTCCTCTCAACTTAGGCGTCAGTTTTTGGATGATTTCGTCGGAATTGAGGCTGCGTTGAGAACGGGGTTTCAAGCGGATAGTAATGCGGCCTGAGTTGACGGATGCGTTCGGGCCGCTGGCACCGACGATCGAGTTTATGGCAGCAATATTCGGGTCTTTGCGGAGGATTTCAACGACTTTTTGCTGGTGTCGCAGCATATCGTCAAAGGAGATATTTTGGGCGGCTTTGGTGTTTCCAGTAATTTGTCCGGTGTCTTCGCTGGGGATAAAGCCTTTGGGAACGATCGCAAATAAATAAACAGTTGCAAATAACAAAACAACAGACAAAGCCAGAGTAGCGAAACGGTATTTCAAAACAGGTTTGAGAGTCAGTTCATAGCCGCGCAGCAGCAAATCGAAAGCTTGTTCCCAAACAAGGTAAAGCCAACTTTGCTGTCCGTGAAAAGAAGTCAGAAAACGCGAACACAGCATCGGAGTGAGACTGAGAGAAACAAAGCCGGACACGAGAATTGCAACGGAGAGTGTCACGGCGAATTCGTGAAACAACCGACCCAACAATCCCCCCATAAACAGCAGGGGAATGAATACAGCTACCAGGGAAAGCGTCATCGACAGAATAGTAAAACCAATTTCTTTCGACCCGTTGAGGGCCGCTTCGATGGCCGGTTCTCCCTGTTCCCTGTGGCGGACAATATTTTCGAGTACGACGACAGCATCGTCAACCACAAAACCGACAGAAAGTGTTAAAGCCATCAAGGATAAATTGTCTAGGGAGTAGCCCAACAAGTACATGACAGCAAACGTACCGAGGATGGCGATCGGCAGCGCCAAACTCGGAATTAGCGTTGCCCTAAAATCCCGCAGGAACAGGAAAATCACTAGAACTACCAGACAAACCGATAAAAACAAAGTGAATTTTACATCATCTATAGAAGCCCGGATCGACTGCGAGCGATCGTACAAAATACCGAGTTCGATCGACTTGGGTATTTGCGATCGCAGAGTGGGGAGAAGTTGTTTAATCTTGTCAACAATTTCTACAGTATTAGCACCAGGTTGAGGCTGTACCGCGAGGACGATCGAGGGTTTGTTGGCAACTTTTTTGTCGTAATAGCGGTTCGAGACTTTGTTGTTTTGAATATCGTCTATTACCAGTGCCACATCTTGCAGCCTGACTGCGGCACCATTTTTGTAAGAAACGATCAGCGATCGCCATTCGGCCGCATTGTTCCGCTGACCGTTTGCTTGAATCATATAACTTTTGTTGGGCCCCGACAAACTGCCGATCGGCAAATTCACGCTACCTTGCTGAATCGCCGTTCTAATTTGGCTGATACTAATTCCCCGCGATGCCAATTGTTGCGGGTCAACTTGGACACGGACGGCGTATTGTTTCTGCCCGTAAACTTGTACTTGGGCCACACCATTGAGAGTAGAAATTGGCTGACCGAGAGTAACTTCCGCGTATTCATCCACATCCGAAATCGGCAGAGTTTCCGAATAGAGATAAAGGTAAAGAATCGGGGCAACAGAAGGATTTACCTTGCGATAAGTCGGCGGTTTCGGCATTCCTGCGGGCAATTGTCCGGCGGCGGCCGAGATAGCTGCTTGCACGTCTTTAGCAGCATCAGCCGCACTGCGGCTAAAGTCGAATTGCAGGGAAATATTCGTGCTGCCGGTCGAACTTGTAGAGTTAAAAGAATTGAGGCCAGCAATTTCAGTAAACTGCCGTTCTAGGGGTGCTGCGACAGAAGATGCCATCGTTTCTGGAGTAGCACCTGGAAGGCTGGCAGAGACGTTAATAAAGGGATATTCGATATTAGGTAAAGCGCTGATGGGCAGTAAAGTATAGCTCATCAAACCGAAGATCACGATGCCTGCCATGACTAAAGTAGTCATTACGGGGCGGCGAATAAATATCTCTGAAAGGTTCATTAATTTTGGGAATAGGGAATAGGGAATTGGGAATTGGGCATCCGGGCATCGGGCATCGGGCATGGGGAAACAAAATCCGTTGCCGAATTTATTTCCATCCGTTACATCCGTTAAAGAATCTGTTGCCGAACTTCCTTCTTCTTTCCATCCGTTACATCCCGTACAGTGCTCGTTGCCGAACTTCCTTCTGCTATAAATTGACCGATTTTGGCGCGCCAAGATTCCATGTAAATGTAGAAAACAGGGGTTAAATAAAGGGTCAATACTTGCGAGAACAGTAAGCCGCCGACCACTGCAATTCCTAATGGTCTGCGGGATTCGGAACCGGCACCAACTCCGAGGGCGATCGGCAATGTTCCCATCAATGCGGCCATTGTGGTCATCATAATCGGGCGGAAGCGAATTAAACAAGCTTGATAAATTGCTTCTGGCGGTTTGATTGCTTCGTTCCGCTGGGCTTCTATGGCGAAGTCTATCATCATAATCCCGTTCTTCTTGACAATTCCTACTAATAAAATCATGCCGATAAACGAGTAAACGTTGAGTTCTACCTTGAATAATATCAGGGTTAACAATGCGCCAAAACCTGCTGAAGGTAAACCGGAAAGAATGGTAATCGGGTGCAGGAAATCTTCGTAGAGAATGCCGAGAATTAGGTAGATAACTAAGACGGCGATCGCCAATAGCAAACCCAGACTCGGCAGCGAACTTTGAAATACTTGGGATGCCCCTTGAAAGCTAGTAGCGATGCTGTCAGGAATTGTGCTGCTAATAATGGTTTCGATCGCCTGATTTGCGTCTCCCAAGGCTGCACCGGGTGCGAGGTTAAAGGAAATGGTAGAGGCGTTCATTCGTCCCGCGTGATTGACTGTTAGCGGTGTCAATCCTTGTTCGAGGGTGGCAAAGGTTTTGAGGGGTACTGGCTGTCCGCTGCTGGAGTTGATGTAAAGCGCCATTAAAGCATTCAAATCTTGCTGGTATTGAGGCTCTAATTCCAGAATTACTTGATACTGGTTGCTGGCGGCGTAGATGGTAGATATTTGATAGGAACTGTAGGCGTTTCTTAGGGTGTTTTCGATTTGTTGGGCGGAGATTCCTAAAACGGCTGCTTTGTCTCGATCGACATTAATTTTGAGTTGGTTTGTTAACTGTAAATCGCTGTTGACATCCTGAATTTTTGACAGGTTTTTCAGTTGGGCGACGAGGGAGGGAACGTACTGTTGCAGCAGTTTGATGTCGGTAGTTTGCAGGGAAATTTGATAGAGTCCGGTGGTTTGCTGAGTGCCGATCGGCACTGCGGGAGGAACTTGCAGGAAAACTTGAATGCCGGGAATTGCAGCTAACTGCGATCGCAAATCTTGGGCGATTTCAGACGCACTTGCTTGACGCTGCGATCGGGGTTTTAATCTAATAAATAAACTGCCGGTATTTCCCGGAACTGCTGCCCCGGCACCGCTAGCACTCGCACCGGCACCAATATTCGAGTTGACAGCTTCGACATTTGGGTTTTGGCGAATTAAACTGACAACTTCCTGCTGGTGGCGAACTAAATTGTCAAAGGAGGAATCTTGGGCGGCTTGAGTAATCGCAGCAATTTGTCCGGTGTCTTCGCTGGGAATGAAACCTTTAGGAACTGCCACGAAAAGCCAGATAGTTACTAACAGCATTGCACCGGACAAAATCATCGTTGTGCGGTGAAATTTTAAGGCTTTTTTCAGAGTCCAATCATAAAGGCCAAGTAGGCGATCGAAGGCATACTCGGAGGCGCGGTACAATCGGTTTTGAGGGTGGCGATCGCCCTCGCGGAGAAAACGGCTACCCAGCATCGGAGTCAGAGTCAGAGAAACAAATCCAGACACTAGAATTGAAACGGCAATGGTAACTGCAAATTCGTGGAAAAGCCGCCCCAAAAGTCCTCCCATAAACAGCATCGGAATAAACACTGCCACTAGCGATAATGTCATAGACAAAATCGTAAAACTGATTTCTCTGGAACCGTTGAGTGCAGCTTCTAGCGGCTTTTCTCCCATTTCCAAATGTCGGACAATATTTTCTAACATGACGATCGCGTCGTCTACCACAAAACCCACCGAAAGCGTCAGCGCCATCATCGATAGATTATCCAGGGAATAATTCAGCAAATACATGACACCAAAGGTGCCGATCAGGGAAACCGGCAGTGCTAAACTCGGAATTACCGTAGCCCAGAGGTTTCGCAAAAACAAAAAGATTGTCAGTATCACGAGGGCGATCGTCAAAACCAGAGTAAATTTAACATCATCAATCGACTCGCGGATCGACTCGGAAGCATCGTAAAGAATGCCAATTTCTACCGATGCCGGAATCTGGGATCTTAACTGCGGCAGCAATTTCTTAATCGTCTCAACAACCTGCACCGTATTAGTTCCAGGCTGCCGCTGAATGCTTAAAATAATTGCGCGGGTGTCGTTGTACCAACTAGCGAGTTTGTCATTTTCTACGCTGTCAATTACCCGGCCCAATTGTTCGAGATAAATAGGAGCACCGTTATTATAAGCAACCACCAATTTGCGGTAAGCCGCTGCATCGGTAAGTTGCCCGTTAGTTTGCACCGTAAAGTTTTTATAGTTGCCGGAAAGACTGCCTGTGGGCAAATTAACATTTCCTTGTTGAACGGCAGTTTGTACTTTATCCAGCCCTATTTGCAAGCGGGCTAATTTCTGCGGATCGAGTTGAATTCTAGCAGCATATTTTTGGGAACCGTAGACTTGAACTTGAGCCACACCGCTAATAGTAGACAGCTTTTGTGCTAAGTATGTTTGGGCATAATTGTCAACCTCAGAAAGTGGCAAAGTTGGAGATGTTAAATACAGATAAAGAATTGGTTGATCGGCTGGGTTAACTTTGCTGTAAGAGGGAGGATTTGGCAAATCGTTAGGAATTTGGCCTCCGGCAGCGGCGATCGCAGATTCTACATCCTGTGCCGCATCGTCGATGTTTCTGCTGAGGTCAAATTGCAGGGTAATTTGGGTGTGGCCCAGCGTGCTGGTTGAGTTGAGCGAATCTACTCCGGCAATGCTAGAAAATTGCTTTTCCAAAGGACGGGCAACGGATGCTGCCATTGTTTCTGGGCTGGCTCCGGGACGGGCTGCGGTGACTTGAATTGTGGGATAATCTACGTTGGGCAAGTCGCTGATCGGCAGCAAACCGTAACTCATCCAGCCGAAGATTAGAATTCCCGCCATCATTAAAGTGGTTGTGATGGGGCGGCGAATAAATAGTTCTGAAAGGTTCATGGATTTTGGGAATAACGAACCGCGAAGGCGCGAAGGACGCGAAGGAAGAAAGAGAGAGGAAGAAAGGGTTCGGAAATTTAGTTGTTTCTATTTTGACGGTTTTTTCCTGATTTATGAGCAGGATTTACGGCGGTCGGTTTGTCTGATTTTGAGTCTAATTTTTCTGGTGTATTTGTGGTGTCGCTGTTTGGTGCAGAATTTGAGTTTTTGCCTGTTTTGATGCTAATTTTGCTGCCGGAAACGAGGTTTGCTTGTCCGTCGATAACTACCCGATCGCCTGGTTTGATTCCTTTGCGAATTACGTCTAGTCCGTCAATGCTAGTGCCGACTGTCACGGGCTGGTTTTCTACTGTCATGTCGGGCTTGACAACGAATACAAATTGACCGTTCGGGCCGTTCTGCACTGCTCGATCGGGAACCACTGTTGCATTGGGTTCTTGAGTTAAGGTCAGTGTTGCATTTACATATTGACCGGGAAATAGTTTTCCCTCGGTATTGTCAAATTCGCCGTTCAGTTGAATTGTCCCGGTAGTGATATCGACCGTATTGTTCACAAAGCTTAAAGCACCTTTAATGGGATGATTTATATTGTTCGGGAAGGTGATATCCACCGGCAATTTGCCATTTTGGGCGTACTTTTGCACCTCGGCTAAATTTGTTTCAGGAACCGAAAACGACACTTGGATTGGGTTAATTTGAGAAATTTTGACGAGGGGAGTATTGTTGCTGGGCTGTACTACATTGCCCTCTGTGACTAAGACATCTCCAGCTCTACCCGCGATCGGGGCGTAAATTTTGGTATAGGACAATTGGGCTTCAGCATTTTTCAGTGCCCCTTGATCAGCTTTGACTACGGCTTCGGTATTCTCGATCGCCGCCCGATCGCCCTTTACCACAGCTTGGGCATTCTGAATCGCCACAGCGTCGCCCCTCACTACTGCCTCGGCACTTTCAATTGCCATGCGATCGCCGAAAACCACAGCTTCGGCATTCTGAATCGCCACAGCGTCGCCCCTCACTACTGCCTGAGCGCTCTGAATGGCTTCTTTGTCTACTTGCAGCGTTGCAGCAGATGTCTGGGTGTTGGTAGCGTACTGCTGCGCTTGCTCCTGGCTGATGGCGCCCTCTTTGTACAAACTGCTGTAACGGCTGTTCTGTGCCTGCGCGTACTGTGAAGAGGCTTGATCCTTGGTTTGAGTTGCCTCTGCTTGCCGCACTAATCCAATGTCTTTTTCTAACGTGACTTTGGCTTGCTCGATCAGCCCGGTATCTTTTTGTAATGTCGCCCTAGCTTGCTCGACAGCGGCCCGGTCTTTATCCATTGTCGCTCTGGCTTGCTGCACTTGGCCGCTGTCTTTTTCTAATGTTGCTCTGGCTTGCAGCACCAACGCTAGGTCTTTTGCCACCACCCCTTGTGCTTGCTGGATTTCAGCCCTTTGCGTCCGATCGTCGAGGGTAAACAGCAGTTGTCCTTTTTTTACTTCCTGGCCTTTCTGGAAATGGACGGCAGTAATTCTGCCGCTGGCTTGCGGTGTCACGGAAACCGTATTTTGCGCTTGCACGCTGCCGATGGCTTGTAACTGCACTGGTACTGTTTTCTGAACTGCTGTTGCTACCCTTACAGGCGTTATTTGTGCACCTTTCCCCCCAAGTCGATCGGGTTTTTCTGATGGAGCTTTTGCTCGCAATCCCACCACCACCACCCCAGCCACCAGCATTCCGCCCAGCAGCACCATACCAATTCGCCTCGCTGAAAAACCCCTGCCGCCCGATCGCACTATTTCGCTGTCTGCGATCGGTGGTTGGTGAGCGGAGTCGAACCATCGATCGTCCGCCTCGGTCAAATTGCCCTCTAGCGGGGGTTTGCTGTCCGTTTGAGGTGCCTGGCCGTAAGGCTGCCGTGCCCTATCCGTTTGAGTCAAATTGCCTTCTAGCTCCGGCTGCTTGTCAGTCTGGGCGACATGGCCGTTGAGAGTTTCGCGAGTCATAAAAATCTGCCATCGGTTCTAGTTTGTGACCCGATCGTACAAAAGAGCTATCGATCTTGGCATCCAACAGAAGTCCTGACTCGACTGGTAAAAAACTACTAAAGCAATGTGACTTTTTTCCTATTCGGGCTGGCTCAAATCAGTAGGAATGGTTCTAGGGCGATCGTGCAGCAATTTGTTAGACAGGAAGTAGTCAGTTGGCAGTTGGCAGTTGTCATTAGTCATTAGTCATTAGTCATTAGTCATTAGTCATTAGTCATTAGTCATTAGTCATTAGTCATTAGTCATTAGTTATCAGTCGGAATTACCAATGCTTTTCGGCCCAATTCCCAATGCCCTATGCCCTATTCCCAATGCCCAATTCCCAATGCCCTATGCCCTATGCCCAATTCCCATCTAAAATATAACATCCCATGACATTTTCTAAAATTATAAAAATACCAGCACTCTCGTCACTCTGGGATCTGGTTTGGGAACCTATGATGAATCGCCCGAACTACGAATCATTTCCGCTGCTGCTTTACCTAGAGTGGCTGCTGTTAGGTACTGTCGCATTGATGGAAATACTGCTGCCGTTCCAGTTGTCTTGGTCGCTCCTAGTGCGAGTGCTGGCGATCGCCCTTTTCGGTGCGATGAGTTTTATGCTGCCAACAGGTTCAGCTTTGAAAAAATGTCTGTATACTGCTTTAGAATTCGGCTTGATTTTTTTACTCGCGAGTCAAGACAACTTATCGCCCCGATCGATTTTTCTGCTGTCCCTAGTCTTAGTGCTGCGAAATTGCGTCATGTTTCGGCAAACCGGACAGTGGATTGTTCTGAGTTTAGCCTTAATTTTCTTTGGCACGCTGTTTTTATCTAGACCGATCGCCCCCCAGCATCTCGTCACAACAGTATGGAATTGGCGGTTAAATTCTGTATTGATGTTTGCCCTGACCTTAGTATTTGCTTTACTGTTAATTAATGCCCTGCTTGCCGAGCGGCAAAGTCGCGAACAGTTAGAGATAGCTCACGAAGAATTGGCGCAAGCCCATGACAAACTCAGACAGTACGCCCTGCGAATTGAAAACCAAGCAACTTTGCAAGAACGCAACCGCATCGCCAGGGAAATTCACGACGGGCTCGGACACACTTTAGCCGCCCAAACTATTCAAATTAATAACGCTCTGCTATTTTGGGAATCGAGCAGCGAAAAAGCACTCTCCTTTGTCAAAGCAGCCAAACAATTAGGGGCAGAAGCTTTATTAGAAGTGAGGCGATCGGTTTCTGTTTTGCGATCGAATCCCTTGCAAGGACAATCCCTGGAATCCGCAATTAAAAAACTGCTCGCCGACTTTCAGAAAACAACAGCAATTGCACCCGACTGCACAGTCAATTTATCCCTGTCCCTATCCCCCGAAATCAACACAACTCTTTACCGCATCGTGCAAGAATCGCTGACAAACATTAGCAAACACGCTCTAGCAACGGCTGTTTCTGTCGAAGTTCGGCAGCACGCTGGCACGATTCACTTGTCGATAGAGGATAATGGAACAGGATTTAATCCCAGTCAAAACACAACCGGATTTGGACTTCAAGGAATGCGAGAACGGACTGCTGCACTCGGCGGCGAATTTAACCTTTACAGCCAGCCCAAAGCCGGCTGCCGCATCAGCATTGCATTTCCTATATCAAAACTGTTGCCGTAGCTTTATGCAACGCGATCGGTTCTTTAAAAAAATATTTGTAGGGGTAGTGCTACCCCTACTCCCCGTGCCTACCCCGAAGATATCGGGGCAACCACGGGGGGATTGCCCCTACAATAATACAAATGATTTAGGGTTTCTATACAACTAAAATAGGATTTCTACATGATTCGGATTTTATTAGTAGATGACCAGCATATTATTCGCCAAGGACTCAAAAGTATGCTGGAATGCAATTCAGATATGCAAGTAATCGGCGAAGCAGAAAACGGGCAAAAGGCGATCGAACAAATCGCCTCGCTGCAACCGGATATCGTGCTGATGGACATCCGAATGCCCGTAATGGACGGCGTTGCAGCAACTGGCGCAATTTCTCAACATTATCCCGACACCAAAGTTCTGGTTTTAACGACTTTTGATGACGACGAATACGTTTCCCAAGCGATGCGGTTGGGGGCAAAGGGCTATTTACTCAAGGATACCGAGCCCGACGAACTGGCAATGGCAATTCGAGCTGTTTATAAGGGACACACTCAACTGGGGCCGGGATTGTTTGAAAAAGTTTTGGTGCCGCCTGCAACTTCAGCTTCCCCGGTGGAATTTTCCCCAGAATTAGCGATGCTTACTACTAGAGAGTTGGAAGTTTTGCGGTTAATTGCTTCGGGAGCAAATAACCGCGAGATTGCGATCGCGCTTTTTTTGTCTGAAAATACGGTTAAGAATTATGTGACTAATATTTTGAGCCGCTTAAATTTGCGCGATCGCACTCAAGCGGCTTTGTTTGCTCAGTCAGTGCGATCGCAGCTTGGGAATTGAGGGGGTTGAATAGACATCTCCTAAAAAGCCAGCTTTGAACAGGCAGGATGCCTGTTCCACAAGAATTATGGGAGATGTCTAATAGCTACATTTTGATTGAAAACTATTTCGCAGGAGCACTCGCAGGTTGACTAGGTGGCGCAATATTAATTAAAGGCAAAGATCCGCCGCCTCCCATGACTGTCGGAAACTGACCGTTCCATTTTTGAATTGCTTGCTGCTGCAAAA
>JFJP01010950.1_pt1 | contig 12991 bp, 10 predicted proteins | sample 431651 | NCBI WGS metagenome assembly JFJP01 (sample SAMN02602958, study PRJNA72255) | Microbial mat metagenome, whole genome shotgun sequencing project. | biome: fresh water; feature: sink hole; material: water; isolation source: purple microbial (photo- and chemosynthetic) mats found in...
AATTTGCAATTTGGACATAAATATCGTTGTTTTTTAGCTATTTTACCGTGTTTTTGGAGATGTAAGTGTCCACATTTTGGGCATTTTTTTGGAGTCATTTTTGAAGTAAAAACTATTTTTCTTGGTTAGTCAAGCGACAGTACCAATTTTTTTAGTCAAATCTCGATTTTTTGTCTTGAACTGCTTTTTAACAATTTTCCAAAACTGGTTTGAGATTTATTTAACAAAGATATTTTTTTGGCTCAAATATCAAATCAAGACTAATTTTAAAAACAGTAAATAATTTTTTGCAAACTTTTTGAAAAATTTAAATTCAAAACAAACTGTCCATATTTTGACTTTTTGGACTTTTTTCAAAGTTTTGGGTGTCAAGCTTATTTCTTTTTTGGAAATTATTAAGGGTTGTAATTAACGATTTGAAGCCATATTTGGTCATTTCATCAATTCCATTTGTTAAATTAAAATTGCATCTTTGGGAATCAATCCTTGAATTTTTGGGAATATTTTCCACTTTTTTAAAAGTTTTACTTTCCAAGTTTTCCTTTATTTTTGAATTATTTTTACTCAAAGTTTTTTTAGTATTTTCATCTGTTTCTATTTGCATTTTGGGCTGTGTTTTGAGTTGCGTTTGAATTGACATAGAGCTGTTTTCTTGCCAATTTTGTTGATTATTTGTCAGGATTTTTTGCGAGATTTCCAAATTATTTTTGCTGATTTGGTTTTCATTTTCCTCAGGTTTTGGAGTTGGATTTTTAAAGATCTGAGAAATTTGGTGAGAATTGTTCAAACCGAGATCAATCCAACAAAGCGAAGAAAGTCTGCGAATTTGGGTTATTTGGTCAGTTTTAATCAGCTTTTGCCATTTTACAAGCTTTTCAACTTTAATTTGAATTTCTTTGGAAAAACTAAAATTTTGAGCGGATTTTTTTTGAACTAGATTCATTGAGTCTGAGATTGAATTTGGAACCGAATTTTGATTTTGAAATTGACTTTGAGTGCAATTTTGAGCAGAATTTAAGTTTTCATTTTGTTCGCTTTGATCTTTCAAGTTTCCCAAATTTTCCAGTGATTTTTCATTTTTTAAAATTTCATTTCCAAAATTTCCAACATTTTGCCCAACAATTTTCTTAGTTTTTGCCAAATTAATTTTATTTTCTGTTTTCATTTCTGTATGTTCGTAGTTCAAAAAATTCTCCACTGAGCCAAAAATTTGCAAAATATCAGTCGCAGTTTTGGACCCAATTCCTGGAATTCCCGCCAAATTATCACCAGAATCACCCACCAAAGTTTTGTAGCAAAGCCACTCTCTAGGATTCAAGTTATACTTTTTGACAAAATTACTCTGCCCAAAAATTTCTGAAATTCCCTTATTCATATCCACAAAAAAAACATTTTCAAAAACCAAAAGTTGAAACAAATCCCTGTCTTTGGAAAAAATCAAAATTTTATTTTCTGGAGTTTTTTGGGAACTGTCTGCCAAATTTTCCACACTTCTTTCATTTTCTAAATCATTTTTTGAACTTTCTAAATTTATTTCTGTCAAATTTTTCAAATTTATTGATAGATTTTTCTGTAAATTTTTTGCATTATTTCTAGCTTTTTTTTCTGCATCACTTTCCCAATTTTCTGGCTTTTGAAGGTTTGGATTATTTTGAGAATTTTCTGAATTTACTATTTTTTTCAAGTTTAAATCTTCGTTTTGATTTCCGTTTTGATCTTTATTTCCCAAATCTTGAATTGGTGAATTTTTTACTTCAGATTTATCTTTTAAAATTTCTAAATTGATATTTTTTGATTGTTCCAAATTGGTTTTTAAATTCTGTTTTAAGTTTATTTTCTGCACAAAGTTTTCTATTTTTTGATTTTCAGGATTTCTCATTTTTTCCAAAATATCCTCAAAATTACTCAAATTGTAAAAATCTTGGTGTGAATTATCGTGAGAATAAAGTCCTCTAAAATCCAAAAAATTATCCAATTGCTCAGTTTTCAAGTTATTTTGCAAATTAATTACCGCACTTGCAATCAAATCATCTGCCTCCAAGCCTTTCTGCATTAAAAAATGCGGACTGACACTTTGGCACCAGTTTTGAATCAGCGGAATTTGACTTCTCATCGCATCTTCTAGCGGTTTTCGTCCAGCCTTGTAATCAGTTTGAATGTCGTGTCTCCAAGTAGGACTTGAGGTATCACAGGCAAAAATCAGCTCATTTGGGTCATAATGCTGACAAAGTGCCAAAATAGTTTTGACAAAGCCAAAAAAAGCCCCAATCGGAATTTGCTCGTTTTCAACTTTGGCAGTCAAGTCCGGATACGCAAAATAAGCCCGATAAATCAAGTAAGATACATCAATTACCAAATAAGTTTTCATAAAAAATAGCTAAAACTTCCAAATTAAAATTTTTTCAAAAATTCTCCAAAACATAGTTTTTTAAATCAAGTTTTTAAAATTATAACCGAGATTACAACTAAAATTGCAATCAAGATTACAAAATAAAATATCAAACTTGGCAAATAAACTCTAAAAATCTCAAAAAATTAGTTTTTTTCAAAGTAACTTTCTAAATTATGATATTTTTCCAAAACTTGGTAAATAAAAATTAAGCTAAAACCTAAAACAATTCAAATAATTATCAAAATAATAAAATAGTCAAAATTTCAACAGGATTTATTTATTTTTTTAAGTTAATCAGTCTTTTATTTTCCAAACTTTTCCAAGCTAAAAACCATTTTTTCTAATTCTAAAGCCAACTTTGATTTCCAGTTATTTTCCAGATTTTTTAAATTTAATTTTCAAGTTCAATTTTCAAATTTAGTTTTTTTGTAGTTTTTTTGTAGTAATAATTTTTTGAATTTTGTTTAAATTTTTGTTTTTTTTGACTAATTTTTGACTAATTTAGAAATTTGGTTTATCAATTTATTATGTCAGTTCTTGCCGTAATCACCACATTCTTTCCCGAAATTTCGGTTATCCAAAACATTGAAACTATCAAAAATCAAGCTGATCTCACTTTGATTATTGACAATGGCAGCGACGCCAAATCTCTTGAGTTTTTGCAAAAATTCCAAAAAGATCCCAAAGTGAAAATTATTCTAAATGGTCAAAATCTTGGAATTGCCAAAAGTTGCAATATCGCTGCCAAATTTTTACTGGAACATAACCAGAAAGTCCAAAAAAATAGTCAAAAAATTCAGGAAATTCAAAAAACAAAAATGGAAATTGAAATCGGAAAAATGGAAATTGAAAGAGAAAATAAGTCGGACAATTTGATTGACAGTTTGGTGGAAAGTTTGGCAAAAAATCAACAAGAAAATGAAAAAAATGTTTCTCAAAATTCCCAAGAAAAGTCTCAAAACCCAGAAAATTCTCAAGCTTCAAAAAACCAGGAAACCAATTTAACTTTGACAAATTCTATCAATTCAAACGATGAAAATTCCCAAAAAGTGGAAAATCAGGTTTTTGATTGGCTTTTGACTTTTGACCAAGATTCCACACCAGATGCTGATTATGTTACTGAAATGCTAAAACTTGCGGACAAGATTGACAAAATTCTCGAACATCAAAATAAAATCGGCGTGATTTGTCCAACTTATTTTTACAAATCAACTGAAAGACTTGAAAAGAAAAATTTGACAATCTCTGATTTTTGTGAGCTGAACGCTTCAATGTCGTCTGGTAGTTTGATTCCAAAAGTAGTTTTTGAAAAAGGCATTTTTTTTGAAGATAAATTATTTGTGGATTATTTTGACTTGGAATTTCACTTGAAACTGCGTAAAAATGGGCTAAAAGTCCTAGAAGCTTCTAATATAAAACTGGTTCACGAACTTGGTAAATTTTCTAAAGTTTCTTTTTTGGGCAAACATTTTTTGACTTCCAATTATCCGCCTTTTCGCCGCTATTATCAGGCTAGAAACCGTTTTTTGATCTATCTTAGATATTTTACCTTTGATCCAAAAAGTTGCTTTGCAGATTTGCGAAATAGTCTTGCCGATATTGTCAAAATAATCCTGGTGGAAGATCAAAAACTTGCCAAATTCTCTGCTGTAATTCTTGGCACACTCCATGGAATTATCAATAAATATAAAAACCCTGCCCCCAAATTCAAATAAAAAACTGCAAAAAATAAAAAATTCAAATTATTAAACCTCTTGCATTAAACAAAAACAATAAAACTGTAAAAATTACGGCTAAGTTTCGGGTCAAAATGACGCTAAAGTCCCCCTTTTAGGGGGTGGCACGAAGTGACGGGGGATGTTTGAATTGCCAAATTTGGAAAAAATAAACTGTAAAATTGACTTTTTAAGAAAAATAAAGCAGACTACAAAAAACTAATAATTCAACTAAAAACAAAAAACTATGAGCTCTCGTCGTCAAATTCTCACTTTTGACCTTTTATTCCAATTTTTGGCACTTTCCACTTCCATAATTTCCATTTCCTATCATTTTGGCAATTTTGGTTTAATGATTTTACTTTTACTTTCTTTTTGGCAATTCTTGATTTCACCGATTATTTTTGGCTGGACAAAATTTGCGACGCGTTTTATTTTGGTGAGAAAAATACCGTCTTGTCTGAATTTTATTTTTATTTTTTATTTCTTTTTTAGTTTGTTGATCAATCCTTTTGCTTTTTATGGAATTTCTCAAAATTGGTTTGGTTGGTATTTTTTAATTTACACTTTAGGTTATTTTTTGGTTACTTTGGCAGATTTTTTTGGCAAATAGTTTTCTATTTTAACTTTGATTTTTTAGATTTGAATGACAAATTAGTTAAAAACTTGGATTTGGTCAAATTTTAAAATTATCTTTTGAAACTTTTTTGAATTTTTTTGAAACTTTTTCTAAGGTTTTTGCCAACCTTTTGTTCAATTTCTGCAATTTTTTATTTTCTAATTTTTCAAACACTTTTTACTTTTTAGTTTCCTTTTGAGGATTTTTTTCAAAGTTTCAGTTTGGATTTGCAAATAATTGAGAATTGTAAATATTTCCGTAAAAATCAACCAAAAGCCAAAAAAATGCATACTTTGACAAAACCCAAAAAATCTATTTTAATATCTAAAACTAACAAATAACCTATATTTAATGAAATCACAAAATTCTTTCAAAAAGTTACTTCAAAAAGCTGTTTTAAAAAGTTTTCATTTGGTTTTTCAAAAATTCTCAAATACAAAATTTGGCAAAATAAAAATCAATTTGGCAAAATTCCAAAAGCATAAACTTAAAATTCAAACCAAAATTCAAGTCAAAATTCAAATCTAAGTGGTTAAATCCCAAAAATTTTCCAAAAATATAAGTCAAAATTCGCAAATAAATAACCAAAATCGCAAATTTACTTTCCAAAATTTCATTTCGTTATTATTATGGCCAATAACTCAACTATACCAACAATCGGTGGCTCCAGCTATCCAAATCAAAATTTCAATTATCCAGATTACAATCAACCTCAAAACTTTCAAAACAGTCCACAAAATTATCCCCAAAATAACGCAGATTATAACGATTATTCCCAAAGTAATTACACTCCAAGTTTGCCGCCACTAAATTCCCAAAATCAAAATCCTCAGTCTTTTAATTATCCCCAAAATTATCCAGACCAAAACCCTAATTTTAATCAAATTCCAGACCAAAACAATGTTTATTCCAACGCTCCACAATTCTCCAATATTTCGGAAAATCCAGCCATTAATCCCAACTCTGCCACAACTTTCAAGGAAAAAAATGGGGGAAATAAAGTTTTTTTGATTTTTGCAGCTGTGATAATTACAGCTCTTTTGGCAGCGGCTGGTTGGTTGATTATTTATAGCTATAACCAAAATAAAAACGTGGCAGATTTGTCTGGAAATGCACTCAGCTCTCTGTCAAACTCAATCAGCACTTCTCAAGCCACTTCTCAAACTGCGTCTCAAAATATCTCTCAAGCCAATTCAGTCAAGTCAACGGGGCAAATTGACGCCATCAACTCGGTTAATAATACCAATTCCAATTCTGCATCTGTATCTGTATCAAAACCAGTTCAGTCAATTCAGGCAAGTCAAAACAATATCGCAAATTCTATAAATTCAAATCAAACACCTGCCCAAAAAGCTCGTAAAAACGATGCAGCTATAATTCCTGCTGCCTGGCTCATCCAAAAATTTGGAGCTTCTCAGATCGTGGCTGAAAAATGTGTTAATTTATTGGTTTGTGGAGATGGAGCTGATCCCGATAATGACGGCTTGAGCAATTTGTTGGAGTATAATTATGGAGCCGATCCGATCAATCCAGACACTGATGGCGATGGGCTTGCCGATGGTGACGAAATCAATGTTTATTCCTCAGATCCAACCAAAAAAGATTCAGAAAGCGATGGCTACGATGATAATGTAGAACTGACAACCTGTTATGACCTTATAATTCAATCAAGTAGCAAAATTGCCCAAGTTAGATTATCGGAAATCACACGGAATATTCAGCTCAATCCAGTACACGAGCCAACTAAATCCACCCTTCGAAAAGCTGGAGGTACGGCAATTGATTTACAAAATGGTTTTATCCAAAATTCTTGCAGTCAAACTCCAATCTCAGCAACCCCCAATACAAACCAACCTAACACAAACCAAAATATTGATCTTGGAGCTCCAAGTGATAACCCAGCCCCAAGCGACAATAATAATGTCAGTTTTTAAGTCAAATTTCAATACTATAAAAATACTATTAATAGAGTCAATTATCCAAAACACTTTAAATAACTCATCTATATCTTAAAATTCAGCAAAAGTAACTAAAAGCCAAAATTTAAATTAACTGTTTAAGCTACTTTTTGGCTTGATTTTAATGTTCAAAAAACTTTACAAAAAACCCATAACCTTTGTGTCTAAAATATGTTTCTAAAATAGAAAATTACCAAAGATAAATTTAATTTTTAGTCAAATTCAAGCGACAAAATTGTAAATTAGAGGTTAATTTAGGTGAGTTTATTGTTTTAATTTTTTTTGACAATTTTCCAAAATCCACTTGGAATTTATTTGACGTTTTACCTTTTTGAAAAAGCCTAACCTGCACAAAAATTTCTCAAAATTTGGCATAAAAATAATCAAATTGAATTAAATTTACAAAGTTTTAGGTTTTTAATTTGTGAATGAAAAAAGTCTAAATTTAACTTAATTTAAGAAAATTCCTATATTTAGAGTAAAGATTGACCAAAACCGAAAATTTTAATTCCTGAGCAAAAAACCATTTTTTAAACCTAATTTGAGAAAATTTTTGAACCGAGACAGTAAAATTAACCAAGTTTAAAGCCAATTTGAAATAAATTTTTAAAATCAATTTACTATGGAAAATTCAACCAATTTAACTTCAAATAAATTACCAATTTTACTAATTTTTGGCGGTGGAAGTGGCTCTTTTTTTATCAATTCTTGGGTAGTGGAAAATTTGACAGTTTTGACCAAACATTTTTGCGTTGTTCACTTGACAGGGCTTCTTCAAAAAAATTCAGACCAAAAAACTGAAAATTCCAGTAAGTTTTCTCCAAAAAACCAGCCACAAAACTCAGTAAATAGTAATTCAGACACTTATGCAAAAACTAATTCAGATTCAACAAAAAACCCTAATTACCTTCCACTTCCAAGTCTTTTGGAGGAAATGCCAATGGTACTCAAACTTTGTGATTTGGTTATTTGTCGGGCCGGAATTTCTTCAATTGGGGAACTTTTGTACCTCAATAAACCCGGTTTTTTGGTGCCGATTCCAGATTCTCATCAAGAAATTAACGCTCAAGTTGTCGCGGAGTTTTTCCCGACTTTAGAACAAAAAGATAGTCAAAATTGGCTAGAAAGTATTCTAAATTATCAAGAAATATTTGCCAAAATTAAATATCCAAAATCTATAGAAATTGAACAAAAACTTGAAAATTATTACCAGAAAGTTTATGATTTAATCAGTAAAAATAGCTAAAATCCTTTTTCATAACTTTGAGAATTTGAAAATTTTTTTGTCCATTTTCCCAAAATGGGTTGAGGGAGGCAATGGTGATTTTTGAGATCTTGATAAGCATTCAAGCATACAAAATTTTAATTTTTAACTTCGAAGGGCTGAGCATATTGCAATTTTAAACAATTTTTTGAATTAACGCAAGAGGACTAATAAGCTTAAAAATCTAGAAAATTTAAAATTCAATAATTTAAAAAATCATTTAAAAAATCCAAAAATTAAAGTAAAATCAGAATTGACAAAGAATTAGAATAAATTGACAGAATAAATTGACAAATTTTCAAAAATTGCAAAATTTAGAAAAGTGGCTTTTAGGAAACAGTTTTTAGAAAAAATTAGAAATTTAAAAATATTCAATTCAAAAAAGCTCAAAAAAGCCAATTTTAAAATGTAAATCTAAACTAAAATTTAATTATTTCAATTATAATAACAAGTTAGTTCAATTATTTCCAATTCTAAGTTCAAAATTCTAAGTTTTAGTATTCAAAAATCAAATAAAAAATATGATAGCATTCCTTTCTGGCAAAATAATTTCTGTAATTGACGGTCAAATCATTCTCAAAATTCCGAGCGGAATTGGCTATTTGGTCAATGTTTATAGCGAATATCTAGTTAACGAAAATCTAGAAATTTTTATTTGGCAAACTGAAAATGGACTTTTTGGTTTTGAGACTTTTTTGCAAAGAAATTGGGCTGAAAGTCTTGGAAATCTTGATATTAAAGTGTCAACTGCTGCCGAAATCGTCTGGAAAATGGGTGGAAATAAAATTTCTCAAGCTTTGATTTATAGAGACAGTGGTTTTTTTGAGAATTTCCAGATTAATCCGAAAACGATTAATAAAATTTTTCAAGTTTTTGGCTCAGACACGCAAGAAGATGTCAAAGAGAATGGCAAGGAAAGTTTTGAAGAAAGTCAAAAAGCCGTCAAAACAAAGAAAGAAATTGGCAAAAATAATCTCAAAAACCTCAAAAATGTTCCAAAAACTCAAGAAAGAAACGAAAAAAATTCAGCAGAAATTTCCACAGAAACTCTTGCAAAAAGCCCTACAGAAAGTTCCATTTGGCAAAAAGTAACTCCCAAAAATATTCCAGAAATTTCCAATTCAGCTTATTCAGAATCAATTTCCAAAAATCCTGTTTTGCCAACTTTTAAAAATGTTTTCGTTAGCAATTCCAAAAAAACTACCAATGTCCAAAATAAAGCAATAATCAATCATTCGGCCAATTTTGGTAAAAACAGTCAAAGTGGGATTTTGTCGGTAGATTTTACCCAAAAAATGACAACTCTTGGACACGGTCGTGGCGATATTGTCTCCAGTATTACGATGCTCAAATCACAAAACTCTTGGGAAAATGTAAGTCTTGAAAACTTAGTTGAAAAAGCCGAAAAACTTCTCAAAAATGCCAAAATCAAAAACGAAAAATTGTTTTAAAAAATTGAAAAATACCTCGTACTCCTCAAATTCTTTTCAAATATTTCTCATTTCACAACTTTTAAATTTATATCTTTAATAAAATTGACACAAGTTTTCCAAAAATAAAAATGAAGCTGAGATTCCCATTTTCTAAAAGTATATTTCTTCTCAAAACTTCTTCTCAACGCTTTTCTTGTTTTTACAATTTTTCCACAACTTTGGTTTTGGCTATCATATCGTGAAAACCTCGTTTGGTGAACAGAATTTGACCGTTTGCAAAAATCATTGTAATCGCCACAAAATTGATAATTTCTTCAACTTTCAAGTCAATTAAAAGCAAAAAAAGTGTCAAAACCATTACCAAATTTAGAATTTCTCGAGCGATTCGTTGTAAGAGTGAAATCTCTTGATTATTCTCGGACAAAATCTGAATTTTAAAAATTTTTTTACCGAGACTTTGTGACCAAATTATCAAATAAAATGCCAGAAATGCAAATCCAAAAATCATAGACTCTAAAGTTAGAATTTCCACTTTTTGAATAAAATCTTTGCAAATTTCTGCCGTTTCAAATTTTTCCAAGCTCGTGCAAATTTGGTTAATTTCGGCAATTTTGCTTTCAGTGTATTGACTTTCAAGATTGATAGTTCTCACAAATAAAAACACCACAACTACAACCAAACAAAGTGCAAAATCTACTATTTTAGCCAAAAATCTTTTCCAATTAGCCGCAAGTTTTGGCTCTTCAAACGCTCCAAGAATCGCAATTGAATCTGTTTTGATAATTTCCAAAAGGTCTTGTGGCGAAATTTCTTTTGGTTCTTTTTGTAGTTCTGGCACAAAATAAAATTATAAAATTGGAAAGTGATAAGTTGGTTTTTGAGTTTTGTAGTTTTTTTATTTTAAATTGCTCAAAAATTTGAAAATCATTTTTTTTTATCGCGACCTGAACTTTTTCTCTTGAAAGCACAAAAAGACAAAGCAAACTTAAAATCTCTCTTAAATTTGAATAAGGAGGAAAAACTTTTATCAAATCAAATTTGAAATATAAAAACAGAATATTTAAACTTATTAATAGTAAAAATACGGAAGCCCAATACAGTCAATAAACATTATCAAAAAGCTTTTTCATAAAAATTTACTTAAATGTGTAAAAATAAAAATTAAAAAGTGAATTATTTTAATTATTTTAAAAAATAACTTAATTTAAAATTAAAAACTTAAAAGTTAAGAAAAAAGATACCAATTCTTTGTTTTTTTGTCAAATTAAAATTTATCTTGAAAATGGTTTTGAAAATTATTTTTGCAGTTCCACCAAACCTTTGTCAATACAATCTTGGCAACAAATTAAATGTTTTTTGGGGTCTTTCGTGGGATTTCCAGTTTCCTTGTTTTCATTTTGACTTTCCTCATTTTCTGCATTTTCAAACTTATTTTCAGGTATTCCTGTGAGAATTTCTGTTGGATTTTTGTGAAAATTATTTTCCTCCGATTTATTTTTTGTTTCAACCGTAAATCCATTTTCTAATCCATTTTTCATTTTGTTTTCCAATTCATTTTCTAGTTTTTGATCCAAATTAAGATTCAGATTTTCTCGCCAATTGACTATATTGATGTAATTTTCGGAAGGAACTCCACAAATTTGACATTTACCGATAGATTTTTGCCCAAAACTAAGCAAAAGCCGCTTGTCAAAAACATACAATTTACCCAAAAAATGCTGATTTGGGAACTCTTCTAAATAACGAAAAATTCCACCTTTCAATTGCCAAACATCACAAAAACCATTCTCCAGCAAAAATCCCGAAGCTGTCTCGCACCGCACACCACCCGTGCACACTGGCACCACAGTTTTGTTTTTCAAATGTTCCAGGCTTTTTAGGACTTGTGGCAAATCCCGAAAATGCCCAAGAGGCGGTAAAATAGAATTTTCAAAATGACCACTTTGCTGCTCGTAGTCATTACGCATATCAATAATGTAAAACTCTTTTCCAGTCTCAAACCAATTTTGAAGTTCGCTTGGACTTAGATATTTACCAGTTATGTGGGTTGGGTTGATTTGGGTGTGACCTGCAACGATTTCATCACGAATTCTGACGGACATTTTGGGAAAACTCAGACCGTTACTTGGGCTAATTTTGAACTCAATGTCGGTAAATTCCGCAAAGTTTCGAAGCCAGTTTTGATATTTTTGACAATTTTCCAAAGTTCCTTCCAAAGTTCCATTTAAGCCTTCAAGACCGATCAAAACTCGCCCGGTCAAATTCAGTTCTTGGCAGATTTGTTTGTGTTTTTGCCAAAGTTCGTGAGAATTTTCGAGTAAAATATATTTGTAATAGAGTAAAACTTGGTGCGTAGACATAATTCAAAACAAAAATTGGAAAGAAATTTGAAAGTTAAGTGAAAAGTAAAAAAAGTTGAAAAATAAAATCAGCTAATTTTAGAAAAGTTCAGAAAAATTTTATTAAAGTGCGAGAATCTAAAAATTAAAAAAGTGAAATTTACAAAATTGTCAATCACTCCGTTCAATTGATTTTGGGAAAATCAACAATCGCTACGCTCAATACATTTCTTGCAGAAATATACATCCCTACGTTCAACCTATTTTGGCACAAAATAGACATCGTTTCACTCTGTTCGTTCCTATATTTCCTTTGACCTGTTCGCTACGCTATCCCAATATCATTCGTCACTTCTTCACCCAGTTGCTTTACTCCTTCGCTTGGTCGCAAGATTCCAATTAGAAAATATTCACCGATTTTAACTTTTTATTTTGTTCAACGCAAGAGGTCTATTCTAATTCTCAGTTAAATAATTCCGCTCCAAACAATTTTCCAAATAACTCTCTAATTGTCAACCAAAATGATAAAAATAGCTAAAGCTATGTCAACTTTTTGACTTTTACTCCCAGTTAACACTCAAAGTGTAATAACTCTTAAATTTATTAAAGATTTGATCACGATTTTCCCAGCCGTAATATTTGTCATAAACACAAACAAATTTTTTGTTCATTTTATCTTTCATATTAATAAAAAAACCTTTTTCACAACCACTACCAGTTTTGTTGTATTCAAGACCAGAATGGCTAATTTACTTCCCTTGATATTTCTCCCAAAACTGGTCAAATTGTTCGTTCCACATTTCTGGAGAAATTGTTGTAAACTCAGGACTTGAGAGTAATTTAGTTGTCAGTTTATCTTTTTTTGTAAGACTTTCAGCAAATATTTTGATCATATCTTCGGGGTTTTTGGCTCTTGGGTAAAGATCTTCTTCACCAAATTTAATTTCTTCTTTGGAATAATTGGAATTATAAAGCCTAATTTCTGGATATTTATTTTCAAAAAACTGTCCAAAAAAAGTCGGAATAATGTAATTGTAGCTAATAATTAGTAATAAAAAAATACTACAAAAAATAATCAAAATATTCTTGAGCATACTAAGTTTAGATTCGGATCAGATAACCAATATTTAACCAATATTTAATTAGTTCAGGAATTAATAGACCTATTTCCTAATTTCGCCTGATATTTACATGGTTTTCAAAAATAAAGTCCTGGAAATTTTTAAGTTCGAAAAATGATTAAAATTTCAAAAAGTTTTGTGAAAAGTAAG
>JFJP01024648.1_pt1 | contig 12991 bp, 13 predicted proteins | sample 431651 | NCBI WGS metagenome assembly JFJP01 (sample SAMN02602958, study PRJNA72255) | Microbial mat metagenome, whole genome shotgun sequencing project. | biome: fresh water; feature: sink hole; material: water; isolation source: purple microbial (photo- and chemosynthetic) mats found in...
AACCCCAAACCCCAAACCCCACGGCCAACACGAAATATAAAAAAGTTACTCCTGGACAGCAAGTGACGCACTTCGAAGTACTTCGCATTGCACCATCACGTGAGTCTTTGCAGTGGAAAAGACCTTCGAACCAAGACCACACCAGCGACAACGGCTACTGCACTGGACGAAAAGTGGAGCATGGGAGATCAGCAGGACGTGCTCGAGACAGCTCCACAGCATCGATCACTCGCTGCAGCAGTCGAGGATGCCTCCGAGGAGCCATCCGCGCCACTTCGAAATATTCCGAGCTAATCGCATACATTGGCGGCATTGATATTTGTTTAAATTCGAATATGGAGAACGAAGCAGCAAGCAGCTCAGTATTTGAAAATGGCTCTTTCGAGCGGTTCGCCGTCTTAGGCCTCCAAAAGCACATAAAAAACACACTCGACAAACTGGACCGCGCAACTCGCGACCACTGCGCGTGCGAAGCCGGAAACGTTCCTCCGAACAATCGCGCACCGGAGGAGCAAGTCGATTCTTTTGTGAGCGACCTGCTGCAAATTCTCAAGAGACTCCGCGATTCGTGCCAGTCGCCTCACTTGCTCTGCGTCCTCACCTCGACAGTCCTCCAAGAGATTTTCCGCCAAGATGAAAGCCGCCGATTTTATGCGAGGGAACCTCTCGTAAGCGCTCATTAACTCAGACCGTGGGTTCCAAAAGCCTCTGCCGACTGCTCGTGTCGCTGCGCGCCTTCACCACGCGAGACCTCGACCCGCAGGCCGTTCCGCAGCCGCAGGAAAGAGACGCCGCGCGAAACCTGCACTGGCTGCTGCTCGAAGCCATGAACAGCTACCTGTCCGCGCCGACAGATGAGAACCCTGCACAAGAAATTGCAAATTCTCCAGACGCCTTCGAAGAGCGAGACGCAGGCTTGACCAGCATGCTAGAAGAGTCTCTCGCGATGTTTTGCTCGGAAAAAGTGATGGATTTCTGGGAGGATACTCTGACCCTTTTTGACAGACTGAGACAGGTGCCAGAAAAGTTGAGGGAAGTTCGAGCTCGCAAACTGGTGGAAGAGCGAACTCGGCTCGACTGCCAGCGCGCCCTTTGCGCGGCCGGCGACGGCCTGAGCTCCAGACACAGCTTGTCCTTCGCGGCACAGTTCCGGCAGTCGGACCAGCAACCCCAAACCCACCTGCCTGAGGCTTCTCACGGCCCAGGAAACCAGTCCCCAGCTCAAAAGTCCACTATGCAAAGTCTCCTGTGCGCGTCCAACATACTCAACCCGAGCTGCGCGTCGCAGAACCTCGAAGACAGTCAGCCAGGCCACTCTGGCATGGGGCAGACTCGAGGCGACCAGCTCATCAGCATGCTGAAAGTGAACTCGCTGCAGAAGACCGTCTCCTCGAACCTGGGCATGCGCGCCAAAGCTATGAAGCAAGAGACCACCAAAGCGCTGGTCTACCTCAAAGCAGTTCAGGCCAACTCCAAAGGCCCGGCTGGCAGCCTGCCTAACAACAGGAGAGTGCTCAACCCTGCAGGAGTGACCAAAGTCGTCAAGCGGACGACAACCATCGGAGACAAACAGCGAAACGCAGGCGCGCCTTCTACCGAAAACCGCAGCACCCACCTCGGCGACGCCTCGCACAGCCAGTACGTCTACCACATCACCAACTTCTCGGACAACGAAGAAGAAATCGAACTGCGCAGCCCACAAAAAAACCTCCCCGAAGCGTTGCAGCCATGGGGCAACCTGCACAAAACTTCCCAGAACAAACAACAGACGATCAGACTGGGTTCCGAAGGAAAAGAAAATTATTCTTCTTTGAAGAAGGCGCACCACAAACCAGAGCTGCTGATTCATCAAGACCCAGCTGGGCCTTGCAGGGTTTTCCAGAACAACTTCAACCTGTTGAACAAAGCAGTCACTCCCCAGAAAGCAGAAGCGAAGTGCAGCCAGGGAAAGGAGTCGCTCTCGAAGCAGTCCGTAGGAAAGACTACGAAGATTGAGTCTGTCTATGAGAACAAGATGCGGAAACTGAGTTTCTGGGCTGACCAAGACATCGTAGCGTACGGCACGCCGATAAAGGAAGAAACCAGCTCGACGATGCACACCGCGGATTTCCTGCAGTCCTTCAGACTCGCCTCGCAGCAGTAGCAGCTTCAGAGTCGAAGAAGAATAGCATGTCTTGACTTTAGTGTGCAGCGGAAGACTCTCGTACTGCCTAACTCAAGCTAATTCATTGAATTTTCTCTCAAATTAATTTTCCAATCCTAGATGCGCCTCAAAGTTTGTTTGAGCCTCAATTAAAACTTAATGAGGAGCAGTCTGATGAATGCATTGGCGAAATCCGTCAGTAGAACTGGTTTCAGAACCGTTAGACGCTGCTTCGCACGGAACATCAAGAAGCCAGAAACCAAACTAATCAACTTGGAGGAGATCCGGATCACCGACAAATCCACCATCTATCCAGAGGAGCTTGAATCTGAGCGAGACTTCTTCTACCAGGAGATGCTGGAAAAGACGGATGAGCAGGAAATGCTGCGCTTCTACGCAGAGCGAGAGGACAAGTTTGACGCCCTGGGCATAAAGCTCCTGGTTGTCAAGCTGTTCGAAAACAGGTACCACAAAGGACAAAAGCCTCTGACGAAGATTAGAAGAATGTACTTCAGGGCCAACACTCTGGTCGAGTTCAAGGTTATCCAGGATCTGCTGGAGTCCAAATGCGAGCTCATCGGCAAAGACCTCACTCTTTCGCACATGCTCGAGCTGATCGAAGAGGTCTCCAAGCACTCCCTCAGGTGCACTCAGTTCGACAAGCTGGTATTCCAAAAGTTCATGGTCGAGAAGTTCCTGATTCCGAGCCAATTTGTTTACGACATTCTGCTCGGCAGTGTCAATGTTGACTGCCCAGCATACAAGCTGCTGCTTAAACGGTTCGAAGAAGACCTGGTGAACAAGAGGTTCGAAGTCACAGACATCGTCATCGCCCTGGCGCTGCTCGAAAGCGTCCTGGCCTCGAAGAAAGAAGAGATGCGAATCATCAGAATCCTGGAGTTCTACATCCAAAAGATGTCCGACAAGACTCTCTTCTACTTGGATGCTTTCCACCTCTTCGAGATTTATTCCAAGTACAACTTCAAGGCGCCAAACCTCGATTTGGTTGATGTGCTGTCAGCTGCTCTGGTAAAAAATATGCATCTGCTGCCTTTAAGCATGGTGGAGGAACTTCTGAGACACACCTCAAACATCGGCATCAACGACCTCAACTTGCTCGCAGCGGTGAACAGAAGGGTTTTCAACACGCTCTCATACAAGATGGTCAACAGTGGAAACGACCTCAAGATGCTGGAACTCGACGAGCAAGTACCGAACGAAGAAAACCTAAAGCTGTCAGAACAGCAAATTCTGGAAGAATCAGACAAAATCAAGCAAGAAGCTCTGATGACTGATGAAGAGATCCTGGCTAATCTGAAACTAAGCATCTTCGGTGATCTGACTGACTGGGACGGCAATCCAGAGACTCTTTTCAAACAAAAGCCAGCAGTCGTAAAGGACAAGGTGTTGAGCAATGAAATAAAAAAGCTGCCAGAAATCCTCTACCACCTTTGCAGGCTCAACGTAGTTTTCATTTGACCAAGTATTTCAACGACGACATCTTCAAGCTCATCATGGTCGCCTGCATGCAAGACCTCGGAAGCCTCAATTCAAGAGACCTCTTCTTCCTGACCTACTGCCACTCCAAGCACTCATTCGACAAACTCAAACACATCGAAGACAACAAGCACCTCTACTACAAGCGAGCCACCAAGATCTTGAGGTAGACCCGACTTCCACAGCAAGATGAACGACGACTACTACCAGATGATCATCCCGCTCGTCCGACAATCGCTCGAAAGCTTCGAACCCAACGACCTGGTATCCGTGATCTTCAGCTCGACCAAGTTGGGATTGAAAAAGCGCGAGTTGAAGCGCAACATGCTGGACTTGACTCTCGAAGCCATGGCCTTGATCAGCAGAGGAATCAAGCAATTAGAGCCTCAAACCGACGAACCAAGCCAGCTGCTGCTCAAGCAGCTCAGAGAAAACTACTTCGAGCTCTACAAGATGTCGAAGAAATTCATCGTCAAAGAAGAACACAAACAGTAGCCACATCTCACCAGAAAAATCATCACTAGACTCATCGAAGATAACCTGGACATGATGAACATCGAGCAAGAATTCGGCATCAAGAAGATCGACTTTAAAGAAAAAGAGCTCGACGTCTAACTGCAGCAGCTTCTCCTCGCTGCAGTCGATCGATAACCTGCTACTAATACAATTACTCTCGCTGTAATTAATGTTCGGACGAAATTTCTGCAGAGCGGCATGGAGATTGTTCACCAAAAAGACTGCCAGGACGACTTTATTGGTTGCCCCCACCATTCTGACCGGTCTGTATTTCTCAGCCGACGAACAAGCCCGCATGATGACCGACAGGGTTTTGGAAAAAGCTAAGGGATACATAACGAGAGAGATCGAGGTGATGAAGCGGAAACACGGCGACCAGGTGATGACTTTCCCCCAGGTGAACTATTCGATGGACGTGGGAGTCTACAAAATCGACTACCTGATAGACCAGCGCAAATGCGACATCTTCTCACTGCTGGTTATCGCCTCAAACCTAATCCAGGAACGCGAAAGCAAGTCGAGAAACAATCCCAATCCCTTCGTCACAGTCAAAACCTTCAAGAAAGATAACATGATGACTTTCCAGATCGAGTTCAAGGAGACAGGAGAGTACGATGTCAGACACAAAGGCACCATCAGCATTTCCGGCGAGTGGAGAAACGACAGACCCAGCTTCAAATTCATTCTCGAAAAACAGGCAGACCTCTCTGACGAGGACCTCAAAATCATAACCGAGACTTACCTTCAAGCAAACCTCTCAACTCCGCTCAGCTCCGAAAGAGTCAAGAATCTGACCCAACCCAAGGTACAGCAGAGCCAGCAAAAGGAAGGCACCATTCAAAACTTCTTGTCCAACGTGAAGAAAGAGATCACTTCGCAGACGCAGACCGGTGATGCTGCCAAAGAAGACCCTATTGAGAGGCTCAAGGCTCTAGGCGTGGTCGTCTTCTCTCCAGATGACAAGAGCTACCTCGAAGGCTTGACTTGGGACATACTTGCTGGGTATGAGTCTCAGAAACGTGACATCGAAGACACCGTCCTGCTCTCTCTCACGCACTCAGACATCTTCGACGAGATCACTTCGCAGACGAGAGTGCGCTTCGAGAAAAACAGAGCCAAGGCAGTGCTCTTCGAAGGACCACCTGGAACAGGCAAGACCACTTCAGCCAAGATCATTGCGAGCCAGGTGGGAATCCCGCTTCTCTACCTGCCACTCGAGTCTGTGATGAGTAAATGGTACGGCGAATCTGAGAAGAAACTAGCCGACATTTTCGACGCAGCATCTAAGATTGGACGCGCGATTGTGTTCATCGATGAGATCGACGCTCTTGCTCTTGGTAGATCCGAGGTACTTCTTTTTGTGACCTAGGAAACTCACGAAGTTTCTAGAAGAATTCTCTCGACTCTGCTAAGGAGACTCGACTCTTTCGAGAGCAACAACGAGACTTTGCTTATCTGCGCAACAAACAGGAAGGAAGACCTAGACAAAGCCATTCTCTCTCGTCTGGACCTCAGCATCAAGTTCGACCTGCCCGATGAGAACAGCAGGAGAGAGATCTACAGACGTTACGCGAAACACCTCGACGATACTCTGCTGTTGAAGCTGGCCCAAACCTCGCCAAATCTGTCCGGCAGAAACATCTACGAGATCTGCAAGGACGCTGAACGTCGTTGGGCATCGAAGCGGATCAGAAACGAAGTGGAGACTCCGCTGCCGCCGTTCGAACAGTACGTAGAGAGCATAAACCACCGAATCAACGCGAAGCTGTCCTAAATCCTCTAATTAAAACTTCACCAACTCCGAATCCTAAATTAATAAGATCCGATCACTAATTAATAAACGTACTGGGAATTCGGAGGGCTTTTGTCGTGACCTGTAGATCTAGAGCTACCTCTCTCCGAACCCTTTCACAGTCTTTGCCTCCCTGCATAAATATTTCAAGAAGTAAACTCAAAGGACTTTCCATCGAAAAACTTCGAAAAAACCGAAAGAAAAAACAAAACAAAAACAGAAAGATCTGTGACGCACGGGACTTGAGGAAAATCTCGACAGTCGCTTCAACAAATTACCCTGCGTGGTTGCTAGTTAATTAAGGACTCCATAAAATAATAAACTTTGATCATATAAATAAACAGAGTAGAGGTAGAAAGTAAGGGATATCGTAAACATCTGTTTATTCATCCTTCTTAAATGTACGTCCCAAGAACCAAGAGCTCAGTAAATTTCACAAGGCAGTGTTTACTTATGGCTGGTAAGTTTTTTCTTGATTTTCCCGATGTCATCCAAGATTTGCCTGAAGTTGGGCCTGTAGACAGGGTTGCGATGCAGACACTTCTCGATGAGCTGCTTGAAGACCTTGCCTTTGCCGGTCGTCGGGAGCGGCAGGTGGTGGTTGCTGTTCTTGCCGATCTCTTCGATCATGGTCTCGAGAGACATGTCTTGGTAGGGGACTTTCTCGTTCACGAACTCCCTAGTCATCCGCGCCTACCACAGGAGGATGCCGAAGGAGTACACGTCGGAGCTGGTGCCAAACTTGTCGCCTCGGAACACCTCAGGCGCGAACCAATGGGGAGATATCTCGTTGTCGTTCTTCTTCTTCTTCTTCTTGAGTCGATCGCACTTCTCGCGCAAACGGTTGAATCCAAAGTCGCTGATCTTGATGTTCCAGTCTTCGTCGATCAAGATGTTCGTCGAGTTGAGGTTGCCGTGGATGATGTTGACTCCGTGCAGGTAAGTCATGCCTTTTGCGACGGAATCTAAGATCTCGAGGATTTTGTCCATGTTGTGCATGCTGATCTTTTTTTTCACGTGCAACAACTCGTACACCGAACCCAATTCCATGTGTTCAGCAATATGATAAAAATGCTCCTTGTCGATGGAGATGCCCATGAACATTACTATGTTAGGATGGTTCAGGCCGTGTAGGATCCTCGCCTCTTTCTTGAGCCGAGATGTTCCTTGTTTTTGTTTTCTTCTGAATTTGCGAATGGTAACTGTTTGAGAGTTGTAAATTTTTCCGACAAAAGTTTCGAAGTTGTGTTCTGAAGTGGGTATTTTGCTTTCAACTCTTTCTTTGAAGGTCATTTGGTCGAAATTGACGATGTAGGAGGAGGTGGTCTCGTTGTCTTCAGAGTCTGAGTGGCTGGAGACGTCACTCTGGCTGGACTGCGTCACGACGAAGCTACTGAGTCGCTGGAGACGGTTTGTCGTGCGATGACGCTCTCGGGCACGTCGTTTTCAACTCGCTTTGCGCTGGTCTTGGAATCAAGCATTACTGCGCTTTCGTTGTCCGAGTTATTTTCCAGGTTGATGTCCACGCTATATTTCTTTGGGATCTTCTGTGGTCGCACATTCGAAGGAGACTTGGGAGTAAGCCTGCGAGAACTGTTCTCTTTCTTGATCCTCGTACTCGTTTCTCCATTAAAAAAGACGTTGTCTCTGTTGAAGTCTTTCGGAGCAGCAGAGGTCGTGCGACCGAGGACCATCCTGTGGTCGACGTCAATGCTGTTCTTGCCGACAGAGTGCGAGGGAGCACTGGCTCCGTCGGCACTGGCTCCCCTGGACCCGAGCTCAATCTTTGCTGAGGTGCTTTTGACGCGGCTGCCTTTGTAGCTGATGGAGCTTTTGCCGGAGGATTTGGAGCTTTCTTCTTCGTCGATGACGACGACGGTGTTGTAGTACTGGCGCAGCTTCATCTCTGAGTTGAGCGAGCAGGGTTTTTTCTGCGTGCCTTTGTGGATGGAGAGTTTCTTGGCTTTGGTCGGCATGGACTTTTCCTTGAGTTTTTCGATGGCTTCTCGAAGGATCATGCGGTGGCCTTTGGACGAGATTCCCATGTCGAGCAGGTCTTTTTCTTTGAGGTTGATGATGGAGACGCCGTCGATCCTGTTTTCGCGGAAGAGTTCGGAGTACTGGTTGAGGCCTTTGAACTCGAGCCACTCGACGATGACTTCCACGCTCCAGTTTTTGAGGTTCACGCGGTCCTTGGATTCTCCTCGGGTGGTGGCCGAGGTGCCGCTGTCTTGGGTTTTCTTTTTGATCTGGTCGATGAAGCGGTCGAAGGAAGACTCGCTTTCGATGGAGGTGTGGGTCGCGAGGGTCTGATCGTTGTCGCCGTAGCCTCCGAGGGCTTTGCGCTCAACTAATTCTCCGTTCTTGTACTCTTCTTGGTAGGTCTTGTTGTTTTGGTCGGTGAAGATGCCTAGTCCGTTCCTGTTTCCGAACTTCCAGAGTCCGGACCACTTGGTGAAGTCTTCGAAGGTGATGGTGCCTTCTCCGTGTCGCTCTCCGTTTTGCCAGAGGCCGGAGTACTGCGCGCCGTTCTTGTAGAAGTAGTTGCCTCTTCCCCACTTGACTCCGTTCTTCCTGGGTGAGCGCAGACTACCAAAAGCCTTTGTACATCTCTCCGTTCTTGTAGTAGAAGACGCCGTCTCCGTGCAGCGTGCCGTTCAGGAAATAGCCTTCGTACCTGTTGCCGTTCTTGTAGAAGTAGATGCCGTAGCCGCTGCGCAGTCCCTGGACGAGTCTGCCCCGGTAGGTGTCGCCGTTTTCGTACTCCTGGTAGGCGGTGCCTGTGCTCGTGTCTTTCTTGTTCTCCTCTCTTTGGTGGCAGCAGCTCTTGACATGATTTCCCATACGTCGGCCAGCTGAGTGCGATTTATTTAGGAGCGGTGCCTGATCTGAAAAGCTTTAGAGTCTTGTTAATTAAGTTAGTTATGTTGAAGCGGACGGGATAAAATAAGTGCAGGCGGGGCTGGTGCAGGCTTTGGATACTAGTTAGTGGCCTTGAGTCGCCGGAGTTGGCGCAGCGTTTGGGGTCCGCTCGAGGCGCAGGGCCAGCTCGCTCAAGATGGTGGCCTGAGGTGTGGTCCGGTCGGACGGCTGCCAGGCGAAGGCTCGCAGGAGGGCGGTGTGGTGGTCGGCCTGCTCCAACAGGACGGGGACGCGCTTGTGCAGTTTGGCGTCTGCGCAGTCCGACGCAGCGAAGAGGTCGAGCTCGAAGTTGTCCGGACCGGTCTTCGGGTAGCTGACCACGCAGATCTTCGGCTCCTCGTTCTTTATTAAAATGCGGAGGACAGACATGTAGTTCACGAAATCGGACTGCGATGTCAACGCTCTTTTGGCGAGCTGCTCGGCTTCGTCTCTCGGCGCGAGGTAGAGGCAGCTCATCCACTGGGTCCTGACTTCTTCGGAGCCGTCTCTGCCAGTCTCTCCGGCGGACTTCGAGCAGACAGTCATGGTGAGGAGCACGGAGCCTTTGGTGTGTTCTAGGATGGAAAGGTTTCCGTTTCCGAACGCAGCGACGAGCATGTCGTGGGACCTGCAGCAGCGCATGACTGGCTGGTCGTAGACGAACCGGGCGAGCAGACGGCTGCCTTCGTTTGCCAGGAGCTGGTACTTGTTGATGGTTTTATCTTGCGAGCAACTTACGAAGATGAGTTGCTTCTCGTTCACCCACACGAGCGAGTTGACTCGCTTGAGGTGGTCTTTGATTTCATGGGTTACCAGGAAGGCTTTCTTCGCCGCGTCGATCTTGACGATCAGAATCGTGCCTTCGCTGCTGCCTAGAATTAAGAGGTCTTGGTGGCTGGTCGCGAGCCAGGATACCAAGTGCTCTTCTTGGATCGAAAGAAACTCTTTCAGGTTGATTCTGAAGTTAACCTTGCCGTCTTGGTGTAGAACGTCGACCGAGTGCTTGTTGCGCACAGCACAGATTCTGGTTTTCGTTCTGATGATGTCTTGTATCGGTTCCTCCAGACCAGTCTTCTGATTGTTTTCGAAGAGGGTTATCGAATCCGTTGTTATCGATGCCAGTGTTCCTGTCTTGCCTCCGACCCAGTATGCAGATTGCTGATTTGAGTGAGAGATCTTCTCGACTGAGTAGATTTGCCAGGAAGTCAGTCTTTTGATAGCAGGAGAAGATACTAGTAGCCTGAAAGAATCCTTGACTGCGGACCCGTGGATGTTCGATTCGGATGTAGCTGGCTCCTTGATCGAGTTTAGGTCGGTGATAGTACCAGGTGGAGTCAAGTATCCGACATCTTCCTTCGGCATATTAGACATTGTGATGTGGAATTTGCCGTTGTCGACTGCAGAAATATTGTCAGAACCATATTCAAATCGCTGGTCGCGATCAAATACGCTGTGGCTTGTCTCGCTCAGATTGGTTGAACCATTTCTTTTGTCTGTCTGATGGTCGGATGTCTGATGGTTTAAAGCCAGAAAGCTTTTGAGTTGGCTTTCGAGTTGTTCGTTCGAGACGGAGTCTATCTGCGGTTGTCTGCGAGCATCGACAGGCATCGAATCGACATCTCTGACGGCGTCCATCATCATGCGATCGAGAGACTCGAGATAACTGGCGAAGGCCTCTTTGAGTCGCACGACTTCGTGCAGCTGGTGGAGCTCTATGCCTTTTTGAGCGGAAACTACTGATCCGGTGGTCCTTCGAGAAGTGCATGTCGGGGAAAGAGGCCAGTCTGTGCGCGGCGAGCTGCAGACTCTCGGTCGAAGCAGCGAGCAGTTTTTGGGTGATGCCTGCACACGCCTGGTCGAGCGCTGCGTTTTTGGCCAGCAGCTCGCGGGACTGTTCCCTGGAAGTCTGGGCGCTCGGGTGTCCGTACATGGCCGGATTTAATGTTATGCAAAGAACTGATAGTGATTGAACAGTAGAGTTAAGTAAAGCGAAGAGTAATAAAATTATCGGCTATCGAGGCATGAACTGCATGAGGTCGAGCAGGGGGTTGAGCTGCAGGCCGGGGTCTCGCCGCTCTTCTCTGTGGTTCTGCAGGTACTTCGGGAGGTCTGCGCGCGAGGAGTAGGTGCCGAAGGGAGCGATGCGGTAGGAGTCTGCAGAGATGAACTCGTCGTAGATGGAGTTCCAGCCTTTGTAGTGGATCAGCAGCGTCTTCGGCCGGCCGACCGGACTGCTGATCACTTCCTTGACCTCGCCGACGCACCAGACGTAGAGAGTGTCCCGCACGTCGATGAGGTCGCCGGGCTGGATCGGGTTGCGGATGACTGTCTGGTCTCTCCACTGCTCGTAGCTGTTGACTCGCACGAGCTTGTCTTCGTCGGTCGAGAGCTGCTCGATGGTCTGGGCCAGGTTCTCCAGCGGGACGACTTTCTTCCTCTTGATCTGTCCGCGGCAGATGGGGCATTTCTGCTGAGGAGGGCGTACCTTGGAGGTGAGCAGGTAGGTCGAGATGCAGTCGTGGCAGAAGACGTGTCCGCAGTTGGTGAGGTGCGGGTTGACCAGCTCGCTGATGCAGATGGGGCAGCAGAGGTCTTCGTACTCCATCGCGGCTTTCATCTTCGAGTAGACCTCGCTGGTGAGCCCTGGTTAGAGTCCAGTACCTGCGACTCGCTCGCGGTACCGCTGGTCGGCTTCTTCGAGGCTCAGCCGCTTGCTCGGAGGCTCTTCGGTCTCCTCCGCTTGGACAGCCAGCTGCCCAGACTCCTCGGCGCTCGGCCGCCTGCCGAGCAGCTGGGCCTCTTCGAAGACTTTGGTCCTGCGCAGCTCGACGAAGGTCTGCGCGTTCTTGAAGCTCTGTCGGATGCGCAGCTCGGTGTGGTGAGCGAGCGTCTCTCGGTCTCGCTGGCGGTCTTCGGCCTGGAGGTCGCCGATCTTGCAGCGCGCGAGGACCCACTGGAAGAGCTTCTGCATGTCTGCTGTCGACAGCAATAATAATTATAACTCGTCGCGAGACGCGAGAGCGACCAGCTATGAAAATTAAAAGCCCGTGACGACGGCAGCGAGCGACAGGCGACTCCGAGGAGTGGAGATTAGCGTTAGCGGGAGGGACAGCTAGGCGAAGAAGATCTTGCGCAGGTCGTTGAGGATGTTCCGCTGGTAGTGCGTCGAGGCCTGCGAGTCGCGCTGGGCTTCGAGGCGGTCTTTCTTGCTGCGCAGGAGGAAGTTCTTGATGTTCCAGATGAGCCGCGCACGGTGCTCGCAGGAAAAGGTCTCGGTGGTCTTGGCCCCGAAGCAGCCGAACTGCTTGTACTTTATGGAGAACTGGAAGGGGTCCGAGGCGTCGGACTCGACGTCGCTGACCAGCGCTCCGCTGAGCACGCGGATGTCTCCGTTGAGGTTCTCGAACTCGAAGACCGGCTCGCCGAGGCAGTTCTTCCTCAGCACCAGCTGCAGGTCTTGCAGGTGGCCTCCGGGACCGCGCTCTTTGATGGTGTAGCAGAAGGCGGAGTACTCTCCTTCGATCACTTTGTTCTTCAGCAGACCGACCTCGACCTGCAGCTTGTCGCGGTCCGACTCGAACTCGGTCTTCTTCTGGTTCGCGCCGGCCAGAGCGACCTCCACGTCTTTGAGTCTGCTCCGGAAAGCGTCTCGCTCGCTCGATATCCGGTCGATCTCTTTCTTGAGGTCGCTGATCTCGAGTCGCAGGGTCATGTTCTCTTTGGAGGCCGTGATGCTTTCGTTGCAGGCTTGCTTCAGCTGGCTGGAGACCACTTTGTTCTCCGTGTCCAGGTCGTCGATTTTCTTCCGCAGGTCGCTGATCATCTTCTCGGTCTTTTTGTAGGCGTCTTTCTCGGCCTGTTCCTTCAAGTGCGCCAGCTCATCCTTGCCGATGGCTTTGCCGATGTCCGAGGTGTGGTCGCTGGCCTTCGCGTTGCCTCTGGAAGCTTCGAACTGTCTTTCGAGATCCGCGTGCTTTTCTTTGAGCTTCTTGTAGGCGCCTTTGAGCATGTCGAGGCTTTTCTTGGTCTTCCTGTACTTCTCTTCCTTCTCCAGTGCTTCGTCGGTGAGGCTGGAGTTGACCGAAGAGATGGAGAGGTCGGTTCGCTTGGCCTGGTCTCTTGATTTCTTCTCTTGAGACATT
>JFJP01039651.1_pt1 | contig 12991 bp, 8 predicted proteins | sample 431651 | NCBI WGS metagenome assembly JFJP01 (sample SAMN02602958, study PRJNA72255) | Microbial mat metagenome, whole genome shotgun sequencing project. | biome: fresh water; feature: sink hole; material: water; isolation source: purple microbial (photo- and chemosynthetic) mats found in...
AGATTTTAATATTTCAAAAATATGAAACATTACCGATGATACAACCATTTTCTAAAACATATTCCACAGGTAATATGAATAATTATCTTTGATGAAATTACTGGTTAAAAATAAGCCCAATTGATTTTCTTCGATTACCCCGACCCCAAGGGGAGCGAAGAAAATCAATTTACTCCCCTCTTCGCTTTCGCGTAGCTTCAGCGAAGCAAAGTGGGGCTGGGGTGATTAAATTGATTTTCAAGCGTTTTTAAATTTTATTGATATTATCTGATATGAGAAACAAAATGAGATTTTCAGTTACATTTTTTCCTCTCCTAATTATTAGTCTTTCAGCAAATTCACAGGATCTGGTTAATTCAATTAAACCAGGCCAGGTTTGGCCCGACAACCAGGGAAAACATATTAATGCTCATGGCGGAGGAATTCTGTATTATAACAAAACTTACTACTGGTTTGGTGAATCGCGATTGCCCCGGACCGAGAAGGACAAAAGTAACTACGGAGTAAGCTGTTACTCTTCAAAAGATCTTCTCAACTGGAAGAATGAGGGCCTTGCCCTTAGAGTTATAAGTGATACTGCCTCACTCCTGCTGCCCGGTTGCGTTATAGAAAGACCAAAAGTAATATATAACAAAAAGACAGGCAAGTTCGTAATGTGGTTCCATCACGAGTTGAAAGGCCAGGGATACAAAGCGGCTATGACAGGCGTTGCTGTAAGTGACAATATTACAGGACCATATAAATATCTTCGCAGCTTAAGACCAAATGCGGGCGTGTGGCCTAAAAATTTTCCGGAAGAATTCAAAAAGGCAAAAGCGGGTGAGGAAATCCTAAAAAGCTGGTCAAAAGAATGGGTTGATGCTGTAAAAGAAGGTTTATTTGTAAGACGTGATTTTGAAGGCGGACAGATGGCACGCGATATGACCCTTTATGTTGATAAGAACGGGAAAGCATACCATGTTCACTCCTCAGAAGAAAACATGACACTGCATTTTTCTGAACTTACCGATGATTATCTCGATTTTACAGGGACTTATGTAAGGGTTCTGCCGGGAGATTCAAATGAAGCCCCTGCAATCTTTTTTGCAAAGGGGAAGTATTATATGTTCACATCGGGAACAACGGGATGGAAACCAAATCCCGGGCGGCTTTCAGTCGCATCAAAACTGCTGGGAGAATGGAAGACAGTTGGAAATCCCTGCAGGGGAACTGAAGATGAGAACAAAATCACTTTCGGGTCGCAAAGTACACATATACTGCCTGTTGAAGGCAAAAAGAATGCTTTCATTTATATGGGCGACAGGTGGATTCCGGATAATCTGGCAGATAGCCGTCATATCTGGCTTCCGATTGAATGGGAAGAGGGATTACCTGTTATTAAATGGTATAAAGGATGGGACATTACCAATCTTAAATGAGATTACTATGAATAATGATACATGCAAAATCTGAAATGCTTGAAAATCAATTTATTTACCCCTTCCCCAAGGGGAGTAAATTGATTTTCTTCGCTCCCCTTGGGGCCGGGGTAAACGAAGAAAATCAATGGGGGGCCTTTACATTATTACCTATTCACAAATAAAATATTATTATCTTTCACCAAACAACAACTTAATGTGTTAAATAATTAACAGTAAAACAAAATGAAGAAACTGATTCCTGTTTTAGCAGCATTACTGATTATCCTGATTTCAGGTAACAGTATTAACGGACAATCAAAGAATAACAAAGACAACACACTCACCAAAAAGGAAATAAAGATGGGGTGGAAGCTGCTTTTCGACGGCAAAACCTCAACCGGGTGGATGAATGCAAAATCAAAAACCTTTCCTGCAAACGGTTGGGAAATCAAAGATGGTATGTTATCCATTAATCCGGCAACAAAAGCTGCAAACGGCGGAGGCGATATTGTTACCGCAGATAAATACACAAATTTTGAACTCAGCATTGATTTTATGTATACTAAAGGCGCTAACAGCGGGATTAAATATTTTATTGATACTGAAGTAAATAACGGATCGCGCGCTTCAATTGGCTGTGAATACCAGGTACTTGACGATAAAAATCATCCCGATGCCAAAGCAGGGATAAACGGAAACCGTACACTTGCAGGTTTGTACGATCTTATCGCACCAAAAAATGTTGTTGATAATGGTTTTGACAACTGGAACACAGCAAAGATTGTTGTAAATGGAAACAAAGTGCAGCACTGGCTGAACGGACAGATGACTGTTGAATATGAAAGAGGAGATGATAAATGGAGGGAGCTGGTGGCAACAAGCAAATTCAAAACATCACCGGGATTCGGAGAAGTAAAGGAAGGCAGAATACTGCTTCAGGACCATGGGAATATTGTGGCTTATAAGAATATTAAGATTAGGGAGATTAAATAAGCAAAGGGCAAAGGGCAAAGGGCAAAGGGCAAAGTTAGAAATTTCGTAATTAATTATCATAAGCTATGAAGAACCTTGCATTATTACTTATCGTTACAGCGTGCATCTACCTTGCAGCCTGTTCAAAAGATTCGCAATCGGAGGCCTTCAAACTGCTGACCGGACCTACATGGGTAAGCGACAGCCTTCTTGTAAACAAAATTGATGCAAGCGGTCCTGAAGGAATGCTGGAAAATTTTAAAGGAGAAGCAAAATTCAATGAAGACGGTACCGGTAATTTTGGGAGTTTTACCGGAACATGGAGATTTTCTAATGAGGAAACTTCAATTGTTTTAACAAGTGACTCTCTTCAATTTCCTCTCTCGGCTAAAATTGCCGAGCTCACCGCCAAATCCTTCAAGGTTACAACAACATATCCCAATCCTGCTAATCCAACTGCACCGGTAAATATAAGGATGACATTTAAAGCTAAATAATGAAGTATACTGTTATATTAATAACAATACTGTTAAGTACTTCATTTAACTCCATATTATCCCAGAAAGTCATCAACGGTAAAGTATTTGACAACAAGACACTTGAACCGCTGACCGGAGTCTATGTGATTTACGAAAAAGGAAGAGGTACAACTACTGGTCCCGATGGCGGTTTCACAGTTTTTACCGACTTGCAGACTCTCAGCATCTCATTTAAGTTCATTGGATATAAGCCACTTACAAGAGCTATTGAACTTCTACCCGGGAAGGATACTACTGAGCTGCAGGTTGGAATGGACATGGAGCTTATGGAAATCGGACAGATAGTGGTGAGTGCAAATAAAACTGAAGAAAAGATTGCAGAGCTAACAGTATCGATGGATATTCTGAAGTCAGGCGATTTCCTGAAAACTCATATAACTGACCCCCAGGAGCTTATTAATAAAACACCGGGAATTGAAGTACTCGATGGCCAGGCTTCTGTAAGAGGTGGCAGCGGATTCAGTTATGGTGTCGGGAGCAGGGTGCTTGCTCTTATCGACGGATTACCGGTTATAGCGCCTGATGCAGGGAATATCAAATGGCAGTTTCTGCCGATGGAAAATATCTCCCAGATCGAGATAATTAAAGGTGCATCATCTGTGCTGTATGGCTCTTCAGCACTAAACGGAATCATTAACTTTCGTACTGCAGATGCCACCAACACCCCTGTTACTCAGTTCTTTGCCGAAACCGGCATCTATGGCAAACCAAAAAACAAAAACTGGGTATGGTGGGATTCTCCGCGCTTTTTCTCCGATTTATCATTCTCTCATCTTCAGAAAATAGGAAAGACTGATGTTGGTATCGGCATCAATCTTCTGAATGATAACGGATACAGAAAATTCAATGACGAAAAACTGGGAAGAGTAAGCTTAAGGATCAAGCATTTCAATCAAAAAATAAAAGGACTCGTTTATGGTGTCAATCTTAATTCAGGATATACCGAAAAAAGAGATTTTATATTATGGGAAGATGCTGATCAGGGAGCACTTAAGCAGGACACCTCAACAGTATCGCTTCTGCATGGAACGTTCTTCGCCGTTGATCCGTTCATGTCATTTAATAATTATGGAAGGATTAAACATGATCTAAGAATAAGACTTCAATCGGCGGGTAACAGGTTTCCGGTCAGGGATCAGAATAATTCAGATGCCTACTCCGCATATGCTGAGTATCAGTTCTATTACAGGTTATCTGATATTATTAACTTTACTTTTGGTGCCTCAGAAAACTACATAAAAATCCTTTCAAACTTTTACGGAAATCATACAGGTATTAACCTTGCCGGATTTTCCCAGATCGAAGCAAATCCTTTGCCACGGCTTAAAATGGTTGCAGGAATCAGGATTGAACATAACAGACTTGATGGTATTAATGATAAGATTGTCCCGATATTCAGAACAGGCATCAACTGGCAGGCAGCAGATTATACATTCCTGAGAGCTTCTTTCGGTCAGGGATACAGATACCCTTCTGTTGCAGAAAAGTTTGCATCAACCACGCTGGGTTCAGTAAGGATATTCCCGAACCCGACTGTACAGCCCGAATCGGGATGGAGTTCAGAGGTCGGAATTAAACAGGGATTACTTATCGGTGAAATCTCCGGACAGGCAGATCTGGCTCTGTTTTTTTCCCAAAACTCCAATATGATCGAGTTTCCGTTCGGACTCTATCCTGAAGGGTTAGGGTTTAAGGCTGATAATGTTGAGCAATCAAGAGTATACGGATATGAAGCAGAGTTTATTCTTAACAGATCAGTTGGAATCATAAACAGCTCAGTCAGCGGCGGGTATACTTATATTTATCCGGTTGAATTCAACCAGACAACTAACAAGAGCAGTGATATATACCTGAAATACAGAAGAAAGCACTCAGTAAAGTTAAGTTCAAACACCACCTATAAAAAGTTCACTTTCGGACTTACCCTTTATTCCCGGTCAAAAATGCTAAATATAGATGATGTGTTTGTAAATGAGTTCACCAGGGAGGGCATACTGCCGGGGTTCTATGATTACTGGCTTGAAAAAAATAAAGGCTACATTCTTCTTGATGAGAATATCGGATACAGCCTCAGTAAAACAATAACTATATCGATTGCAGCAAAGAACATCACGAATCTTGAATACATGGGGAGGCCGGGTGATATACAGGCACCGCAGAATTATAGTATACGCTTAAGTGGTAAATTCTAAGAGGAAGAGACAGGCGTCAGGCGTCAGGCGTCAGGCGTCAGGCAAAACAGTTGAAATTCTTCCTGAGGTCTGAGGCCTGATGCCTGTTGGCTCTATTTCGATCTGAATTTTATCAACCCTGTAATCATTGCACTTATATCTTCACATCGCTTCTCAAGTTCATTATACTTCACTGAAGTGATGTATTCAACTTCATAGGAGATTATCAGTTGTGTTCTAAGTTCAGCTATTGATCCTCTCGCTATATAGAAATGCCTGATGCTTTGCTTGTCAGTATCGAGCCCATCTCCTTCAGCTATATTTGAAGGTACTGATACAGAAGACCTTCTCATTTGATCTTTAAGACCAAAATCTTTAATAAAAGGACTTCCTTCGGTAAGCCTGTAAATCTCAATCGCCAAGTCCTTAGATTGTTGCCAAACTTTTAATTCCTTAAAATTTCCCATAATGCAGCGTATTAGATAAATAATTGGTTATGATGCAATTCCACTTGCATTCTTTATTCACAATATAATAAAAATAAATATATTATGAAAGTCCTGACGCCTGACGCCTGTCGCCTGACGCCTTCAAATCCGTTTCACCATCTTAACTTAATCACTATTTTCGAACCGCTCATGGTACCACCCCCCAATAGACTATATATCAAGATACTATTTTAGACTTATTGCAGAAATGAATTATTTTTCTACATTTGACACGATTTTTATCACTGTTTTAATTTTTTACATCAATATTTGATACTATTGCAATTGAAAAGGGGGATGAATGTACCTGTACAGAAAACCCAAGAAACTTAAACTTAAATTAAAACCTATGAGAAAACTTTTAACTTTTGTTGCTTCTGTCCTTGTTACCGGCAGTATGTTTGCCGGTGGTCTGGTTACTAATACAAACCAGAGTGCTGCATGGGTTCGTCTGCCTGCCAGGAATGCTTCAACCTCTATTGATGCAGCATATTATAATCCGGCAGGATTAATGAAACTTGAGAATGGAATTCACCTTTCAGTATCAAACCAGTCTATTTTTCAGACCAGGGATATTGTAAACTTCTATGGCGGACCAGGCGGATCATATGGTCTTAATCAGTACAGGTATGAAGGCACAGTAACAGCTATCGCATTTCCAAGTATCTATGCTGTTTACAAAATGGATAAACTTGCATTTTCAGTTGGATTTAACCCGATTGGCGGCGGCGGCGGTGCCGAATACAAAAAAGGATTACCATCATTTGAGATGACTCCTTCAGATCTCGTTCCTTCACTCTTATCAATGGGCGCAACAGGATACAAACTGGATGCGTACTTCAAAGGCAGTTCTACTTTCCTTGGTTTCCAGGGAGCTGTATCATATAAAATAAATGATTTTATATCAGTTGCTGCAGGTCTTCGTTATGTAACTGCAAAGAATACCTATGAAGGACATCTAAAAGACATCGAAGTTGAACTTCCTACGGGATTTACAAGAGCAGATGCTATAATGACAGGTATTGCAAATAGTGCTACCGGAGCTGCTACAGCTACTACCGGACTGGTTACTGCCGGTGCAGGTTCTTTGACTCTTGCCCAGGTTCAGACCGCAGGATATATAACCGCAGCACAGAGAGCTCAGCTTGAAGGTGCTCTTGTATCATTCGGATATCCTACAGCCACTCCGGTTGCTGCGGCTGACGCTATTTTCAAAGGAGCTGCTGCAAATTATACAGCTACTGCTACCCTTCTTGGTGATCAGACTGCTGATGCTGAACAGACAGGTTCAGGTATCACACCATTCTTCAGTGTTAACATTTCACCATCTGAAAACCTTAATATCGCTATCAAGTACGAAATGAAAACCAAACTCGAACTTGAGAACAACACAACAAAAGATCTTCTTATCGGTTATGATGCTACCGGAGCACCAATCACAATGTTTCCGAATGGCGCCAAGACCAACAATGATATGCCTGATATGCTTTCTTTAGGTATTGACTACAAAGTTTCTGATGCTCTCAAACTCTCATTTGGTTCAAACTATTTCTTTGATAAAGATGCGGATTATGGTAAGAAATATGACCACGACCTGGTATCCTCTACACCAACAATTCCAATATCAAACAGGAAAATTATTAACAAAAACGGTTTGTCTCTCCAGGCAGGTATGGAATATAATATTTCTGAGAAAATGCTTGTAAGCTTCGGTTATGTATGGGCTAACAAGGGTGTTAACGAGAAATATCAGAGCGACCTTTCTTATGGACTTGCTACTCAGACATTCGGCCTTGGTGGTGCTTATAATGTTAAAGAAAACATTCAGATCAACCTCGGATTCGGTTACACATACTACTCACCTGATACAAAAGACATTGAACATGTAATGGGTAATAAAGTATATGTTGCAGAAGAATCTTACTACAAGAGCACAAAGATAGTTGCTGTAGGAGTTGATTTCAAATTCTAATAGACTACTCAAAAAATATTGAAAAGCCGATCCGAAAGGGTCGGCTTTTTTTTACCCCTAACTTGGGGGGGATGGGGGGTTAATACGAGATCCCCCTGTCATTCAGATACTTCAGATACTCACCCACCCTCGGGGCTTTTGATGCTGCAAATCGCTTATACCATACCATGGCATTCACGTTGTCTGCGTTTTCCTTTGCGGCATTTATTATATTCAGATACAATAATCCCTCTATACCAAGATTCTGGCTGTCGATATCATCAAGTATACTCTTAAACAAAAACATATTATCGGCAGGGGTTACGGCTGATGCTTTTGAAAAAGCCTCATCAATACGCTTATTTAACTCATTATCAAGTGTTACTCCATAGAACCAGAAACAGTTTTCAGAACAGTTTTCGACAATATCAATCCATTTAGTTCCTGGCGGGAGCGGAGGAAATTCAAGGGTGAATTTTACTACCTCACCAATATTTTTGAATTTATAGGCTTCCGGACAGACAGGAATTCCTGTTGCTTTCAAAACCTGGTACTTTTTACCTTCCGGATCAATCAGGAAAATATTTCTGTCGGCACAAAAAATCCCTCCTGCTATCCTGTTTTCAATTGACAGATGAAGCAAAGTCGTCGCAGGTGAAATTTCAATCTTACATATTTCCAGAGTTTCGTGACTCTTAAGTCCGCAATTAATTGATACCATCGATTGAGAATACAACAAATTGAAACAGATAATGAAAAGGGTTGATGTAATCAATATTTGTTTACTCATTTAAATTAAAATTAAAAATCATATCCAAATGTAAAGGTATCTGAAAGTAATAAGACTAGCATTAATTTTTGTAACAAAACCTTAATGTTTCCTTAACAGGTCCGAAATATGCCAGGTCTACCTTTGCCTCAGTAAAACTGTAAATCTATTAACAAATTAATAAAATCAAAATTATGAAGAAAAATCTTTTTTTAGTGCTGGTTCTCTCAATTGCAATCTTTTCCGCTTGTAAAAAAGAGTATGCCACACCGGTTGTTACAGAACCAGCAAGCACAACTCTTGAAGTTGGTAAAAGTGTTGACTTAACATTCAGTTTCAGTGCTGAGGGAGGTTATAAATCCTCTGCAGTTACTGCAACAGGAGGAACAGCAGTGATCAAAACAGATGCAACAGCAGAGGCAGCATCAGGGAACATAGTAATTACCTTTACAGCAGGCTCAACAGTAGGTGCAGGTGCTGTTGTTCTGACTGTTACTGACAATGAAGGACAAACAGAATCAGCAACTGCTGTATTAAGCTTATTTGAAAAAGGCGCCCCGGCTGTAACAGCACCGGCAAGTACTGATGTTACTGTTATGAAACCGGTAGATGTTACTTTCAGTTATACGGCAGAAGGTGGATTTAAATCTGCAGCAGTAACAGCTACAAATGGAACCGCTACTATTAAAACCAATGGCACTGCCGGTGCAAATTCTGGAAATATAGTTGTAACATTTACAGCATCGAGAACAGTTGGTGCAGGTTCAGTGGCCCTTACTGTTACCGACAATAACAACAAATCAGGTATCAGTACAGGTGTATTAGATGTCAAGATGGTAACAACAATTTCTGTAACAGAAAATATTTCTGAGAATACCACATGGGAGACAGGTAAAATATACATTCTTGAAGGTCGTATAACAGTTCTTTCAGGTAAAACTCTTACCATTCAACCAGGTGTTATAGTAAAAGGAAGAGAAGGCTCATCATCAAATGCAACAGCTCTTATGATAGCCCGTGGTGGTAAATTAGATGCTCAGGGTACTGCTACTTCACCAATTATCTTTACTTCAGTTGCTGACCAGATACTTCCGGGCGAGATAGCAAGTCCTAACCTTGCAGCTACACTTAACGGACTATGGGGTGGACTACTTATTCTTGGAAATGCACCAATTTCAGCAGCTTCAGCATCAATGCAGATTGAAGGTATTCCTGTATCAGATGACAATGGCCTTTACGGAGGAACTGACCCGGCTGACAATTCAGGAACAATAAAATATGTTTCTATACGTCATGGCGGTGCTAATATCGGAGAAGGAAATGAAATTAACGGATTAACACTTGGTGGTGTAGGTTCAGGTACAACCATTGAAAACGTTGAGATTATTGCAAACCAGGACGATGGTATTGAATGGTTCGGCGGAACAGTAACTGTTAAAAACGCAATTATATGGAATGCAGGTGACGATGCAGTTGACACCGATCAGGCATGGAGCGGAACACTTGACAACTTTGTGGTAGTAAATCCTGGAGATGAGTGCTTTGAACTCGATGGTCCTGAAGGAACAGCTACAGGAAGCCATACACTTAAAAATGGTTCAGTAAAAGCTGATAACGCATCAGGTCTTGCTGACCTTGATGATAACTCAGCTGTAACAATGACCGGAATTTATTTCTTCGGTATCAAAGCAGGTCAGGATTTCGATGATAATCCAACCGGTGGAGGTCTTGTTGCTTCTTCACTTGAAGCTACCATTCCTGCAGGTACAGCATTAAGTGCATATTTCAAAGAAGGCACAGATGCTTTTGTAACATCTGTAACAACTCGCACAGTTGGTGCAACTGTTTCAGTGTTCAACACATGGTCATGGGCTTCAACATCAGGTGCATTAAGCGGCTTCTAGTAACAGTTTAGTGCTCAAAAATAATTTACAAAACTCGCAGGTTTCGAAACCTGCGGGTTTTGGTATTAATAAACTATAACAATTAATTTTCAATTATGCGCACATTAAAACCAATTATCACGTTCTTATTCCTTATGTTTTTCACGCAGATATATTCTCAGAAAGGTAACATAAGAGGCACAGTATTAGATGAAACCCTCGGCGGAGGATTTATGGGTGTTACTGTTGTTGCTGAGGGTACAACAGCAGGTGCAGTTACTGATCTTGATGGAAAATTCAACTTATCTCTTCCCCCCGGAACATATAATCTTAAATTCTCTTTTGTATCGTACGAAACACTTATAATCAGTGGTGTAAAAGTCACTGACGGTGCGGTTACTCTTATCGATGATCTGAAACTTAAATCAGCAACTATCGGCCTCTCTGAGGTTACTGTCACAGCCAGCATGGTGCGAAATACGGAAAGTGCAATGCTTAGTATAAAAATGAAATCTCCTAACGTGGTTGATGGAATTTCTGCGGTTAACTTCAGAAAAATGGGAGATTCCGATGCTGCATCCTCAATGAAACGCGTGCCCGGGGTATCAGTCGATGGAGGAAAATATGTTTATGTGCGTGGACTTGGTGACAGGTATACAAAAACTATCCTTAACGGAGTTGACCTGCCAGGGCTTGATCCTGACCGCAACACACTACAGATGGACATATTCCCGACCAGCATAATTGATAATATAATTGTTCACAAATCGTTCAGCGCAGAACTACCGGCAGATTTTACCGGAGGAGTTATTGACATTGGGATCAAGGATTTCCCGGAACAGAAAAAAGGTAATATTTCCATAAGCACCGGTTACAATCCAGATTTTCATTTTAAAAGCGATTACCTTACCTATGAGGGAGGCAAAACCGATATCCTTGGATTTGATGATGGTACCCGAAAAATACCTGCAACTACAAATATTCCATTTTATACTGATGTAGTTGGAAACTCCACCGGAGAAAAGGCCTTGCGCTACAGAGAGATTCTTGAAAGCTTTAATCCCACTATGTCTGCAATGCAACAAAAGAGTTTTATGGATTATGGTTTTGGCGCTTCTCTTGGAAATCAGATTGCTTTAAAAAAGGTTACTCTTGGCTTTAATTTTGGATTTTCATATAAAAATAATACTGAATTTTATAAGAATGCCGAATATGGCCGTTATGGCCTTTCAACAAATCCTGATGTTAATGAACTGACAGTACGCGAATTTCAGGTGGGAAATTTTGGAGTCAACAGTGTACTGCTAAGTGGACTGGCAGGTTTTGCCCTGAAAACAGTTAATTCAAAATACCGTATAAACATAATTCACTTGCAAAACGGTGAGTCGAAAGCAGGTATTTTCGACTATAAGAGTACTGATCAGGGTAGTAACTTCGAAGGTATTCAACATAACCTGGAATATAATCAACGTTCTCTGACAAACCTTCTGTTAGATGGTAAACACTCTATAAATGGTTCAGATTGGAGTATTGTGTGGAAATTGTCGCCAACTATTTCCAAGATCAGTGATCCGGATGTCCGCTTCGCAAGGTATGTAATTGACGATGGTAATTACTTTGTTAATACAGAGTCCGGTTTCCCGGAAAGAATCTGGAGAAATTTATCAGAAGTTAATATGGCTGGTCTGTTACATATCACAAAAGAATATAATTTCAGAGGAGAAAAAGCAAAACTGAATTTTGGAGGAGCTTATACGTATAAAGAGCGTGATTTTATGATCAACAAATACTCAATGAATATACGTAATGTGACAATGACAGGTGATCCCAATGAAATTTTCAAACCAGAAAATTTATGGCCACTTAACGGAACTAATGTTTCCAGCGGGACAACATACGAACCCAGTTTTATCCCGGATAATCCTAACAAGTTTAATGCAAATTCAAGAAATATTGCAGGATATGTATCAACTGAACTAAGCCTACTTAAAGACCTACGAACCATTATAGGACTTCGTGTTGAAAATTTTGTACAGCGCTACACCGGACAGGACCAATTGGGAATAAATGTTTTGAATAATGATAAGGTACTTGATAATATTGACTTTTTCCCGACAATGAACTTCATTTATAGTCTGTCAAACAAACAGAATTTACGATTTTCATATGCCAGAACCATTGCACGGCCATCATTTAAAGAATTATCATATGCGGAGATATCTGACCCCATCAGTAACCGGACTTTTATTGGTGGATTATTCCGTGATGCCAACGATGTTCTTGGTATAGAATACTGGGATGGAGATCTGGTTAGCTCGTATATTAATAATTTTGACCTCCGCTGGGAACTTTTCCAGACAAACGGACAGATGGTTTCATTAAGCGCATTTTACAAGGATTTTGAAAATCCAATTGAAATTGTACAGTATGCTACTACACAAAAAGGATCATTCCAGCCAAGGAACGTAGGTGACGGTAAGGTATTGGGAATTGAAGTGGAATTCCGTCAGAGTCTGGAACTTATAGGAGAGTCTCTTAAAAACTTCAGTGTCACTTCCAACTTTTCAGCAACCAAATCAAGCATTGAATTAAGCCTTACTGAGTATACTTCAAGAGTTGAAAATGCACGTACAGGCCAAACCATTGATAAATACCGTGATATGGCCGGGCAGGCCCCATACATTATGAACAGCGGGTTTTCATATAACGGAGGGGAAAATGGGTTCCTGAAAGGATTTGAAGCCGGACTATATTACAACGTTCAGGGCACAACCCTTATGTATGTTGGTATTGCTGACCGTCCTGATATTTATACCCT
>JFJP01018835.1_pt1 | contig 12990 bp, 5 predicted proteins | sample 431651 | NCBI WGS metagenome assembly JFJP01 (sample SAMN02602958, study PRJNA72255) | Microbial mat metagenome, whole genome shotgun sequencing project. | biome: fresh water; feature: sink hole; material: water; isolation source: purple microbial (photo- and chemosynthetic) mats found in...
GGTAGAGGCCTCTGTGCCAGAGACTGTTTCAGCCTGTTTTCTGGCCATAGAGGACGAACGTGGAGCGCTTGTCAGTTCACCTTGCCTGATTCTGTAGCAGTTCAGACGTGATGTTTTTCGGGGATCGGTGGACGACTACGGATGACGAGGCCATGCACAGGAAGGTAGGGCGAAGACCTCGGGGCGAGCCGCCCGTGGCAAAGGCAGCGGTGAGAACGACGGCTTATGCTCGGAAGGAACCGCTGATCATATAGGCAAACCTAATCATATCCGTGGGACTGGATTCCCATCCGTGCTTTCGGCGTGTCGCTATACAGTACAATTCTCAACCGCAATATTACTCTGTTGTTACGTCATCCGAAGCGGTAGAATACCGAGGCCAGTGATACTAAATGGGGATGACTAGGAGAATCTTTATGGGGAAACGGATTGTTGGTTTGTTGATGTTGGGGGTCACCGTCACTGGGGCACGTGGCGAACTGGCGGGAAATACCAACACTTCCTTTTACCGGGATTTGCCGCTGTTCTCGACCCGGGCGGACGAAACCAAGGCGGTGCAGTCGATTGACCGGCTCGGGCCGGTGGGGATCGGTATCGAACTGCATCAGCCCGCCTGCAGAGGCGACCGGCCAATTCAAGGCCGGGCAAATCATCGAGACCATCAACGGCCAGAAGCTGCAGGATATTGATCCCCGTATTCAGCTCGGCGGCATGATCACGCAAGCCGAGGCTACGGACGGCAAGGTCAGGTTCATGGTCCGGGACACGCCGGAGACGGCTGCGCAGGAGGTGGTTGTTCAGATTCCGGTGCTCGGTGCCTACAGCAAGACCTGGCCGCTGAACTGCCCGAAGTCGGACAAGATCGTCCGCAACATGGCTGATTACCTGGCAAGGACGGGCAACCATGCCGATCTCGGCTACGACCTGGGTTTGCTGTTCATGCTCTCGACGGGAGAGGAGAAGGACTTGGAGGTCGCGCGTGGCTGGGTCAGTGAGGTGGTGGCCAAGACCAAGGATTCACCGCAAATCAACACCGCGCCCTGGTTTGCCGGTTGGAGCGGTATCGGGTTTTGCGAGTATTATCTGCGGACGGGCGACGATTCGGTTCTCCCGCTCATCGAGAAGTTGGCGGACTATCTGAAGCGCACGATGTACAACAACGGCTGGAGCTGCCGTGGGGCCGTGGAATTCAACTACTATTCCGGCGGACTGATGAATGCTGCCGGTGTGCATTGCCTCACCACCCTGTTGTTGGCAAAAGAGTGCGGGGTCAAGGTGGACGAGTACACGCTGCAGGCATCGCTCAGGCAATTCTACCGTTTCGCCGGGCATGGTAACACGCCCTATGGCAATCACCTGCCCGAGTCTGGGTTTGTGGACAACGGCAAGGTGGGCGGTCTGGCCTTTGCCATGGCGGCGGCGGCATCCCTAACGCCAGAGGGAGAGAACTCTACCTACGCCAAGGCTCGGGACATTACTGCGGCGAAAGGGTTCTATTCGACCTCGTGGATGTTGCACGGGCATACCGGCGGCGGCATCGGCGAGATCTGGCGCAGTGCGGCGATGGGCCTGATGGTTGAAAAGACGCCGCGCAAATACCGCGAGTTCATGGACAACCGGATGTGGCACTACGAGCTGTCCCGCCGATATGATGGCTCCTTCGGCATTCTCGGCGGTGAACGCTATGACGCCGATGGCGCCTGGGGGAATGCCTACCCCCTAGCCTACACGATCCCGCGCAAGACCCTGCGGATCAGCGGCGCCAAACCGACGACGTTCAGCAAGTCATACAAGCTGCCTGAGCGACCCTGGGGCACGGCGGCAGATGACGTGTTTCTCTCCCTGTCGCCAGCGTCCGACAAGGATGGCAAGGCGCAAGACGTGGACGCCGAGATGCTGGCGACCGATGCTGGCGCACCGATCATGTGGAAAATCGGCAACACCAACGTGTCGGACGCGGTGTTGTTGATGTATTGCCGGCATCCTGAACAAGGGGTTCGGGAGATGGCGTATGGCACCATTCGAGGCCAGAACCGAGATCGCCTCATCGTGGAATTGCTCAAGGATAAGGATCCGCGGGCACGGCATTCTGGGGCCATGGTTGCCAGCATGTTTGCGGCGGGGAAGAACCGGACGGCCGAGCCCGAGCGCCTGACCGACGAGATGGTGCAGTTGCTGATCGGCATGATCAATGATCCCGCTGAATCGTGGTGGACGGTGCGCAGTGCGCTCACGGCGTTGAGTGTGGCACCGCCGGAATCGCTGGTGCCGCAGGTTGACCGGCTCTGCCATTGGCTGCAGCACGATGAGTGGTGGCTGCAAAGTGCGGCCGTGAGTGCCGTTGCCGGAATCGCCGGGGACGAGCGGTGTTACCAGAAGGTGCTGCCGGTGATCGGCCAGATGGTGGCATCCAACCAGGTGATGTCGCTGGGCACCCGATGGAGTGTGATGGGGCAGTTGGCATCCAAGCTGAAGGAGGCCTCGCCGGAGGTGCAGGCGTTGGTTGTGCAAGTGCTGGGAGAAGCCTACGCGAAGACCCCGGTAAAGATGACAGCCCCTGGCGGAATGAACATGGATCCAGGTGCTGAGATCCTGACGGAGGAGCAGGCCCAGATCCTGGCAGGAATTCCCGGCGGGCTTGACGAGCTCTACAAGCGTGCTCATGAGCGCTACCCAGGCAAGGCCCTGCCGCACAAGAATATCTTCATGACGGCCGACCCGGCCAAGCTCAGTGGCGACCTGAAGGCGGCCGTCACCCAGTTGATCCGTGAGCGCGTGATCCCGGAGTTCGTCGGCGCGGCCAATCATATCGCCTCGAACCGCAAGCTGCTGCTGGACGAGGCCACGAGCGCCGTCCCGTTCGTTGGGAATTACTACTATAGGGGCCCTAGGATGGATGAACTCGTGGGGATGTACAACAGCATCGGTGTGCACGACTATAACTGGCATGATTTTGGAGCGAACCCGAACACGATGCGGTGGGACTATTTGTCCTTTGATCCTCCGGAGACTAAGCTTCCGGGTACCGGATGGCGCTACCGCAAGGTGACCTGTCCTGCGGGTATGGCCAACTGGTTTGCCGTAGACTTCGATGCCAAGCAGGCGGGCTGGAAGAGCGGACTGCAACCCTTCGGCCAGGTCAACGGCAACCTTGATACCACCGCCGGCAAGTGCCCCCTACCCGTTGATTTCTGCCGGTGCGGCTACCCCATGCAGACACTCTGGGAGAAGGAGGTGCTGTTGATGCGAGGCACCTTCACGTTCCCGAAGTTCAAGGAAGGATACCGCTATCGGTTGCTGGTGGGCGGCATGTCGCACGTCAGTGCTGGCGAAGGGTTCCGCATCTATGTGAACGGGAAGCAGATTGCCGCCAAAGACCGCGGGGTCGACAAGCGTGAGGGGGCAACGCCGATCTGCAACGACATTGACAAGGCCTGGTGGCCGGAGTTCGAGAAGCCCGTTACGATCGCCGCCACGAGTTTCCTCCAGATGGAGAACGGCGGGAAGCAGAAAAACCGCTTTCTGGTTTGGATCCAGGAGATGAAGGCACCGCCGGTGGAGCAGTTGATCAGGGACTCCGCCAAGGTGGAGGCCAGGCAGAATAATCCCGACAACCCGGACATCAACTCGGCGGATGGAAAGTTCCTGTATGATGGCAGGGTCATTGCGAACAACGCCGTGCTGGGATCATGGACGGTGGTTGCCCAGGTGGCCTCGAATGAGACGTTCGAAGCGACGTCGGCGAACGTCGACCCGACATCGGTCCCCTTCACGACGGTCACCTTCAAGGACGGCGGCGAGACGGATAACCCGCTGCGCATCTGGTCAGGTCATATCCTGATGAACCTCGACCGCAATGAAGCCTTGACGATGACACTGAAAGTTATGGACAATGGGGAGTATCTGTTTGTTGACGCGGGTGGCTTCAACGAGAAGAATCCGCATGGCTGGACGTCACCGCTGCTCGTGATGAAAAGAAAATGATTTATGAAAACAACGGGAAAATGGGAGAAAGAGATGACAACGATGAGTAGGCGGAAATCACTACTGGTGGCGACGATGACATCCATGTATTTGCTGGCGGCACAGGCGGGAACCGTCCCGCTTGACCTGCCCAAACCCGACGGTATGCCAGGCAATCCGAAGAAACCGGTCAAGGTCTACATTCTTGCCGGGCAGTCGAACATGGTAGGGATGGGCGATATCAGTGGTGCCCGCCCAGCGTATCCGAATGCCTTTCTGATGGCGGATCCGGCGGTCATTCCCGGTGCCATGCCGGTCGGGGGTTCGGCCCTCGCCCGTCATGGTGTGTTCGATGCGAAGGCGGTGGTGTATTCCGGTAAGGAGCCCGTTAAAACCGTCCCGATAGCACTGGGCACAGTGGCCGAGAAGTTGCCGGCAACGGAAGGCGGGCAGACCCTCGAGGTGACGGCGCAGATCGATGTGCCGGTGACCGGCACCTACACGGTGCATGCGGGGTTTGAGGACAGCACCTATAGTGTTGCGCAACTCGACGGCAAGGAAGTCTACCGCCGCGATGCCGGTGGCAGGCCGGTTGTGACGAAGATCGCGCTGGAACGGGGCAAGCGCTATCCCGTGGCGATCCGTTACCTCAAGGGTGGTTCTGCGGCATTCTGGATGGAACAGGTGGATATTCCGGCTAACGGTGACCTCGTGACGATTACGAAGAGGGACAAAAAGTTCCCGTATCTGGTGGATGATGCCGGTAATTGGACGAAACGGAATGATGTAGCCTATATCGATCCCCGCCTTTTCCCGGAACGCGCCAGCTCGCCGTTGTCCGCGACCTCGAATAACGGGAAGAGCATTGGACCGGAAGTGGGCTTCGGTCATGTGCTGGGAACATTCCATGACGAGCCGGTGTTGCTGATCAAGACCGCGATGGGTAACCGTTCCCTGAATTTCGATTTCCGCCCGCCATCCAGCGGGAGGATGGATCCCCAGAACAACTTTGAGGCCTTTGAATACCGGGCCATGATTGAGGGGGTCAGCAATACCTTGGCGAAGATCGACAAGGTTGTGCCCGGTTATGCAGGCCAGGGCTACGAGATTGCCGGCTTCGGCTGGTTCCAGGGGCACAAGGATTCCGGCTCGAACAAGGAGGAATACGAAAAGCACCTAGTCAACCTGATCAACGACCTACGCAAGGAATTCAATGCGCCGACGATGAAGGCCGTCGTGGCAACGGTCGGGTTCCACGGCTATCAGGTCAATACCGGCAACTGGAAGGGAGTCTGGGAAGCACAGATGGCGGTTGGGGACGCAAAGCAACATGCGGATTTTTCAGGCAGCGTCGCCTCGGTCGATACGCGGGACTTCTGGCGCGAGGTCGAGGATTCACCGACTTCGCAGGACTACCACTACAACCGCAATGCCGAGACGTACCTGCTAGTGGGCGAGGCGATGGGCCGGGCGATGGTGCGTCTAGAGGGTGGCGAGGCCGAACCGATCCCGACGTCGGGCCGCGAGACTAGGGCAGTTACCGAGGCCGTCACAACGCCACCCACGGATGTACCTGCGGTTACGCCACCAGAGGTTCTCAAACCGCTCATCATGGACGGTGTACGGTTGAATTTCATCGCCGACGCGGCGAACCAGACCGCCCTCCAGGCAGCGGTCAATGCCCAGAAACCCAAGCAAGAGTCGCCGTTTCTCAGGGATCCAATGGATAGTCTAGTCGCCATCTACAATGCCGCCGGCATTCAGGATTACGAGTGGAAGCCCTTTGGCCCGGACCTCAACAACGTCGACTGGGACTACTTCAGCTTCGACCCTCCCGAAACCATGGATAAGATGAAGGAACCCCGGTATCGCAACGTCACTTGCCCTGCGGGAATGACCAACTGGTTCGCAACTGACTTCGATGCCGACAAGGCGGGCTGGAAGAAGGGGTTGCCGCCGTTTGGCCAGAAAGGTGGCAAGCTCGAGCCTATGGGATGGTGTACCAACAATTTCTGTCTATGCGGAGTGCCTCCGCGTACCCTCTGGGAAAAGGAAGTCCTGCTCGTCCGCGGAACGTTCGAATTCCCGGCGTTGAAGCCCGGCTACCGCTACCGGTTCGTGGTTGGCGGCAGCGACCACGTCATGACCGGCGAAGGGTATGCCATTTACATCAATGGCAAACGACTGGCCGAGTCGAAGAGCGGCGTGCCCAACCGATGCGGTGGACAGCCACGAGGGGGGCATGTGTATGCCGATCTCCAGGGCGAATTCAACGGAGGAAAGGTAACCGTAGCGGCGACCAGCTTCCTTCAGTTCGTCAAGAAGAACAAAGAAATCCCATCCCAGGGACATTTCACCCTGTGGATGGAAGAACAGAAACTACCGCTGGTAAAGGAGTGAGTTAATAATGAATACCATGCAAGTCAGAGAAAATCATCATTGTGCTATTTGGGCGTTTGCGGCGGCGGTACTACTGGTACCAGCGCTTTTGGGTGCCCAGGAGGTGGGCGGGATACCCGAGGCGGCGGCAAAGCCTGCGATTCAGCTCGGGGCACCGTTCAGCGACCATGCCATTCTGCAGCGCGAAATGCCGGTACCGATCTGGGGCTGGAGCCAGCCAGGCGCGAGGGTGACGATCGAGTTCCAGGGGCAGAAGACGACCGCCGTGGCCGGAACGGATGGCAAATGGCTGATCACGCTCGATCCGCTCAAGGCCAGCACCGAGCCAGCCGAGCTGGTAGTCAGCGACGAGGCGGGAAACCGGACGTCGCTCAAGGACATCCTTGTTGGTGAAGTCTGGATCTGTTCAGGGCAGTCGAACATGCAGTACGGCTGGGGCAACGAATCGCACCCGATGTTCAATTGGGGTGGTGATACCAATCTGGCGGCACTGGTGCCTGATGCGAAGACGAGGCCGATTCGCAGTTTCGCGGTGCTTCCTGATGTCTCCTTCACGCCGGTAAATCACTGCAATGGATCATGGTCCACCAATGTTTCGGGTAGCGCCGTGGCATTCGGGTTCAGCTATCACTTGAGCCAGACGCTCAATGTACCGGTGGGTGTTATGGTCACCTGTTGGGGCAGTTCCAGCATTGAGGGGTGGATGCCGCGGGAATTGACAGCGCAGTTGCCACACTTCAAGGCGACAATGGAGGCGTTTGACGCCAACACCAACGTTCATGGCAGGATCCGCGCAGCGATGGAAAAGGGAATTAAGCACGGCAACACGTTTGTCCGTCAACAACCCAACCTCCTGTACAATGCCATGCTGCATCCGCTGCTTCCCTATGCAAGCCGGGGCCTGGTCTGGTATCAGGGCGAGGCCAACGCGAAGCAGGCTTCCAACTATGCACAGAGTCTGCCTTCGTGGATCAGTCATTTGCGCAAGGAATGGGGCCTCGCCGATTTCCATGTGCTGCTCGTGATGCTCCCTGGGTTCGGTGATGAAGCGTGGCCCGGGTTTCGCGAGGTCCAGGTTGAGGCCGCGAAACAACCCCATATGTCCATCGCCAACACGATCGATCTGGGCGATGCCAAAAACATTCATCCCGCAGACAAGGCACCGGTTTGCGAGCGCCTGGCGTTGCTGGCCCGACGCGATGTCTATGGTGAGAAGCTCGAGGCGCAGGGACCGCTCTTCAGCCGTGCCATGGTGAAGGATACGGTCATGGTGATCGAGTTCGAGCACGCCGACGGGATGAAGACCACCGATGGAGCGACCCCGACCGGGTTCATGCTGGCCGGTCCTGATCACGTCTGGCATACGGCCACCGCAGTGATCAAGGGGAACACGGTTGAACTGGAAGCAGCAGAGGTAGCAGTGCCGGCATTCGTGCGCTACGCCTTTTCGGGAAAACCGGCGGTGAACTTGGTCAATGGTGCCGACCTACCGGCCTATCCATTCCGCACGGACGTAGAGGCAAAATGATCGGTGCGGATCCTTTATGAAACCCAGAATGGCCGATGGGGTGCGGAGGCGGTGGGGCCTGCAACACACAGGCCTCACGGACGGAACCAACAGGATAGCGAAACGGACCGTCATTTTCCTGACGCTCGCCATCTCGCTGGCGTCAGGATTCGCGGGGGATCAGCGGCACCTATTCCTGGTGACGCTGGAAGATAAAAGCGGCTGGCAGGATTTTGTCTATCTGGCGACCGTGCCAGCTGCCAGCAAGGCCGGCAGCGTGAATCCAGCGGTGCTGGCTCTGGATCAGTACGGGACCCTGCGCCGTGAACAGCGTGATTTTGTTGCTCGCTACAACCCCACGGACAGTTATCTGCTCGATTGCCTTACGCCGACTTCCCCGACAACCAACGGACTGCTCGCTTGCTGGTCCATGGAAGGGGTGGACGGGGTTGCCATCCGAGACCGCCTCGGCCGGTTTCCAGCAACCCTGCAGCAGGCCCCCCGCTTCGATAAACTGGCCGGCACGAACTACACCTTTGATGGACGGTCAATAAAGATAGAAACCGGCTCAATGCCCGGATCTGGCCGAGAGCTAACGGTCGCCTTCTGGATGAAGCCGGATCAGGGTGGCAACCAGAAGATCATCGGGAAAAGCACGAATGTCAACCGTGGCCCGGGTTGGCAGATCCTGCTGCGTAACGATAATAACCACCCGTCCCTGCGCTTCCGGGTTGGCGGTGGAGACGGTGCGTGGAACCAGAGTGACGTGGTCGTACAGGATGCCTACAAGACGAATGAATGGGTCCACGTGACCTGTACGTTTGCCGACGGGATTTCGAGGATATACCTGAACGGGGCACTTGCCGAAACACGCGAGAACATTACCTGGGGAACGCCCAACAACACTAAAGACCCGCTGGTATTGGGAAAATCCTTCACCGGTGTGCTGGACGAGGTTCGCATTTACCATCGCGCCCTCAATACGGTGGAGGTGCAACAACTTCCCCAGGGGAGCGGAGTATCAGCGGCTGGACTTGCCAGCTATTGGCCGCTGAACGAAACAGAGGACCGCGTCGCGCATGATGGCACCGGCAACCAGTCGCTTGCGGTCGTTGGAAGTCCGGCTTGGGTACAGGGCCGGGATGGTGGTGGAGTTCGCCTGCGAGGGAATGACGATGGGCTTTGCGTCGGTTCCGGAGACACGGTTTTATCTCCTTTTTCCGTTGCCGTGACCTTGCACTCCGCCAGGAGTCAGCAAGCCTGCATCCTGCGCAAACCCGGCTCGGCTGACCGGATGCCGCCCTGGTCGCTGCATGTGGACGGGACGGATCTGGCTTTCCAGGTTGGCAGCAGCGGGAAACATCGACTGATACTGACCAATGCCCTGCCATCTGGAAGCGATGCGCAGGTCATGGTATCCTGCGAAGACAAAGCCACCCGCATTTTCCTCAACGGCAAGTTGGCCTGTAGCGGAGTTCTCAAGTGGGACCACAGTGACGACGTGCCCGCCGGTCATCCTTTTGAAGGGAGTGTGAAGGAGGTGTCCCTTTATGGGCGTGGCACCGGCGATGACGGCTCAAGGACGGTGGACGATTCCGGTATGAAGGACAGCCTGATCGCGTCCTGGAAACCTGCGGGTGGAACGATGCGGGATGCGGGGGAAAGAAAGGCGCAGCGGGTGACCGGAAAGTGTGGCGATGCCCTGCAGCTTGATGGGGCCAGCGAGTCCATGGTTTGCGAAACCCTGAAACCATTGAAGGCTGACATGACCGTTGCCTGCTGGATCAAGCCCGAAACCGCCGGCTGCCTGATCAGTGCCTTGCCGTATGAAGCGGCAGGCCCCGGGTGGGCGCTGACACTCCTCGAGAAGGAGCGGACCCTTGTGTTGCTCTCGGGGCACGAAAGGGAGGTGACAACGGTCGACGTGGGGCGGCAGCCGGAAGCCTTCCGCATGGGTGAATGGGTGCATCTTGCCATCGCCTTTTCTGAAGCCAAAGTGACGCTGTATCTGGACGGACGTCGCACGATGGAATGGAAGCCAAAGGGGCTCCTGTATGGTGGACAAGCCCCGTTCCGGCTGGGCGCCATGAATTCCGGAATAAACCCATTGCGCGGTGCACTCGACGAGGTAAGGGTTTATGATCGCGCATTGACCCCTGACGAAGCGCTCGGGCTCTTCGCCACGAAACCGGAGATTTCCGCCTGCAAACGGATTCCGGTTGCTTCGCCAGAGCAAGCCGCACGCACGCTGGCCGGGATGTTCTGGTCCAAAACGGACACCCTAGTGTGTTCATCGGATGATGATTATGCGAGCGCGCTGGTCGCCTCGGCGCTTGCGGCCCGTCTGAAGGTCCCGCTCCTTTACTGGAGCGGAAACGCATTCTCCGTGGAAGCGCAGGCGGTTATCAAAACCCTCGGCGCCAGCAGGATGATCGCTGTAGGACCGTCGGCAGCGCCCTCGCCTGTGGGGCTGGAACGGATTCTCCTGGCTGACAGCGTGGCTGCACTGGCATGGATGCGTAAACAAAACCTGCCGGTGAACTACCTTGCGGCAGTCAATCCGCAGGACAGGGAACTGGGCCGTGTGCGCAAGGTTTCACTCTTAGGTCCGCTGCTGGCCGCTGGCCGCGAAGGCGCGGTAGCGGTACTCGATTTCAAAACCCAGTGGAAGGTTCCTTTCAGCGCATCAACACAAAACGCAGGGAAAGAGAACGGAACATCCGAAAATGATCAGCGCCAGGGGCGGATTGAAGTGAATGGAAAAGCGGAGACGTTTCTCGTGTCCGCTGGCAAGAATAATCAAAACCGGTGGATTGAGTTTAAAGGACCTGATGGGAAACTCACAAAACCGTATCGCACCGGGGACCGTGTGGAACTGTGCGGTCGCCCCTATACCCTTGCTCTTGATCCGGGTTCGGGGCTGGGGCATGCGGATGTATGGCTGACCTGGCCTGGGGTGCCGGACATCAGAGGCCGACTGCAGTCCCATTACCAGGCTCTTGGGGGATATCCCGAATACCTCTGCCTTCTGGGGGAGCCGGATGTGATTCCGACAGACCTCCTGGCCAAGGCCCCTGATGATGGCGAGGACATTCCCAGCGATCAGCCCCTGGCCAACGCCGATGACGATCCGTTCCTGGAGTTGGCCCTTGGCCGCATGGTTGGCGAGGATCTCTACAGCGCGTCGCTGGCTGCGGTACGGGCTTTGTCATATGAAGTGCTGCTCAATGGCAGCGACGCCTCCTGGTCCGGACGCATCGGGTCTGCCGGTTGGGTATCAAGAGTGGAATCCATTGCCGAGCAGTATGGGTTTAAGATCGCGCCACACCATTCCGGCAAGGAGGGCAGGATCACCGATTCCTCGCCATTGCGCGAGGTGGCACTGATTGTGCACGGTGCCCATTCGTGGTGGCTTGAGTTCGGCGGATTGGTTGAATGGTACTCCGATGTGCTGATCGCACCTGCCATCCTCGAATCGAGCGGCTGTTCCACGATGCGCCTGGATCGCGACGAATTGGGCCGCTCCGTTCCGGAACGTCTTTTGCGAAATGGCGCGCTGAACGTAACGGGAAACCTTCATAACGGTATTGCCCAGCAGAGCCTTTATCGTTCTGAATTCTGGAATGCGGTCCTGCAGGGGAAAAGCGTGGGGCAGGCTCATCGCTACGCGCTGAACCGCGCGTTGCTCGGCATGATGGATAAAGGACAGATTGATTCCGGCGGGGACCGTTACCAGTTCTACAACCGTGCCCTGTTTGGTGATCCGGCCGTCCGTATCCGCATTCCCGGAACACCGCAGGAACGACCAGCCCGTGCAGAACAGGACGGTGCCACCGTCCGGGTGTACGCACCGCAGGAGTGGATGCACTCCAGGGTTTCGCCAAGCAAGGAGTGGAACTCCGTGTTTGAATACCTGCACTATTCCGCTGCCGCCAATATCGGAATTGAGATGTGCTGGTCCCATAAGAACAGGTGCGACATGCCCACCTATTACTACACCGTGGAGCTCCGATCCGGGGGGGCACCTGTGGATATTCAACGGGGCAGCCCCCTGCCGGATCCGCTGGCATGGAATGGAAAGGTTTGGGTGGATGAGCATCAGGACGGAACACGCTCGCTCTTCTGGCGCGTCCGGATGCTGGATGAAAATATTGCCACAGGTCAGCGAATCCATCCCGCCAGCCCGATTGTATTCGGATTGAAGCCGGGTAATCAAAAAAAGTGATCAGGCCTCCGCCCTTGATGCTGACGGGGCGATGGCGACTCATGGGCTAATGTTCATGGACTTCGCCGATGAGTCCAGTTGCGACTGCATCATCGCGACCCGGCGAAGCAACAGCATCACGCCATTCCCCGACATGATCAGCGTGTAGCCTTTCGTCTCACGCAACTTCACGCAGTTTGGGGGCAGATCCATCTTTAGCCAATGGCGGAATCGCTGCTCCGGCGTATAGCTAACATCCGGACGAAGCAGGATGTCCGACGCAAGTTGCCGTACCCATGGAAACGGAATGACATCCTGCAACTCCGCCAGCGGCACGGAAGCGTTCACTCGGACGGTGAGCGTGGAATACGTCACGGCGTGCGTAAGGAACTTGATTCGGCCCTTCATGACTTCAAGCTCAGTCGTCACCCGCTGAAGCTCTTTCTCAACCGCAAGCAAGTCCTCCACGTTGCCAGCCCGGTCAAGCAATTTGACCAGTCTATCCCGCGTTTCCTCCATGTTCTTCAGGCGGATATCCAGATCCAACATCTCTTCCGTCACATCAGTGCCTGTGATCTGGCGGAACGAGATCTCTCCCATTTGCTCAATCTGCCGAATGGCATCGCTCAGGCGGGGGCCGGGAATACGCAACTCGGCCCGCTCTCCAAGCTCCAAAGGACTGGCTTCAGCGCCCATCATGTCTTGCGGCATGACTATACCGGCTGACATTGAGGCATGCTTGAAGGCCGTACGCTTGCACCCGGTCACGCCAAGAAGCATTCATTGAAACATTCTACATATTATAGGCCTGTCCCTTGGCAGATATGGTCGTGATGGAATCATTTTTTCGTCTTAAACACTTCTTAAACATGCCCTGCAAACATGCAGGCTCATGAAACCAAATGAAATATCCAGA
>JFJP01030313.1_pt1 | contig 12989 bp, 13 predicted proteins | sample 431651 | NCBI WGS metagenome assembly JFJP01 (sample SAMN02602958, study PRJNA72255) | Microbial mat metagenome, whole genome shotgun sequencing project. | biome: fresh water; feature: sink hole; material: water; isolation source: purple microbial (photo- and chemosynthetic) mats found in...
CCTGGGAAGCGCCAGAGATTCCGGATGACCCGGATGTTGAGGCGGAAGTCATCGCCTGGCTGCGCGAACATCCCGAATTTTTCACGGTTCATCCGGAACTTGTGGAAAGCCTGCGCATTCCGCATCCCTGTCGTCCGGCAGTGTCACTGCTGGAATATCAGAACCGTTTACTGCGAGAGCGTAGTCAGCGCCTGCACGACAAACTCATGGAACTGGTTGATATCGCCCGCGACAATGACCGCCTGGCGGAACGGGTGCAGCGACTGGCACTCAGTCTGCTGAATGCCCGGGGCGGGCTGGATGAATTGTTGCACGGCGTGAAGGCAATTTTACGCGACGAGTTCAATGCCGATTGCGTCGCGCTGTGTCTGGCTGTCCCGCCCAGTGTGGGGTTGAGCGCCGTTGAAGAGTTTCTGCGCCCGGATGTGGTGGTGCTGTTTGAAGCGGTCTTTCGCGCCGGCCGTCCCCAGTGTAGCCGGTTGAGCCTGGAGCAGGCTAAAGCCCTGTTCAGTGATAGCGCCTGCGATGCCGCCTCCGCCGCGTTAATCCCGCTCGATGGCGAAATCTGGCGCGGTCTGCTGGCCGTCGGCAGCAGTGACCCAGACCGCTTTCATGCTGGCGTTGGCACTCTGTTTCTGGAACGGGTGGGCGAACTGGTCAGACAGGCGTTACAGACGCGGTTACTGGCTGCGGGATGGCGGATGCGTTCTGATCCGCCCTCCGCCAGGGGTGGATGATGGCCAAAATGCAAAAATGAGGCAAAATTCTCACTCTGCACAGTGAGTTGCGTGGGATGCTGGATTATCAGAGTGCCCAGTGCGGTTCAAGCAGCCGCCTTAAATATAAAATCCACATGCACCGCGTCATACGGGAATAACAGCTTACCGTCAGGCGTCTTGTCAATCACCCCGCAAAGCGCCAGGGCTTGCAGATCGGTATGGACGCCCTTGACATCGCGTCGAACTCTCCGCGCCAATTCACGCACCCCGATAGACCCCGCCCCGGTCATCGCTTTGAGGAGAGCCCAGCGATTGGGGGTCAATGTCGCCCATAAATCCTCATGACTGGGGAAGCTGATGAAGTAACCCTGTGGCTCCCCACGAAACGCCGCTTTCATTCGCTGTTTTGTCGTCTCTATTCCCGCGACTTCAATCGTGACTGTTTTCATGAATTCCTCACCGTTGGGCAACATCGGCCCAAAAATCATCAACCAATTGATCAAGCGTCGTGAAGCAGTAGGGAACCTGTTGCTCACCAAGATGTTTGTGATCGCCCTTACCGGCTTCGTTGTCGTAGCGCATCACACAGATCTCATCCGCAATCAAAGCCAGGCGATATTTGAAGGAGTGTGTGCTGCCCGGCACGGGTACAGGAACCTGCCAAATCACGATGTCAGCAAAGGAATGCCTGCTCAGTTTGACGCGGGATTTCTGGAGAAGATCGGCTTTCATGTTGTTCTAGTAACAACGCTTGGGTATGTTGTCAATAGAACAAAACACTTAACCAGATAGCTCCTCCACTCACCCAGACTCAAACCCCAGCCATTTATCCAACTGTTGATGGGCTTCACCGACGCCCTGACCGGTTGGCGCTGAAAAGAGTTGGGCGGTCGCTTGTGGGTAGTCACTGCGCAGCGTTTTTTGCAATTGCTGCAACACGGTACTGGCCGCGCCCCGACTGAGCTTGTCCGCCTTGGTCAGCAGGATATGCGCCGCGAGTTGCCGGGCGGCGCAGCAATCCAGCATCCGCCGATCCAGGTCAGTCAACGGGTGACGAATATCCATCATCATCATCAGGCCACACAGCGCCTGCCGTTCACGCAAGTAGCGCTCCAGCAAGGCCCCCCAGTGGCGGCGAATGGCCTCGGGCACCTTGGCGTAACCGTAGCCAGGTAAATCCACCAGATAGCGCTCGGCATCCACTTGGAAAAAGTTAATCATCTGGGTGCGGCCCGGCGTTTTGCTCACTCGCGCTAATTGGCGCTGGCCGGTTAGCAGGTTAAGGGCGCTGGATTTGCCCGCGTTGGAACGTCCGGCAAAGGCAATTTCCTGACCCGTATCGGGCGGTAACTGCTCGAAGGCATTGACACTGTTGAAGAAATTAACCGCTTGGTAGCGGCTGGCGGCTTGGGTCATAGCCGGAGAAGGAACAGATTTATCAGGGTTTTTCATTGAACTTGAAAGCCGAAACTGGTATATAAAAACGTCGTTTGCGCCGGGCGGATCGAACTCACACAGCTAGAATTCCGCCTCGACCCAGCGAGGCTCATCCGCCGACTTGCGCTACTCTTTAATCTGCATCGGCGGTAGGTCGCCCGAGCCGAATATCGTCATCGTACAGGAGCCTTTCAAAAATGAAAAAACTCGTTGTGATCGCCGCAACATGCGCGCTGCTCGGTTCTGCGACCACCGCATGGGCCGCTGGCGACCCCGCCGCCGGTAAAGCCAAGTCTGCAACCTGCACAGCCTGCCATAATCCGGACGGCAACAGCACCAATCCCATCTATCCCAAACTAGCGGGGCAGAGCGCTGATTATCTGACCAAGCAGTTGATGGAATTCAAGAGTGGCGCTCGCGTTAACGCCATCATGGTCGGGATGGTCGCGCCACTCAGTCCGCAGGATATGGAAGATTTATCCGCTTATTTTGCTTCGCAACAGGTTGCCCGCAGTGCTGCTGATCCGGCATTGGCACCGGCCGGCGAAGCGGTCTTCCGTGGCGGCAATTTGAACAGTGGCGTGTCGGCCTGCATGGCCTGTCACGGGGCCACTGGCGCGGGCAATCCCGCCGCGAAGTTCCCGGCGCTGGCCGGTCAGCACGCGGACTACATTGAACTCCAGCTCAAGGCTTTCCGCGCCATGGAACGCGCGAATGATGCGGGTCAGATGATGCGGCAGGTCGCGGCTAGGATCACCGATCAGGAAATCAAGGCGGTTTCGTCCTATATCCAGGGTCTGCAATAAGCTGATCGCAAGAAGACCCGGCTCACCGGGCTGATGCTTGCTGGAATCTGAGGGCGGCTTTCGGGTCGCCCTTTTTCGTTGCACCTTCCCACCTTGGCGCGGGAACGATGATCCGCCGGTCGGGTCACAGTCAGGCATTCGCCCCTACCTTGAAAACCCTTTCGTGAACGATACCGCCGCCTCGCCGCCTTCCGGTCGGCATACCCTGAGTTGGGTAGTGCTGGAATTTCTCGGTTCCATGAACCTCGCCATTACCCTGCTGGTGATTGTCGCGGTCGCGTCGGTCATCGGCACGGTCTTGCAGCAGAATCAACCCTACCCCGACTACATCCTCAAGTTTGGCCCGTTCTGGTTTGACATTTTTCTCCAGTTGGGTCTGTACGATGTTTACGGCACCGGCTGGTTCATCGGCATTCTCGCCTTCCTGATGTTGTCCACCAGTGTCTGTATTTACCGGCAAGCGCCGATCCTGTGGCGGGAGATGACCCGCTTTCGCACCCAGGTGCGGCTGGATTCGCTGCGGGGTTTCCATCAACGTGCGGAATGGCAATGGCCGAATCAGCGTCCCGATAGCGTGCTTCAAGTCGTCAGTGACCTGATCCAGAAACGCGGCTACCGCTGGCAGGTTGCGGACCATGGCGATCATCAGGTGGTGGCAGCAGTGAAGGGCCGTTTCAATCGCCTGGGCTATCTGTTGACCCATACGGCTATCGTAGTCATCGCGATTGGCGGTCTGCTGGACGGCAACCTGTGGCTGAAAATCAAGGAATGGCGCGGTGAGTTGCGCATTGAAACCCGCGATTTGGCCGCCCGTGACCTGCCTCCCGAAAGTCGGCTGGCTCCCGGCACCATCCCGGCTTTTCGCGGTAATGTGATGCTGCCGGAGGGTTCCAGTGCCAATTTCATCTTCCTGCGGGTGCGCGATGGTTTTGTCTTGCAGGAGTTGCCTTTCGCCATTGAATTGAAGGATTTTCAGGTCGCTTATTACGACACGGGTCAGCCCAAGTCTTTCATCAGTGAAGTGCTGATTCACGATCAAGAACACTTGGGTGACCAGCCACTGGCGGCGACCATTCGCGTCAATCATCCGCTGGTGTATCGCGGTTATGCGATCTACCAGTCCGACTTCGGCGATGGCGGTTCCAAACTGGATTTGCAAGCCTGGCCGCTGGCCGCACCCCGTCCGGAGCCCGTCGCGACACAAGGCGAAGTCGGCGAAGCGCTCAAAGTCGGCGGCTCGTCCGGCGCATTGACTTTGGAACTGGACAGTTTCCGGTTGTTTAATCTGCTGCCGGAACCGGACGCCCAACCCGGCGACCGGCGCTTTCGCAACTTCGGGCCGAGCTTTGGTTTCAAGTTGCGCGATGCGACGGGGGAAGCGCGGGAATATTTCAACTACATGGCCCCGGTGCAGATGGAAGGGCGCTGGTTCCATGTCAGCGGGATGCGCGCCCAACCCGGCGACCCGTTCATCTACCTGCATATCCCGGCGGACGCTAAAAGCAGTCCCGAGCGGTTTCTGCGCTTCAACGCCCGGTTGCGGGATGCCGATTGGCTGCGTCAGCGCTTTGAACACGCCCCAGTGCCGGGTGAAAATGCCGATTTCCAGCGTGATTTCAACCGGGTGCGGCTGAATTTAATTGAACTGGTGACTCAGGGCGGCTTCAACGCCGTTGCGGAACGCGCCAGAACCGTAGTGCCCGCTGACCGGTTGCAGGAAGCGACCACGCTGTATCTCAATATCGTGCGCGATACCCTGGCGGAGGTGTTTGTGGAAATCCTGCGCGAAGAAGGCATGGCGGTTGAGCAGGGTATCGGCGAGCGGGAAGAGGCGTTTTTCAACGATGCGGTATCGGCGCTGGCGGTACTGCCGAATTACGGAGCGCCGTTCTATCTGCAACTGGCCAGTTTTCAGCAGGTGGAAGCCTCCGGTTTGCAAATCACCCGCAGTAGCGGCGCGGTCGTGGTTTATATCGGCTTTGCGCTGCTAACCCTCGGCGTTTTCATCATGTTCTATACTTCCTACCGTCGGTTATGGGTTTGGCTGGCGGATGAAGACGGCGCGACCCGTCTGGCGCTGGCCGGCGTGGCCAATCGTCGCCAGATAGAGTTTGCCGATGAATTTGCGGGACTGGCGGCGGCGCTGAATCGGCGCGTCGCGAGTGTAGCGAGTAGCCAGACTATCAATCAGGAGGTCAGTTAATCATGTCGGTAACGCGTGAAGCCATGCTGGAATCGTGGGAGCAACCCTCTTGGGTTGAACGATTAAACGCCTGGGATGGCGTGTGGGCGCTGCTGGTCGTTATAGGTTCGGTCTACGCCGGGTGGCTGTACCGCTCCTATATGGACGGCTATGAGGTCGCCATTCAAATCGGCAGTACCCTGGCGCTGATCGTCTGGGGGCAGTACTGGAAACCGGCGCGGTTGTTTACCCTGGCGACTGCGGTTTTAACGGTGCTGGCGTTGTGGCGCTACGGCGCGGACTACGAAGTACGCAAGACCAGTTTCTGGCTCAAGTATTTCCTGGAAAGCCAGGCGGCGTTTATGTGGATGAGCGCGTTGTATGTGCTGGCGACGCCCACCTATTTCGCCGCGATGTTCACCCGCTCCGAATTTGTCGGCAAAACGGCGACCGCGTTGACCTGGTGCGCGACGGTGATGGGCCTGACCGGGTTGCTGGTGCGCTGGCGCGAGTCCTATCTGCTGGGCGCGGACATCGGCCATATCCCGGTCAGCAATCTCTATGAAGTGTTCATTCTGTTCGCGCTGATCACCGCCCTGCTCTATCTGTTTTACGAAGATCGCCATCGCACCCGGTCCATGGGCGGCTTTGCACTGCTGGCGATCAGTGGCGCGGTGGGATTCCTGCTGTGGTACACCTTCGACCGTGAAGCGCATCACATTCAACCGCTGATACCCGCGTTGCAAAGCTACTGGATGAAGATTCATGTCCCGGCCAATTTCATTGGCTACGGTGCTTTTGCCCTGGCGGCGATGATGGGGACGGCGTACCTGTTGCGAACGGGCGCGGAAGCCCGGCATCCCGATGGCCTGCTGGCGCGGGTATTGCCACCGCTGGATTTGCTGGATGACGTGATGTACAAGGCCATTGCCCTCGGTTTCGCCGCCTTCACGATTGCCACAATTCTGGGCGCACTGTGGGCCGCCGAAGCCTGGGGCGGTTACTGGTCCTGGGACCCCAAGGAAACCTGGGCGCTGATTGTGTGGCTGAACTACGCCGCCTGGCTGCATCTGCGCATGAGCAAAGGCTGGCGTGGAGCACCGATGGCCTGGTGGGCGATTATCGGCCTGTTCGTGACCCTGTTCGCGTTCCTCGGTGTCAACATGTTCCTGTCCGGTTTGCATTCCTACGGCACCTTGTAACGCCGTTGGCCTGGCGACCCTTTTTCTCCCTCACCTCCATGGAGTTCGTTCGATGCCCAACCCGCTTCGTTATCTACTACTTCTCCTCATGGTTTGCGCACTGCCGCTGGCCGGGTATGCCGCCGACCCGCCACCGTTTGCCGAAGGCAAGGACTATGTGCGTTTGCAGACGCCGGTTCCGCCGGCGACGCCTGACAAGGTCGAAGTCATTGAAATGTTCTGGTATGGCTGCCCGCATTGCTACGATCTGGAACCGGTCACGCAGGAATGGCTGAAACGTAAGCCGGAGAATGTGGTATTCATGCGTATACCCGTCGCGTTTGGAGCCAATTGGGAACCCGGCGCTCGCGCTTATTACGCGGCGGAAGCACTCGGGGTGCTGGATCAACTGCATCCGGCCCTGTTCGAGGCTTTCCACAAGCGGCGCAAGCTCCATACTGAGGATGAATTGGCGACGTTCTTCGCTGAACACGGCGTCGATCAGGACGCCTTCCGCAAGGCGTATAAATCGTTTCAGACCGAAACGCAGTTGCGGCGTGGCCATCAGTTGGTGCAACGCTACGGGGTAAAAGGGGTACCCGCGATCTTCGTCAACGGCAAATACGATGTGCGTTCATCGCGTATGTTCGATGTCGTGGACTTCCTGATTGCCAAGGAAGCGCAGCCGCAAGGCTGAATGCAGAGAGCCGGCATGGCCGATGATGACATGGAGCCGTACCGATTGCGGTTGCTCAGTTACAATATTCAAAGTGGCTTGAGCACCCACAACTATTCCCAATATTTCACGCGCAGTTGGCGACATGTCCTGCCGGTGCCGTCGCGGATGGTTAATCTCGACGGCATCGCCCAGGTGTTGGCGAACTATGATCTGGTCGGCTTGCAGGAAGTGGACGCGGGCAGTCTGCGCAGCGGTTTCGTCAATCAGGTCAAATACCTGGCCGATTACGCCGGTTTTCAGCACGTCTTCGATCAGTCCAATCGCAAGATCGGCATGATCTCCCAACACGGCAACGCCCTCCTCAGCCGCATTCGCCCCGAAGCGATCCATGAACACAAACTGCCGGGGCGCATTCCGGGACGCGGCGTCCTGGAGGTGCGTTTCGGAACCGGCGTGGATGCCCTGCATGTGCTGATCCTGCACATGGCGTTAGGTCAGCGCGGACGTTTGCGGCAAATTGAATTTCTGGCGGAACTGACCCAGGAATGCCGCCATGTGATTGTGATGGGCGATCTCAACTGCCGGTCGGACAGTCGGGAAATGGCCGTGCTGCTGGAGAGCGTTCGCCTGTGTGAACCGGCACCGGGACTGCTGACCTTTCCCAGTTGGCGGCCCGACCGGCAACTGGACCACATTCTGGTCTCCCCCTCGATCACCGTGGAACGGGTTGAAGTCCTCGATCCGGTTTTTTCGGATCATTTGCCCATCGCCATGGAAGTGCGCTTGCCGGAAGCATTAAGGCGTCAACTCTCCAGTCAAGAATCCTGATTAGACGTTGTACAATCTCTATTACCTCCTCCCGTAACGACACCGGCTTAATTGCAGGATTTGACGAACAACCCACCTGGGGCTGGTTATGACCACACCGCCGCGTATTCTAATCGTCGATGACACCCTGTCTAATATCGAAATCCTCCTGGGCATGCTGGAAGATGACTACGACCTGAGCTTCGCCACCTCGGGACGTCAAGCACTGGCGGTATTGGCCAAAATGCCGACTCCGGATTTGATCCTGCTGGATGTGATGATGCCGGAGATGGATGGTTATGCGGTCTGCGCTGCGCTGAAAAGCAACGCCGCCACCCGCGATATTCCGGTCATCTTTGTCACCGCACGCACCGATATCGAAAGTGAAACGGAGGCCCTAGCCTCCGGAGCCGTGGACTTTATCCAGAAACCGATCCATCAGGCGGTGGTGCGGTCGCGGGTCCGGCTGCATCTCGAACTGGAACAGCGTACCCAAGCCTTGCATCGCGCTAATGCCGAACTGGCGCAGCATCGCGATCATCTGGAGGAACTGGTTCACGCCCGAACCCGTGAGTTGGCTGAAGCCCGTGATGCGGCGGAGAGTGCGAACCGGGCAAAAAGCGCCTTTCTGGCCAATATGAGCCATGAACTGCGAACCCCGATGAACCATATCAACGGCTTTGTCTATCTGCTGGGCCGTCATCCCCAGGTTCCGGAAGCCCGCACCGCGCTGGAAAGTATCCGCCAGTCCTCCCGCCATCTGCTCGGACTGATCAACGATCTGCTGGATCTCTCCCAAATCGAAGCTGACCGGCTCCAAATTGAAACCCTAAATTTCGATATGCAATCATTACTTGATCATGCTGAGCATGAAATTCGTGACAGTGCACTCAGCAAGGGACTCGAACTGGTTCGGGACGTGGACCCGGCACTGCCCGCGATGCTAAAAGGCGACCCGATTCGCCTCAATCAGATTCTCGGCAGCCTGCTGAACAACGCGGTCAAGTTCGCCGAGGCCGGACGCATCACAGTTCGGGTTCGCCCGATTCAGATGCACAAAGATGCCGTGTCCATGTATTTCGAAGTGGAAGATCAGGGGATTGGGCTGTCCGCTGAACAGCAGACCACATTGTTTGAGCACTTCAGCCAGGGCGACAGTTCTTACGCTCGCAGGTATAACGGGGCCGGTCTGGGGCTGGCGCTCAGTCGGCGACTGGTGTCCCTGATGGCCGGCGACATTGGCGTGATCAGCACCCTTGGCCAAGGCAGCCGCTTCTGGTTTAGCGTCCGTCTGGCGGTCAATCCAGCGCCGATCATGCACTCACCAGTAGCTACTGCCATTGATTGGCCGCGAGTCGAAGCTATCGTGACTTACCTGCATAAACTATTGGCTGAGGGTGATTTTCAGGCGCAACTCCTGTGGGAAGAATCTCAGCCAGTCCTGGAGTCGGCGCTGCCTGGGCGAACCGCAGGCTTTCGGGAGGCCCTGGACGCCTTTGATTTCGACCAGGCCAGGCAGTTATTGGAGGAACTCATCGCGACGACTCCTGAGTTGTCGGCTGAACAACTGGAGCAACCATGACGTTTCTCTCCTTTACCCGATTGACGGACGACGCGCTCCGCCACGCTTCCGGGTTCGCCGCAGTTTCCACGGATCAATTCCGTGCGATCATTAACGCGACACCGGTCGGCATCTGCATCACGACGGAAGATGGCCTTTTTGAGTATGTCAATTCCGCTTACGAACATTTTTATGGCTATTCCGCCGCCGAACTCATCGGGCAACCGTTTACGATGATCGTACCGCCTCAGAATCATGCCCTGATGGCGGCGCTGCCGCGAGACGGCGTTCCCCGCACCATCTTTGCTGACGCTTGCCGGGTCCAGGGGTTGGATGGCCGATTCCGCAAGGTCACGTTCGTTATCGACATTACTGAGCGGCTGACTCTGGAAACGCAATTGCAGGCGGCGAAGCAGGCGGCTGAGGCTGCCAGTGCGGCCAAAAGCGAATTTCTGGCGAATATGAGCCATGAAATCCGCACCCCCATGAATGCCGTGATTGGCCTGGCGCGCCTGCTCCTCGATACTGAACTCACGCCGGGGCAACGCGATTATCTGAGCAAGATCGATCTGGCCGCTACGCATCTGCTGGGTACGTTGAACGATATTCTCGATTACTCGAAGATCGAAGCCGGTCGCCTGGCGGTTGAATCGATCCCGTTGCGTATCGACGACCTGCTGAACGCGGCCCAATCGCTGTTCGCCTTCCGGGCTGAAGAAAAACATCTGCATTTGGGCTTCACGGTGGCACCGGACGTGCCGCCCATCCTGCATGGCGATCCGTTGCGCCTCGGTCAGGTGATCAACAACCTGATCAGCAACGCCCTCAAATTTACCGAAGGGGGAGAGATTCAAGTGCAGGTTGACAGTCAGCCGCCGGTCGATCAAACGGTATTACTGAAATTTACCGTGCGCGATACGGGCATTGGCCTGACGTCGGAACAGATCAACCGGCTGTTTGCCCGCTTCCAGCAGGCCGAAGCCTCGACGACGCGCCATTATGGCGGCACCGGCCTGGGGTTGAGTATTTGCAAGCAGTTGGTGCAATTGATGGGCGGCGACATCGGCGTTGACAGCGTCGTTGGTCAAGGTAGCGCTTTCTGGTTTACGGCGCGCCTGGGCTGTACCGCTGATGAGCGTCATTCACCCAGCATCAAGACTCTGGAAAGGAGTCCTGAGCACACCGGACGCGGCAGTCTGGCGCAATTAGCTGAGATGGCGGCATTGATTCGCGGGGCGCGCGTGCTGGTTGCCGAGGACAATCCCACCAACCAGATGGTGGTTGGTGCGTACCTCGACAAGATGGGGTTGTTGTTTGAGACGGTGAGTGATGGACGAGCCGCGGTACACAAAGCGACTACTGAGTCTTTCGATCTGATTCTGATGGACGTGCAGATGCCCGAGATGGATGGTTATGCCGCCGCCCAGGCGATTCGGGCGCAGGGGCAAACGACGCCGATCCTTGCGTTGACGGCGGCGGCGATGGTTGAGGACTACCGCACCAGTGAAGCTGCTGGGATGAATGATCACGTCGCCAAGCCCATCGATCCCTTTCAACTCGCGAACGTGCTGGTCCAGTGGATTCCGGCGCGTCAATCGACCGCTTCGCTCACCGGGACAGGCCAGGAGTGGGGAGCTACATTGACCCTGCCGGGACTGGATCTGGCCAATGCCGCAAAAGCCCTCGGGAATGACTGGGATCTGTTACGGCGAGCGGTGATCAGTTTCCATCTCGATTTTGCCGAAGCGCCGGAGCAATTAGCCGAAGCCTTGCAGCAGCAGCAGTTTGAGACCGCGATTCGACTGGTGCATAACATCAAGGGACTGGCCCCGATGGTGGGCGCTCAGGCGCTGCATGAATGCGCTGAACAGTTCGAGCGGCAATTACGCCAGCAGGATGTGACCTTGCATACAACTTTCCAGACCGCGCTAAGTGAAGTTCTGACAGTGATTGCGCCACTATGCCCCCCCGAAGAAACCGGTTCAGCCGTGACCGTCGCCAGTCGTGGCGACCAACCTGCGCTGTCCAGCGATCTTGCCGCGGAACTGGCAGGCCAGTTGGCACACCTGACCGAGTTGCTGGAAATGGGCCAGGTCAAGGCACGCGGGGTGAGCGCTGATCTTGAAGCCCGGCTGGTCGGGTCAACACTGGAGTCGGCTTATGCCCCGATTGCTCAGTTCATTGCCCGGCTCGATTTCGCGGCGGCGCTGGAGCAATTGCCGGAGTTTGCCAAAGAGATTGTGCGTGGCTATCCCATTACCTGAAATCGGCTATTTTCCCGATCTCCATCCAGAACGGCTGGACGCTTTCATCACCCACTGGAGCGAAGCAACGGGGCCGGAACGCGCCAATTATCAACTGTTCCTGACCGGGTTGTGCGCGGCGCTGGACGTGCCGTCGCCGGAACCCGCTTCCGAAGATCTGCGCCTGAATGCCTATGTCTTCGAACGGCGCGTCGATATTCGCCATCCCGACGGCAGTGTGACCCGAGGCTATATCGATCTGTATTACCGTCAGCATTTTGTGCTGGAGGCCAAGCAGACCGGTCTGGCGCTGAATACACCAGGTTGGAGTCAGGCGCTGTTGGCGGCGCATCATCAGGCGGATCGGTATGTGCGCAATCTGCCAGCTGATGAGGGCCGTCCGCCGTTCATTATCCTGACCGATGTGGGCCGGGTGATTGAGTTGTATGCGGAGTTCACCGGCTCCGGGGGGATTTATACGCCGTTCCCCGACCCCGGCCATCACCGGATTCGATTCAACAGCGCTTGCGGCAGGTGTGGCTCGACCCGCTGAGTCTCGATCCCAGTCGGTATGCGGCGCGGGTGACGCGGGAAATCAGCGCGACCTTGGCGAATTTGGCGCGGTCGCTGGAAGGGCAAGGCTACGCGGTCGAGCGCGTCGCCGGATTTCTGATGCAGTGCCTGTTCACGATGTTCGCTGAGGATGTGGAGTTATTACCGGCGGACGGTTTTACCCAATTGTTAGAGCGGTTGCAGACGCAGCCGACGTTATTTGTGGATGCGGTGTCGGCGCTCTGGCGAAATATGGACGCGGGCGGGTATGACGGGCAGTTGATGGCGAAGGTGAAGCGGTTTAATGCCGCTGACGACGGAGCAAATTGGGCAGTTACTTGAAGCGGCTCGGCAGGATTGGCGGTTTGTGGAACCGGCGATTTTCGGGACGTTGCTGGAGCGGGCGCTGGATCCACGGGAACGGCATAAACTCGGTGCGCATTACACGCCCCGCGCTTATGTGGAACGGCTGGTGATGCCCACGGTGATTGAACCGCTGCGTCGCGACTGGAGTTCGGTGCAAATCGCGGCAGCGGCTTGGGTGCGGCAGAATCAGTTAGCCCCGGCGCTGGCGGAAGTGCAGACCTTTCATCATCGCGGCAATTTTCTCTACGTCACGCTGGAACATTTGAAGCGGCTGGAAGGCGAGGTGTTGAACCTGATTCGGGAATTGAGCGGCGGTCAGGAAGCGTTGGACACGGGCGGTTTGACCGTGGACCCGCATCAATTTCTGGGCTTGGAACGCAATCCCCGAGCGGCGGCGATTGCCGAGATGGTGTTGTGGATTGGCTATTTGCAATGGCATTACCGGATTCATCAGCG
>JFJP01002194.1_pt1 | contig 12988 bp, 5 predicted proteins | sample 431651 | NCBI WGS metagenome assembly JFJP01 (sample SAMN02602958, study PRJNA72255) | Microbial mat metagenome, whole genome shotgun sequencing project. | biome: fresh water; feature: sink hole; material: water; isolation source: purple microbial (photo- and chemosynthetic) mats found in...
TCCAACACTGGCTTACCATTTGAGGCCACCGTTGGACGCACCCCAAGACTCGCTACCCCTTCAATCATCTTGGCGCCTTCAATGCTGACACGCACTACAAAAATTCCGGTCAACGCTGGTACATTGTGTTTGAGTTGAATATTCGCCGTGGGGTAGCCAATCTTGCGGCCTACTTTTTCGCCATGTTCAACGCGACCGCTAATGCTATAGGGACGCCCTAGATAACGCTGTGCCAGACGCAAATTACCCTCTTGCAGTGCGATACGTACCGCGGTGCTAGAAATGCGCACTCCATCTTGCAAAATACTATTCATCGACTGCACGGTCACACCTTGTTGCGCGGCCATTTTTTCCATCAAAGCGAAATCTCCGCCACGCGCATTACCGAAGCGGAAGTCATCACCGATCAGCACATATTTTGCTTTTAGCTGCGAGTAAAGCGCATCGATAAAATCACTGGCACTCGTGCGAGCTAATTTTTCATTAAAGCGGCACACATATACTCGATTCAGTCCATGCGCTGAAAATCGCTCAATTTTTTCTCGTAAATTGGTCAGTCGGGCGGGAGCTTGTTGCGGGGTAAAAAATTCACGAGGATGTGGCTCAAAAACAATTGCCGCAGTCGCCAAATTTCGTTCATCGGCAGCACCTTGTAATTGCTCAAGTAAAGCCTGATGGCCAAGATGCACACCATCGAAATTACCGATGGTGAGTGCGATGGATTGATTGTCTGGGGAATGAAGTCCACGAAGTATCTGCATAACGTTGGAGATTATACCGTAGGGTTGACGCGTTTTTGATCCCCTCAGCATTCCACTGCAAAAGGACGGCTTGCCAGGCTAGACGAATGCACCAATTTTAAACACCTTCCGGAGACTATATCTTCGATAAGGCATATCATCCAGCCTGCTCCACTAAAACAATTAAAATAACCTTACAAAACCTCCTGGCACTTAATAGATTTACTTTATATGCACAGCAAACGGTCAAAATTTATTCCCTCTGGGTTCTCTCTTAGTTTGGCAATGACCACAGGTGTGGTCGTGGTGCTTTACTTTGTTTTTGCTATTTATGTTTACTCTGAAAAGCAAGTCGATCGCGCAAATCATCTTCGACACCACTCTTACTTGTTGGCAGATGAATTACGCCAGTCCTCTAATGACTTAACTAGGATGGTGCGCACCTATGTAGCGACTAGTAATCCTGTTTACAAAAAATATTATGATGAAATTCTCGATATCCGTAATGGAAAAACATTTCGCCCACTTAAATATGAAAGCGTTTACTGGGATTTAGTGACGGATGAAGCACGGCCTCGCGCTAATGGACCGGCAGTTCCCTTGTTGGTATTAATGCGACAAACTGGTTTTTCTGAAACAGAGTTTGCGAAACTGGAGGAGGCAAAAGCCAACTCGGATGCCCTCACCAAAACAGAATTCGCAGCCATGTCCTTGATTGAGTCTTTACCTGTCACCCATGAGAAGTACCACCGCGCTTCAAAAATGCTTAATGACGCAGCGTACCACCAAGCCAAGGCTGCCATCATGCAGCCTATTAGTGAGTTTTATAACTTAATGGACCAGCGTACTTCCAAGGCAGTCGAGGATGCAGAAAATTATGCCCTTGCTATGCGCTCGATTTCAATTGCTCTTGGCTTGGCACTCCTCGCAACACTCTGGCGAGCTTACCGCGCATTGAATGCCACATTGGGGTGTAAGCTGAGCGAACTACAGCAAAGCATTGAACGTATTGGCAGCGGTGACTTTTCCTCCCCAGTCACAGTCAAGCCCGGTATGGAAAACACCGTATTAGACTGGCTTTCTGTTACTCAAACTAAGCTTGAACAGCTCGACACTGAACGCAAACAAGCAGAAGACAATCTGCGAAAACAACGCGATCAGCTTGAACAATCAGTGCTTGAGCGAACTCAAGAATTATCAGTAGCTAAAGAAATTGCTGAAGCAGCCAATCGTGCAAAAAGCACTTTCCTCTCCAATATGAGCCACGAGTTACGCACGCCGATTAGTGGCATCATAGGGATGACTGAGCTAGCACGCCGCCGCGCCACTGACACAAAACAAAGCGATCAGCTTGACAAAGTTGCTCGATCTTCTCAGCACCTGCTGGGCATCATCAACGACATTCTCGACATCTCAAAAATTGAAGCCGAGCGTCTGGGCATTGAGCGAATCCCCTTCAGAATGCAAGAACTACTGGAAAATTTGCATACCTTAATTGGCTCGAAGGCAGATGACAAAGGTTTGAAGCTAGAGACCCATTTGGCAACGCCTTTAGCTACACTGTCTCTGCAAGGAGATCCATTACGCTTAACTCAGGTGTTGCTCAATCTCGTTAACAACGCGATCAAATTTACCGCTCATGGTTCAATCACGGTCACCATTACTGCGAGCACATTAGATAGTGAAGAAACATTAATACGCTTTGAGATCCAAGATACAGGTATCGGCATTGCCCCTGAAAATCAGTTGCGACTGTTTGATGCCTTTGAGCAGGCTGACAGCTCTACTACACGTCAGTTCGGAGGTTCAGGCTTGGGCTTGGCGATCGCTAAACGACTGGCGCACCTCATGGGTGGAAAAATCGGTGTAGAAAGCCAACCAGAGATCGGCAGCACATTCTGGTTCACCGCCAAAGTCGGTAGTAAAGTGTCTGAAAACAACGTGTTCCAAACGCTCCCAACAGTTGAGATTGCACAGCAACTAAGGATGCACTATTCAAATGCCCGAATATTATTGGCAGAGGATGATCCGATTAATCAAGAAGTGGCGACTTACCAATTAGCAGATGTCGGTTTCAAAGTTGATTTGGCAGAGGATGGAGAGCAGGCAGTTGAGATGGTCAAGCGAACAAATTATGACTTGATCCTCATGGATATGCAGATGCCAAAAATGAATGGTTTAGAAGCCACCAAAGCAATACGAGCGCTTGAAGGGAATGCGAACTTGCCTATCATAGCTATGACAGCAAATGCTTTTAATGAAGATCGCGAGAATTGCCTAGCTGCAGGCATGAACGATCATATTGGCAAGCCGGCCGTGCCGGCCATACTTTACGCAACGCTATTAAAGTGGCTAGAAAAATAGCAGAAATGTCTGCCAAGTCCATCAAGCTAAGACTTCCCAGACTACTGCAAATTTAAGCCGTACCTCCAACTACCAACCCTTCAATACGGATGGTTGGCTGACCTACTCCGACCGGTACACTTTGCCCTTCTTTACCGCAGGTACCCACACCCGGATCAAGTGCCAAGTCGTTACCAATCATAGAAATGTGCGTAAGTGCTTCGGGACCATTGCCAATGAGCGTTGCGCCTTTGACGGGATAGGTAATCTTGCCATCTTCGATCATGTAGGCTTCAGTAGTCGAGAACACAAACTTGCCGCTAGTAATGTCAACCTGCCCACCACCAAAATTCGCCGCATACAAACCATGCTTAACCGAGGCGATGATCTCTTCACGCGTTTTGTCACCGTTCATCATCATGGTGTTAGTCATACGCGGAATTGGCAAGTGTGCAAACGATTCACGTCGTGCATTGCCGGTAATGGGCACACCCATCAAGCGCGCATTCATGGTGTCTTGCAGATAGCCACGCAAGATACCGTCTTCAATCAACACCGTGCGTTGCGTTTGGTTGCCTTCATCATCGATATTGAGCGAGCCGCGTCGATCGGCGATAGTGCCGTCATCCACCACGGTCACTCCCTTTGCCGCTACGCGCTCACCCACACGACCAGAGAAAGCTGAGCTTCCCTTGCGATTGAAATCACCTTCCAAACCGTGACCTACCGCCTCATGTAGCAAGATACCAGGCCAGCCTGAGCCTAAAACCACCGTCATACCGCCTGCTGGCGCAGGGCGTGCATCAAGTGCAACGGTTGCTTGGTGTACCGCTTCTTTAGCGTAGCGCTGCAAAATTTCATCATCGAAATAGCCGTAATCAAAACGACCACCGCCACCCGCTGAGCCTTGCTCACGTTTACCGTTGCTTTCCACAATTACTTGTAAAGACAGTCGCACCAAAGGACGAATATCGGCATTCAACATACCATCACTACGCGCCACCAGTACTAATTCATATTCTCCTGCCAAACCCGCCATCACTTGAGTCACACGTGGATCCAGTGCCCGCGCATATTTTTCTAACCGTTCGAGTAAGGCAACCTTACTTGCAGCATCAAGGCTAGCAATTGGATCATGTGGTAAATATAGCCCACGTGCTTTGCCCGCTTTCAACATTGGCGCAGTTTTGCTTTTTCCCTGACGTGCAATCGCACGCGTGGTGAGCGCGGCTGATTCCAGCGCGGCCAAGCTAATGTCATCAGAATACGCAAAGGCAGTTTTATCGCCACTGACTGCTCGCACACCGACGCCTTGGTCAATGCTGAAGCTACCTGATTTAACAATGCCCTCTTCTAGTGACCAGCTCTCAGCGCGCCCATATTGAAAATACAAATCGGCGTAATCCACACGGTGCGCGAGCATCTTGCCAAAAATGCTACTCAGATCGCTAGTGTGTAAACCATGGGCAGCGAGCAACGATTGCTGCGCCAGTTGAAACGAAGAATTGCTCATTGAGGTGTTTGATCTTTAGGATGACAAAAAATAGTGCGATGTGACAACGCTGGCAAGCTAGCGCGTACGCTCTGTTGATAACTGGGGCTAATCTCCGCAACGACCACATCAGAACCGCGTGGCAACTCAGCAATCACCCGCCCCCACGGATCAACCACCATGCTGTGTCCGTGCGTTTCGCGTCCGTTCACATGGTAACCGCCTTGGGCTGCTGCAATGAAGTAACTTAAATTTTCGATGGCACGCGCACGAATTAAAGATTCCCAATGCACCTTGCCAGTTGTCGCAGTGAACGCGGATGGCAACACGATAATATCGACACCCTGCATCGCGCGGAATAATTCAGGAAAGCGCAGGTCATAGCAGATCGCCAAGCCGATTCGGCCGAAGGGGCTATCGATCACGACCACTTTGTCGCCTGCTTCAATGGTACTGGCTTCGTTATATTGCTCAGTACCCAAATCTAGATTGAACAGATGCATTTTGTCATAACGCGCCACCTGCTCGCCCGCATCGTTATAAACCAAACAACTATTACGCACTTTGGTGGGCACACTGCCGCTGATTGGCATCGACCCTCCAATCAGCCAAATTTTATTTTTTCGTGCGGTTTCACTTAAAAAGTCTTGAATTTGCCCTGAACCGACTTGTTCAGCCACAGCAAACTTATCGGTTTCCGCCATACCCATGATGGCAAAAAATTCTGGCAACACCACCAACTTCGCGCCTTGCGCGACGGCCTTTTCAATCAGTCTGCGCGCCTCATTTAAATTACCCGGCACCTTGGGACCGGAAGCCATTTGCACAGCTGCCACTTTGAATGTGTTTTGCGGTTGAGCACCACGAATTTTTTTAGGGTTTAGAGATGGCATGATCTGCGACTTTCAAATAACTTGTTTTATTTGGGAGGCTTTTGCGCTTGACCGACTTTATCAATTTTGGGTTCAGCCCATGTGCCGGTGACATTGTATTCAAAGGATGCCAACTTATCGAGCGGATCGCGCAATATTTTATTCGCGATAAAAACAACCGCACCCACAGCAGGGCCACCTGCAAAAGCCAAGAGAGAAACCCCATTGCCAATATTTGGAGAAACATTGGCACTCAAATTTTGAGTTTCACGACTGAGATCGACCTGCCCAGCCAAACCTATATTCGCCAACGCTCCATTTATTTTTAAATTATCAGTGGTGACAACGCCTTGCTTGATTTTTGCAATGCCGCTGATATTTTTAAATTCAAACCCTTTTCCACCGATTGTATCTAGCTTACTAAACTCACCATTAGCCATGTTCAAATTTAGATAACCGTCTAAATTTGCTGTTGTAAATTGCGCCGGTGAGCCGCCCCAAGTCATGTCGCAATCAAGAGTGCCGCTACCATTTTTTACAGTATTCGGATATCCGGATCTATTCAATATTTTTCCTACATCATTCAGTGAAAGCTTTGCTGCAAGATGAGTTTGCGCTGGCACTGCACTCCATTTCCCACTCATCTGTAATGTTCCATCTGGATTAGTTAAGCGGAAGGAGTTCAACAAAACATCTTTTTCAAACTGACTAGCATGAAATTCTAATCGGCCTAGCAAATTGCCACGGTAACTGAATTGTTCCACGGCAACATCAATGGCTGGCATGACAAATCCAGGGGCGGATTTATTGACCACTTTATGTGTCTCATTTTTTGTTCTGCCCTCATCCTTTTTTACTTCCTTGTCGCCTAACGCCAAATTTTTAAATCGTACGACTAGCTTTCCTTTGCCTTGCGGGAACCAATTGATCTCTCCATTCATTTCTTTAGAATCTATCTGTGCGGTCGTCACACCATTACGACTACGCGCTCGTAGATGCAAAGCATTAATGGTGCTGTCATATCCAATCAGTTTTTGTACTGTTAAATCAGCTCCTTCCAATTCAGGCATTGATCCTTGGGAGCTAGGCATACGCTTGAGAACATCAATCCAATTTTCCACAGAAAGCAAAGGTAGATTACCTGATAACCACAGACCGTCTCTGTCTGGAATTTGCCTGATCGTCCCTAAATGAATAAAACCGTTTTTAATTTGACGCTGCCCCTTAATATCATCAGCACGTCCCAGGCGTAGGTTAAGCACATCGCCATACTGCAACTGCATCAGATCTTGCGTGGATGTTTCACTGCTTAATTCAAATTTAAGCGGAATAATTTCTCCGCCTTTCTTGAATAACGGCGCAGGTAAATCAGAACTCAGACCCTGCATGTTTGAGCTTATAGCGACCGAGAAATGATTTTTTTGCACCGTACTATCTGCCATCCAATTGGTGCCACCATGCAAAAACTGCAGCAAGGGGTGAGAATTACTTTTTCGCCATGCATCTATGTTTGCTTTGCCCTTAAGTTTTATTTTAAGCGTGCCATTAGCCTCAGTTTGAATAGCGAGATTGGTAGGGCCACCTAACATTTGCGCATTGATGTTGTTAGTTTGTAGTGATGACTCCGTAAACTGCAATTCGCCAGTCACTTTATGCGCAGCCGGAATCAATTTACCCAAGCTAATTTCGTTATCAAAAAACTCATAGCGCCCATTAATAACGCTGGGTTTATTGCTGAGTGGGAAATCAATATTGAGCGAGAGCTTACCCTGCCCTTGCGACATTGCGCCATCGGTAAAGCCGCCAATGTAGCCGCGCACTGGACTTTGCTGGATAAAATTTAATCCAAGTTTTGTTTCTTCCCTAGCCTCTCCACTTATTTGTAGCTTGGCATCCTCACTCGTAAAGTCAGGAACAACCACACTTATTTTTTGCGCGTGCGCACCCGCTAACGTAGCTGCTGTAGCATCAACTTTTAGGCGAGACCCCTCAATCAGCAAAGTGGCGGTGGCATTTTCTACACGAGGCCACTCAGGTGCATAGTCAACTACCAATCCATTTGTTTTTGCCTTAACTAGAAAGAGACCCGTTTTGTTCTCAGGGAATGGAAAATCTTTTAGGTCGCCACGTAAATGTAACAACACGTCTTCCGCATTACCTGCAACAAGCCCTGTCTTCAACCAATTCATTGTGGGATCACCTAGCAATTTTTTGGGCAAATATTTCACCACTTTGGAAACAGAGGCGCGACTTAAATTTAAAGTGATATCAGCCACACCGAGATTATGTGAATTTGTTTGGTAGTGGCCATAGGCAGTCCCTTGCAAATCTTCATTTATTAGCGAGAGGTGGTTAAATTTAAAATCCCAATCCTCTTTTTTTCGCTGCCAGCCAGCCTGCATTTTGAATTTATCTAGGACAATCGGGGAAAGCAGTATTTCCGGAGCATCTACGCGTAAATTGCTCGAGGCAACTATCAACTCACCACTATTATCACTACCACTAACTTCCCCAGTTAGACCAGCAATCCCTGGAAAAACTCCTACTCTGCGCACAGACAAATTTTCAAATCCCGCTTTCACCTCAAATTGCGTCTGTTGATCTGGTGCTTTATGCCACTGAGCATGTAGTGTGCTTACTTTGCCACTCGGAGAGTATTCATCTAGTTTTTGCCTGAGTTTTTCATCCAAGGGTAAGTATTTCGCGATTTGCGGCAATTTCTCTAAGTCAAAGAAATTAACATTCATCCCCCCCTCAGCGACCGGATTTTGCTCTGGGCCTTGTAAACGCAGTAAAAAGTCTGTTGCGGGTAATTGAAAACCATCCGGCATTTGCAAAGAGAGGTTTTGGGTAGAAACCTCAAAGCCGCGCTCAAGTTTTTCCCAAATGGCTCTACCACTCAAAGTTGCTAAAGCGAACGAAGGAAGATTGGGGGCTAGCCGCCCTTGCACCTCTCTCAAATCTAAATCTGCGCTTACTCGACTAAGTTGACCTGCCTCAATTCCAATAGTTGCATTTACACCGCCTTTGGCTTGGGACAACACTTCAGGAAGTGCGACCCAATCACTCCAGGCAGCCACATCTGCGTGGTCTATTTTTGCTTGCAATTCCCCTCGCCAACTTTTCCAATCCGCAAAACTACGGCCAATTAAATCAGCGCTGATTTCTAGCGGATTTAAAAGCATCGGAGGCGGAGAAATTTTTACCGCAAAACGATGATGGCGCCCACTATTATCCAACTTAAATTGAACTTGGTTTAAGATAAGCAAGGGTTTATTGAGCAATTCATCTTGCCAGGTTACTCGTCCATTTCTCACAATGATGTGTGACTGATGAAGCAACCAGTCAGACAGCTTGTCATCTTCTGATTGACCAGAAATCTTTAAGCCCGCGACATAGAAAATTCCGTTTTTATCCCGACGAATCAGCAGATCAGGATCATCAATTTCGAGGGTATTTAGCCGCAACTCCAAAGCAAACAAGGTAGTCCACGCTACTTTATTATCAATTCGTCGTAATATCAGCGCACTGTTGCCTTTCTCATCGAGTAAACGGACATCCGTAAAAACCAAGTGCGGGCGCAGGCCATCCCAATCTCCTTCAATTTTACCGATCTGAACAGGCAAGCCGAATGCACGACTCGCCAAAGTAGTAATTTCAGCATGATATTTTTCAATGTCGGGTAGTACCCAAAAGCGCAGACTAACGAAGGCCGTAGAGGCGGCCACGCTAAAGATGATAGCCAGCCAAAATAGCGGACGAGCAGCTTTACCAAGTTGGGGCAATACAAAGCGGCGCATCGATCTCAGCATCGGGCGAACATGCGGAAAAACCGCGAGGAGATGTTCAAAAAATAAAACATAAGCGACTTATAATGCACCCAACTTAATGATAATTTTTATTCTACCCTGATCCCACTTACCATGAATACATTCTCTCCGCTCGAAGACTTTGACAAGTTCGTGCAGCGCTGTGGGCATTGCAGCCGCTATTTAAACCGCTTATTAGAATCTGATTCAAATTGGCGAAATTGGTTACAAGAAAACTACGCGACACCCTGTACCGTCGCTGAATTAAACACTTGGCTAACCACTATGCCTTGCGGAACTGAGGATGAGCTCTCGCAATCGCTACGCAATTTGCGCAAGCGCGCAATGCTAAAAATAGTCAGTCGTGATTTAGGCGGGCTCGCCGATCTAAACGAAGTGATGCAGTGCATGACTGGCTTAGCGGAATTGTCCGTACAAAAAGCTCTAATCTTTGCCCACAACTTATTAGCCGAGCAGTATGGGCAGCCTATCGGTGAAGAAAGTGGCACTCAGCAAGAGCTACTGATTATTGGTATGGGGAAATTAGGCGGTGGCGAACTGAATGTTTCCTCCGATATTGATCTAATTTATGCATACTCAGAAGATGGTGAAACTAACGGCTCGCGCTCATTGAGCAACCACGAGTTTTTCACTCGCCTCGGGCGCAAAGTTATCAATCTCATTAACGAGCTAACTGCATATGGCTTTGTATTTCGCGTTGATATGCGGTTACGCCCCTATGGTGATAGTGGCTCATTGGTGATGAGCTTTGCCGCATTGGAAGAGTATTTGGTTTCTCAAGGCCGTGAATGGGAGCGCTACGCGTGGATTAAAGCGCGGGTTATTGCTCCGCAAAACGCGACTACAACGGCTGAGTTGATGTCATTGGCCCAACCTTTTATCTTCCGTAAATATCTCGATTACGGTGCTTTCGAATCCATGCGCAAACTGCACGCGCAAATTCGCCAAGAAGTTGAGCGCCGAGACCGCATCAACAATATCAAACTTGGCCCTGGCGGCATTCGCGAAATAGAATTCATCGCGCAAGTTTTTCAACTCATTCGAGGTGGCCGTGATGCTGCTTTACGAATTCGCCCCACGCAAACAGTCTTGCGTTTGCTCGCTAGCAACGGTCAATTAGACCAAAAAAAAGCAGATGAACTCAGTAACGCCTACATTTTTTTACGTAACTTAGAACACCGCTTGCAATACTTAGACGATCAACAAACACAGGATATTCCAACCGACGATACGAATCGTGCCTTGTTAGCAATGGGGATGGGCTACGCTGATTATGCAACGCTATTGACTGAACTCGACATTCATCGCGAGCGTGTCAGCCGCCACTTCAGCCAAATATTCTCCACCGAACAAGATGAAGTCGTGCACAGTCCATTTTGGAACGAAACGCTAGAGCCAGAAGCTTTAAAGCAAGCATTAATCGCCGCGGGGTTTAGCGATAAATACGATTTACACAATAAACTCATAGAGTTAAGAAATGGCAGTCGTTACAAGCAATTGCCTGAAACAAGCCGTCAACGCATCGATAAGATTGTTCCGCAACTTATTGTTCTTAGCCAAAAACTCGAGCAGCGCGACCTCGCCTTGCCTCGCTTGCTTAAACTATTGGATAACATCAGCAGGCGTAGCACTTATCTCGCCTTTATGACCGAGCATCCGCAAGCCCTCGAAAGGCTAGTGCGCTTTGCGGGAGCAAGTGAATGGGCTTGCGACTATCTTTCGATGCACCCTAGTTTGCTTGATGAATTACTTGATGCACGGGAAATCTATCAGGCACCAGATTGGCATAAGCTTGACGCAATGCTCGCTACTCAGTTGCAGGAACATGCAGGTGATTTAGAAAGACAAATGGATGCCTTGCGCCACTTCAAGCAAGCGCAAACTTTCCAATTGCTAGCGATGGACTTACAGGACCTGCTACCACTCGAAACGCTTAGCGATCACCTGAGTGATTTAGCCGACCTTATTCTGCAACATGTGTTGCAACTATGCTGGCGCGATGCTCGCAAAAAGCATCAAGAACATGCCGATTTTGCCATCGTTGCTTACGGAAAATTGGGCGGGCGCGAATTAGGATATGACTCCGACTTAGATTTAATCTTTTTATTTGATGACGCGCACGCTGATGCTGGAGAAAATTACGCACGCCTAGCGCAACGTATTAATACCGTGCTAAGTAGTTACACTTCGGCTGGCCGCCTTTATGAAACAGATTTGCGGTTACGCCCCAATGGTGCAAGCGGGTTGCTAGTGAGTAGCGTTTCTGCCTTTGCCGACTATCAAAAAACTCAGGCCTGGGTATGGGAGCACCAAGCGCTCACGCGTGCTCGCTTTTGTGCTGGAGATGCCAATGTAGGCGGACAATTCGAAGCCATTAGGAAGCAAGTTTTAAGTCAGCCGCGTGACCTCATCACCTTGCGTAACGAAGTCATCACCATGCGCCAAAAAATGCACGATGGTCATGTAAACAAGACTGAGTTGTTCGACATCAAACATGACAGTGGCGGCATGGTTGATATTGAATTTATGGTGCAATTTTTAGTGCTCGCTCACGCCAACACACATCCCGAGCTCACCGCCAATGGTGGCAATCTTGCTCTACTAAAATTAGCCGCTGAGCTTAACTTGATCGAGCAAACGAGCAGTGAACAGGCGCGGGAGATTTATCGAAAATTGCGCTTAACCCAACACCAAATGCGGCTGAATAATCAGCCGCAATGTCGGGTTGCACAAGATACTCTGGATGTCGCGCCAGTTAAGGCACTTTGGGAGCAACTATTTGGCAAGTAAGTTATACCACTCAACTTACACTTTGCGAATGCTTTACTTTGCCGACTAATCGATAAGACACTAACTCACCCTTACCCTTAACATCGAGCATTTGAGGAGGCTCGAACAGATAATCCAAACGCAAGCGGTTGTAAGTTAATTTGTCAGTCAAGATACAGCCAGATTTTGCATCGTCGGTGAGGCGACTAGCAATGTTTACCGTGTCACCCCACAGATCGTAGATAAAGCGCTTGGTACCAATCACACCGGCAACAACAGGGCCAGTTGCTATACCAATGTGAATGCCCATATTCCTTCTGGCCAAAGCAGGATGCGTAGCTACAAACTCAAGCATCTCAAGCGCCATACTGGCCATATCGGCAACGTAATCTTCACGCTCTCGGGTAATACCACCAACAACCATGTAGGCGTCACCAATGGTTTTTATTTTTTCCAGCCCATATTTCTCGGTCATATTGTCAAACCACGAGAACACAGTATTCAGCAACGATACCATTTGCTCTGGGGACATCTGTTCTGTGAGCTGGGTAAAGTTCACCAAGTCTGCAAACATCACCGTGACGTCAGCATGACCATCAGCGATCAATCCCTGATTATCTTTTAGACGACGTGCAATATTTGATGGCAACACATTAAATAAAACACGTTCTGATTTTGTTTGCTCTTCCGCTAACAAAGCATTTTGTATATCGAGCTGATTTTTGATGCGTTCGGTCTCCAACACAAAATGTCTCACCAAAAAATACAGGATGGAGGACATAGCCGCAAAGTTTAGGGCAAAGAAAACACCGATCGTTTTCATCGGTACGCCACTCGCGCCACTGTCACCCAGCAGGTAATCGAAAACACCTGAAATGAAGGTCATCACCATATAGGCGACAAACCAAGGGATAGATTCTTTCCAGCCCGAAACAACCAAAG